>Ga0105046_10016676_pt1 | contig 11276 bp, 6 predicted proteins | sample MAT03_FD_78385 | JGI IMG/M metagenome (GOLD analysis project Ga0105046, IMG submission 78385) | Freshwater microbial communities from Lake Fryxell liftoff mats and glacier meltwater in Antarctica - MAT-03 (megahit assembly) | ecosystem: Environmental > Aquatic > Freshwater > Ice > Liftoff...
CACGGCGGGGCGATGCTCATGAATCTCCTCGCGCAAACCCCACCACGCCCCGAGGCACGCCAGCGTTTTCGCGGCGATGGATTTACCGGCACTGGTTTCTTCCCGCACATCCTTTCGACACGTTTCCAGATATCCCTTCAGCCACCCGATCGCCGGTGCCAGTTTCTTCAACCGCGACATTGAACCGAGATGATCGATGAGCACGTCCAAGTCGCGCAGCGGTCCGAGCCGGCGGCGCAGTTTCTTTCCCGCGTTTGAAACCGGTTCGAAGTATCGGTCGTGCAGTGCCGGGCGCAAAAGATCCAGCGACGCCTTCAGCCGTCGTGTCGCGACGCGCGACTGGTGGATTGCTTCCTGATCAAAATCTTTCAGCGCCTTCGGTGCCAGCGTACGGATCAACTCGACCTGATTATCCATGTACGCCAGCAGCGGGAACTGATTTTCGTCGCTCGTGCTCATCGCAGAGATTGTAGGCACATTGAGCGCGTTCGCGTAGTTTCCATTCGGCCCACGGCGCAGCCCCAAGGCCTCCGGTTCTGGGGATCGGACGTGGCACTTTCCCACCGCGTGGTGAATTATCGTGATATACTTCAGGCTTAAGGAGGCTGCTCGATTGTCTGACTTGAAACGAACCGATCTCACCGTCCGCCAGGAGAAAGCGATTCTCGTGGGCGTGATTTTTCCCGGCTCCTCCGCCGACCCGCGCGATCCGCTCGGCGAGCTTGCGTCGCTCGTCAGAACCGCCGGCGGACGCATGGCCGGGCAGGTGCTGCAGCGCCGTCACCGCGTGGATGCGGGCACGTATATCGGCAGCGGGAAAGCGATTGAAATCGCGCACCTCGCGATGCAGGAGAACGCGGACGTCATCGTTTTCGACAACGACCTTTCGCCGGGGCAGATCGGCGCGCTCGAAAAGATCATCAACCAGGAGGCCGACAAGAAGTGGGGCGAGGGCATTAAAGTCATCGATCGATCTGAGTTGATCCTGGACATCTTCGCGACCCGTGCCCAGACGTACGAAGCGAAGCTGCAAGTGGAGCTGGCGCAGCTCGAATACACCTACCCGCGGCTGATGAAAATGTGGGGCCACCTCGAACGCATCGCCAGTGGCGCCGGCGGGGGGATGGGCATTGGGACGCGCGGGCCCGGCGAAACGCAGTTAGAAACCGACCGGCGCCTCGTCCGCAAGCGTGTCTCCGTGCTTAAGGCGGAGATCGTAAAAGTGCAGGAACGGAAAAGCAGGCTCGTCGCCAAACGCACGAAAGACCATTACACCGTCTGCATCGTCGGTTACACCAACGCGGGGAAAAGCACACTCTTCAACACACTCACCGCCGCCGGCACGTATGCCGACGACAAGCTCTTTGCCACGCTCGACACCAAGACGCGCGCCTGGAGTTTGGAGCGCGGCACCGACGTGCTGCTGAGCGACACCGTAGGGTTCGTGCGTGACCTGCCGCACGGGCTTGTCGCGTCGTTCAAGGCGACGCTGGAAGAAGCAATTCATGCCGATCTCCTGCTGCATGTCCTGGACGTCGGACATCCACACGCCGAACAACAGTTCAAAAGTGTTCATGACGTGCTCAAGGAAATCGGAGTTATAGAAAAGGAAGAGATTCTGCTGCTGAACAAGGTCGATACCGAAGAAGGTCAGCACGCCGGCCCCACCTGGCGGACGCTGCACCCCGACTCAATTGAGATCAGCGCAAAAACCGGTAAGGGTCTCGACCGACTCACCAACGCCGTCGCGCAAACCGTTCGCGGACAGCAGTTGGAAGTGACGCTCGAAGCCGACGTAACCAACGGCCGGCTGCTTGCGTTCATCGAGAAAAATGCATTCGTTCAGGATCGGCAATACGTCGACGGACGAATCATCATTGAGGCCCGCCTCGGGAAGCAAACGCTCGCGGAAATTTCCCAAACCGGCCAGGTCGAAATACGCAAAGTCACCCCGGCGGGGGGCACTTAGACGTTTCGCCGGGCTTGGTTGTCAGATCAACAATTTGCTCAATCTTCGCTTTGCTCAGGCCGCGCTTTCGAAACGCAGCCGCGAGCTTCTTTGTTTCTGCTTTACGCTTTGACGACGGCGCGGGTGTTGTACTCATTGGAATTCTCCACTTGCACAGCGCAACGTGCGGCGTGTTGAGCCCTCGTATCAGTACTTACACAAGATCATTGCGGATTCACCGGCGATGCCTCGCGGCTCATCGCAGGCGGGTCGCTCGCGGGGAAGGATCCCATCGCAGCCTCATCGACCGCGTCGGCGGGCATCTGTCCGCTGGACATGCCTTCGTCGCGATAGCTGGGCGTGTCGCAAGCAGCACCGCTCCGCGCAACATCCGACCGACCAAACAAATCCAGCACGCTGCGGCCCGTCCAGCCTCGGTAGACCAGTGCTGCCCCCGTCACCACCGCCGCCGTCGAGACCAGTCCGCCGCGCTGCATCGCCTTTAAGACGAGGTACGCGCCGCCGACGATCGATCCCATTCTTACCAGCATCTCATTCGAATCAGATCGAATGAGGACCAGATCGTTACCTACCTTTTTCGTGACATATGTCGGTGCACTCATCGTTGTTCTCCGTGTTCAAGTTCAGCAACGCTTTTGCGTCGCAGTGAAAAATGTTAGGCCACGGCCGCGCTTGCTGAAATCAGCGTCCGCCCGTCTGTCAGTATCGGAGAATCCTTGATCGAACCTGCGCACTCGGCGACGGTTCGGACTTCGAGCACCTCCCGTCCGATCTGGCCGCCGTAGTCATTGCGTGGGGGACGCTGCCCGCGCCGATCAAAGCGGGCATTCTGGTGATGTTGATGAGGTCGCTCAAGCGAAGCGTTCCCGCCGAGCACCGGGCTGTCCGTCGCCAGCACCACTTTCAGCCCGGCACGAGCCGCTGTGATCGCGCAGCACACGCCGGACATGCCTCTGCCGACAACCACCAGATCGGCGTCTTGCCGAACAGTTTTGGGACTTCAAACTGCACCGCTTGACGCTCGAATCATGGTGCACACTCGTTCGATATCACTCGGACTTTCGTGTGAATTGCAGCCGATCCACACCCAATGCCCCCAGGATGGAACGTTCGAGTACACTGAACTGGGCGGGATCGGGTCGGTCGAAATTCAACGGCTCGATTAGGGAAATATTGTCGTTCTCCATCAGGCGCGGCTGGGGCAGCACGCTGGGGGAGGCGGAGTGCATCATGAATGGGTGCAACAGAAACGCGTCTCCGACGCGACCCTCGGCGACACGCAGATCGGTACAACGCGCCATGATGTCCTGGGGGCTCGGGCCGCCGCCTTCGGGGTGGTTGACGTAGTGGCGTGCCACCCAAGCGACCGACTGCGGCGCGTACCACGTCGCCCCGCCGAGGCGGGTTGCGTCGCGAAAAAATATCAGCACCAACAGAGCGACCTGGGGGCTGTCCAGGTAGTGCCGGAACCATTCGGGTGATCCGTCGATGTGCCACCCCCCGCGACCTTCCGCCGGCAGCGGGGCGAGCCACCGGTTTGCCGGATTCGGGTCGGCCAGCACGGCAGGGTCGGCCAGCGTGTAAACGCCATTAGATCGAAACGTTTTCTCAGGTCGGAGTCGATCGGAACCGAGCAGATCGCACATCGCACCCCACAAACGCGGGGCGTGGATGTCGTAGCGATATCGGTTTTCAGGCTGCTCCGGTGGGGGCTCGCCGCGATTGACCGGTTTGGCGCGGCGCGCGTGCCAGGTCGACGGATCGAACTCGTCGATTCCCATATAGCCGAGCATCTCGCGGGCGCAGTGTTCCGCGAAGTCGGCGGAAATCGCTCCGGGAATATACACCGCGCCGTGCGATATGAATTGGTCGATTTGCGTTTGCGAAAGCGTCGTGGGAGTAAGGCTCATAGTATGATCTCGATTTCGTCCGGGCGTCGGGCACGGCCAGCGGACAGTTTTAAGTAAGGCGGAAACCACTCGTGTTCCGTCCTTGTCTTTTGTGGCCGAGGGAAGCAAACGAGGCTCTGGAAATCCGCATATGTTGAAGACTAATTGGCACGAACACCTGATCCCGATTCAGGAGTCCGTCAACGTGAGATGGCTCCTGAATTGCAGCTTACTTCAGCAAAACAACCAACGACGTAGTGCCGTCGGTTTGTGTAGATTCAAGTCCCTCCAACGCGGCACCGTTTAGAACGATTTTCGGAACCTCTCCGGTCGTGACAACGTCCATCCCCGTCGCAGCACCTTCTTCTGCTTCCTGACCGGGCTTGAAGGCGTGGTCGATCTCCACCGTATTAGTATCTTGATGGACCACGATCCGGGTCAGACCTACACGTCCGTCCGATGTGACGGTAATTCCGCCTGGCGTGGTGAAGCGTAGTGTCGTCAGATCGGGCAGTGGATTCCACCCGCTGTACACACCCGCCTTCGGTTCCGTCAGAACGAAGATCCTGTGGCCGGCTTCCGCTTCAAGTGTCGCGCCATTTTTTTCGACCCTTCCGACTGCCTGTTGCGCGTAGGGGGTGTCGCGCTCAACGCCACTGGGCAACGATGAATCCACGCCGTTGATCAATTTCGAGACGAGATTCGCGTCGCCGGTCTCCGTATTCGGCTCCTTGCCAGGAACGAAAGTCACCGTTGAGGCTTCCATCACGTCCGTACCGCTGTGGTAGATGACCTTGGCGGTGTTGCTCTGGTCGTCGAACGATACGTCGAGTCGCGTCTCGTCCAGTCGCCGCTGGAACGTTTCGAAGTCCTCTTCTGAATCGTCCCCCATCTCAATTACGAATCCGCCAAACGCCTTTCCCAAAGCAATCCACTTGTCTTTGTCCTCGGTCGGGAGCGGGGAAGCGCTCTTGAAATTGTACGAGTTGATCACCAGCGACGGTTTAATAATCGCACGATACTGGTCGTACTTCTGTTCCTTCCCTTCCTCGATAACAACCTCCACGTCGCGACCCAAATCGGTCGATGGCAGTGGGATGATACCCAGGTGCGTCACCCCGTCTTTTATGGTGATGCGCTGGCCTTGCTTTGCAGAAACCGGCAGCGACTCCACTTTTGTGCCGTCAATAAAAAGTTCCCACGTCGGTTTATCCTGTAGGCTGAACAGTCCGACGCTCGTTTGAATGGATGTCATGTCCGTCACCGGCCCTCCGCCATGAAATCCGCCCGGCCAGGTCTTGGGGCTTGAAAGGAAGATCAATTTATTCTGATGCTGGAGTGTGGAGTGAGACCCGCGCTGTCCGATGAATCCGCCTCCATCGTTTACGAAACGGGTTTCATTGGTGCCCATTCGCACGTCGAGCGTTCCAAGCTCCTGCGATTGTTCGACCTGCTTCGGCTCGCGACGCCACTGCGCCATCGTCTGTATGCGACCTCCGCCGACGTCGCTGCTGAATAGCCCATAATTATTCGCAAGATATGCGGTGCGCGTCCCGCCGTTCCATTGTGTGTGCCGGGCGAGGAACGGCAGAGGCTTGTCATCCACCATCGTCGCCACCCATTGCGGTGCCCACGGGCCGGATAGAGATTGCTGGGCAATCACGTGTGCCGGAACCTCGTGTCCAATGACCGCAATACTGCCCGGAAGAACTTTTACTCCCCGGTCGCGCAGCGTGCCCGATTCGGAAAGGGTGTGCAGAATGAATTGCAATCCGTCCTGAGTTCCGAGCAGAAATTCCATCGATGTTCGTGACGAGCCGGCGATGAACGAGCGCAGTCCGGGGTGATATGCCCCGATCAACTCCTCCATATTTTTCACCAGCAGACTTTGACCGACAAGCCGGTCGTAGGGCGTGGAACTGAAGTCGGCGACCGCTTTGTTGCCGGAAAGTGTGACGGCGTAATAGTAATGATCGATATGCTCCTGACCCGATCCGTCCGACCAACTGTACATTCGAAGCGGGAAGTACTCCACGCCGTTTCGTCCGTCGGCCATCGCGCGATCTGATCCAATGATCGCGCCTGCCAGCAGCGCGCCGGCGGCGGCGGTGGTGTTGAAATTCTGCGTGCTCTGCGTGTAGGTGAAGCCCGACCGGAAGAACGACTTATTGCCGCGCCAGTCACCGGTTTTGGTGTAGTAGGTATCGAACCGTCCGTTGAGCGGGTCAGGATTCAGCGCATCAGACCCGCCCACGCGCGGGTCGTCGGCCATTGGGTGGATGAGTTTCCCGTCTTCGCTGAAACGGTTTCGCCGGGCTGCTTCCGGGTGCGCGGTCTCACGGTCGGGCATGAGCCAGGCGATCCAATACGTGCGGATGGCGTCCTGTGCCGGACCGGGCAGTGCGTCTTTGTAGAGATACCACTGCGTCATTTCACGCGCGGATTCGAAACCCGACCACCCGCGCGGCGGGCGACCGACGATTTGATCGACCCACGCCGTGTAAACGACCGCGGGGTCGGCGGGTTTGAACTGCACGCCTTCCTTAGCCGGGTCGCGATAGATTTCGCGAAGCCGGTTAATGATGTAGTCGGGTACGAACTGGAACCAGAACGCTTCGTTCCCCTTCTCGGGATCGTCCAGCGCGAACAGTTCGCGCACACCTTGCCACTGCGGATCGGGCATCCACTGCGGCTTGGCGGAAAAGCGGTCGGCGATTGCCTTGAGTTCGTCCGCCGACGGAATGACCGCCGTCGGCGCGCCTCCGGAGCCGTCGGCCTTTGCTTTTTCAGCGAGCGCCGCCAGATCGGTCGGCGCGGGCAGGGGCCCTCCTAGGTCGGATTCACCCGCGGCAAAAGTAACAATGAGCTTCGGCGCGTCGATGAGGATGCCTCGCCCGCCGGTCGCGGTGCTCCATTCGTAGCACCCCGTAAAGTATAGATGATCGTAAGTCTCTTCCTTCTGAATGATCACGCCGCATTCCTCAAAGGTGCGTAGTCGCGCCGCCAAGGTCGGCCCGTACGATGCGTCCGCGAGCAGTGGCGTGAGATCGAGCCTACCTTCGGGGGACTTTCCCGAAACTTCAGTAGGTCCAAAGCGCTGGGGGAATCGATCTTTCTCCATGTCCTGCGCGCCGAACTTCCCCCAGTAGATCGCGCCATTGACCGACGCGTTGAATGTCGGACCGTTTTGCGCGTCGGCAGACCAAGGCTTTCGCAGTCCCCAACCGACCGCGTGCCAGCGCGGTGTGATCGCACGATACAAACCGTCAGTGCCCCAGTTCTTGCGAATCGTATACCCCTGCGGGCCCACGTAATCGGAATTTCCGGGAGGCCAGAGTTCGACGTCGCGGTAGGGGAGCACGACTTCAATTTTCTCGATCTTCTCCCCCCGCCCGACGCGCCCGGCGATCGCTTCGGCGGAGCCGGGAAAGCGTACGAGAATGCTCCGCTGCAACGCGTCGAATGCGATCGCGCCGGGCTTCTCTTTTCGCACCGATGGGTCCCACACCGCCGTAGGCATTTTGTCCTTCAGCACGTTGTCTGTGAAGACGCTTTCCCCGTCGGCGGCAAGTGGAGTCGGTTGGTTCCACAGCCCGCGAAAGCCTGCAATGCCCGCGGTTTGGGGCTGCTCGAAAATCAGCTCCTGCGCGCGTGTGAATCCGGTAACAAGGAACATGACTATCGAAGAAACAAATAGAATTGTGAATCGCATGAGGTGGTAGGGGTAAGAGACTGATGGCGGTGCAGAAGATTGATCGGGCTTCAGTTCTCCGGGTACGGTCGCTTCTCGACGTTCGTCAGAATGGTGAGCCAGCCGGCATTAACGGCTTGGTTCGGTGCCCAGCGATTTTGGCCACGCATGGTGTCGGTCGGTCGAAGACTTTCGACGTGCATGTCGGCAAAAAGGAACGACATCCGTCGACTGCGGTTGTGGACGAACCACCAACGGTTTGCGTCGCTGTAGCCGTTGTTGCCGTCGCCGGGGAGGACCGTCGGGTGTACGTCCCAGCCGCCTTCGGTGACGATGATCTGATCGCTCGACTGTTTGATCTTGACGAACTTCTTCCAATTAATCAGATTGCCACTGGCATTGACGGAAAGCGCTGGGATCGGCGGGGACATACCGAATAGCGCCTGGCCATAGACCACGTAAGAAAATCGAGACGCGCGCCGCCACGCGTCGGTAGGGTTCGGCGCCGTGTTACCGGCCGGGTTCGAAGGACAGCGGAAGACTTCCGCACTCCCGCCTTTGGTAACAAATGGGCTGATCAGGTCTCGCCATACCGGCGTGGAAAACGACCCATTGGTCACCTCACCGGGCGGGAGCGTGTACACCGCGTTGGGCACCGGATACGCCGCAGGTGCCAGTGTGCCTCCGTTGGCGTCGGCGTACATCGTGAATCCCATTCCCACCTGCCGCAGATTCGAGACACAGAGCATGATCTTCGCCTGCTCACGTGCCTTGGATAGCGCCGGCAATAGTAACGCTACAAGAATTGCGATGATTCCGATTACCACCAGTAATTCGACGAGCGTGAAACCGCGTCCCTTGATCCCCGGGGTGTTCGAGAGGTAAGCCATAGGTCACTCCTTCGAGCCGATCGAGGCTCGCCCGCTTTTGCTTTAGTCAGCCTGTATGGTGACGACCGCCGACTGCGACGCGTCACGGAACGCGCCTTGGTCGGCGCGACGGGCGAACGCCCGCACGAATCCGCCGTCCGAGAGTACGGACATCTCCAACTTGAACTGTTTAGTCGTCGAATCGAGCTTCACCAGATCGAGTGGGACCGTTGCTTCGAGTCGATATCCGAACGGGTCGAGCGGGGTGTGCAGTACCCGTACACGATTCCCGCCTTGGACGTCGCGGCCGTTCTCGTGGACGGTCACCTGGCCGGCGTCCGTGGCGCTGGTGCGCATCACCACCTGTCGTACGCCTTCCCCGCCGAGTGGCGCGACATACGAATCGACCGTGCCAAGCGGCCAACCAGCAGGATCGCCTTTGCAGCGACGGTCGTAGACATCCGCCGAAACGTGGAGTGTGTCGCCGGTGATCGCAAGCCTCACGTCGGCGGCGGGTACGTCCTGATTCCACAGGCGGATCGGATCGAGTTCCGAAATCGATTCCGGCGAGATCTCCTTCAGCATTCGAATCTGAAATGTCACGGCTGGCGGTGGCGATTCGGGTGTTACAAGCAGGATCGGGTAATGCTTTAAATCATTAAGATCGAACTGCAATTGCCGTAGCAGGAGCCTCGCGAAAAGCGCCCCGCCGAGTCGATTGTAATGCAGCCCATCTGCGTAAAGTCCCTGATGAATCCATTCCCGCGAATGTGGCCCGACGACGTCGGTGAGACTCCACGACGCCACCCCCTGATCCCGCGCGACCTCGGCGACTACGTCCCGATATTTCGCCGCCAGTCCGGGCTTTGTCTGTGGCGCTTCCGGACAGGAGATGAGCAGGATGCTTGTGTCCGGCGCGGACGATTTAAGCTTCTCCACGAATGCGATCAGATTGTCTCGGAAGTGCTCGGGCACGCCCTGGTTGTGCATGTCGTTGGTGCCCAGCGTCACCATGATCAGATCGGGCTTTGTCGCGGCAAAAAATTTCGTGTACGCCTCGCGCTCGACGTTTCGGAAATGGGCCGCCTGCGCCCAGCCACGTCCCAGCGCGTGGACGATCGCGCCACCTGCGAGCACAGGCTTGCCGTCCCGGTACGACTGTCTGTTCGCGTCGAAGCCGAGGAGAATAACTTCGCCTTTGATCGAATCGATTGAAAAGGAATCGGCGAGAAAGGATTCACTGACCGCATACCCCGGCGCGTCTGCGGAGCAATCGATCCGCCCGCGCGAGACGCCGTTGACAATCAGATCCAAAGACCCCAACCCCGGCCCTGTCGTGTAGTGTAAACGCACGCGATGTTGTCCGTCGTACGCACGAGACAACCGGTCGGCCGCGTTCCCCCATTCGCCGAGCGTAAACGCAACGCCGACGTCCGCAGTGGTGTCGGAGGTGCTCGTCCAGATGCCATCGACCGCGAACAGCGGCCCAGCCGGCACGTTGGGCGCGATCGCGTGATCATTCCATGCACCGGTTCGTTTAATGACCGGCGCTCTGGGAATGTTCGCCCGGGCACCGAAGGCGTGATATCCCACGCCACGCTCGCCGTAGCAGGATTGAAGTAGCGTGCGGAGTTCAAGGGTATACGTCGGCAACTCGGTATTGGAATCACCGATACAGGCGATCACCAGCGGGTCGCGTCGCTCATCGGCGGCGACGATCCCCACGCGCCAGCCAGACAGACTTTCGATTCCGGCGACAGGCGGAACGTCTGCGAAGCAGGCGGCGGAGCCGATAAGGAAAAGTATCGATCCAATGATTCGCAAGTTGGTCTCGGTTGCAGCCGCCTTCAGTTCGTCCGGTGTTACTTGCTGACGTAAAGCCCTACGAGCCCGAGCGGGCGAGCGTCTTCGTAAGTGTCCACGGTATTGCGGATGATTCGTACCACCGGATAGGGGGTAAGCACCGTCGGCTCATTCACGTACATGACGATGCGAAATCCTCTGGGCATCGGGCGGAGTTCCGTCGGGTACGAAGGGTGCCAGCCGTACCTGTAGGTTTCCTCTGGGGTGAGCCACGTGCCCGATCCGTCGTTGCGGATGAGGTTCATGCCCATAAATCGCCCGTTGACGGTGTGGGGTACGTCCAGTCCGGCACGGGTTCCTGTGTCGAAGCTGAAGGGCACGCTGCCCCATGAATCCTTGAACTGCTTCCAGAATTTCGATTTGCGAAACGTAGTGTATCCCGCTCGCACCGTCGGCGAGGTGTGCCCGTCTCCGACGACGGAGTTACCGGCGATCATGTAATCGATCGAGGTGACACCCGTGTCGTAGTACGACCCGGCTGCACCGGTGGCGATCGGCTGTCCGGCACGATTTCCGCTCGGGCAGAAAAGCACGGAATTCGCGCTGGCGAGCCATTTGTTGCTAGACCCTGTCCCGAGTGGGGTGCGCAGATAATTGGTAAGGAAGACCGTTTGCCAGTCGAAACGGCCCTGATAAGTGCTGGTCAGCGGGTTGTTTAAACTCCAGCTAATGCCGGTGTTGATCCAGATCGCCGGCGAGGCCCACTGCGTGCCCGGGGGGAGAATGTCACGGTTGTCTTGTGCGAACTGGATCGATGCCATGTAAATCTGCCGCTGATTCGACAGACACGTAACGCGATTCGCCTGTTCACGGGCTTTACGAAGTGCCGGCAGGAGCACCGCAATGAGCACCGCAATAATACCAACGACAACCAGTAATTCAATCAGTGTAAAACCGTGTAGGGGCCGCCGAAGGCCGGTAGGCTTTCGGGAGTGTCTTACGTTCCCTGGGCCCCTTACACGGAGTTTCTCATGTTGCCCGTTTCCACGTTGCCG
>Ga0105046_10016679_pt1 | contig 11273 bp, 14 predicted proteins | sample MAT03_FD_78385 | JGI IMG/M metagenome (GOLD analysis project Ga0105046, IMG submission 78385) | Freshwater microbial communities from Lake Fryxell liftoff mats and glacier meltwater in Antarctica - MAT-03 (megahit assembly) | ecosystem: Environmental > Aquatic > Freshwater > Ice > Liftoff...
GGATCGCCGCCACACCCGGCCTGTCGCGTGACCTGGCCGAGATGGTGGGCCGCATGCTGGGTTGACGGCGCGATGGTCAAGCCGCCGCCGGGCATCGTGCAGGCCGTGCTGGCGGTCGGCAAGGTTGAATGGGATGATCGCCGGCGCGCCGGGCTGGACGATGTCGGTCAGGCCTTGTGGGTGGGCTGAACTGAGGCCTGTTGCGGCGCTGCACAGCGTCCTATTGCAGCGCGGGCAGCGGCAGCCGGGCCGGACCCAGCGCCAGCCGGTCCGACACCTGGCAATAGTCCTGCGCATTGGTCCAGGCCTGCATGTCCTGCCGTTTGCGCGTCTGGGTCATCGGCCCCCATTGCGCCGCAACGCCACGCCAGCGCCCGTTGTTGACGGAAATCGACGGCCAGTCCGCCACCGATTGCGCCATGATCTGCACCGCGCAGGTCAGGTTCGCCTGCGGGTCCAGCAACGCGTCGCCGCTGCGCGCGTCACAGCCATAGCCGCGCGCGGTGGGCGGAAATATCTGCATCAGCCCGAACCACTGCCCGCCGCCGCTGACATTGCGCGGATTGTAATAGCTTTCGTGATGCACCAGCGCCGAAATCAGCCCGACCCAGAAATCCCGCCGCTGCGCGTTGGGTGCCGCCAGATAGGCCGGGCACCAGTCGCCGATGTCCTGCGGCTGCAACGTGGCCATGTCGGGGGCGGTGGTGGCGATGGCGTCCAGCACCGTCTGGGTCCAGTCGCCGGACTGCGGCTGGTCATCCCAGCGCGCGGCCGGCAACGGCAGGCCCAGCGCCAAATGCGCCAAGCTTGCCCCCGCAGACTGCGGCCCCGGTTGCGGCCCCGACTGAGACCCCGGTTGCGGCAAGGCAATGGCCAGATCGCTGTCGGCCAGCGCCGGCCCGGTCAACAGGGCGCAGATCAGGGCGGACAGCAGTGGTATCTCAAGCCGTTTCATGCAGGTTTGACAGTCCTTTGCAGATCGGTCCTGATCCAGTGGATCAGGATCGGTCAACCTTGGCAATAGCTTTGGGTCGACACCCATTCGCGCATCTGCGCCCGCTTTTCGGTGCTGTGGAACGGCCCCCAGTCGGCGGCGATGCCGCCGCCGCCCGCCGCCACCACACCGTCGCGCTGCACTGATTCGGTAGCAATCTGTACCGCGCAGGCCAGGTTTGCCGACCCGTCCTGCAGCGCGGCCCCACTTTCGGCGGCGCAATCATAGGCCCGCGCCGTCTGGGGCGAGATCTGGACCAGCCCGAACCACTGCCCGCCGCCACCCACCGCACGCGGGTTCCAGGTGCTCTCGAACCGCGCCAATGCGGAAAACAGCCCGGCCCAGAATGCCGCCCGCTGATCCGGCCCCGCCGCCACATAGCCGGGGCACCATGCGCTGATATCCCCGGGCACCTCGCTCAGCAGCGGCGCGCCTTGGGTGCGCAGCGCGGCCAGCGTCGCCGCGGTCCAGCCCGTGCTGGCGGGCAGATGGTCCCAGGCCATCGCAGGCATCACCTGCGGCACTGGCACCGTCACCTCGGGCAACAGCGGCGCGCAGGCCACGACCGGGATCAACGCGGCCAGCGCCGCCACGCGCCCACAGGCGAATACAAAGGTCAAGGTCTTGCCCCCAGGCAGTCAACAACCCGTCCGCGTTAGGCCACCGCCCGGGCCTGAGTCGAGTCTTGCCCGGATTTTGGGCAGAATTCGGCAGAATCGTGCCGATCCCGGGCCGGTTTCTGCCATATTCGCCCAAGCCTTGAACGCCACGCCGCATGCAACTAAAGATCGCCCGTCATCGCCGCGAAAGGCCACCCGCCATGCTGGATCTGCACCTTACCCCACCCCGGCCCAAGGTCATCGCCGGGGCCAAGGGCGATTGGGAACTGGTGATCGGGCTGGAGGTTCACGCCCAGGTCGCCACGGCGGCCAAGCTGTTTTCCGGTGCGTCGACCAGTTTCGGGGCCGAACCCAACAGCAACGTGGCCTTTGTCGATGCCGGGATGCCCGGCATGCTGCCGGTGATCAACGCAGGCTGCATCGCCCAGGCCGTGCGCACCGGGCTGGGCCTGAACGCGGCGATCAACCTGCATTCCGCCTTTGACCGCAAGAATTACTTCTACCCCGATCTGCCGCAGGGCTATCAGATCAGCCAGCTTTATCACCCCATCGTCGGCGAGGGCGCGGTGATCGTCGACATGCCCCCCGGCCCTGACGGCCACAGAACCGCCCGCCGGGTGCGGATCGAGCGCATTCATCTGGAACAGGACGCAGGCAAGTCCATCCACGACATGGACCCGGCGATGTCATTTGTCGACCTGAACCGCACCGGCGTGGCGCTGATGGAAATCGTCAGCCGCCCCGACCTGCGCGGCCCCGAGGAAGCAGCCGCCTATGTCGCCAAGCTGCGCCAGATCCTGCGCTATCTTGGCACCTGCGACGGCAACATGCAGAACGGCAATCTGCGGGCGGATGTCAATGTCTCGGTCTGCCGGCCGGGCGATTACGAACGCTATCAGGCCAGCCAGGACTTTGCGCATCTGGGCACACGATGCGAGATCAAGAACATGAACTCGCTGCGCTTCATCCAGGCGGCGATCGACTACGAAGCGCGCCGCCAGATCGCCATCCTCGAGGATGGCGGCAAGGTGATGCAGGAAACCCGCCTCTATGACCCTGACAAGGCCGAGACGCGCAGCATGCGATCCAAGGAAGAGGCCCAGGATTACCGCTATTTCCCCGATCCCGACCTGTTGCCGCTGGAACTGGACCAGGCCTGGGTCGACGCCATCGCCGCATCGCTGCCGGAACTGCCCGATGCGCGCAAGGCCCGCTATGTCGCGGCCTTCGGGCTCAGCGATTACGACGCGAACGTGCTGACGGCGGAAAAGGAAAACGCGGTCTATTTCGAGGCCGTGGCCACCGGGCGCGATGGCAAGACCGCTGCCAATTGGGTGATCAACGAATTGTTCGGGCGGCTGCGGAAAGACGATGCCGACATTTCCGCCAGCCCGGTCAGCCCGGCGCAACTGGGCAGCATCATCGATCTGATCACGTCGGGCGCCATTTCCGGCAAGATCGCCAAAGACCTGTTCGAGATCGTCTATGCGCAGGGCGGCGACCCGGCGGAAATCGTCGCCGCACGCGGGATGCGGCAGGTCACCGATACCGGCGCGATCGCGGCGGCAGTGGACGCCGTCATCGCCGCCAATCCCGATCAGGTCGCCAAGGCGCAGGCCAATCCCAAACTGGCCGGCTGGTTCGTCGGCCAGGTGATGAAGGCGACCGGTGGCAAGGCGAACCCGGCGGCGCTGAATGATCTGGTCAAGCGCAAACTGGGGCTTTGACCGCCGCTGCACCCAAGCGATGGCGGTTGCGCGGCGGCGCGTCCCCAGAACTGGTGCCGGCATTGCCCTGCACCTTAAAACCTTGGCCTTGCGCGGCGTTGCTGCTAGGGTAAGGTCCGCATGCGATGACAGGGACTTCATGATGCAGGCCTATGAATACCGGGTGATCCCGGCCCCGAAACGCGGGCTCAAGGGCAAGGGCGTCGGCTCGGCCACCGAGGACCGCTTTGCTTTCGCCCTGCAAGAGGCGATGAATACGCTCGGCGCGGCCGGCTGGGATTATGTCCGCGCCGACACGCTGCCATGCGAGGAGCGCCAGGGCCTGACCGGGCGCACAACCGCTTATCACAACCTGCTGGTGTTCCGCCGGGCGCTGCCGCTCGTGGCACAGGCCGCACCGCCGCAGATCTTCGCACCGCCGGCAATCGGCGCCGTCGGCGGCACCGCACCGGTACCGGCCTTTCTGTCCGCCCCGGGACCGGCCTTTCTGTCCGCCCCGATGCCGGCCGCCGGAGCGGGCCCTGCCCTGCAACTGGCCAACCCGCTGCCCCCGGCCCCCCCGCTCGGCCCAGCCGACCGGGTCGCAGCGGAATAACTCTCCAGGCATTCATTTTTGCCCAACTACCCTGGGGGGAGCCGCAGGCGGGGGGCAAAGCCCCCCCTCCTTTCTGCACAAGAAAACAACGCGCCGCAGGCGCTCCGTTTGGCCCGGGTTCAGGCGATCTCCAGCGCCAGGGCATGCAGCCGCCCCATCACCGCCGGTCCCAGCGCCGCATGCACCGCGCGGTGCCGCTCGATTCGGCTCATCGCGGCCAGCGCCGGGGCGGTGATCGCCACCCGCCAATGGCTCTCGCCGGATCCATCGTCACCGGCATGGCCCGCATGCAGCCCGCTTTCGTTGACGATCCGCAGCCCTGTGGGCTGGAACGCTGATTCCAACCTTGCCCTGATCTCGCTGTCCAGTCCCATTATTTCGCATCAGCCCCCTTCTATCCCGCGCGCCATGGCTTAAACTCGCGCGTCCGAGTCGGAAAGGTGCGCCGCACATGGCCAAGAACGATCCCTTCGGTTTCGACCTGTCGGTCGGGGCCAGCAAGAAGAAAAACCCGCGCGGACGGCGGGGGGTGACCGGGGCGTTCGAAACCTCGACCCGCCCCTGCGACAACCCCGGCTGCGATCTGGCCGGCCAGTACCGCGCGCCGAAATCGCCTGACAAGGTGGATGAATACCTGTGGTTCTGCCGCGACCATGTGCGTGAATACAACCTCAAGTGGAATTTTTTCGACGGCGCCACCGAGCAGGAGTTTCTGGACCAGGTCGACAAGGACCGCGTATGGGAACGCAAGACCAAACCGTTCGGCAAGCCTGGCGAAGAGCAAAAGGCCTGGGCGCGGCTGGGGGTGGATGATGCCCATCAGGTGCTGGGCGGCAACGCCACCCGCAACCCCGGCCGCAGCGGCGGTGCCACCCGCCGCCTGCCGCCCACCGAACGCCGCGCGGTCGAGATTCTGGAAGTCAAGGACAACGCGTCCAAGCCCGACATCCGCCGTGCCTACAAGGCGCTGATCAAGGTGCTGCACCCCGACATGAACGGCGGCGACCGCAGCCAGGAGGATCAACTGGCCGAGGTGGTCTGGGCCTGGGACCAGATCAAGACCAGCCGCAATTTCCGGGAAGAGGATTAGCTTGCCCTGGCCGGGGCAAAGATGCTGTCGCGTTCGTCCTGCCAAGCGCACAGCAGCATATGCACCGCGACCAGATTGACGCACCACAGCAGCGCCAGAACCGGCGAGCCTGCCAGGGTGACGACAAACAGGAACGGCCCGAACATGGTGCCGTACAGCGGCAATGCCAGGCTGCCACCGATCAAACCGGCCAGCAGGCTGACGCCCAGCAGGGTCAGGATGGCGGAAACGGCCCCGCGCCGTGCGACGCGGTGCCGCACGACGAACAGCGCCAGCGCCGTGCCGACCCCGCCCGATCCGATCACCCAGGCCTCGTACCAGCTTGGGCCGCGGCCAAAGAACGCCGCCGGATCGACCCGCACCACCAGGATGAAGGCGACCAATCCGCCAAACAGGCCAATCACCGCCAGCGCCAGCGCCAGGCTGCGCTCGCCCCGGGTCAGGGTCAGAAACCGCGTCGTTCTGGCGGGCATGGCACTCTCCGGCAACCCAAAGGGCGAATGACCCTTGTTCATCGCCAAAGGATGGCAGGGCCAAGGCGGATTGCGCGCCGGCCCGGCAACGGATCGTTTCGACTTGCCCCCCATTTGCACGCAGGCGGCAGCGCAATCGGTCCAGGCTGGCGCGGGGTTTACGGCCGACATCCCTGCGGGCGCAGTCGCGCGTCATCGGCCAAAGGGGGCAACCTGGCGTAAAAACCGCAATCGTCGGGCGACCTGCCTGCTTGCCGGGCGCAGGCTGGCCGGAACCGGCGAAGGCCACAGCGGCACTGCCCGATCCGGTCCCGCCGCTACAACTGTGCCGCAACCACCCCGGTTGCCAGCACCGCCCCGGTCGGCTGACCGGTCGGCGATCCGCCCGGCGGCTCGTCGCTGATGGCCAGCACCGCGCCGTCCAGCAGCACGGCCTGCTGCGGCGTCAGGGTCAGCGTGGTGGTGCCTGCATCGGCCAGCAGCCCCAGCGACAAGGGCACTGCATCGCCCGCGATCAGCCACAATTGGTGCGCCCGCCCGGCGGCAACCCCGCCCGCCGCGCGCTGCAGCGTCAGGGTGGCCGTGGCGGGATCGAATCGCGCCTGCAGGATCAGCGTCTGATCGGCGGCGGCAATCTCGGCCCCCAGCGTCGGTCCGGGGGGCACGGACAGCCAGCCCAGGTTGGTGACAACCAGCAACAGCACCGCCGCCACGGCCGCCGCCAACACCGCCTGTACCAGACCCAGACGCCGCCACAGGCTGACGCGCTCATCGGGGAACAACCGCGCCTCGATGGCGCGAAATGCGGCGGGCGGCACCGGCTCGGCGGGCACGGCGGCGGCCAGAGCGGCCAGATCCTCGGCCCACAGCGCATATTCGGCCCGCAACAGCGGCTCGACGCCCAACCGCGCCTCGAACGCGCGCGATTCGGACGCAGTCAGCAGGCCAAGGGCGTATTCCGCCGCCTGCATCCGGTCTTCGTCTGGGTCGCGCGGGTCGCTCATGACGTCAGACAGTCCTTCAGTTTCTGCAGGCTCCGGCGCAGCCACGTCCTGACGGTGTTCAGCGGCAGGCCGAACCGGCTGGCCAGTTCGACATAGCTTTCGCCCTCCATATAGGCACGCCGGACCGCCTCGGCCCGGTCAGGGTCGAGCGTGGCCAGGCAGGCGGTCAGGCGCGCCGCCTCGGACCGGGCGATGACCTGCGCCTCGGGTCCGGGCGTCAGGTCGGCCAGTTCCGCCGCCTCGTCGATCTGTGCCGTCCCTGCCCGACGTGCCCGCAGCCGGTCCACCGCATGGTTGCGGGTGACGGTGATCAGCCAGGTCATCGGCGACAGGCCGTTGACGCGGTACTGACCGGCCTTGTGCCAGACCTTGACGAACACCTCTTGCAGGGCATCTTCCGCCTCGGCCCGATTGTCCAAGACACGCAGCGCCACGCCGAAAAGTTTCGTACTTGTCGCATCATAGAGCACGCCGAACGCGCGGCGGTCCCCCAGGGCCACCCGGGCAATCAAGGCTTCGATGTCGCTGACCGTGGTCATCGGGCTCATCCTGGTTGCTGGCGTCATTCTTGCGGGAATGGTGCGGCGATGCAACCGGCTTGCCGATGCGCGGGGCGGCCCCCGTGTACTTGAACCTGCCCGGCCGATAGGCCAATAGTGGCCCCGATATAGCAGGCAGGGACCCCGGGCATGGCCGAGCGGACGAACGACACCACCTCACGACCGACCGAAGAGGTTTCGGTCCGCGACATGTTCGGCATCGACACCGACATGCGCGTGAAGTCGTTTCCCCATCGCGGCGACCGCGTCCCCGAGATCGACCCGACCTACAAATTCGACCCGGACACCACGCTCGCGATTCTGGCGGGGTTTGCCTATAACCGCCGCGTGATGATCCAAGGCTATCACGGCACCGGCAAATCCACCCATATCGAACAGGTGGCGGCGCATCTGAACTGGCCCTGCGTGCGGGTCAATCTTGACAGCCATATCAGCCGGATCGACCTGATCGGCAAGGACGCGATCAAGCTGCGCGACGGCATGCAGGTGACCGAGTTTCACGAGGGCATCCTGCCCTGGGCGCTGCGCAACCCGGTGGCGATCTGTTTTGACGAGTATGACGCGGGCCGCCCTGACGTGATGTTCGTCATCCAGCGCGTGCTGGAACATGACGGCAAGCTGACGCTGATGGATCAGAACGAGATCATCACCCCGAACCCGTATTTCCGGCTGTTCGCCACATCCAACACCGTGGGTCTGGGCGATACGACGGGCCTGTATCACGGGGTCCAGCAGATCAATCAGGCGCAGATGGACCGCTGGAGCCTGGTCGCGACGCTGAACTATTTGTCCCACGATGCCGAGACGGCCATCGTGCTGTCCAAGAACCCGCATTACAACACCGACAAGGGGCGCAAGGTGATCGGCCAGATGGTGACGGTCGCCGACCTGACCCGCACCGCCTTCATGAACGGCGATCTGTCCACGGTGATGTCGCCCCGCACGGTGATCAACTGGGCGCAGAACGCCGAGATATTCCGCAATGTCGGCTATGCGTTCCGGCTGTCATTCCTGAACAAATGCGACGAGCTGGAGCGGCAGACGGTAGCCGAGTTCTATCAGCGCTGCTTTGCCGAGGAATTGCCGGAGAGTGCGGCGAGCATGGCGATGAAGTAGGCGAAAGACCCAGATTCGCGTTCTCGCGATGCCCCGATCAAAAGCAAGGGGCCGGGCGTGATGCCCGGCCTTTATCGTTTCGGCAATACAGCCAGTCTCAGGCCGCCTTGGCCGCCATCGTCGCCTTGGCCCACCAGACGATATCGTCAAACAGCGCCTTGGCCGAGGGGATCATCCCCGCTTCGATCGCGTCCAGATTGCCTGTGCCGCCCATCCCGGGATGCACGCCGAAGAAATCCGACCCGCCGATATGCACCGAATTGCGCACCGGCACCATCTGCAGCTCGACCCCGATCATCCGCAGATGCGCCAGCGCCGATGTGCCGCCCATCGAGCCATAGGCAATCGCGCCGAACGGCTTGTGCGTCCATTCGACATAGGCCTGATCCAGCGCATTTTTCAGCACGGCGGTGACCGAGCGGTTATACTCGGCCAGAACGAATATGTAACCATCGTATCCGGCCAGCTTTTTCTGCTACGCGACGGCGGCAGCATCCTGCGACGGCATAAAGGCGTTCGTTGCCATCTCGGCAAAGAACGGCAGCGGATGGTCGCGCAGATCGACCACTTCCAGCGTCATGTCGGTGCGGGTGGCGGCCTGCTTGGCCAGCCACTGCGCCGGGATATCGGCAAATCGGGTCGGGCGGGTGGAACTGATGATCATGGCGATCCTGGGTATGGACATAACGACCTCTGGCTGAAGGAAGATGAATTGCGATAGGTAGTGGAATGCACAGTCTTGCACTGCAACACAGATCAGTGTGCGCCAGCGCACTGCCATTCTTTGCCACCGCACGGTCTTGCCGCGCCGGGGCCGGGATGATTTACCTGCGGCCATGAAACCAAGCGACAACCCCGCCGATCCGTTCAAAAAGGCCTTGGCCGAGGCGACCAAGGTCATGGCCCATGACGCCGAACTGACGGTGACCTTCAGCGTCGACCCGCCCGGCCTGACCGCCGATACCGTCCGCCTGCCGCAGGTCAGCCGCCGGATGACGCGGGATGAGGTGCTGCTGGCGCGTGGCACCGCCGACAGTTTTGCGCTGCGCCACCGCTATCACGACGCGGCCATCGCCGCGCGCTACATGCCGCAGGGCCAGATGGCGCGCGATCTGTTCGACGCGATGGAAACCGCCCGGGTCGAGGCGGTGGGCGCCGTCCACATGCCCGGCACTGCGGGCAATATCGACGCCCGCATCGCCAACGACGCCCGGCGCAAGGGCTATGACCAGATCCGCGACAAATCCGACGCGCCGCTGTCCACCGCCGCCGGCTATCTGATCCGCCATCTGGCCACCGGGCGCGACCTGCCGCCCGGGGCCGACAATGTGATGGGCCTCTGGCGCGCCTTTATCGAAAGCCAGGCCGGTGCGCGGCTGGATACCGTGCAGGACATGCTGACCGACCAGCGCAGCTTTGCCAAATTTTCCCGTGGCATCATTCAGGATCTGGGTTACGGCGATCAGTTGGGCGAAGATCCTGACCACGACGATGACAGCGACGATGCTGGCGACGAGGCCGACGACCAGCAGGATCAGGACAGCACCGGCGACGACCAGGCCGACAGCGACGAGGCCGACGCATCGCCCGAACAATCCCAGGACGACCAACAGGACCCGTCCCAGGCCCAGGTCAGCATGGATGCCGATGCGAATGCCGAGCGTCAGGACGAGACCGAGATGCCCGAGGGCGAGGCCCCGTTCGAGCCGCCGACCCCGGCACCCCATTCCGACGCCGACCCGCACTATACCGCCTACCGCGTTGATTTCGATGAGATCATCGCGGCCGAGGATCTGGCCGAGCCGGCCGAACTGGAACGCCTGCGCGCCTATCTGGATCAGCAGCTTGAACCGCTGAAAGGGGCCGTGTCGCGGCTGGCCAACAAGCTGCAGCGCCGGTTGCAGGCGCAGCAATCGCGGTCATGGGAGTTTGACCGCGAGGAAGGCATTCTGGATGCCGGGCGGCTGGCGCGGGTGGTCGCCAACCCGACGACGCCCTTGTCGTTCAAGGTCGAAAAGGACACCGAGTTTCGCGATACCTGCGTGACGCTGCTGCTGGACAATTCCGGTTCGATGCGCGGGCGTCCGATTTCCATCGCCGCCATCTGTGCGGATGTGTTGGCCCGCACGCTGGAACGCTGCGCGGTCAAGGTCGAAATCCTGGGCTTTACCACCCGCGCCTGGAAGGGCGGCCAAAGCCGGGAAAAGTGGCTGGGCGAGGGGCGGCCAGCGGGCCCGGGGCGGCTGAACGATCTGCGCCACATCATCTACAAGTCCGCCGACGTGCCCTGGCGGCGGGTGCGGGCCAATCTGGGCCTGATGATGAAAGAGGGCCTGCTGAAGGAAAACATCGACGGCGAGGCGCTGGAATGGGCGCATCGGCGGATGATGGGCCGCCCCGAAGTGCGCAAGATCCTGATGGTGATCAGCGACGGCGCACCGGTGGACGATTCGACCCTGTCGGTGAACCCCGCCAATTACCTGGAAAAACACCTGCGCGACGTGATCGGGATGGTGGAAAAGCGGCGCGCGGTGGAACTGATCGCCATCGGCATCGGCCATGACGTGACCCGCTATTACGACCGCGCGGTGACGATCACGGATGTCGAACAACTGGCCGGCGCGATGACCGAACAACTGGCCGGGCTGTTCGACAGCAACCCGCGCAAGTTGGGGGGCGGGATGCGCAGGGAGCGGCGCGCAAGGTGATGTCCGATCTGCGCAGCCAAACCCACAGGCACAGCCCACCCGGCCAGAACCGGCAGCGCGCCCCGCATGGCAAGCCCCCGGCGCGCCGCGCCGATCTGACCCTGCCGATGCGCGTCACGGGTCTGACCCGCTAGGAAATCGCATGTTCCAGACCTTTGACACCACGGCCCGGCCCGAGCAGGGGCCGCCCCGGCTGGCCGCCCTGCGCCTGCAGATGCAGGCTGCGGGTGTGGCAGCATGGCTGGTGCCGCGCGCGGATGCCTATCAGGGCGAATACGTCGCCCCCGGCGACGAGCGGCTGTCCTGGCTGACCGGGTTCACCGGCTCGGCCGGGTTTGCCGCTGTGCTGGCCGATCAGGCCGGGGTGTTCATCGACGGGCGCTACC
>Ga0105046_10016681_pt1 | contig 11273 bp, 10 predicted proteins | sample MAT03_FD_78385 | JGI IMG/M metagenome (GOLD analysis project Ga0105046, IMG submission 78385) | Freshwater microbial communities from Lake Fryxell liftoff mats and glacier meltwater in Antarctica - MAT-03 (megahit assembly) | ecosystem: Environmental > Aquatic > Freshwater > Ice > Liftoff...
ACTCATCTTTTCAAATTCCTTGCAAACCGTAAACCGTTGCAGCTGCGGCGTGGAGATCAAATTCTGGTCGATTAAAAAGGTGATGAAATGATCATCCGTTTTTTTGATATCGTGACGCTTGCAGAATACGTCAAAGCTCTGGCGAAGGTGCTGCTGGAACTTATCCAGGATATATTTTCTCGGCTCGTGCATAGGTAAAGAGCTTGAGTATGAACTTCAGGTAACACAAACCGGATGCTTCAATAAGCCTGCACAATGATCGATATAGAAGGCATTTTGAATCTAATACGGTTTTCACCTTTTTCCCCGAAGTTTTCAGCCCCTTCCTGTCAGCCTGTTGCTTGCAGTAATTGAAATTAGTTGGTACAGGGATCTTGCGTACTGGGTCTATGCAAGGCCCTTTTCGTCAAAACCCGTCCTGTCCGGGTTAAAAAAGCCGGCGCTTCGGTCAAAAAATCAGGATTTCACCGATGCAGCTGAATTCAGCAGGAATGCTTAATTTTCCCCGAGAAAATCAGGCACATGCAAAAACTTAAATTTCTTGCGCTGTTAAAAAAGTTAACCCGGCCCGAGTTGGATGACTTTCACCGGTACCTCAAACGCTACCACCCGCGGGAGAAAATCGCCTTGCGGGTTTTTGAATACCTGATCCGGTTTTACCCGGCTTTTGAACAGCCGGAAAAACTCCGGCTGGAATACGCCTGGCAAAAAATTTTCAAAACGGATTTTGACCAGGATGTACATGCGCAGAAAAAAATGCTGAACACGGCATCGGACCTGTACAAGTGGTTGAAAGACTTCCTGATCCTGGCAAAAACGCAACAAGACCATCCCCTCCGACAAACCATCTGGCTCAGCATTTTGCAGGAGCGGGGCATGAAAGACGAGTTTTCCAGGAAAGCGGCAGCGTTCTATCAACAAACGCGGAACACACCGTTCAAGACACCTGCGGACGCTTTCCCCAACTGGATGGCGAGTTATTTTCACCGGGAACACCTCTCCTGGGATAAGCCTTTGATCCATGCCAGGATCATTGAACAATGTACCGAAACGATGCGCGACTGCTGGGAGATCATGCGCCTGAAAATGGCCTGCGAAATGAGCCTGGTAAAAAGAGTCACCGACCAGGCGCCGCCCCGGCAGCTCAGGGAAGCGAATGATTTTCAACAGCCAGGCCTGTCCATTTTAAAGGACACCTACGAAGCTTTGTGGCGGCTGACGGATTCGGGCGAAGAGGCGCATTTTGTCGGGCTGGAGTCCCTGCTTACCCAACAAGGCCAACACATCGATCCGAAAGAGCTGGAAGGGATTATTCGATACGCCTACAATTTTACGGCCGGTCAAAGCCGCCATAAACAGGAAGCCATCCAATATGAAAGGATGCACCGGCTGAACAAGGTCGGGCTTATGTATGGTGTGTTTTCCCAGGGCGGATACCTGGCTTCTTCGGCTTTCGGCAATATGGTGACCGTGGCATGTCTTACAAAAGACTTTGACTGGGCATCCCGGTTTATCCAGGATTACAGCCACATTCTGACGGAAAACAAGCGACAGGAAGCGATTCTGCTGGCACAGGCCATTTTAGCCTTTGAAACGGGCAAATTTCGGGAAGTTCTGCACCTGCTCGAACCGGTTGGGTTTGAAGACCATTTGGACATCCTGCGGGCCAAATCCCTTTTGCTGAGGAGTTATTATGAGCTTCAGGCCGATCCCGACATTGTACTCGATGCCTGCGCATACCTGGAAAATTTGTTGCGCCGCTCGTCGCCCAAAACAGAAGCGATCAAAGCCATGCTGGCATTTGTGCTGATCCTGAAAAGATTAGTGCTCCAGAAATCCAGCAAAAAGGTGATCATTGCGTGCATTGAAAAAGCCCCGGCGCTTTATTCCAAAAACTGGCTTCTGGAAAAAACGATGCGGTATAAAGCCAGGTATGCCGAGCGCAAGATCGCAGCAGACCGGCATACCCTGGCTACTAAATGAATCAGATCACCAAATCCTCAATGATGATGATTCCGGACTGTTCGCTTCCGCAAACCGTCGCAAAATAGAACTTGTAGGTTCCGCTTGGAAGTCCCGAATACGTAATCGATGTGTTGTGGGTATGGGTTTGCGCACTGGTATAAAAATCGCCTTGCCGGACGTAGTACACCACGTATTCGGAAGCGCCGCTTACGGCATTCCAGGAAAAGGAGGCCGACCCGGCCGATTGGCCCGTGAGGAAAACCTGGGGTGCGGGGCAGGTCGATTCGAAAACAGGTGGGTTTGTTGATCCGGAAGCGATCGGAATGAGCAGTACCAAAAGAATTTTAAGGTACATCTGCCAGTTTTTTTTGATTTCGTTTTTCATCGAATAATGAGTTGGGTGAAAGAGATGGGTGAAAAAATTCGATGAAAGGCCGGCAAGCATGACAAAATGAGATACCAGGCGGCCTGTTCATTTGCCCCTTAGAGGAACGGCCGGCGATGGAGGTAAACGGTTTATGGTAATTATCTTCAAAAAATATCGTCTTTTGCATAAAGAAAAAACCATCTCAGACAGGGATACCTTTTATCGCCTGAAGCCCTCTAAATCTTTTGAGCCATGTTTCAGCAATATACCGACCGGCAATTCATGGAAGCCTTGCGTGCCGGCGGCATCGTACGGGAAGATGTTTGGCGATACCTCACCGTAAATTGGAGCGGCTACTGCTGCGGCACTGCCGTTAAAAGAACCGGATGCAAGGAGCACGAAGCGAAGGAGGCCTTTTCCATTGCCTGCCTTGGCGTAGACAAACGAATACGAACCGCTTCCGGCGACGATTTTCTGAAAAAGGCATCGTTGAAAACATACCTGACCAGCGCTACCATTTATGCGGCCTGGACCGTCATGCGCCAACGTAAAAAAGAACCGGTGGAAGTAGGGATCAAGCTATACGCAGAAGGGGAAGAAGACGTGAACAAATGGTTTCGCCAAAGAGACTGCCGCGAAATCCTGGAAAAGGCTCTTGCCTCCATCGGCGAGCGTTGCAAAAAAATCCTGGTACTATTTAAAGATGGGTTCGGTATGAAAGAAATCATGGAAGAAATGGGCTTTGGAAATGAGGATGTTGCCAAAGCGCAAAAGTGGCAGTGTCAGGAAAGATTTAAAGCATATCTCCGGGCAAACCCCAACATCAGCAGCCTGCTAAAAGAAAATTGTTATGGCTAACGAAGAACTGGGCGATAAAATAGAGGCATGGCTAAAAGGCCAACTCCCGGCGGCCGAAGCTGCCGCTTTCCAGGCAGCCTTGGCTGCCGACCCTGCACTGGCAGAGGAGGTTGAACTGCATCGCCTCACCCTGCATGCCATGGATCACCTTTCGGAGCAGCACCTGCAACAACATGTACTGGCCTGGATGGAAGGCGTGGATATCGAAGAGGTAAAGGAAGAATCTGAAAAGAAGCCGCTTGCCTTTCCCTACCAATACTGGTTTCGGGTAGCCTCCGCACTCCTGATTTTGACAGGGGCTTTTGTGTTTTATCAAATATGGAGGTCCGGCGCAGAAAAACAAAAAATTGTTAACCTCGAAGCCCAAATCAGGCAACAGGACAGCATGCTGTTTGAGTTAAAACAACAAGCTGCGCCGGACCCTGCGAAGTTCGACAGTCTTTCCCGGGAAAATGAACAACTGCGTCAACAACTCAGGGGAGCAACAAAAGACTCCGGTAAGCCATCCGAGCCCTTCGCATATTACTCGAAACCAAAAAATTTAGGCGGTTCGGTACGCATGGGCGAAGAATCGTCGGTAGAACAACTCTTGAGAGCGGGAGACTTGTTTTTTCAAAAATCCGACCTGGAACAGGCGGAAGACAAGGCGCGGGCTGCCCTTAAAATCGAGCCTGACAACCGGGATGCCATTCGCTTGCTCGCGCACGCCTTATTTGGCCAACAGCGCTTTCTGGAAGCGGAGCCGGTATTTGCCCGGGTGCAAAACGCGTATGCACAATCATCCAACGGAGCGAAGGAAGCTGCATGGAACCGTTTGCTTTGCCATCGGGCCCTTGCTGCCGATGCAGGGCAGCGGGCACTATTCAAGGCCGCTTTGAGCGCCATATTGAAGGAACCTAAGCATCCATATTACAGGCAGGCGGTGCGGATACGAACGACGGATAGGCTTTAGCAAGCCTTCGCGGCAGGGCATTGCTTAGGCACGGTGTCAAAATAACTTCCCAATTTAAGGCCATTCTTTTGCCGTCATCCTGCCCATCTTTTTCTGCTATCCGACGCAGCATGTGTTTTCACATGCTGCAACGTACTTCACCAACTTGGGTGGCAGCATGTGAAAACACATGCTGCGGCGCTGGGCCGGATGAGATATCGGAAAACCTGCCGAGGCTGAAACCCACCAATCCCCGCTGACTTAAAAAAGTCCACCTATGGTGGGCAAAAACCCGCAAGGGTATCGTTTTGCTTTTTCTCTTACCCGGCCAGACAGCCACAGCGCAACGGGCCCTACCGCCGACGGAGGTAAAAATCATCCGGCGCTTCGAGCGGCCAGAGCCCATTTTTTTTGAGCACATCACCCATGCGGATGGCACCGCCGCAGGAACGCTGGTTGCGCTGGATATCCAGGTTTAAAATTCGTAAACACTCCCAAAGGTTCTATTATCTTTATCCGAAAATCCAACCATGAAAGCCATTATTATACAAAAGTATTACCCATGCCTGCAAACCCATCTACCCATTTTGCGCTATCTCCGGCAAAATACCGCACATTACCGACAGTATCTTGCCGGTTTGGAACAAGTAGCGCCTTTCGCCCCTTGACTTTTTTCAAAAACCCTTATTTTTGAATCTTGTTTCATTCATAATCCGGCTTTCCAAAGCCACAACGTCAAACACGCTATGACACTCCAATCCCCACTCCCTTTCCTGCGGGAGATGGCCAAAGGTTTTCTGCACCTGGGCTATCCCGATCTTTGCGTGGCCTGTAGCCGCGAACTCCCTGCCCCCGATTTTTGCTTTTGCCTGAAATGCCGGCTCAAACTCCATTCGTCCGATATGTATAAGGTGTCAGAGAATGAATTCACCGGGCGTTTTTGGGGACGCATGCCCTTAGCGGCCGGCGCGGCGCAGTATTATTTTACCCGCAAAAGCCCCATCCAATGGGCGCTTCACCAGTTGAAATATAAAAACAATCCGGATATCGGTCTGAAACTCGGCCGCTTGTTCGGCCGGCAGCTGGCGCAGGCGGCGCCGTTCCAGTCTGTGGAGATGATCGTTCCGGTACCCCTGCATCCGAAAAAAGAGCGGTTGCGTGGCTACAACCAAAGTACGATGTTTGCCAAAGGGCTATCGGAAGGCTGGGGCGGGCTGCCCGTTTGCACCGATGCGCTCGCGCGCGACCTGTTCACCGAGTCTCAGACCCGCAAAAAACGGATGGACCGCTTTCAGAACGTTGGGACGGTTTTTACCATCCGGAAACCCGGGCTGATCGAAGGGAAGCACGTTTTATTAGTGGATGACGTGCTGACAACCGGCGCAACCCTGGAAATGTGCGGGCAGGCGCTTTTGCAGGTTGCCGGGGTTCGGCTGAGTATGGCGACCATTGCGATTGCGATGAAGGAATGAACGTGTTTTTTTGATTGATGATTTCATGATTGTTGATGTGAAGTACACAATCATGTAATTGTCAATCATCAATCAAAAAAAGCAGGCTACAAGAACCGATCAAACAGATTCTCATGAAACGAGTCAACCCCCGCCGCATCCACGACAAATTCTACCTCTCGCGTTTGCTGGAGCGATACCTATATATATTGGAACACTCGCCCATGGAAATCACCCTCCGGGCGTTGAGTTACGATGCCGGGATACCCGAGTCCGTTTTCCGGCGCTTAAAGGACCTGCACAACAATCCCCAAGACGGGCAAAATATCGACGCGGCAGACTATCATATCCTGTTTTCCAACATCATGTTTCGGTACCCGACAGTGAAAATTTGGGTACAAGTAGATGGGGACTTCTTTTTTGAAATGTAAACGCTATACTTTTTGCCACTTGCCCGAGATAATTCGGCCATCGGCAAAACGTACAGTCCAGACACATACTCCTGTTTGCCAGCTTGAGCCGGGTATCGACGGATTGGATTGGCCTGAGGGAATTGAGACACGATAAATACAAAAGCCGCTCATATTAAAAACCCTGATTTCACATTGACCATTCGATACTGCCGACAGATCCTGAAGTTGCCAATCCCGCATACCGGGGTTCGGATAAGCCTGAAGTATGCATTCCACATTGTGTACCTTATACGGCGAAAAAGCCGTTGGACGAGGAGCCATGCGCTACCTACCCGTCGGACGGCAAAAAAAGCCGTCGGACGGGGTGTAAACTTGATACATATATCCCGATAAGGGCAGTGTTCGAGATAAAATACAACCTTTTGATGCGTTTGTCGTGCCCTTCACTCCCCACTCAACACAAACCCCGCCCAGTAATAGGGGTGCGCATATTGCCGGTTTTCTTTGATAAAAGTCCGTTTGGCATTCGCCAGCGCGCGGTTGTAGGGCTGCCCTTTTTCGATTTCCCGGTAAAAAAGTACCATCAAATTTTTCGTCGTGGCGTCGTTCACCGCCCAGAGCGAGGCCGGTACGTTGCGGGCGCCGGCACAGGTGAAAGCGCGCGCGAGGCCTACGATGCCTTCGTCCTTGCGGTATTCGCCGAGCGCGGATTCGCAGGCCGACAGTACAACGAGCCCGGCCGACAGGCGGAGCGTGTAAACGTCGCGGGCGTACAGCAGATCAATGTTTTGAGGGTCGTTTTCGGCTTGCAGGGCCACAAAAGAGTATTCGCCCAGCACATCGTTGGCCGCACTGTGCGTAGCCAGATGAAGGATGTTGTAATCGGGGCATTTTTTCAGAAAATTGGATTTAGTGGCCTCGGCCCCCACAAGCGCCTCTCCATGTGTTATTTGTGCGATAGACCGGGCCTCCGCCCCACTGTTGGGCAAGGACTTGAAAACATTACTTCGTGAAAGCGCGGCCACATCCCCGACCGGAATTTGGAGCGTTCCGGCCGGTTTACCTTCGAAAAATGGCGCGAGCGCAAGCACAGAACCGGCCGGTTTACGGGGTTTCGGCCGGTTTTGCACAAATTGAAACAAGCCCACCGAATAGGCCTGGCTGATAACCAATTCCTTATCGAGGAAATGCCAGAGAAAGGGTTTGCCCATGTTCGTTTCGGGTTGCGTGAGCAGCGCTCCGAATGGAAGTTGAGCCAGCTCATCCCGCGGAATGAGGATCACTTCCTCCGACAGCAAAGTGCGCAGCGGCGCGATAAGGGCTTGGTAAACCTTGTAAGACGCATCCGCAAAGCTTTGAATCTCTTGCAGATACGCCGTTTCCGGCAGGTTTTGGTATTCGGCAAACCGGCGCGATTCGGTTCCTAAAATGTCGAGGGCGTTTTCGGTCGCAGGGTCGAAGGGTGTAGCGAGCCATACCACCGTGTCGGGCCGGATGATCAGGGCGAATATCAGGGAATTGTCGATGAAAATATCGAGCATACACTGGCCCGCATGCAGCGTTTGCGTTTGTACCTGTCGGTGATTCACGGCTGGCTGGCTGTATTTCAGGCGGAAATATTCGGGGTAATCTTTTTCCAAACCGGCCAGGAAAACGCTGTACCGGTCGCGCAGTGCAAACAAATTCTGGTCGTTTGCGGCGATCAGGCTGTCGGCATCGGGCTGCATGCGCACCATAAAAAAATTGGTTTCCAAGTCGATAACCTGTTCGCGGAAGGCTGTTTCACGTTGAAAAAGCGAATCGGGAATGCCGCCCCATTGCAGGGCGTAGGTTTCGTGCAGGAACTCTTGCACAGCAAATGTTTTATACGCTTCCACGGCTTCAAAAGCCCGCTCGATGTGCGTTTTATCCAGCGTTTGCGCGTATATCCCCTGCCGCACCTCGGAAATATTGGAGACGATACCCACCTCGTTGGCGATCCAGTCGCGAAAACCGTCGTTGGGCACCCGGTCGCGCATGCCGAAAATCACGTCCTCCGATTGCCGGCAGCGGCGTTCAGCAGCATGGTACCGGGCGGTGTCGCCGGTTTGAAGGTACAAATTCCACTCGGCCCTTGCCGCCTGCGCCAGGCACCACGCGTAGTGCGAGCGGCTAAACAACCGGCCCCTTTGTTGTTTCAGGCGGGTTTCGAAAAGCGCAACGTTTTTTTCAGCGTAATAGAGGGATTTTTCATAATCCCTAACCTGGGCATATAATTCACACAAGTGAAATTCAGCGATCCCCACAAAACCGCCCCGCGCGCGTAAACGCGCTCCGTAGCACGCCAAAGTATCTTCCAGGATACGGATGCCTTCCTGCGCGTCTCCTTTCAGTTCATAATACATCGACCAATAGTTGGCGAGGTTAAGCCGGGCCTGTAGACCGGCGCGGTCGCCGATGCGGCGGTGGAACGCATCCCATTCCCGCAGGTAGAACCGGGTGCTTGCGGTATCCAACATCGCAATACAAATGACGGCGAGCTGGTCGTAATGCGCGCTGATCTTTGAATCTGCCGGATTACCCGACTGCCTGATATTCACTCCTTTAACCGCCGTTTCCAGGGCTATTTTATCGTTTCCGTTCAAATGATGGGCATTGGCCAGGTACAGGTAGATCTTGGCGAGTTGGTCGGCGTGGCTGCGTGGCAAATTTCGATGCAGCGCGATGCTCCGCTCACACATATCGATGGCCCGGTTGAACATGCTGTTGCTGATAAAATCAGCGGCTACAGCACGATAACATTCGTCGAGTTGCAACAGGAGGGCCCCGATCTGGACGGAATCCGCAGGGCAATCGGTCAGCCGGGTCAGCGTATTCTGGGAAAGTTCCATCGCCGTTTGTGCCCGCCCCTCTTCCAGCAGTTCAGCCGCGCGGGCCATTGCCGCCGAAATACGGGCTGTGTGGCAGGGGCTCTGGGCAAAAAGTGGACAGACCACCAGCAGAAAGATGGGCAGAAGGGATGATTGTTTGCTCATTTCGGATCGGTTTGGAAGGGAAGTTGACATTTTTTGAAAGAAAGAAAGGGCGCGTGGTTAGGTATTTTTCCAAGGGCACACTAATTGGGGAACGGCTTTGCCAAAGACAATCCTTTTTCAAATTTTTCAACCTTTTCAACACAATGAAACGCAATTTAATTTTCTCCTTCGCGCTCCTGGCGCTACTCGCAGTTTCCTGCAAAAAAGACGAAGAAACGGCCAAACCCAAGGTCATCACCGCTACCGGTAACATTTCAGCGACCATCAGCAAATATCAGGGCCTTTTGGGTGCGAACAACGGCGGTGATCCAGGCACGAAAGGTACTGGCGGCTTCCGCGAAATCAACTGGGACGCTCTGACCGATGCAGAGTGCGCGCCCAATTTCTACGCGCCTGATCTCTTCAACAGCCCCATAGCGCCCCGCGCGCGCGGCATCGTGATCAGCACAACCGGGGATGGGCTCATGGTGAGCGCCGACAGCGATAACCCGACGAATACCCCGACCTCGTTTGGAAACATCAACCCGACGTACACGCAGATTTTCCCACCACTCAGCGGTGAACGCTTGTTTTCACCCGTCGGAAGCAACATTGCCGACATCCGTTTTTATGTGCCGCGCTCCACGAACAAGGCCGTTGTCCGGGGCTTCGGCGCCGTGTATGTGGATGTGGACCGGGTGGAAAACACGGCATTGGAGTATTTCGACATCAACGACAAATCACTGGGTGTGTATGCCACGCCGGTGCTCGACAAAGGCCATGTATTTCTGGGCGTACTGTTCAACGAAGCCGTCATCCATAGGGTCCGGATTGAATACGGAAACTCTAAACTGGGTCCCGACGACGGCAACGGGGTGGACGTGTCGGTGATGGACAATTTCATTTTTGCCGAACCCCAGGCAGCGCAATAATTTTTCTAAATTTTTCCAAAAACAACACACAATGAAACATCTTCTTTTCCGATCCGCCCTCTTGTTCCTCACGCTGTGCTCTGCATGGCTAACAGCAAACGCTCAAATTGTGCCGGCACCGACAGAAAAGCAATTGTCTGCCATTGAAAAAATTATGGCGCCGCAGCGCAAAAAAGTGACCGACATACTTGACGCCGACAAAACCGGGCAGTATAAAATTTACCAAAATGATTTAAAAGCGCTGTCCCAAGAAAAAGACCCTACTCAGAAAAAGGTCCTGGCCGACAAAATCCGGAGAGACCATTATATTTTCATCAAAGCCGCTTTCGTGGCCGCCAAAATTGATTTGAAAGCGATCCGGCCGCAGATCAGCGATATCCTTAAGACCGACAGGTTTACGCTTGACGAGTTCGGCGGCTTGAGCAGTTCAACATTTTTACCCAAATTTGAATTGCCGCTCAAATTCGATTCTGAGTTCGTGTGCCCCTTTGATTCGCCGCAAGAAGTGTCAAACGGCGGCGGTTTGGCCGGGTGTTCTTCCACCGTAGAAACATGCAGGATTTTTACCGATGCCAATTCATACATATTGGCCGGCGGGTGTCGAAACAAAGCAAGCCTTGGAGGGAAATTTGAATTGCCTTCCGGCAATTTTCAAAAAATCACGGTCGCGGCGCAGTTCGATGCGTTCTACTATGGAAATGCAGCAGTCCTGGGTGGTTATGGGCAGTTCAATGTAAAAATCGGAGTACGGCTACAAGGCCCGGGTCTTGACAAAGTGGTCATCGTACATGATGCCTGGTGTATTGCTCCGGTGATTTTTTTCAGCCAAATCGAAATGGATGCCGATAATTTTCTGGCCCAAGCTGTCTTTACCGGCAGTTTCGCCGGCGAGAACCTATTCACAGCCCAGGCATACAACGAGACGTTTGCAATTGCCAGCCTAATCGGCAATGCTACCGGTTTTTCCATTTCGTCTAATTTCGATTTTATCCGGGTGAAGGCCACGAATTAAGCCGTTCACTCTTTTTTAAATTTTTCAACCTTTTAACACGATGAAAAACATTCTTTTCCTGCTCGCGCTGCTCGCGGGCATGCTGGCTATGCCTGCTCCATCCGCAGCGCAAACGCCCACCGACAAACAATTAGCCGCCATTGAAAAGATCATGGCGCCGCAACGCAAAAAGGTGACCGATGTCCTGGAAGCCGACAAAACCGGACAATACAAAACCTACAAAGCCGACCTGGAGGCGCTGGCCAAAGAAAAAGACCTGGACCGGCAGCAAGAGATGTTTGTTAAACTCGAGCGCAACTTAGGCATACAAGACCTGGATAACCTGCCCAATTGCCTGGCGGAGTACGGCCT
>Ga0105046_10016683_pt1 | contig 11272 bp, 9 predicted proteins | sample MAT03_FD_78385 | JGI IMG/M metagenome (GOLD analysis project Ga0105046, IMG submission 78385) | Freshwater microbial communities from Lake Fryxell liftoff mats and glacier meltwater in Antarctica - MAT-03 (megahit assembly) | ecosystem: Environmental > Aquatic > Freshwater > Ice > Liftoff...
CATGACCGACGTCCAGATCGCGACCCACCCCCAGACCAAGACCCATTCTCAGGCCGAAGCGGCGGTCGGCCACTCGTCGGAGCACGGCGGCGTCGGGAGCCAGTACTGGGACGGCTCCGGCGCGCACCAGAGCCTGGACCGCGCGGGGCGTCGGCGAGAAAGCGTGGCCGATGGCGCCCCGTGCAGCGCGCGCGCCACGGCCGAGCACCACGTCGTCCCCGACCAGCGCCGCGAGCGCCTCCACCAGGCGGGGCTGCGCCACGATCGCCGCGAACGGATCCCGGGGCACATCCGGCGCCGCGAGCTCGTCCTCGCCGTCGAGGTTGAGGACCCAGACGCGAGGCGCGCCGCCGCTCATCCCGTGCTTTCACTCGGGGCGGCAGAATGTTTGGTGGAGGGGCTGTCGGCGCCTTCGGCGGTGGCAGCGATCAGCGCGTCGACGAAGCCGGCCCCCAGGCCAGCGCGGGCCCGTGCCTCGCGGGCGATCGGCTCGCCGCGCATCACGAGCGGCGAAAGTGGAGCGGGGAGCGCCGCCGACCACCGTGCGAACTCCGCGCCGTCGGACGGCTCATGGGCCCCGACCGCAGGGACGCCGCGCCTCTCGGCGTCGAGCACGCGGAACCAGTGGAGCGCGAAGCGCACGTGCGGGATCTCCTCGCGACCGACCCGCTCCTCGATGTCCGCGGCCTCGTCGTCTCCCGCGGCACGGAAGCGCGTCGCGAAGCGCGCGGCGTGGTCGAGGTTTCCGCCCTCCAGGCCGATCCCCATTGTCGCCACGAAGGCGCGCGCGTCGGGCGTGGAAGGGACGCGCTCCCAGAACCAGTCGCGCACCGGAATCTGACCGGGGGCGATGCCGCGAGGCCGCAGCCAGTCGGCGTAGAGATGCATGTGCGAGATCTCGTCGGTCGTGATCTTGAGCAAGCCCCGCTTGAAGCTCTGCGGCATCTCGGGGAACGCCAGGACGGCCCAGGCCATCAGCTCGGCGGCCTGCAGCTCGTGGTGGAGGAACGCGTGAATCAGCCGCGCGCGGCGCTCCTCGGACTTCAGGCGGCTCTTGCCGGTGCTTTTCTCGCCGTGTGCCGAGATGGCAAACCCGCGACCGCGACCCGGGCGCTCGATGCGACGCGGGGGCGCCTCCTCCTCCCATGACGTTGGCAGCGGAGGCGGAGCGAGCTTGTGCACCCAGTCTTCGGCCATCACGTAGTCCCAGGCCCATCGCTCGACGGTGCGTTGGGGAGGGGTCGAGGTCGACACGTCGCGGGCCAGCTCCACCTCGTGTTTTTCGCATCGCGCGCCGCGCGCCGCTAGCCTCTCGCAACGATGTCGCTGCTTCGCCGAATCCTCTCTGCCGCCCTCAGGTCCTCGATCGCCGTCGCCGCGGCGACGCTCGCTGCGTGTGGCGCGCCGCCAACCACGCCGTCGAACCCCGGTCCGGTTTCATCCGAGACATCCGCCAAGCCGGCACAGGGCGGCGCCGTCGCGCCGGCTCCGGCGTCGGCTCCCGTTGCGCCGGCTCCCTCCTCCTCCGCCACAGCCGCAGCGGGGCCATCCGCCACACCCGATGCGAGCGCCAAGACTGCGCCGGCAGGGTCGACTCCCGCCGCCGAGCTGGGCGAGCCGTTTCCCAAGGGCTCCAAGATCCTGGTCATCGGTGACTCCTTCGCGCAGTCGCTCGGTGTCGGGCTCAAGACGCGGGAGGCCGATCTCGGGGTGAAGTTCATCCTGCAGGGCGAGCAGTCGACCTACATCCCGGAATGGGCGGGGTCGAAGCGAGACGTCCCAGGGCTGCTGCGACAGTTCAAGCCCGACCTGGTCGTCATCTCGCTCGGCGGCAACGAGCTCGCGATGCCCGATCCGACGATCCGCGGGCCGCGCGTGAAGGAGCTGGTCGGCCACATGGGCGGCAAGATCCCCTGCATCTGGGTCGCTCCGGCACTCTGGGGCAACAAGGAGACGGGGCTGCTCGAGATCATCAAGCAGAACTCGTCGCCGTGTCGTCACTTCGACTCCAACAAGCTCACCACTGACCTTCCGCGCGGGGGCGACAAGATCCACCCCAATCCCGAAGGCCAGAAGAAGTGGGGCAACGCGCTCATCGACTGGATCAAGGTCGAGCGCGACCGCTCGAAGGAATCGTTCGCGCTCAAGCCGCGTCCCGCCGGAGAGTGACCCGGGCTACTCCCCAAAGCGCGCCAGCGAGCGACCAAGCGGAGCGACCGCGAACGATCGACGTCCCTTGTTGGGGGGGGCGTGCTCTGCTACTCCGCGCGCGCCGCGGAAAGCCTTGCTTCCGCGTTCCCCCAACGCGCACGTGCGACACCGCGATCCGGGTAGCCGCCCGGAGGAGCAGCTTCAGTTGAACAAGGTAGAGTCGCGGACCCTCGCCGAGCCGCTCGCGGGGACCGAGCCGGACCCAGGCGCAAATCCGAGCGGACCCGTGAGCACCCCGCCGACGAGCACCGACGGTTGGACCGTCGAAGACGCCAAGGAGACCTACCTCATCGACCGATGGGGCAACGGCTACTTCGACGTCGATCCGAGCGGCGACATGGTCGTCCGACCTGATGGCACGCCCAAGGGTGCGACCATCCCGATCATCGATGTCGTCCGCGCCGCCGACAAGGAGGAAGGCCTTCGCACGCCGCTCCTCGTACGCTTCCAGGACATCCTTCGTCACCGCGTGCGCGGTCTGAACGCGGCGTTCCATGCGGCGATCGACGAGAACAAGTATCGCGGCAAATACCGCGGCGTGTTCCCGATCAAGGTCAACCAGCTGCGCGAGGTGGTCGAGGAGATCCTCGAGGCGGGGCGGCCGCATCACTACGGCATCGAGGTCGGCAGCAAGCCCGAGATGTTCGCTGCGCTGTCGGTGCACAGCGACAATGACTCGCTGATCGTCTGCAACGGCTACAAGGACGACAACTTCATCCGCGCCGCCCTGATCGGCCGCAAGCTCGGCAAGCGCGTCATCCTCATCGCCGAAAAGCTCAGCGAGGTCCGCGCGATCGTACGCCTCGGCAAGGACATGAACGTCGAGCCCTTGGTCGGCCTGCGCGTTCGCCTCGTCTCCAAGGGCGCTGGCAAGTGGGCGACCAGCGGCGGCGAGCACGCCAAGTTCGGCCTGACCACGAGCGAGATCCTCCAGGCGATCGAGATCATGAAGGAGGCCGGCATGTCCTCCTCCTTCAAGCTCCTGCACTTTCACATCGGCTCGCAAGTCCCCGACATCCAGATCATCCGGCGCGCGGTGCGTGAGGCCGCGCGGCACTACGCCAAGCTGCGCCGCATGGGCCAGCAGGTCGAGTACCTCGATGTCGGCGGCGGTCTCGCCATCGACTACGACGGCTCGCGCTCGACGTTCCACTCGTCGATGAACTACTCCTTGCAGGAGTACGCGCGCGACATCGTCTACAACATCGGCGACGTCTGCGACGAGGAGAAGGTCCCCCATCCGGACATCGTCTCGGAGTCGGGCCGCGCCATCGTCGCGCACCACTCGGTGCTCGTGGTCGAGGCGTTCGGCTCGATCGAGAAGGGGCAAGTCGAAGCCGCAGGCCCGCCTGACTCGGGTCCGATCGAGGCCGAGCACAAGCTCATTCAAGAGCTCGCGTACATCCGCGAGCAGCTGCGACCCGAGACGATCGGCGAGTGCTGGAACGATCTCGTGGGCGTGAAGGAAGAGGCGCAGAAGCGCTTCGAAGTCGGCGCCCTCGATCTGCCGGTGAAAGCTCGCGTCGAAGAGGGCTACTGGAGCATCGCGCGCCGAATGCAAGCCATGGCCGCCGGCAGCGAGGACGTCGTTCTGCCCGATGGTCTGGCCGAGTTGCAGTCGCAGATCGCCGATCAGTTCATCTGCAACTTCTCGGTGTTCCAGTCGCTGCTCGACCATTGGGCGCTGGGCGCGCTCTTCCCGATCGTGCCGATCGAGCGGCTGCACGAGCGGCCGACGAGCGAGAGCACGATCGTCGACATCACCTGCGACTCCGACGGGAAGATCAGCAAGTTCATCGACACCGAAGACACCCGCGACACGCTGCTGCTCCACCCGTTCGACGGGCGGCCGTATCACGTCGGCATCTTCCTCACTGGCGCCTATCAAGACATCATGGGCGACATTCACAACCTCTTCGGGCGCGTGAACGAGGTGCACGTGTTCCTCGATGAGGACGAGGACTGCGGCTACTACATCGAGGAGTCGATCAGCGGAAACACGATCCGCGAGGTCCTCGCGATGACGCAGTACGACACCCACGAGCTGGTCGCGAAGGTGAAGGCGCAGGTCGAGACGGCGATCAAGCAAGACCGCATGAAGCCCACCGAGGGCATGCGTCTGCTCGCCGAGTACGAGCGCGGCCTGAAGGATCAGACCTACCTCACGCTCACCCACGGCCGCGCCACCGACACCAACAGCGTGCCGCCGCCGCCTGTGAAGTAGCGCGGGTCAGATCATTTTTGAACGGGTGAGTGGGCGCAGCGAGTGCCCCGAGGCGAGGACCTCTCGGAGGCGGCCATCCGAGGCCGTCGAAGAGAGGCAACCAAGCCTCGGGAAGCGCAGTCGCCCAATCACCCGTTCAAGCGCTCGATCACCGCGGCGGTAAACTGATCGGTTCCCAGCTCGCCGCCCAGATCGCGGGTCTTCTGGCCGTCGGTCATGCACTTGCGATAGGCGTCCTCGATCCGGGCGGAGGCCTTGGAGAGTGTTGCGTCGTTCTTCTGCTCGGCCAGGTACTCCAGCATCATCACCGCGCTCATCAGCAGCGCGAGCGGGTTGGCGATGCCCTTGCCGACGATGTCGGGCGCCGAGCCGTGGACGGCCTCGAAGATCGCGTCGCGATCGCCGAAGTTGGCACCGGGAACGACCCCGAGCCCGCCGACCAGACCGGCGCAAAGATCGCTCATGACGTCGCCGTAGAGGTTCTCGAGCAGGAGCATGTCGAACTTCGTCGGGTCCTGGACGATCTTCATGCAACCGGCGTCGATGATGACCTCTTCGTAGTCGATGTTCGGATACTCGGACCGGTGCACGTTCTTGGCCGATCGGATGAACATGCCGTCGGTCAGCTTCATGATGTTCGCCTTGTGCATCGCCGTGATCTTCTTGCGACGACGGCGGGTGGCAAAGCGGAAGGCCCAGTGCGCGATGCGCGAGCAGGCGACCTCGCTCGCCACCTTCATGCTCATGACGACGCCCGGCAGGACCTCGTTCTCGATGCCGCTGTAGAGCCCTTCGGTGTTCTCGCGGATGATGATGAGGTCGACGTCCTCGTAGCGGGTCGACACGCCGGGGACGCTCTTCACCGGGCGCACCGCTGCGTAGAGGTTGAGCTTCTTGCGCAAGGCGACGTTCACCGACGAAAACCCCTCGCCGACCGGAGTCGAGCAGGGGCCCTTCAGGGCGACGTGGAAGTGCTGGATCGCTTCGAGGGTCTCCTCGGGCATCACGCCCTTGCCCTTGGCGATCGCGGCGACTCCGGCCACGCGCTCGTGCCACTCGATTTCAGCGCCGGCGGCGGCCAGGATCTTCTGGACCGCCTCGGTGACGGCAGGCCCGATCCCATCTCCGGGGATCACGACGACATGGTGCTTGGACATGGCGGCGCAGTGTAGTCGACGCGCGCCGGATACGCGCCTTTGGCAAGGCGGATTTGGTAGTCTGGCGAGGCGATGTCGTACCGTCCGTCTCTGCTGGGCCTGGCGCTTGTCGTGGGCGCCACCGCGATCGTCGTCGCGCCCCCTGCGCGAGCCGGGCAAGCGACCGTCTTCGTCAACTTCGGAGGCTTCGATTTTTGCGAGGTCTGCGGCGCCGTGGACTACGCCACCGCGGGCAACGGGATGGAGGATCGGGTCTTTCCTGATCCGCTGCCGGCCGGCGCCGTCCCCACGCAGGTCATCGCCAACGTGCAGGGCACCTGCGACGACACCGTAGGCATCACGATCGACGGCACTTTCGTCGGCTCCAGCGCGTTCGTCGGTGTCGGCTGCGACTGCGGGACGTGTTTCGACGGCTCCCTGGCGACAAGCGCCATCTACCCCGACGGGTTTCCCGGATGGTCCTTCGGCGGTGCGCAGTCGATCCATGTCGATGCGGTGGTGATCGCGCTCGACGGGGTGGACGTCACCGTCGTCTATCGCATCTGCGGCGACGGCGTACCCGAGGGCCCGGAGGTCTGCGACACCGGCGGCGATTCGGGGGCGTGCGATGCGGACTGCACGGCAGTGGTCTGTGGCGACGGTCGGGTGAACGGCGCTGCCGGCGAGGCCTGCGACACCGTGGGTGACACCGCGGCATGCGACGACGACTGCAGCGGCGTGTTCTGCGGCGACGGGCACGTCAACGCGGCGGCCGGCGAGATCTGCGACACTGTCGTCGAGAACGCGGCTTGCGACGACGACTGCACGCTCGCCGCCTGCGGCGACGGTCACGTCAACGGCGCTGCGGGCGAGACCTGCGACGATGGGGACCTCGATGACGGGGATGGCTGCTCGTCAGTTTGCCAGAACGAGACGGGGCCTTCCGCATCGTCCACGGGTGCGGGCCCCGCTGCCGGGGGGGCCGGTCCCGGCGCGAGCTCTGGAGGCTTCGGCGGCAACGGTGGCGCGAGTGGGGGCGACGGCGGTGCAGACGCCTCCGCGGGATCCACCGCGGCGGCAGGACCGACCGGCCCAACCGCGAGCGGGATAGCGGTCGCGGCGGGCTCCGGCTCCGGTGGCCGTGCTGTCGCCGCCGATGACGGTGGCGATGGCGATGACGATGGCGCCTCCGAGGGGGGAGCGAGCCCGGACGGGGTGGAAGGCTCGTCGAGCGGCTGTGGGTGCGCGGTCCCCGCGCCGAGCCAGGCCCCGACGGGAGGCCTCGCCGCCCTGGCAGTCGCGTTCGCCGCAGCACTGGTGCGGCGTTCGAGGCGGCGCGCCACCCCGCGAACGTTCCGTTAGGATCGACTCGTGCTCAGGAAACCGCGCCTCGCGCTCGGGATGACGCTCGCTCTGGCGATTGGCTCACTGACCGCGGTGACGACCTCGCAGGCCGGGCAGGTGACGGTCTACGCCAACTACGCTGGATACGTAGCTTGCGACTTCATCTGCGACGTGCCCGGTGACTACACCGTTCCCGGCCTCCCGGGGTGGAACGATGGCCTCTCCAGCTTCGGCGATCCCGTGCCGGCGGGCGCAGTCGTGGTGCAGATGACGGCGAGCCTGCAGGGGACGGGCGACGGCATCGCCGACGTCACGGTCAACGGCGTGCCGCTAGGAACCAGCGTCATCAGTGGCAGCACGGGCATGTGCAACGTGTGCGATACCGGAACGCCCGCGACGAGCGCGACCTACGACGGCGGCTTCCCCGGCTACAGCCACGGCGGCTCGCAGACGATGCAGCTCGTCAGCACGTCGGCGACGCTGGCCCTCGATCGGGTCGCCGTCACCATCGTGTATCGCGCGTGCGGCGACGGCACGACCGACCCTGGCGAAGCGTGCGACACGGCTGGCGATTCGCCGACCTGCGACGCCGACTGCACCCCCGTCGTCTGCGGTGACGGGCGTTTCAATGCAGCGGCCGAAGCTTGCGACACCGGTGGCGACTCCGCGGCGTGCGACGCCAACTGCACCCCGCCGTCGTGCGGAGATGGGTACACCAACGGCGCGGCTGGCGAGGCGTGCGACGGCGGCAACGGTTGCTCGCCGACCTGTCAGATCGAGACGAACGCGAGCTCGTCCGCGAACGCATCGGCGTCCGGTTCGACCGGCCCTGGGCCAGGTTCGGGTGGCTCTGGATCGAGCACGTCTGGTGGCGACGGTGGTGCGGGCGAAGGTGGCGCGTCGGCGGCGCAAGGCCCCACGGCCACCAGCGGCGGCGAGGGTGGCGCGAGCGGCGAGGGCGGCGCCACCGAGACGACGGGACCCACGGCGTCGGGCATCGCGGTGGTGGCGGTAGGCGCCGGGCCGAGCGGGCCAGCTGGCGGTGGTGGTGACGACGACAGCGACGGTGGCGGCGAAAACCTTGGCGATGGCGGGGCGAGCGGCGACTCCGCCTCCGGCGCGTCCGAGAGTGGCTGCAGTTGCACCGTCCCTCGCAGCTCGACCCCCGCCTCCAGTGCCGTGGTGGCGCTCGGGCTCGCGCTCCTCGCCCGGCGTCGTCGCTGTCGCGCATCGAGCCGGCTCATCTCCTGAGGAACGGCGCTGCACGCGCTTTTTCGCATGGGGCGGTGGTCTCGTGCGAGGCGCGCTCGTGTTGACGCGTGGGCCCTGGCCTGTCATCCCGGTTCCCCCATGCCTCCGCGGATCGTTCAAGCGGGTCACCCCGTGCTTCGCGCGCGCGCCGAGGCGGTCGAGCCCGATGCGATAGCGACCAAAGAAATGCAGTCGCTCGTGCGTCGCATGGTCGACACGATGCGACGTGCGCCGGGGGTCGGTCTGGCCGCGCCGCAGCTCGGCGTGGGTCTGCGCGTGATCGTCCTGGAAGACAGCAACAAGCTCATGGGTCGACTCTCCCCGGGCGAGCGGGCGTTGCGCGGGCGCGTGCCGTGGCCGCTCACCGTGCTGTTCAACCCGGAGCTCCACCTCGTCGGCGACGCGCGCGCCACGTTCTTCGAAGGTTGCCTCAGCGTGGAGGGTTGGTCGGCGCTCGTCGAGCGTGCGCTCGAGGTCGAGGTGGGCGGTCTCGATGGTGATGGGCAACCCGTGGTGCATCGCGCATCGGGCTGGCCTGCGAGAATCTTACAGCACGAGGTCGATCACCTGGACGGCGCGCTCTACGTCGATCGCATGCACTCCAGGACCTTCGGCCACAACGACGAGGTCTCGCTGCGCTGGTCGCGTCGAGCCGTCTCCGAGGTCGAAGGCGAGCTCGCTGCGCATGCGCCACCGCCGATGCGATCGGCGAAGGCGTGACCGCCAAGGGGGATCGCAGCGGCGCGCGCAGCGTCGGCCACACCGCTCCGCCGGTGTCGCGCCGTCGGCCGCTCGTCCCGCGTGGCAGCTCGATGCAGGTCGTGCCCGACGTGCGCGACGGCTTGACCCGTGCCGAGCGAATCGTCCTGTGGCAGATGGATGAGCTGCAGGCGGAGTACCCGAACCGCAGCGTGCCGACCGCGGCGCTCTACGGGCGCGTGGTCGAGCACGTGTCGCTGTCGGAGCCGGAGTTCTTGCGCATCTTGCAGCGCCTCATCGGCGCCCGGAGATGAGGCCTGCGACATGTCGCTCAAGCTCGTGACAGGTCGGTGCCGATCTGTCGCAAGAGCGCGCGTCCAGTCGATTTGGTGACGTGATCGTCGAGGCTCTTCTAGCCTGACGGCATGAAGTCTTCGTCTTCGTCGCTCACGCTGATCAGCCTGATATCGGTCCTCGGTCTCGTCGCCTGCAGCCCCGACTCGGGGTCGTCGACATCCTCGGGGGGACCTGGAGGCGGTGACGCGGGCGGCGGGGACACCTCGGCGAACGCTTCAAGCGGCGGCGAGCCCGGCTCCGGCGGCGGGGCCGCGCAGGGCTCGCCCACGACGTCGGTGACATCCGCCGGCGGCGACGGCGACGGCGGCACGTCCGGGTCGAGCGACGGCGGTGGACCCTCCAACGGCGGCGGAGGCCCCGGCAACGGCGGCGGCAACCCCGGCGCCGGCGGCGACGGAACCGGCGGCGACGTCACGGCGAGCTCGAGCACCGGCGCCTCCGACATTGACGGCGACGGCTTCACCATCGACGGCGGCGACTGCGACGACACGCGCGACGACATCAACCCCGACGCGACCGAGATCTGCAACACCCGAGACGACAACTGCGATGGCAACGTCGACGAGGGCTTCGACGTCGACGGCGACACGTACTCGACCTGCCTCGGCGATTGCGACGACAACAACGGTGCGGTCAACCCCGGTGGCACGGAAGTCCCCAACGGTATCGACGACGATTGCGACGGCGACGCGGATGGTCCGTTCATCGACAACGACGGAGACGGATACACCGAGGCCCAAGGGGACTGCAACGACGACGACGACAAGATCGGTCCGGGAGCGATCGAGTTCCAGGGCAACAACGTCGACGACGATTGCGACGGCCAGACCGACGAAGGCGCGGTTTCCTGCGACAGCGGCCTGAGCTCCGACCTCGCAACGGACTACGGCCGTGCCATCGGGCTGTGCAATGGCGAGATTCAGAGCGGCTCGTTTGACGGGCCACTGGTCGGGCGCCTCATCACGGGCGCGTACGGCGACAACAACGCCCCCCTCAATCGCCCCACCGAGGGTGCGAGCTTCGTTCATCTGTCATCGGGCCTCGCTGACAACAGCATCAAGAACGGCGGGTACGGCTTCGACGGGCAGACGGGCGGCGGAAGCTGCACGACGTCCGCGCATCCGGCTCCATTGGGCGACCCCGGCGCCTGCGGCTTCGCCGATCCCGCTGATGTGTGCGACAAGACCGAGGTGAGCCTGTCGATCCGGGTACCGCAAAACGCTCAGTCGTTCTCCTACGATTTTCAGTTCATGTCTGCGGAATACCAAGTTTATCGTTGCTCGATCTTTGACGACACGTTCCTCGCGATGCTGAGCTCGCAAGCCTTCAACGGAAACATTTCATTCGACCTCGCGGGCAACGTGATGAGTGTGAACACCGGCTTCTTCGACATCTGCTACGACGACTTCGATCCGGCGCCGCCCAACATCTGCACGACCGACCCCGTCGCCACGCTTGCCAACACCGGCTTCGATGCCAACAGCGCCGGGGCGACGGTGCCGCTGACGACCACCGCACCGGTCGTGCCCGGCGAGATCATCACCCTACGCTTCATCATCTTCGACGAAGGTGATGACGCGCTCGACTCCAGCGTGCTGATCGACAACTTCCGCTGGTCGCTCGACCCAAGCGACGGCCCCGGAACCGAGCCGACGAACTGAGGGCCTGCGGCGAAATAACCGGACCGTCCGGCGACTTCGCGATTTCGTCGCCGTTCGAGCCTTGGCGCTGTATCCCTTACGGCGATCGCCCTGTAAGTACGCGAACTGTCGTCGGCGCGACAGTGCGGGCTCGGCTGCCTTGCGAAGCCGAGAGGTCATCCTTCCGGGGGATCGGCCCGCGACTTCGCTCGGCGCGAGTAAGACCGATCGCGACGCGCCCGCTATTTCGCGTGCGCGTAAAAAAAGTCCCGCTCCGACGCCTTCTGCCAGTACTCGCGCGCGCCGAACTTCAGCTTCTCGAGAATGGGCGAGCTTGCGACCGGCTCGCCGCTTTCATCTCGGCCATAAAGAACGAACCTCGTGAACGACCAGTTGATGTCCATCTGCAC
>Ga0105046_10016684_pt1 | contig 11271 bp, 9 predicted proteins | sample MAT03_FD_78385 | JGI IMG/M metagenome (GOLD analysis project Ga0105046, IMG submission 78385) | Freshwater microbial communities from Lake Fryxell liftoff mats and glacier meltwater in Antarctica - MAT-03 (megahit assembly) | ecosystem: Environmental > Aquatic > Freshwater > Ice > Liftoff...
CTTCAAGTTCTCCGGCGCGCCCGAACCCATCTACATCGTAACGACGCTGGGCGTCCAGCCCTGGGGCCGCTACGCCACGGCCCGCTTCGAGCTCATCGCCGTGGTGCTGCTCCTCATCCCGCGACTCGCGAGCCTGGGCGCGCTCCTCACCATCGGCCTCATGGTGGGTGCCATCGGCAGCCACCTTACAAAGCTCGGGATCGTGGTCAAAGACCACGGCGGCATTCTCTTTGGCGTGGGCATCGTTGCGCTCCTCGCCAGCGTGGCCGTGCTTGTGCTGCGCCGAGGCCAACTCGCCCAGCTCGCCTTCCGCGCCTTGGGCAGGGGCCGCCCCTCGGACGCGATAACGCGCTAACGCGCTGAACGCCACCGCACGCACGCTCCCGGCTCGCCCGTGTACCATACTTCCGAACCAGGCAATACAAAGAAAAGCTTCATGCCCGCCACGCCATCCGCTACCGAGCCTTGCACGCCCCACGCGGACTGCCGCGACCTCACGCTCGCAATCGGCGCCGCACTTGACCAGCTCGCCCGCGTCGTTGCGTCACTGGACGCCGCGCAGTTCTGCTCAAAGTCCTGCGACCCTGCCTTCGGCGCCAGCATCGGTCGCCATGTCCGCCACGTTCTGGACCACATCAGCGCCGTCGAGATCGCCGCGATGTCCGCCCGCACCGCCGACTATGAGGCTCGCGCCCGCGACTCACGCATCGAGCACGAGCCCGGTATCGCCCTCGCCGAGATTGCGCGGCTGCGCGATCGCCTCGACTTGATCGCTCCCCTCGAAGCCGCCCTCCCCGCCACGATCATGATCGCCATCACCCGCGGCCAGCCGAAGGCAACACTCCCATCAACCGTCGGCCGCGAACTCAGCTTCGTTCTCAGCCACACGATTCATCACCACGCCATCATCCGCACCATGCTCTGCGACCTCGGCCTCATTTCGTCAATCAACCCAGAGTTCGGGCTCGCCCCCGGATCTCCCGACGGCGTCCCAAATCCATGTGCACGCTGAGCCTCATCACGCACGCCGCGGCGCCCGGTGGCCCGCGCGCCTTCCGCCTCGTCGCCAATCGCGACGAGCAGCGCACCCGCCCGCTCGCGCTACCCGCCCGCGTCGTGGTGCACGAAGGCCTGCACGCCTGGTGGCCGATCGACGCCCAGAGCGGCGGCACATGGATCGGGGTCAACGCCGCCGGCCTTGCGATGGGACTGCTCAACCTCAGAGCTGGCACACCCACGCAGCTTCACGCCGCGATCAAGAGCCGAGGCCTCATCATCCCGTCGCTCCTCGCGTCTCCCACGCTCAGTATCGCCGCCGAAGGCGCGAGGTCGCTGAGGGCCCGCGACTTTCTCCCGTTTCGCCTCATCATCACCGACGGCCACGCCGTCGCCCAAATGCGATCCGATGGCCAGAGGCTCACAGCGACCGACCCGGCCGCGTGGGGCGGCGAGGCGCGCATGTGGACGTCGTCGTCGCTGGGAGATCAGCTTGTCCAAGGCCCGCGCCGAGAACTCTTTGATCGCGTGGTCGCGAGCGACCCATCCGCCGCAACGCAGGACTCTTTCCACCTCACACACTGGCACGATCGCGCCCACCTCAGCCCGATGATGGAGCGTGCCGAAGCACGCACCGTCAGCGTCACCACCATCGACATCACGCTCTCCGATCCACCAACCGTCCGCTGCACCGAAGAGGCGGTGCCAAGATCCATACGCGCCCAAGCGACCGCGCTGACGCTCCCGCCTCGCGCCGACGCGCCGAGCCGTATCCCACCCTATGTCCAACCTTCCACTCATCACCAAGCCGATCCCCGCCTCGCGTCCGCAGCGGGCTAAGCACTCGTCCAAGGACCGCGCCGTTCGCGCCGATCCGGCTCCCGCTTGGACCCACTGGGAGTTCCGGCCCTGGTGGGCCGTGTACGCGCCGCACGTCTTGCACGTCGCACGCCTGAGCCTTCGCTACGGAGGCTTCGGGCTGCCGCTGATCGCCAACGCGCTCGCGCCGCTGGCGCTCCTCGCTGGCGAGTCCAAGCACGAGATCCTGCAGCGCCTTCCCCCCGACACACGTCCCGCGACCGCGCTGGTCCCCGCGGGCGATCCGGCCCAACGCCATGCGCGGCTCGAATCGCTGCTGGCCCTAAGGGAGTTCGCGCTGCCGGTCATCCTCAAGCCCGACCGGGCCTGCCGCGGCCAGGGCCTGCGCCTCGCGCGCACGCGCGAGCAGGCCCACGCCGCGCTCGACGTTCACCGCGGCGCCACGCTGCTGCAGTCGTACCACCCTGGTCCACACGAGGTCGGGATCCTCTACGCGCGTCGCCCGGGCGCCAGCCGCGGCCGGATCCTGGGCATCACCGGCAAGGAGTTTCCCGCCGTCCGTGGCGACGGAACATCCACAATCGATCAGCTCATCGCCGCACATCCGCGGCTGCACGTCCAGCACGCGCGCTTCGCACAGCGGCTAGGGCCGCGACTCCGCGAGGTGCTGGCGCCCGGTGTGGCGGTGCGACTGGCGATCTCCGGCAACCACTGTCAGGGCACATGCTTCCGCGATCACTCGCACCTCCGCACGACCGCGCTCCGCGAAGCGCTCGACCGCATCGCCGATCACCTCGCGGTCGGCGACCGCCCCGGCCTGGGCTTTGGCCGCTTCGACATTCGCTACGTGAGCCACGATGAGCTCGCCAGCGGCCGCAACCTCTGCGTCATCGAGATCAACGGCATCTCCTCCGAGGCAACCCACGCGTACGACCCGGCGTTGCCGCCCGAGGAGTCAGATCGCCGAATCGCGCACGGACTGACGACGCTTTACCGGATCGGCGCGCTCAGCAGGGCCCGGGGCGTCCGGGTTCCATCGACCTTCCGCGCGCTTCGCGCCATCTGGGACGCGATCCGCGTTCCAACCGAGGACGAGCTCGCGGACTGAGGCTCGCCGCGGTCTCGCCAAAAAAGGTCGCGGGCCCCGCTCTCGCAAGGGCCCGCGCCAACCAAGTGCGGCGATAAGCCGAGTTCTGTCACCAACGCGCCGTATCCGCCCCCATTCCTTGACGGGGGCTCCGAGGACGGACGCACGCCTTGGCGCGGCCATTTCTCTGCGAGCGCCGTTGCCGACGCCCTGAAGCGGTCTACCCGCCCCCATCGCCCGAACCGGGCTCAAGCGGGGGCTGTTCGACCTTGCACGAGGCGGGGTTTGCCATGCCCCCTCGCTCACGCGACGGGCGGTGGGCTCTTACCCCACCGTTTCACCCTTGCCTGATCCGGCATCTTGCGACACCGGCCATCGGCGGTCTCTTCTCTGTGGCACTTTCCCTCGTCGGCGGCTGGTCATCACCATGCCAACGGGTGGGAGTTACCCACCGCCTTGTCCTGCCGTGCTCGGACTTTCCTCGAACGGCGGAGCCACCCCCGCCTTCGCGGCCGCTTCGCCGCACGCACGCATGATCCTATCCCTTCACCACTCGATGCCTCGATGCCTTCTGCCAGGATGCCTTCTTCACCTCAACTTGCCCCTGCACCCGCACCCAAGATTTCCGCTACCGTACATCTCTCCGATGACCGCTCGACGCCCCATCGCCGTCTGGCTTGACCCCGCCCAGATTGATCTGGTCCGCGCCGTCGCCACCCAAGCCAAGTGCACCATCGTCGCGGCGGGCTCGGACGCGCGGGGCGCAAGGGGCCAGTCCGCCGCCGTCGCCCAGGCCCTCGACGCAAGCACATTGGACGACCTCCGCAACGCTCTCATCAGCGCCGATGTTGACCTCGTCTGGATCGCTTCCCCAGGCGAGTTCGGTCGCAATCCAGAAGACGCCCGCGCCATCGCCGCCGCCCGCGCCCGCGGCGTGCGAGTCGCTTCGGGCGAGCCCATCCCAGCCTCGATCCTCGAACTCGCCCCAGCCGGTTGGACCAGCACATCAGGCGGCCCCGCCCCGAGCGAGGCCATCCGTTTCCTCGGCCTCCCCAGATTTTCTCGCCCATTTCGAGACGCGTCAGAAGTCCTGACCGCCTTCGCCACGCCCACCGCGCCGCGCTCGGCCGTGATTGAGTGCTGGTCCGGCCCGCAGCACGGCACGCTCGCCTCGCGCCTCTTCGCCGCCCTCGACACGCTCCGCAGCCTCATGGGCGAGCCAGAAAGCCTGCTGGCCTCCTACACCACTCCCGACGCCCTCCTCGCGCCCACGGCCCCCGGCACCGCGTCACTTGCCGTCAATCGCGCCCAGCCGCCCGAGGACCTCCGCCAACTGCAGGGCGACCTCATCGCCACGGCCCGCTACGACTCCGGCCGCACCGCGTCCGTTATCACCTCAAACCACGCCGGCCGCTGGAACACGATCGTCACGCTCCTCTCAAGCCAGGGCCGACTGCGCATCTACGACGACGGCTTCGAGTGGCTCGCTCCCGACGGCCAAAAACGCGACGAACTTCGAATTCGCAAGGCCAACCGAGGCGACCCCACCCTCACCCTCCACGGCGTCGCGGCCCTCGCCGACGACCTCGCCCGCCTCACCGATCCCTCCCTCCCCGACGACGGCCCCACCGAAATCACGTCCCTCCTCGCGATGACCCAGGCCGCCCTCCTCTCCGCCCGCACCGGCCATTCCGAGAGCCCCGCGGCCATCCGGGCCATGGTCGGCGGCCGAACCGGTTGACCTTGGCGGTTTTACCCGCCCAGACCCCTTGTCCAACGCCGGGGCGAGTGCCTATCCTGTAGGCCCTTCCCGTCCGATCGTGTCATTCACGTTCTGCCGAGCCGAGGCCATTCACGGTCTAATGACGTTCGAATCGATCAGCACCTCCCGAGTTCACCATGCCGACGATCAATCAGCTCATCCGTTCGCCGCGCCGCCCCGTGGGCAATCGCTCCAAGACGCGCGACCTTAACGGCGCTCCCTCAAAGCGCGGCGTCTGCCTGATCGTCAGGACCATGACGCCCAAGAAGCCCAACTCGGCTCTGCGAAAGATCGCCCGAGTGCGCCTCTCCAACGGCAAGGAAGTCACCGCCTACGTCGGCGGCGAAGGCCACAACCTGCAGGAGCATTCAATCGTGCTCGTCCGCGGCGGCCGCGTCCGCGATCTTCCCGGCGTGCGTTACCACGTCGTGCGCGGCACCCTCGACTGCCTCGGCGTCGAAGGCCGCAAGCAGAGCCGCTCCAAGTACGGCGCCAAGCGGAAGAAGGGCTCCTAAGCCTTCCAACGAATTCGACGCTCAATCACTAAACACATGGCCGGGTACGTCGCCCATCCATACCAAGCACGTGTCCAGTTCACGGCAGTAATCGCAAGAGGCCCCACAAGGCTCTCGCGGTGAACGACACGCGAGGGATGTTTTCCTCGCGACAGCCCCAGGAGTTTCACGATGGGTCGCAAGAGTTTCACCAGTTCCGAAGCGCAGCTCCAGCCCGATCCCCGCTTCGGCGATCGCACCCTCTCCCGCTTCATCAACTGCGTCATGTTCGACGGCAAGAAAGCCACCGCCCAGCGCGTGGTCTACGACGCCTTCGATCTGATCCAGGAGCGTCTGGGCAAGGAAACCGCCCCCGAGGCCCCCAAGACCTCCATCGAGCTCTTCACGCGCGCTCTGGAGAACGTCAAGCCCTTCGTCGAGGTTCGCAGCAAGCGAATCGGCGGCGCCAACTACCAGGTCCCGATGCAGGTCAACCGCAAGCGTCAGCAGTCGCTGGCCTTCCGCTGGATCTTGGAGGCCACCCGCGCCGAGAAGGGCCGGCCCATGGCCACCCGCCTGGCGGATGAGCTCTACGCCGCGGCCAAGGGCGAGGGCAAGGCCATGATGACTCGCGAGCAGACGCACAAGATGGCCGAAGCCAACCGCGCCTTCGCCCACTTCGCGTAAGGCAAACCAAACCAGCAATCAAGCAAGGCCCCGCAAGTCGCGGGGCCTTTTGCATTGGTATACCAACGCTCACGTCACATCGACTCCATTGCCACGACCATGTCGTGCTCGGACGACAACGGTCGTGGTCAGCACGCTCTTATCGCACGCCCCATCGAACAGCCCCCTCGATGCCTCGATGCCTCCTGCCCCGATGCCTTCTTCATCCCGCACCCCGCTTCCCCTCCATGACCTCTCGGACCGATCTCGTGCGCACGCTCCATCAACCTCGCCGACTCCCATCGCGGAATCTCTCAGATAATCTTGCACCGAATTTTCCAGCGCCAATCCGGCCTCACCCAAAACCGCGTGACGCTCTCGTGCGCACATTCAAGGGCGCGACCTGTAGGTATAGAGGCCCGCTCGTGGCGGGCCGCTTCAGTGTGCCACGACCATTCCCGTGCTCTGACGTGAATGGTCGTGGGAATGGCGTACCCCGGCAGGACAAATCGAGACCACCAGTCCAACCGTTCAGAAGTGGGGGATGGAAATGGAAGCCATTGTCGTCGCCCTGGTGTTCGTCGCCTTCTGCATCTTCGTGGCGCTGCTCGTCATCGGCATCTGCGGCATCGCGGGCGGCTCTTCCGATCGCGCTCTCTGTGCCGTTTGCCGCTATCCCGTTAAAGGCCTGTCCGCTCCCATCTGCCCCGAGTGTGGCGGCCGCCTCGAAGGCAAGGCCACCAAGCCAGTCGGCAGCCCAACCTGGCAGTGGCATCCTCCCCGAGTTGTCTCGGTCTGCTGCCTGCTGGTGCTGACCTTGCCGCTCATGCTTCCTCTGATTGCTTCCGTGCTCTTCGATGCACCACGCGTCTACTACCGAAGCATGACAGCAGTGATCACTCCCAAGACAGCAACATCAACGCCATGGCAAGTCACCATCGCCGGCACCGGAACCTTCACCCTCGAAGCCCGCAGTTCCAGACTCAGCAACAGACACGTCACGCGTCCACACACCTACGCATCGGTCGAAGGCGCCGGAAACGGATCCCGGTTCCAATTGATCGATGAGCACCTGCGAGCCACGTTCACCTCGCGAGATCAGAGAGTCACAACCGCCAACGCATTCACCGCCGCCGCCGTCGAGCGATGGCTCGAAGAACACAAGGTCGTGATCGTTGGCGATAGCCGCGAAGAGATCCTCGGCGAGATCGCCAGCGCCATCATCTGGGTCGCCACCGGCGGCATCGATGCCCCACCCAATACCAACACCATACACACAAAGCTCACCCCGTATCAGTGGTGGCGGCCTGCGATCGGTGTGCAACTGTGCCTGGTCGTCGGACTGGGCCTCTTCTGCCTGCTGCTCGCCATCCGAGTCTCACGAACACCACCCGGTCCAGTTCTGCTTGGATTGTCTCGTGCCCAAAAACCCGCGGCACTAGCCACGTGAGCGCCAGCAACAGCGCCATCCACGCTGCCATCAGACTCACCGGATTCGCAGTGACTTCGATGGGCTTCCGCACCATCTCCGGGCCGAAGCGCCAGATCTCCGAACAATCAGGCAGCCGCAAAGAGCCTCTTCGTCCCCGCCCCTTCGCGTATACTCGTTCTGTGTTTGAAAGGGATCACGATTCCGGCGTTGGGTCGGGCTCGTCTGGCGACGAGTCGGGCGGCTCGTCACCCTCGCCGCGGTTTGATCCCACCTCGCTACAGACGCCGCCTCCCGGCACGTGGAGCGCATCAGGCGAGCCTGCACCAAGCTCAACGCAGGCTGGCCGCCGGCGCGCTGCCGACGACAACATGGCCACGCGCGATCTCTCCCCGGGCGCCGATGCCACTGTCGCGGGCGCTGGCTCACTCGGCGGCGATTCCATCATCGGCATGAGCACGCGTCTGCCCTCCGTTGAGGGGTACGACGTGATCCGCTGCATCGGCCATGGCGGCATGGGCGTGGTCTATGAGGGGGTGCAGCAGGCCACGGGCCGGCGCGTCGCCATCAAGTTCCTCCTTGAGCTCACGCACGGCTCCGAAAACGCACGCCACCGCTTCGAACGCGAGGTCGAGGTGGTGGCGCGCCTCCAGCACCCCGGCATTGTCCGCATCATCGATTCGGGCGTGCGAAAGGGCCGCTACTTCTACGTCATGGACTTTGTCGGCGGTAAGCCGATGGACGAGTGCCTCGCCGCGGGCACCGCCGACATTCCCACCGTCCTCCGCGCCGTGATCGATGTCTGCGAGGCCGTCGACTACGCCCACCAGCGCGGCGTGCTCCACCGCGATCTCAAGCCCTCCAACATCCTGATGGACGCCCAGGGCCGCTGCTACCTCCTCGACTTCGGCGTCGCCAAGGAAATGGGCAGCACCCAGACCCAGCGCACCCTCACCATCGCGGGCGAAGGACAGATCATCGGCACCGTCGCGTACATGTCCCCCGAGCAGGCCAACGGAAAGGCCGACGAGGCCAGCGTCCGAACCGACGTCTACTCGATGGGCGTCATCGCGTACGAACTCCTCTCGGGCAAGCTCCCCATCGAGTGCGATGGCGCACTCAAGGACGTGCTCACCGCCATCAGCGAGCAGGATCCACCCGCGCCATCTTCGCACCGCGCCGAGATCTCACGCGACATCGACGCCGTCCTCTTGAAAGCCCTCGAGAAGGCCCCCGAGCGGCGCTACGCGACGGTGGCTGAGCTCGCGATGGATCTTCGCCGCTGCCTCACCGGCGAGCCCGTCACCGCACGCCACCTCAGCACTGCTGGCCGCTCGTGGCGCTGGATCGTGCGCCACTCCGCGATCTCCGCGACCGTCGCGACCGCCGCGGCGGTGATCGTCGTCACGTCATCAATCCTCATCTACCGCATCGTGCAGGAGCGCGACCGCGCCAACGAGAACGCCGCCCAGACGCTGAGGAACCTCGAGCTCGCCAACAACAACTTCATGCTGCTGCGCGACGTGCTCGAGGCCGCGGACCCCGACCGTTCCGGCGAGATCACCGTGGCGCAGATGCTCGACTCAGCGACCAACCGCCTCGACAAAGTCCCGCCCGAGTCGGCCCCGACCGAGGCCGCCGTGCGCGAGATCATCGGCTCGGTCTATCGCAAGCTCGCACGCTACGACAAGGCCGAAGCCACGCTTCGCCGCGCCCTCACGATTCGTGAGCAGCAGCAGCCGATCGAGAAGGCGCCGCTCGCGGATTGCCTCCACAACCTCGCCGCAACGCTCTACTGGCAGGGCAACTTCACCGAGGCCAAGGGCTTCTACGAGCGCTCGCTGGCGATCCGGCGCGAGATCTACCCCGCCGACCATCGCGACGTCGCCACCAGCCTCACGCATCTCGCGGCGTGCGAGCTCGAGATCGGCGAACCCGGCCGCGCCCACCGCCTCTACACCGACGCCCTCCACATCCGCACGCGTCTGCTCGGAAGCGAGCACGAGGAAGTCGCGCAGGCGATGAACAACCTCGCCAAGAGCTACATGGAAGACGAGGAGTTCGGCCGCGCCGAGGCGCTCTTCCGCGACTCCCTCGCCATGATCATGAGGCTCCGAGGTGAGCAGTACGTCGGCACCGCCGCCGTCTCGCAGAACCTCGCGCGATGCCTCTATGAAAAGGGTGATCCCACCGCCGCGCTCGACGCCTACGACCGCGCGCTTGCCATCCGAAAGGCACGCTTCCCCAACGGCCATCCCGTCGTCGCGGCGACGCTCGCCGGAATGGCCCGCACAAACCTCTCGCTCGGCAATGTCGACGCCGCGCTCTCCCAGGCCCAGCAGGCCGTTGACATGGTCGTGCGTCTGAAGCAAGAGCAGCTGCCCGAGGCCGCGGAAGCGCATGCCGTGCTCGGCTCATCGCTGTTGAGCGCGGGCAAGCCAGCCGAGGCCGCGGACGCGCTGCGCCTGGCGCGCCAGACTCTCGCGGGCGTCCGGCCGCCGCCACGACTCCAGCTCGCAACCGTCGACCTCGAACTCGCCGCGGCAGAACGCATCGCCTCGGGCAACACCGAAGCGGACGCGCGAATCACGCTGGCCTTCGGCGCGATGCGAGCAGCGCGCCCGGCCAGCAGCATCGTGCTCGCCCGCCAGCACGACCGCCTTCTCGCGATGGGAATCCCCGCCACGTTGCTCGAAGTCAACGCAGCGTTAGCCCCATGATCGCCAGCCGCGGCGACCACATGCGTGCGATGCTGCCGCAATGAAAGCCCGATCAGGCGCGCCAGCGGCGAGAAGCAAACAGACCCGCAATCCCGGCGACCATCACGCCGCCCGGCGAGGGAAGTGCCGCAAACTCAACGCCCACCACATCGATGATGTACTCACCGCCGGTGAAGCCACCGTTGTTGGCCCAGCCCTCGTGGGGATTGGTGCCGCCGGGGCCGTCGGGACCGGTGATCTCGGTCGATGTTTCGAACTGGAAAATGTCGCCGGTGCGGCTCTGGGCCCGGTTGCCGGAGAAGGTGATCACCAGCGCGTAGATGCCGGGGTTGGTGAGCTGCGCGCCCGAGCCATCGGTAGCGATGCCAGTGAGAACGGCGCCCTGATTCTCACCAACATCGTCGGCGCCGAGCAGGCCAAAGGCCTCGTTGGCCTCAGTAATGTTGAAGAGGTAGAGGGCCGAGTCGAAGTTCGCGGATGAGAGCGAGAAGGAGAAGGTCGCCGGCTGAGCAACGCGGATGATGTACATGTCCTCAAAGTCCGCGCCGGGTCCCAGCAGTGAGCCCGAAAGCGTCCCTTGGATCGTGCGGATCGAACCCTCACCGAGCGTGAGCTGCGCGGCACTAAGCACCGAGCCCGCATCAACCCGCTCGACCCAGTCCGGACCCGCCATCGCGGTACCCGACGCGGCAAGACCAACAGCCAAAACGAGAGGACCGATGTTCTTCATAGCGTTTCTCCCTTGTACAGATGTCTGCTCCGGACAACAGCTTATGCACGCCGCGAGAGAACCACCGCCGCGCAGAGCGATGTTCCCAGCCCTCGAACACAGGCCGATGCAACCTTGACGATTCTTGAACCGGTCCGTTGAACCAAATGGTCCGAGAACAGCGAGAGCGGCGTTCCGCCAAGCGCATCACAGCTGGCGGCGGCGACCGCTCGCGAGGGCGCCCATGCCGAGCATGGCCAGCGCTCCAGAGAGCGGGCCAACGCCGGGAACGAGCGCGGCACCCTGGAACTGCAAGATGTAGTCGCCCAGATCCTCGGGCGCGTCACCGCTCCAGCCATCGTGCGGACCACCGTTGGTCGCGCCGAAGACGCCGCCAATGAAGCTGGTCGCTCCCTGCATCGCGCCGGGCCCCTCGCCGAACAGGAAGATGCTCTCGCCGTCGCTGGTTGGAACGTTGCCCACGAATGTGACTGCGAGCACGTAGATGCCCGGCTCGGTCACTTCGATCTCAGAGCCGTCCGTGGAGCTCGATGTGAGGAAGCCGCCCTCGGTACCCAGCATGCCCACC
>Ga0105046_10016686_pt1 | contig 11270 bp, 9 predicted proteins | sample MAT03_FD_78385 | JGI IMG/M metagenome (GOLD analysis project Ga0105046, IMG submission 78385) | Freshwater microbial communities from Lake Fryxell liftoff mats and glacier meltwater in Antarctica - MAT-03 (megahit assembly) | ecosystem: Environmental > Aquatic > Freshwater > Ice > Liftoff...
ACAATTATCGCGGATGATTAAATCTGAGGCAGAGCCAAAAGACGCGTCTAACGCAGAATCAGCGAGCCGTGAGTTTGTCGCGATCATGTCAAACGGGACCAGCGGAGACATCAACAACAGCAACTTCTTTGAGTCAACGCCGAGCCAGCCTCCGTTTGAACAGATTCGTGTGGTAGCCACGGATGTCGCGGAATCTACGTATGCAGCCTACAAACGCGTGAAATATGCCGACTGGGTGCCCATAAAGATGCAGCAAGCGGAGATTGAACTCGGCGTTCGGCGTCCAACTCGAAAAGAAATCGCGGATGCCAGGCAACTGCTCGGTTCAGCAGGCGACCGCCCCTATCGTGACCGTCGCGCAATCTATGCGAACGAAACGCTCGACCTTGCCGACTACCCTGAAACCGTCCGCGTTAAATTGCAGGCAATCCGCATCGGAGATCTCGGAATCGTAACGACTCCATGTGAAACCTTTGTTGAAACAGGGTTGGCGCTCAAGCAGGCGAGTCCTCTCAAGCCGACGTTCGTGATTTCGCTTGCCAATGGATACAACGGATATCTTCCAACGCCATCGCAACATGAGTTGGGCGGCTATGAGACATGGCGAGCGAAGTCGAGCTACTTGCAGACCGATGCAGAGCCAAAGATCCGCAGCAAGCTGCTTGAGCTGCTAGGCGAAATCACAAAAGAGTGAGGATAACTCTTCCAAAGGTTGTCCTGGCGAAACGGTCTTAAGGAGGCGGAATTTCATGGTCACTTGCCAAATTAACTCCGGCCCCTCTCTGCCCGAGTACGGGGCGAGGAAAGCCAGATTAACGCTCGAAACTCGGGTATAGTGAACAGAAATATGTTACTGAGATTTACTTTCGCAGCTTATCCATTTGGCCATCGTTTCGTCAGGCCACCGAAAGAGAGAGTAACTCGCCACATATTGATTGGCCGTCCCTTACCGAGGTAGCCGCAGCATCTCTAAAATAGCTTCCGCTGCCTCGCTGCCTTTGTTGCCGACTTCGCCACCGGCTCGCGCAGTCGCCTGTTCTGGTGTGTTACAGGTCAGCAGCCCGAATCCAATCGGCTTCATGGTTTCTAAACCGACTTGCATTAAAGCCATGCTGACGGCACGATTGATATGTTCGTCGTGAGTCGTATCGCCACGAATGACAACGCCCAATGCAATCCCGGCAATCGCGCCGGAAGATTGAAGTGCAAGCTTGACAGCAAGCGGTAACTCCCAAGCGCCGGGAACACGAATCACCTCGACATCCGTCTTCAAAACGCCTGCGGCAAGCAGCGTCTCGACGGCTGCATTGGCTAGTGAATCACAGACGGCCGCGTTGTAACGCGAGGCCACGATCACAATCTTGCCCGTCGGCACGGGACCGGTGAGTCCCGTGATCTCGCCCTCGATGCGCAAAGTCGCTTCGTTTAAGTCCAGATCGCGTTTCACTTCGGCTCTCGCAGGCTCATCAGGAATTCTGCGTTGTTCTGCGTCTTCCGCAATTGGGCCAGCAGCGACAGCATCGCGTCGGCGGGTGACATTTCAGCCAGGGCTCGGCGGAGCAAAGACGTGCGCCGATACTCCTCGGGGTCCATCAGCATTTCTTCGCGACGGGTTCCGCTGGCGCTCAAGTCCATGGCGGGCCAAATACGACGATCGACCAATTTCCGGTCAAGCACGATTTCAAGGTTTCCGGTCCCTTTGAACTCTTCAAAAATCACGTCATCCATCCGGCTGCCCGTATCAACAAGTGCAGTCGCAATGATAGTAAGCGAGCCACCTTCTTCGACTTTGCGAGCGGAGCCGAACAGCGACTTGGGCTTCTGCAACGCTCCGGAGTCGAGTCCACCGGTAAGCAGCTTGCCAGTCGTTTCGCCGTCGCTATTGTGAGCACGAGCCAGTCGCGTGATCGAATCAAGGAAGATGATGGCATCGACGCCGGATTCAACCATCCGCTTCGCTTTCTCGATCACCATCTGCGCGACCTGAATGTGTCGCTGCGCTGGTTCATCGAACGTGCTGCTGATGACTTCACATTGCGGGCTGCGAACTTCGCGTTCCATGTCGGTAACTTCTTCGGGTCGCTCATCGATCAGCAACACGAAGACGTAAGCTTCAGGGTAATTGTGCAATACAGCGCGTGCCATCTGCTGCATCAGCACGGTCTTCCCAGCTCTGGGTGGACTGACGATCAGGCCGCGTTGCCCAAAGCCAATCGGCGTCAGCAAGTCGATGACTCGCGTACTCATCTCATCGCTCTTGTGCTCCAGGACCATCCGTTTGTTAGGGTGCAGTGGTGTCAGTTCTTCGAACGGCTTTAGCCGGCCGCGACCGCTGGGGTCGGTACTGTTGATCGCTTCGATGCGGAGCAAGGCGAAGTAACGTTCGTTCTCTTTGGGCGGCCGAATTTGGCCCGCGACGTGGCTGCCGGTTTGCAGGCTGAAGCGGCGGATTTGGCTGGGCGAAACGTAGATATCGTCAGGGCATGACAGATAGTGATACTCAGCGCTGCGAAGAAATCCAAAACCATCCGGAAGGATTTCAAGCGTTCCCTCGCCGTACATCAAGCCGTTCACCTTCATGCGTTGCTTGAGCAAACCGAAGATCAATTCTTGACGCCCAAAAGACTCAGCTTCGAGGAACGATTCTTGAACGGCGAGCGCGTTCAATTCTTCTCTCGACATCGCTTGAAGCTGGGCGATATTCAGCGACGGTCCATCGTCTCCAGGATGCGGAATGCCAACACGTTGGCCGGCGCGATTCGCTTCGCTGACGATTTCCTCGGGCAACGAAAGCGGATCTCGTTCGGCGTCGAGTTCGCGAATTCGCTGATCGACTTCGGCGTCGGGATGGCGTGGACGTGAGGGCGACGAATTGCCACCATCGCCGTTGTCACGGGAAGAAAATGGTCTGCGATTTCGTGAGTCATCGCGGGGCCGATTTGGCCTATTGGGTTGCATAACAATCCCTTGATACGTTCGCTAAAGACGAGAGGAAGGCGGATAAAGTTGCGGGATACGAGTGGAGTCTGCGTAGTCGATTGAAACCAATACGCAGACTGAATCTTTCAATGGGTGCGTTGTCGAAAAGGATGGCAATGGGGATCGGCGGTTTGGCTTTCTGGGATGTTGAGTAAATCGGCAGTCAATTCTTGCCAAAACATTGTGATTTGTAACTTCAAGTCTTCTAAAGTACCGTTATTCGGAATGATCCGCGTACTCAATCGCCGTTTATCTTCGACTGACATTTGCCGAGACTGGCGTAACTTTAGTGTCTCTGCAGTCCAACCCCGTCGCTCAGCTTCGCTGGACTGAATGCGTTGTGGAGTGTCGATGAAGAGTATCTCATCGCAAGACGCTGCCCAGCCGCTCTCAAACAGTAGCGGCACGTCGAGTGTGACGGCGCACGCATTTGCCTGATCGGCTTGGGTGATCATTTCGGTCATGAGCTGGCGGGTGGACGGGTGAATAACGGACTCCAGGTATCTTAGTCCTTGCCGACTAGAATCGTCATCCCCGAAAACTTTTTTGGCGAGCTGTCGGCGGTCAATCTGCCCCTGCTTATCGACGATCGCTGCCCCAAAATAGGCGACGACCAGTTTGGTAATTTCGGGGGTTTCAAGCACTGAGTGCGCGACGCGATCCGCATTGATCCAGGTAGCGCCGAGGTCCGCTAGATGGGCAGCAACGGTAGACTTACCACCCGCCGGTACACTCGACAACCCGATGATCACCATGCTAAAAGCCGCCTTCAACTCGCTCGCAATTTCGCTTGATCTGTCATTTCAAAATGCGTCGATCAGGAACCAAAAAACTTCCAGATTTTTTTCCCGTGTGGTGTCTATTGGTATCTATTGGCTGACTCGCGACTTTTCTCGCTGATAGAGGAAGGCGCCGCAAGTCGGGCAGCGGACGAGGCGAGACATCGCGATCTGATTCATCATTTGTGTCGTCAACATCTGATAACATCCGCCGCAGGTTTGATCGTCGATCGGTGCCAGCGCCTCTTCACCACGAGCCGAAACAAGCCGTGTGTATTCGATTTTGACAGATTCTGGAACCAGAACTTCAGCCTCGGTACGTTCTGCTTCGATTCGTGCCATGTCTTCACGCAAGACAACCAACCGTTCGGTCACGGAGCTGACCAGCTTCGCCTGTTCGGCTTTTCGCGCGACGGCATCCGCTTGTTTCGCTTTCCGCCCGAGTTCGAGTACATCAATTTGCTCAAGCGCCTCAAGAATCTCATCGCTTAATACGCTGGTCGCTTGGTCATCGGCGGCGATTTGCTCTTTCAGCGTGTCGAATTCGCGGTTGCTGGCAGCGGCGTTTAGCTTGCCTCGCAGACTTTTAATGCGATCTTCGCGCTCTTTGAGCTGAAGCTGCTTTTGGTCAGCCGCCATTTTGGCCTTTTTGATCGCGGCCGTTGCTGCTTCGATCGCGGCTTCAGCGACCGCAACTTGATTGTCGCCCGCTTGGAGTTGACGTGGGCCGCGATCAATTTGGCCTTGGACATCCGTTCGTTGGCGGTAGATGCGATGCAGCCGTTGCAAAAGTTCGGCTGAAATCTCGATCGCCTGTTCGGGTCTTGCCATGGGAATTCGTCGAGAAGGAAGCAGTGTGAATGTGATTTGTGGAGGTACCCAACATCAGCCCACGATCGCTAAACGTCAAGGTCCCCGAGAGTAGAACGATTGTCCCAATCGCTTGTCAGAATCCGAAGAACGATTGGGACAATCGTTTGTCAGAGTCCGAAGAACGATTGGGACAATCGTGCCACTCTCAATTCGACTTACCGGCTGCGATCAGCATTTCCAATTTGCCGTGAGCCGCGCCAGAATCGATCGCCGTCGTCGCTTGCCTTGCTCCGTCCAAAAGTGTCGGTGCCTTGCCAACCAACCACAGCGCCGCCGCCGCCCCCGCAACCACGATATCGCGAGCTGGACCGTGTTTGCCGCTCAAGATTCCTCGAATGATCGTCGCACTGTCGCTCGGATCACGGGCTTGCACCTGCCCTGCCGTAACCGCTGGAAGTCCGAACGAATCCGCAGTCCAGCGATGTCGCACTGTTCCCGCATTCGTGATTTCAATGACTTCGGTTGTTCCGTCGAGTGTAACTTCGTCTTGGCCATCGCTGCCGCGAACCACAGCCGAGCGAACAGTACCGAGCCGCTGTAGCGCCAAGGCGATTTTTTCCTGAGCGTCGGGCTTCGCAGTTCCCAGAAGTTGATGAGTCGCATTAGCCGGATTGCAAAGAGGCCCCAGCAAATTGAAAAGCGTTGGAACGCCAATCGCGCGGCGGACGCTGGCAACATGCTTCATCGCTGGGTGAAGCTTTGGCGCGAAACAAAAGCACAATCCTACGCGGTCCAGCGTCCGCTCGACTCGTTCAACGTCGCTTTCGATTCCCACGCCCAATTCGGCCAGTACGTCAGCGGAACCAGTAAAACTGGTCGCCTTGCGATTTCCATGCTTCGCGACCGCTACGCCGCACGCGGCGGCCACGATCGCCGCCGTGGTGCTGATGTTAAACGTCCCCGAACCACTTCCACCTGTGCCGCAAGTGTCCAACAGCGTCGTGTATGAGTGGCGAATGGGGGTCATATGCCGACGCATCGACATCGCCGAACCGACAAGCTCGTCGACGGCCTCGCCCTTTTCGCGAATCGCCAGCAATAGCTTCCCGACTTGATCGCCGTCAGCTTGGCCAGCCAGCATTTGATCGATCAAATGCCCCGTTTCATCAGCGGTTAAATTGTGCCCGAGTGAAACTTTGGTTGTGGCAGAGGTAAAGTCAATCATCGAATCAGCGTCAATCTGGGCGGCAAATCAGTGGAAAGTTGGATAAAGTTTGGTGAACCATGCACAAACCTTACTCGTTTTAACGATGCCGGGGTCGTTCGATAGCCTCCAAGTCAATAAAATGTGTCGATGGCAAGAAAAGTGATAATCGATTGTGATCCGGGTATCGACGACGCGATCGCGATTTGCATGGCGTTGTTTGACCCGCGTTTAGAAGTCCTCGCGATCACGGCGACCGCCGGGACGGTCGATGCGGATCAAACCACCGCGAATGTACGTGGCATCGTCAATCATCTCGACCCACCGCGTTATCCTCGGATCGGAGCTGCGAGTCCGCCCGAACATGCTCCGGTTAGCGACGACACCGAATTCCATGGGCCCGATGGTTTGGCTGGCTGTCATTTTGCCGACAGCGATCGCCAACAGTGGCACCCCAGCGAAAAGGTGATCGGTGAATTACTTCGGCTCCATCCAGGCCAAATAACGATTATCTGCTGTGGGCCGCTGACCAACATTGCCCGCGCCTTCAGTCGCGACCCAGGATTGACTGGCCTTGTCGACAAAATTGTGATCAGTGGAGGGACGTATGTTCATAGCGGTAACGTCACGCCCGCCGCTGAAACGAACATGCACTTTGACCCACAATCCGCTCGAGAAATTTTCGCATCCGCGACGACGAAGAGCCTCGTGCCGTTGGACGTGACGGAGAAGGTTACTTTTGGTGTTGATCTTTTGGAGTCAATACCCAAAAAGTATACTCGCGCAGGTGATTTACTTCATCGCATCTTGCCATTCGCGTTCCGTGCTTCACATGAGCGTCTCGGGCGAGAATCGATATCCCTCTATGACCCGACAGCGCTGATCGCGGTACTAGAACCCGACTTGTTTACTTGGCGAGAAATGGCTGGGGATGTGGAGACACAAGGTGAGCTCACTCGCGGAGCGACGATTTTTGATCGCCGCAGTCGTCAGCATTGGCAGTTCAACATGGAAGTAGCCATTGATGTCGACGCCACCGAAGCCGCCGAACGAGTCGTCCGCGGCTTAAGATATGCTGGCCAGCAGACGTAAATTCCTCGTACCCAGCTTTCCTCGTACCCAGGCTCTGCCTGGGTGGGTCCTCGTACCCAGGCTCTGCCTGGGTACGCACTGTCTGCGAGGCTCCGCCTCCCTACGACCCACTCGCGCAATATAGAACAATGCCGTGCGCCGGAGCTCAGCAGCGAGAAGCAAATCGCAGCCGCAGGCTGTAGTGGCAATGCCAGCGACCCGAAGAAAGGCGGAGCCTTGGGGACAGTGCGTGCCCAGGCGGAGCCTGGGTACGAGTCGGTCTTAATCAACTTAACGCCGGCCGACCAGCCGGACCTGACGCTGTACAGCGATTTAATACAGCCACCTTGCCGCATGTGGATAAGTCCCTTTGCGATGATCGCATGGCATGACAGCGGGAAAGAGCGGGCGGCTTGGATCGGGCTGGCGGTCACCGAGGTTCGGGTCGGCGATTCGAATCGAAGAAAAACTCTTTAATAATCCGAATGAGTCAAAACACTCTTGTTGCAAACATCCGATGATCGATTGCGAGACCTCGCGATTGGCCATGGGCAATGCAGCGTGCGTACCCGTTCTTGCCGCCAGTGTCGCTCGCATTGCCGCCTGACTTAGCCAAGCAACCAGAGTTTGTGTTTCTGCATGGCTCTCTTCCTTCCATTCGTTGGCATACGCAATCGCACGTTGTGGATCGATTCCATAGCAGCTCGCGTTGCCATGAATTGAAACAATCGGAGCCAACATGCGGTCGTTCCAACGTTCACTCGCACGCCGCAATCGATTGAGACTCATCGCTTGCGTGACCGAGCCGCCTCGTCCAAACAACAAAAGTTGCAAGACACGATTGCGAGCTTCCAGATGCGAAAGATAAACCGAATGAGTGACCGGTTCGACTTCACGTTGATTCCGCACCAAGTCGATACCAAAGCCAATGGCTGCAAAGACTCGCGTCAGTGATTCCGAAACGATGATCTCTTCCAGCATCGGCACGTGATCGTTCCACCATTCCTGCATCGCTAGTGGGCGGCCTGCATTTTCAAGCGAGGTGTATCCGGCGAGTCCATGATGCCATTGGTCAAGCCGATGGCGCGATTGAATCCAGTACCGAGTCAATGAATCAGCAGCGATCGACGGTCGCAGCCGAAAAATAGCAGGTGCCTGATGGGCGAGCAGCGATGCAAGTTCGGCGAGCGCAACGCAATGCATGATGTTCGTGCCCACAAAGACGAGTAAAGTTGAGACGGCAACGGCTAGTGCAGTACCAATGCCAAGCGACCGAGCCGGACGTTGCTATCATTTCACTGCTAGGCGTAAACCCAAATTGGCAAAGGCTTTAGCGGTGATTCTTTAGATATGTTCTGCAATTCCTCAGAGAACGCGGTGTTGCGATTTGGCAACCTAGTGAAGCCTTACCGCCACCTGCGCCGCGCGGCGATATCGCGGTATCATCTTGAGTTCCGCCTCTCCAAATTGATTCCTGGAACGTTCTGCTGTGGATTTGAAGAGCCTCAATGACGTGCAAATTACGCGGCGTTATCGTCGACGTTTCGTATTTGGCGTTTTGTTAATGATCGTGCTGGCGTTTCCGGCAGCCATTTTCTCTTTTTCAGCCATTCAAGGACTGTTTAATCGTCCGTCGGATTGGATCCCGGCGGACATGCAGGTCCGTGTCGAGTTCGACGATTTTTCCAGACGGTTCTCAGTCGCTGATCTCGTGCTTGTTTCCTGGGACAGCGCAAAACTGGGAGCGACCGATCTGACGGCCGCGACGCGATTGCTTCAACCTCTCTGCGAGCAAGTCGAAAGTCAGCCTATCGCGGGAAAGCCGGAAACGCCTGTGCCGCTGTCAAGCGACGCCATCAACATTACCAGCTCGTTGCTCAGCGACCTAAACGCAAAACCGTTTCACTGGGTTCGCAACGGGACCGAGCTACTTGAACGCATGACCGGTTCACCGACGAACTTGCCACGCGCGTTAGCAATCAAACGGCTGACCGGCTCGATCGTTGGTCCCGATGGGCAACAGACGTGCATGGTGCTGTCACTGACAGAAGCTGGGCTGGTCAACAGGCGTCTGGTGCTCGCCCAGATAAGAAACGCCATTGCCAAGCAGGTTGGCATCGAAGGTGACAAGATTGCGATGGCGGGCAGTCCGTTCGATGGAAAGGTGATCGACGAAGCATCGATTCGTTCGGTGCAAACGTTTTCACCTCCATCAGCAATCGTCGCAGCCGTGCTTTGCTTTTTTTGTCTGCGGTCGTTCGTCTTGACGGCATCGATTACCGCGATCGCTGTGATTGGAGAAGGCTTGGTCTTGACGGCGGTTCACTATTCAGGTTCACCGATGAACGCGGTGCTGATTGTGCTGCCGCCGTTGGTCTTCGTGCTCACTGTTTCTTCTGGAATTCACCTCAGCAATTACTACCTCGACGCATTGGGCGAGTATCCCAGTGCAACTCCCGCTCAAGCCGCTGCGATCGCGATGCGGGCCGGGACGCTGCCGTGTTTGTTAGCGGCGGCGACAACCGTTGTTGGGCTTGGCTCGTTGGTGCTCGTCCGCTTGGCACCGATACAGCTTTTTGGGGCCGTGGCGACAATGGGCTTGCTTTTTACGCTGGGTTTGCTCTTACTCGTGCTGCCCGGAGCGATGACCTTTTACTCCGGACCACGACGCGTCAGCGACCGCGATCTGCTTCACGGGCCAAAGCACACAGCACGATCGAATTGGCTAATGCGTCGTGTTCGGTTTGTCTTTCGTCGCCTGCTCGACTACCCCAAAACCGTGATCTTTTTCTTCGGGGTCGCGATGGTCGTCATTGCAACGGGGCTTTTCAAGCTTGATACATCCGTCAGCGTTCCTCGCATGTTTGCAGCGACGCACCCGCTGCGGACACAGTACGATTGGTTTGAAAGCAAGATTGGGCCAACGGTGAATGGTGAGTTGCTGCTGCGATTTCCTGGTGGCAACCTTGAAAGTGACGTGATTGACCGATTGCAGTTGGTCCGCGACGCTCACTTGGCAACTGCCCAGACGGAACGCGTTGGAGGAGTGCTTTCCGCAGTGTCATTCTTACCCGCAGTACCGAAGGGGCGCGGACTTTCTGCAACGGCAAGTCGATCAGTCATTCGCGCTCAGCTTGTCGACCCAGAGTCGGCAATTGGGACGCTCGGTTATATCTCGCGAGACGAACAAGCGGAGGTTTGGCGCGTTAGTTTTCGACTTCCCTTAACATTGCGTTCGGACTTCGAACCCGATATTCAGGCCGTTCGAACCGCCGTCAACAACGCTTTATCGGCAGCACTGACAAAGGCCGGTGAGAGCTCAATCTCGCGGCCCGAAGTTGTCATAACCGGCGGAGTGAAGATCGGACAAGAAGCTCAAGTCTTGCTGCTGCATGACTTATTCACAAGTTTTGTATCAGCGTTCGCAGTCGTTGCGATCGTGATGATGCTGTTGCTCCGCAGCATTATCGGTGGCCTACTCGCGATGCTACCAAACTTGTTCCCAACGGTTTGGTTGTTCGGCTACATGGGCCTGATCGACATGCCGCTTGACATCGGTTCTGTGATGACTGCCAGTGTCGCCCTTGGCATCGCGGTCGACGATACGATCCACTTGCTCAGTCGATTCAGCAGCCGAACCGCCAAGGGAATTCGTACCAAGAAGGCTGCTTGGGGGTCGCTTCGACAGTGCGGGATGGCGATGGTCCACACAACCCTTGTCTGCGGTTTATCGTTGATGGTTTATTCGTTTAGCGATTTTATGCCGACCCGTCATTTTGCTTTCTTGATGTTTGGACTGCTCGGAATCGCGCTGGTGGGTGACCTCGTTTTATTGCCCGCTTTGATGGTCAGTCCGCTCAGCCGTTTCTTAGCGAGACCCGCGCTCGCTGATCCAGATTCAGAGTTGTCGGCGGATGAAGTTGACGAGACGCAGGTCGACGCGAGACGACTGCCTGAGTTCGAAAGTGGCCGCCCGTAGTTGCGGTGTGTTTATTGTTAAGGTTGCCGGACGGCTCACGCCGTTCCGCTAGAGCAAGAGTTGCCGGACGGCTCACGCCGTTCCGCTAGAGCAAGCAGCTTACTTTGACGCTGGCCATGGCGAGATCAACTAAGTCAGCATTGAGGGCAAAATGAATTTGCTCTTCAGGTGACGATTCGTCAATCGAACTTTGGGTGGCAACCAGTTCACCGACTGAAACCATTGAGTTGACCGGACCTTGGGTCTCGTAATCATCGCTAGTCAAGGTCAGCGAAGCTTCCCAGCCGAACACCAGCGCAGTCTCTTCAGGTGTCGCGTTCAGCGATGCCAGGGTCGGGGTTTCGATCGTCCAGTTGCCGATCAATGCTTCGCTGACCTGTGCGCGAACGCTGGCCTGATTAATTGCAACGGAGGCAGTGGCGTCCGCAACAACGAACATGGAACA
>Ga0105046_10016687_pt1 | contig 11270 bp, 9 predicted proteins | sample MAT03_FD_78385 | JGI IMG/M metagenome (GOLD analysis project Ga0105046, IMG submission 78385) | Freshwater microbial communities from Lake Fryxell liftoff mats and glacier meltwater in Antarctica - MAT-03 (megahit assembly) | ecosystem: Environmental > Aquatic > Freshwater > Ice > Liftoff...
CTCGTTCATCCGCTCCGAGGCGTACATCCGGCAGGTGTCGCTGCCTTACGGCATCTACCCGCTGCGGACGGTGCTGTCGAACCTGGTCCACTTCCTCATCACGCTCGCCGTCATCGTCGTACTGGTGGCGGTCCTCCAGCAGTCCTTCCACCCGTTCGCCATGCTGTGGGCGGTGCTGCCGGCGGTGCTGCTGGCCACCCTGTTCGGATGGGCGCTGGCCACCCTGGCGGCGTTCGCCACCGTGTACTTCCACGACGTGTCGCACATCATCGAGTTGGGTGCCCAGGCCTTCTTCTTCCTGACGCCGATCATCTACGACCGGCAGATGCTGGCCAAGCGGGGGATGGGGTGGCTGGTGGACGTGAACCCGATCGCCCAATTCATCGACATCATCCGCGACCCGCTCGTCAAGGGGACCATCCCGGACGCCACCGTGTACGCCTACGCGGTGGCCCTGACCGTCGGCACCATCGGCCTCGCCATCGGGGTGATCGCCTGGCTACAAAAGAAGGTGATCTTCCACCTGTGAGCGGGAGTTCCAGGTTCCAGGTTCGTATACGAGTTGCGCAGTTGGGGGTTTGTGCGGGTAAGGCCCCCCCCACCCGTCAGGGTGCCGAGCACCTCGGCCGACCTCCCCCACGAGGGGGGAGGTGGGGCCTTTTCCCGTCTCGAACAAGGGAGATCGCGCCAACCACCTCACCTCCCCCCTCGTGGGGGAGGTCGATCCGAGCCGAAGGCGAGGAGCGGGTGGGGGGGATTGAAAATCGCCAACTGCGCAACTCGTATCAGAGTCCAAAGTTGCGAACCACACCTCCATCCGGAGTCGGGTCCCAACGAAGCCGACCTGGAATCGCGAACTTTGAACCTGGAACTTGAACCTGGAACCGAGAGCATGCCCCGTATCGAACTCGACAACGTGTCCCTCGCCTTCACCCTGCGGGCGTCGCGGAAGACGACGCTCAAGGAGTACCTGCTCCGCGGGCTGTTCCTCCAGTCGGCCAACCCGAAGATCGCCGTCCACGCCCTGAACGGGGTGACGGTGCGGGCGGCGGAGGGGGACCGGATCGGCGTCATCGGGCACAACGGGGCCGGCAAATCGACCCTCCTGCGGGTGTTGGCCGGGGTGTACCCGCCGACCACCGGCACCCGCCTCGTCGAGGGCAAAATCTGCTCCCTGTTCGAGATCGGCCTCGGCTTCGAGATGGAGGCGAACGGGTGGGACAACATCTCCTACCGGGGCTACCTGCAGGGCGAGACGCCGCGAACCATGAAGGACAAGATCGGGGGCATCGCCGAGTTCACCGAGTTGGGCGACTTCCTGAACATCCCGGTGCGGTTCTACTCGGCCGGCATGCTCATGCGGCTGGCGTTCGCCATCGCCACGGCCGTCGAACCGGAGGTGCTGCTGGTGGACGAGGTGCTGTCGGTCGGCGACTTGGCCTTTCAGAAGAAGGCGGCCGAACGGATGAAGGGGATGATGTCCAAGTCGCGGGTGATGGTGATGGTCAGCCACGACCTGTTGTCCATTCGCAACATTTGTACGCATGTTCTGTGGCTGCAACACGGGGGCGTGCTGATGCAGGGCAATCCGGACGAGGTGTGCGAGGCCTACGTCCGCAGTATCACCCCGTCGGCGACGCCGCCCGCAGCGGTGGCCGCCCTGGACGCGGCCAAACAGGCCGTCGCCGCCGCGTGAGACGTGCCCGCGTGGAACCCGTGTTCGTCAGCGTTTTCATCGTCAATTACAACGGGGCCGCGCACCTGCTGGCCTGTCTGAACGCCCTCGCGGACCAGACGCACCCCCGCGACCGGTTTGAAGTGATCGTGCTAGACAACGCTTCCGCCGACGGCTCGGTCGAGTTGGTCCGCGCCCGATTCCCGTGGGCGCGCGTCATCGAATCGCCGACGAATTTAGGCTTCGCCGAGGGGAACAACGTCGCCGCCCGGCACGCGCGCGGGGAGTTGCTCGCGCTGCTGAACCCGGACACCATCCCTGACCCGTTCTGGCTGGAAGAGATGACCCGCGCGGCGGCTGAACACCCTGGTGCGTGGGTGGTGGCGAAGTTGCTTCTCGCCGACGCGCCGGAGCGCCTGAACAGCGCCGGGCTGTTCGTCACTCGCGACGGGCGGGGCGCGGATCGCGGGTTCGGCCGACTCGATGACGGCCGGTACGAGGCAGGTGGGGAGGTGTTCGCCGGGTGCGCGGCGGCACTGATGATGCCGACGCCCGCGCCGGGGGGACCGCTCTTCGACCCCGCGTACTTCCTGTACTGCGAAGACCTGGACGCCGGCTGGCGGGCGCGGAAGCGGGGCGCGAAGATCGTCCTCGCGCCGCGGGCGGTGGTGCTGCACGCGGTCGGCGCGTCCGCCGGCGACCGCTCCCCGGTGTTCGCCTTCCACCTCGAACGCAACCGCGCGCTCACGATGCTGAAGCACGCCGACCCGTTCCTCGCCGGATGGGCGGCACTCGGCTTGGTCGCACGGGCGGTGCGGGCGGTGGCTCGCGCGGCGGTTGGTAAACTGCCGTGGCCGGTCGCCTTCGCGGTGCTGCGGGCGGTCGTGTCGTACTGCCGGCGGGCTCCCGCGATTCTCGCCGAACGCCTGGAAAAGTACGGGAGGCGCGGATGAGGGTGGTGTTGAACGGGCTGGCCGCGCTGAAGCCGAAGACCGGCGTCGGGCACCACGTCGCGGACCTGGCGGCGGCGCTCGCGGCCGAGTTCCCCGCCGACGCCTTCACGCTGTACCCCGGCGGGACACTCAGCCGGTGGGTGACGAATGCGAATCGCGGCGGGGCAGGGGGGGCGGCGAAAACGCGGGCGAATCGCCTCCGGCGGTGGCTCGGCGGCGTCCGCACGGCGGGCAAAGCAGCGGCGAAGGCGGCATCCGGGCTGCACTTCCGAGGGTACACCCGCGCGTTCCCGTTCGACCTGTATCACGAGCCGAACTTCGTCCCGTTCCGCTCGCACCTGCCCACCGTGGTGACGGTTCATGACCTGTCCGTCTTGAAGTTTCCGCAGTGGCACCCGGCCGACCGCGTGACGTATCACGAGCGCCACTTTCATCGCGGGATTGGCCTGGCGCGGCATGTGATCGTCGTTTCGGAGGCGGTGCGGCGCGAGTTGATCGCCGAACTCGGCCTCGCGCCGGAGCGGGTGACGGCGGTTCACAACGGGGTGGCTCCGCAGTTCGTCCCGCAACCGCCGGAGGCGGTCACGGCGGCGCGGCACGAACTCGGCCTGCCGGAGCGGTTCTTCCTGTGCGTCGGCACCATCGAGCCGCGGAAGAACCTCGGCACGGTCGTCCGCGCCTTCGCCGATTTGCCTCCGGAAGTGCGGTCGATGTGCCCGCTGGTGTTGGCCGGGCCGTGGGGCTGGCGGTCGGACGCGGAGCGGCAACTCTTCGACGACATCGGCGCGCCGGCGGGCGTCCGACAACTCGGCTACGTCCCCGCGCGGCTGCTCCCCGCGCTGTATGCCGCCGCGCGGGTGCTGCTGTACCCGTCGTACTACGAGGGCTTCGGTCTGCCGCCGGTGGAGATGCTCGCGTGCGGCGGGGCGGTGATCGTGTCCACGGACGCGGCGGTGCGGGAGGTGGTCGGGCCGTGCGGGAAAGCCATTCCTCCGGACGACTTGACCGGCTGGCGCGACGCGATGCGCACCGCCGCCGAGGACGAGGTTTTCGTGAACGAGCTGAAGCGCGGCGGACCTGCTCGCGCGGCGGAATTCACCTGGACCCGCGCCGCCCGCGAAACAATGGCGGTTTACCGAACGGTGTTGGGGCTGCCACCCTCAGCCGGTGCCGCGTAGCAGATACACGAACGACACGGCGTTGAACATCCCGTGGACGAAGACGGCGGCGGTGATGTCGCGGGTGCGGACGGTCAAGTAGCCGAGGCCGAGGGCGAGGACGAACAGCGGGATGGGCGTGGGCCAGGCCGAGTGGCCGGCGGCGAACAGCGCGGAAGACGACCACACGGCGGCGACGGTGCGCGTCGGGAACGTCGGCCGCAGCAGGAACGCGAACCGCTGCACGACGTACAGCCCGACACCGAGCAGCGCGACGAACACCATCGGGCCGAACTGCGGGTTGAATTGGAAGTTCGAGATCGACGCATAAATCCCGGCGAATACCAGCACAATCCACGGCCGATGCCATTCGCCCGCCGCCCAGTTCAATAGCACGCCGCGAAACAGCAGCTCCTCAATGACCGGCACGAACACGATCACGGAGACCGCGAACGCCACCCCACCGAACCCGTCGCCGCGCGGCCCCAGCACGGTCAGCGGGTGCGTGTCTTGGCCGATGCCGGCTTGCTCCGCCGACCAGATCGCCAGCGCGTGAACCGCCATCGACGCGGGGATCAGCAGCAGCCCGACCAGCACGCCGAACCGCACCCGGCAGGGTAAAGTCCGAGCGTATTCCCCCGCGTTCACTCGCCGGTTCAGCACGTTCGCCCACAGAAGCAACGTCAGCCCGACCAGCGCGGGCGCGACGAGGAACCCGGCCCAAATCGCGCGCAGTTGGTTCTGTCCGCTGCGCCGCAGTGTCTCCGCGTGGGTCAAGAGTCCGCCGCCGGCCGCCCCGAAACCGTCATGGCCCGGCGCGTTCAAAACCGGGAAGTTCGCCCCGCACAGTTGCCGGTACACGCCCGCCGCGTCCAGCAACGTGATCGCTCCGAGCATCCCGACTTGGTACGCGAGAAACATCGCCAGCACCGTTCCACCCGGCCACACCGACACTGCCGGCGGCCACGGTTGCAGGCGTGGCAACTTCCACACCCGTCTAGCGACGACCGCGATGGTGGCCACCACCATTGCCGCGCACGCGACGATGCCGAACGCCTCCGCGAACCCCATCAACGATTGTTCCGTCTCGTTCGCCACGCCGCACCTCGCGGAAGTTGTCTTGTCCGAGCCGGAAGCGTCAGCGACGGTTCCAAAAAAGCCCGTCGCTGACGCTTCTCGGACAAGACAAGCGCGTCGTTGACGCTTCCGGCTCGGACAACATCGGCCCCCGATAAGATATACCCCTTCATCCCACCACCCAGCCGAGCCGAGCGCATGGCCGACATTTTAGCCCGAATCGTCGAAACCAAGTGGGGCGAGATCGCCGCCGCGAAATCCCGCGTGTCGGAGGTTGAACTCCGCCAGAGGTTGTCCGCCGCGCCGCCTCCGCGCGGGTTCGCCGCGGCGCTGCGGGTGCCGGGCGAAGTCCGCGTCATCGCCGAGGTGAAGAAGGCGTCCCCGTCGGCGGGCGTCATCCGCGCCGACTTCGACCCGGTCGCCATCGGCCGCACCTACGAGGCGCACGGGGCTGCCGCGCTGAGCGTGTTGACCGACGAATCGTACTTCCAGGGCAAGCTGGAATACCTGTCGGCGGTGCGGGCGGCCGTGGCGGTGCCGTGTCTGCGGAAAGAGTTCATCCTCGACCGCTACCAGTTGCTCGAAGCGGCGGCGGCGGGGGCGGACGCAGTGCTGCTTATCGCGGAGATTTTGCCCGGCGAGCGGTTGAAAGAGCTTCACCAGGAGGCGCTCGCTCTCGATCTCGACGTGTTGGTTGAGTTGCACGACGCCGACCAACTGCCCCGCGTGCTGGACTGCGGCGCGACTTTGATCGGCATCAACAACCGCGACTTGCGGTCGTTCGTCACCCGGCTGGAACACACGCTGGAACTGTTGCCGCGCATTCCGGCGGGCGTCACGGTCGTGAGCGAGAGCGGGATCAAGACCCGCGCGGACATGGCGAAGTTGAAAGCCGCCGGGGTTCACGCCGTCCTCGTCGGCGAGTCCTTGATGCGGTCGCCGGACATCGGGGCGGCGCTCGACGACTTGCGCGGCTGACGGAGCAACTTCACCGCCAACCCCACCCACAACACCAGCAGCAGGAGCGTATCGAGCGGGTATTCGTAGTCGGTGGCGAACTGGATCGACGGGACTGCGGCGGTTTCGGCGGCGGGTTTCAAAAAGCCGAACGCGAAGGTGGCGCGGAGGTCGAGCCGGTTCCACCAGTTTTCGCACAGCAGCAGGAGCAGCAGCATGACCCCGACGAACGAAGTCGCGGCCGCGCGGACGGTCGGGGGGCGCAGGTGGGCGAATAGCACGGCGAACGGCACGACCGCGAGCAGCGCGTCGTAATACATGAAGCGGTAGCAGGTCAGCACCGCGCCGAGGAACAAGAAGCCTTCCGCCTCCGGGCGGTGCCGCCGCAACCTGTGGACGACGGCGGTGCCGAGGAACACCGTCGCCCACAGCGCCCACGACAGCCGATCCGCGACGACCGACGGGCGTTCGGATTGGGGCAACTCGAAGTCGATGACTACCCGCCGCACGACGCCGGACAAATCGCGACTCAGTTCGATCCACCGTTCATTCACGTCGTATTCGACGGCCGCGCCTTTGCCGACCGCCAGCCAGTCTTTCCACGCCTGCACGCCGACGACCGGCAGCGTCAGCAACACGAGCGAGCAGCCGGACACCGTGAGACCCATCAGGAACCGCCATCGCCCCAGCAGCAGCGGCACCACGGCGAACGCCAGCCCCCACACCGGTTTGAACGCGAGCAGCCCCCACACCGCGCCGCCAGCATACTCGCGTTGTCGTGATGCCAGCGCCCATCCGCCGAGGACGACAGCCAGCGTGAGGACGTGATTTTGCCCCAAGTCCAGTCCGGAGCGACAGCCGGGGAAAAGCAGGATGGCGAGCGTGGCCAACGGCGTCCAGACGCGACCGCCGCAGATGACGCACACGAACCAGCCGCAGGCGAACGCGATCAGTACTGAAAGAAATTGGAACCAGTGGTACGCTTGCTTCGGTGGCTCGAGCGAGAGTGGCGAGTACAGCAGGGCGTGAACCGGCGGATACAGCGGCCCGCCGATGACTGGCTTCTCCAACTCCGCGACCAGCTCCGGCGTGGCGTGTTGGTGAGTCACGCTGAGTAACATCGCGGCATCGAGCGGACCAGTCGCGGCGAAGGGCAGGGCGACGAGCGGGGAGAATTGTTGCCACGCCGGGGAGTCGGTGCCCATCGTCCAACTCATCAGCGACTCGGCGTCGTGCCGGGCGTCGGACTCTTTGAACGTGGTCGGCCGCGCGTCCTCCGGGAAGGCGTACCGCTGCGTCTCCGGGGCTTCCGCCGCGCGGGGGTAGCCTTCTCGCGCGACTTCCCATTGACGGTTGCGGTGGTACAACTCGCGGCCGCGCCCGGTGGCGACCATCCGCCCCATCAGCCATTGCCCGCCGAAGTCGATTTGGGCATGCCCCTCGTTGCCGTCGGCGCGGACCTTCTCGGCCGGTGTGTCCGGTTCCGTGGCGAACGTGGTGAGGGCGTGGCGGAGGCGTTGCGAAGCGACGGTGATGCACAGCATCCAGGCGAGCAGCAACCGGGGCAGGGGGTCGGTGAGGAGTTGGCGCGTGGACCACGACACGGCGGTTTCTCGGAGGTGGGGGCGTTCTGCTGAATGACTTCGATTCGTGCTGTTTCTGAGTCCCCCCACCCGCTCCTCGCCTTCGGCTCGGATCGACCTCCCCCACGGGGGGAAGGTGGGGCGTAGCTGGTGCCAACTCCCTTGTGCGAGAAGGGAAAAAGCCCCACCTCCCCCCATCGTGGGGGAGGTCGGCGCGGTGAGCGAAGCGAACCCGACGGGTGGGGGGGACTATTCCCACGCACTGTCAGGAATTAACCGCATTCGCCATTACCCAGCCGTGTCATCGTAGCGATTCGTTTCCGCCCATCGTTCGGCGATGGCGGTGAGCCGGTCCAGCTCCGCCTGGATTTTCACCCGGTACGTTTCGAGCGTGTCGGTGCGGACGTGGGACGGGATGTCGAACGGCTCGCCGGACACCATCTTCGCGCGGAAGAACACCTTCGGCACGGCGAACCGGTCCCAACTCTTCATCCGCCACGGCCGCTGATACGCCAGCCCCAGCGGCGCGATCTTCATGCCGGTCTTCGCCGCGAGGTAAATCGCGCCGGCTTGCGCCACCCGGCGGGGGCCGCGCGGCCCGTCCGGGGTAATCGCCATGTGCCGACACCCGGCCACGTCGCGGATGATCTCTCGCACCGCCTGGATGCCGCCCTTGTTGGTGGACCCGTGGACGGTCTTGCAGCCGAGGGCGTGAATCAAGTTGGCCAGGATTTGCCCGTCGGCGTGCTTGCTGACGAGGGTGCCGACGAGCGGACAGGCGTACTTGGTCAGCGGCAGCAGCAAGTATTCGTGCCAGAGCAGGTAGATGTAGCGCGCGCCGGGGTCGGGCGGCGGGGGCAGTACGGCCGGCCCGGTGTGCCGGTACTCGAACCGCTGCGAGCGGATCAGCCCGCGCGCCACCTGCGCCCCCAGCCAGCCGGCGGCGCGAATCAGCCGGGCGTTGCGAATCTTCATGGCACTCCGCTTGTAGGGGCACCCCTTGTGGGTGCCCTTGTGGAGAAGCAGGCACCCACAAGGGGTGCCCCTACAAGAAGAATACCCGTTTGGATTTAACACGGACTTCGGCCTCACTGCCTCGTGCTGACGAAGCCGCGGACGGGGCCGCCGACGGCGGCGATGTCGGCACGGAGGCCGGTGAAATGGTCCTGCTCCATATCCTTTTCGCGGGTGACAAGATACACCCCGTCGGCGGCGGCGGCGGTGCCGTCCCCGCCCGGCAGGTCGGCCCACACTCCGGCGTCGATCACCACCCAGTCGAACCACTGCCGCAGTTGGCCGACCAACTTCGGCAGGTCGGCGGCCAGCGCCTCCTCGGTGCCGTCGGTGACGGTGCCAGTGGACAGCACATGCAGGTTCGGCAGTGGCGTCGGCTGGAGCGCCCACGCGAGCGGGATCGACTGCCCCAGCACGTCGGCCAGCCCCGGCGTTTCCGCGCAGGCCAACCGGCGGGCGACACCGGGCCGCGCGAAGTTGGCGTCCACCACCAGCACCCGATGGGCGTGTTGCGTCACCAGCGAGACGGCGAAGTTGACTAGCACCGTCGTGGTGCCGGCGTGCGGCTCGGCGGCGGCGAACACGGCCGCGTGAGGGCCGGGCACGTCGTACTGCTGAAGCACTTCCTCGCACACCCGCCGGTATTCCCCGCTGACGGCGTGGTCCGGGAAGTGGAAGGCCACCACGTCCGGCGCGACGCCGGAGTGCATCATCCGCAGCCCCGGTTTCGGGTAGCGGTGGAACGTGACGGACAGGATCGGCGATTCCGGCGCGACCGGGCGCGAAGCAACCGGCGGGGGCGTCGGGATCGGCATCGGGTTCGGGCGCGGCGGGGGCGTCACGGTCGGCGGCGCGGGGCGCGGGGCGGCCGGGCGGTGAATCGAAACCGCCGGCGGCTGAATGGAGGTCTTCACACCGTCGGGGCCGCCCACTTCCACGTAAGGGATGTCGTCCACGTCGGCCGCGTCGCGGAAACCCGTGGTCGAGTCGGCGATGGGGCCGGAGATGACGCGAAACGTGCGGCTCATGGAACGGATTCCTGTCGAAGTTCGTCGGGGCGGTGGGGAGGGAAATCACGCGACTTTGCGCTTGGCCTTGCGGCCACCGTGAGGCGGGCGGGGCACCTGGTTCGGGTGTGGCAGGGTGTCGATTTCGTCGCCGTCCACGGCCGGTTCGGGCTTGTCCGTCGGCGCGGTCAGTTCCAACAACTCGGCGGCGGCCAACACCGCCTCCGCGTCGACCGCCTCCGCGTCGTCCTCTTCCGCCAAGGACATCGCCAGCCCGGCGAGTCGGTTCAGCACGCGGGGCACGCCGTCGGCGAGTTCAGCCACCAACGCAAGAGCTTCGTCACCGAACACCCACTCGGCCCGGCCGCCGCACGCGCGGACTTGCTCCCGCAGGTAGCCTGCCGACTCCTCGACCGTCAACGGTGAGAGTCGGCAGCGGGTTGACACCCGATGGGCGAGGGACGGGTTCCCGGCGAGGAGTGTTCGCACGGACGGCAGGCCCGCCAGCAGCACGAACGCGGCGGGTCCGGCGGCGGACTCCAAATTCCCCAGCAGGCGAAGTTCTTCCATCGCGTCGGCCGACAGGTTGTGCGCCTCATCGACGAACAACACCAGCCGCCGATCCGCTTCCGCCGCCGCCAGCACTTCGCCCGTGACGCTCAGCCGCAACTCGTGTTCGGTCAACCCTTGATAGGGTCGGTTCAGATCGAACAGCACCGCCTGATACAGTTCCACCGGCTTCGCCTGCCGGGGCGCGGCCACCATGACGCGGGGCGTGTCGGCCGGCAGCGCGTCGAGGAATCGCAACCCGACGAGGGTCTTTCCGGTGCCCGGGTCGCCGTCCACGACGGCCACGGAATCGCCGTGCCGGAAGGCGCGGGCGAGTCGGGTGGCGGCCGCCTCGTGGCCGGCCGTGGGCGAGTACGCGGCCGGGTCGGGCGACGGCCGGAACGGCCGGCGGAGGAGTCCGAAGGGCGAATCCATGGCGGCATCCATACGAACGGCGGGCGCGAGTCGGTGTCGCCGAATGGCATCGACGCGGGCCGTGGGAGGACTTGAGCGGGACCGCGTGGCGGCGTCAAATGGCAAGGGAAAAGGCGGGGATTTATCGGGAATTTTAATCCGCGAACGGCACGCGATTTCGACTTGCTGCGCGACCCGTACATCCGGTATATCTAGCACCCCACAACAATAGTCTGTTCTCCGGAACGGGCTGCACGGAGGCGGCACATGAGCAGGACGCTCACCCTCTTCCCGGCGTCGGCGCACCCCGCCGAACCCGTCGGGATGTCGCGCGCCGAGGCCGGCTTTTCGGTCTCGCGGTGCGTGGAAGCTGTGGACGCGGCGGACGCCCACCGTTCGGCGGCCGAGGTTTGCCTCGCGGCCGAACGGTTCCGGGCGGCCCGCCGCCACCTGTTCGCCGCGCTCCGCCGGGACCCGGCCGACGCGCGGTGTCGTTACCTCCTGGGTCGTGCGTTCGCGGAAGACCCCCACGGGTGCGACCGCCGCGCCGCCCGCCACTACCGGAAGGCCGTCAAGTTGAACGCCAGTGAACCGCTCCACCGCGCCGCCCTCGGTCGCGCCCTGATCCGAATCGACGACACCAAAGCCGGTGTCACCGTCCTCCGCCGCGCCGCCCAGGCGGCCCCGTCCGACGCCGAAGTGTTGGCCGTCGTGGTCGAGGGGCTACGGGAGGCCGGCGAATCCGACCTCGCCTTCAAATTGCTCACCGACGCGCGGTTCCTCGCCCCGGCGGATGACGCCATCCGCCACCTGTGGGATCGCACCCGCTTCGACCGCGTGGCCCAGCAGCAGAAGCAGACCCGCACGGACAACACCGGCGCGCC
>Ga0105046_10016689_pt1 | contig 11270 bp, 8 predicted proteins | sample MAT03_FD_78385 | JGI IMG/M metagenome (GOLD analysis project Ga0105046, IMG submission 78385) | Freshwater microbial communities from Lake Fryxell liftoff mats and glacier meltwater in Antarctica - MAT-03 (megahit assembly) | ecosystem: Environmental > Aquatic > Freshwater > Ice > Liftoff...
CTTCACGGGATCCTTGGCCTTTTCGGCCTCGAACTTGGCCAAGGCGTCGGCCCGTTGCTTTTTGGTCGTCGCGGCTGACTTGTAGGCGACAAAGCTTTTGTTGGTCGTCAGCAGTTCCTTCAGTACGTTCTTGTCCCCCTGAAGGATATGGAGGACAAGTTGATCGGTATCCTCGACCAGTACGCGCGGGTCGTGGCCTTGCGCATTCAGGGGCATGGCTGCACTGAATGATTCCTTGAAGACTTCCGGGGCACGGTCGTAACCGAAGTACTCCCGGAAGAAACGCAGGATGCGCGGCTTGTCCGTCTTCTGATCTTCGAGCAGGCGCATGATCTGCTTCGCCACGCCGGCATTGGTGTCGAGGCCGCCCGTGGCCGCGGCGGCCAGCAGGTCGGCATCAGGCCGTTTGTCCGTCAGCGCGAAAGCGATTGCATGGGCAATCTCGCGCGGGGCAAGCCGTACCCGGCCCTTCGTGTCGGGCGTGCCGCTGCCGACTTCCATGCGGAAGACCGCCTCGGGCAGCATCAGTACCGCGGCGAGGGTGTAGCGGGCACCGACCGGGCCCGCTTCGGCCGGATTCTTCTTCATCAAAGCGGCGAAGCGAGCCTTCTCCGCTGTCGACGGGGCTCGCTTCAGGATCGTGTTGAACTGGTAGGCGATGGCCGCGTCGATCGCGGCATTGTCGGGCGGTTGGGCCGGGTCGAAGAGTGTCAGCAGGTCGGCGGGCACGAAGCCGATCTTGACCAGTTTGCCGTCTTCGATCTTGTGATTGGTCTGCACCGTGACAATCGCCATGGCGTTCTGCAGCAACTGCGCAGTCACCGGTTCGTCGATCTTCGGGGCACCCATATCTTTGAAGGTGGACTTTCCTTCGGGGGAGAACGGCTGGCCGATGCCCGTCTTGCCTTTGGCCAGGTCGCCGAGCAAGCCGGTGTAAATCTCGGGGCTGAGCCTTCGGATGCGCACATCGGCATCGAACGGCGGGATGTTCTTCGGGTCGAACAGCAGGTTGTGCGGTACGGAATTGCCGTTGGCGTAGGCAGCGCGGCGGGTGAAATGCTTGTTCGACCGCTTGGCTTCGGCGTGCGCCCAGCGAAGGGCCCCCGCCAGCGATTCCACGTCCGGGCGGGGTTTGCTTTTGGGCGGCATCTCGCCCTTGGTCAGCTTTTCGACCACGGTGGCCCAGCGGGCACCGCTGGAACTCGACTTCATATCCGGGTCGAGCGCGGACAGGTCGAGATCGCCTTCGGACTTATCTTTGTTGTGGCAGGCGCTGCAGTGCTTCACCAGAAACGGAGTGACCGCACGGTCATACTCCGCCTTGCTCTCGGCAAACGTCTCGAACTTCTGTTCCTTGCCGGGCGCCGGCTCGGCGGCGTCGGTGCCGAGGTCGAAACAAGCAGCCAACAGCGGCAGAATCAATCGCGGAATGCGCATGGCAGGAACCATCGTGGCAGGCTGGGGGGCATACTACCGGAGGCTGTTGCGCGTCCTTTGTAGGCACTGATTCGGAGAAACATGTGAAAAACAGGAATCACTTTCTGCGCAGCTAAGACCTTTGCGTTTGAACCTAGGACTCGCGCCAAATGAAGTTGCCGATTCAGAGTTCTAAGACTTTCGTCGGCAAAATGTATTTTCCGAGCCTGAAACGTCAGCGAAGGCCGCACTCGCTAACTTCAGGCTCGGATATTCATTCAGCAACCTATTGTTGTGCGAGTCCTTAATCGAGGCGCTCTTCGGAGCAGAGCGCAGGAGAGCGGCACGGATTCGGCCCGCCGTGGGTGCGTCGTTCCTATCTGAAGAAATGAAGATGTCGGGCGAGATTGCGGTTGGGCGGAAGTGATTCCGTACACCACGGCGGGCTCACGCCGCGCAGCTATCCTCTGAATCATTTGTTTTCGCGCAGAACCTTAGGAGTGGCGCCAGAATAAATTGCCGGGTTCAGAGAAGAGTATCACGAAAGCACGAAAGAATGAAAATACGAAAAAGCATGATGGCAATGCCGCATTTTCTCGTGGTTTCGTGCTTTCGTGATTCTCTTCATCGGCGCCGACACGATCCGGTAACTTATTTTGGCGCGAATCCTTATCTCATTATCGCGTCGGTCAACGCCTTACGAATGACATTGGGCACCAAATCTTTGACATCCGCAGTTTGTTCCGGGTGCGGGCTGACGCCGATGGCCCATCCCTTCCCGTAGCGTGCCGCCGCCATCGCTGGCGTGCCAGCCATCAGGCCTTCTTTCGCTCCCTTGCGTGTCATCTCTTCGCGGTACACCGCCAGCGGAATCACTTTCTCTTTGGCATCGGGCATCATCTTCAGCACCGGGCCGTTGTGGTAAATCGACTTCACGTCCGCCTCTTTCCGCCCAGTCCATTCCTTGCCGTCGCCAGTCAGTTCCAGCTTGAGTACGCCGCGGCCTCGCTCCCAGTTTGGGGTGTCGACGACGGTCACCGGCAGAATATGCAGCGACCACTTGTACTGACAACTGGCGAGAAAGCAGCCCGCGCAGATGCCGACATAGACTCCGCCCTCGTTGACGAATTTGCGCACCTGCTCCCGCCCATCCTCGCCCAGCGCGTTGCCCTCATTAGAACCGGTCCCGCCGGGGACGATCAGCACCTTGAAGTTTTTCAGCTTGCCCGCGCGAATCTCTTCCGCCTTGATGCGTGTGATGCGGAACTCGGTGTCCGCGTGAAACTTCTCTTCCAACATCTTCGGCCCGTCGCCGCCCGCGCCGGGGCCATCGTACAGGGCGACCGCAACGGTCGGCTTCTTCTCTTCGGCATGGGCCACGGGGACGGTCAGCAGCATAAGTGTGATTGCCGCTGTGAGCAGCAGTTTTGCTTGCATGAATCGCTTTCGTTGTTTGTCTCGGAGAGCTTCCGTCATGGTATGACGCCCTGGGCGCAGGAGCAATTCAATTGACTGGCAAACAGTCGGCCCGCTGGGCGGGCCGCCAAGCGGTTTTGCGCTTGCGTTTCGCGCGGCACGGGTCGATAGTACAGACTCCTGCCGAATGACCCGCCGTCGAATCATCATGAACCGAATTTCCGCAATCCTGTTGCTCGGGCTGTTGTCGGCCGCTCCATCGGCTGGGGCTGACGTCACGTACGAAGATCACGTACGCCCCATCCTCAAGGCTGCATGTGTCGAGTGCCATGGCGAATCGGCCGAGCCGGCCGGCGGGCTTGACCTGCGTTTGCGCCACCTTGCGGTCAAAGGTGGTTCGCAGGGCCCGGCTATTGTTCCCGGCAAGGCGGACATGAGCGTGCTGATGAAGCGCATCACTTCGGGCGAAATGCCGCCGGGCAAGAAGAAGCTGACACCGGCCCAGGTTGACACGCTTCGCCAATGGATTGCCGCTGGTGCCAATGTACGCGAGGTCGAACCCGAGTCGGTCGCCCCGGGATTGCTGATTACCGCGGCGGATCGCGCGTTCTGGTTCTTCCAGCAAGTGAAGAAGCCGGCCATCCCGCAGTTCGCGCCGGCCGACCGCGTGCGCAACCCGGTCGATGCGTTGCTGCTGGCGAAGCTGCATGAAAAGAAACTGGCCTTCTCGCCCGAAGCCGACCGCCGCATGCTCATCCGCCGGGTGACGTTCGACCTGATCGGCCTGCCGCCGACGCCCGACGAGATCGAGGCATTCGTCAAGGAAACATCAAGGGACGCTTATGAGAAACTGATTGACCGCCTGCTGGCTTCGCCGCTGTACGGCGAACGCTGGGGCCGGCACTGGCTTGACGTGGCCGGTTACGCGGACTCCGAAGGGTACGGGCAGGACGACACGGTGCGTACCAACGCCTGGCGATACCGGGATTACGTCATCCGTTCGTTCAACGAAGACCGCCCCGTTGATCGCTTCATCCACGAACAACTGGCCGGCGATGAACTGATCGAGAACCGCAATGACTATACTCCCGCCGACATCGACCGCCTGACCGCGACCGGCTTCCTGCGCATGGCCCCTGACGGTACCGGCCAGCCGAACGTCGAGCAGAAGGCCGCGCGCAACCAGGTCATCACCGATACGCTGAAGATCGTCTCGGCCGCGTTTCTGGGCCTGACGGTCAACTGCGCCCAGTGCCACCATCACCGCTACGATCCGATCCCGCAGGATGACTATTACCGTTTGCGGGCACTGATCGAACCTGCTTACAACTTGGAAAACTGGGTGACTCCCGCCAAGCGCGACCTGACACTCCTGACGACCACCCAGCGGGCTGAAACGAAACGGCTCGATGCGCAGATCACGAAGATCGACACCGAACGCGTCCGCTTGCAGAAGCTGCAGAACGACGATGTCTCGAAGAAGCTGATCGCCGCGCTGCCGGAAGCGAAGCAGGGGCCAGCCCGGAAGACGGTCGGCGTGCCCGTCAACCGGCAGACGGCCGAGATGAAGGCCCTGCTGAAGGAGTACCCCGACCTGGCGATGACGCCCGAAGTGCTGGCCCGCGTCGACACCGAACGACAGGCGGAGATCACGAAGCTTGTCAAGGAATCGGGCGAACTGAAAGCGAAAAAGCCTAAAGAGGTCTTCGTTCGCGGGTTGACCGAAGTGCCCGGCCAGGTGCCTGTCACCTACCTGCATCATCGCGGCGACTACGACCAACCGAAGCAGGCTGTTCCCCCGGGCGGGCTGACAATACTCGATGCCCGCTTCCCGCTGATGCCGCCCGTGAAGTCCGGCCTGCCGACCACCGGCCGACGGCTGGCATTCGCGCGCTGGTTGACTGATCCCACGAACCCGATGACGGCGCGCGTTCTGGTCAACCGCGTCTGGCTGCATCATTTCGGTCGGGGCATTGTCGGCACGCCGGGCGACTTCGGCAAACTTGGCGATCGGCCCACGCACCCCGAACTGCTTGACTGGCTCGCAGCTGAGTTTGTCGAAAGCGGCTGGAGCATGAAGAAGCTGCATCGCACGATGTTGCTCTCCACTGCGTACCGCCAGCAGTCGACGCGCGATGCCGAACGCGATCGCATCGACCCGGACAACCACTTCTATTCGCGCATGTCGGTACGGCGGCTCGAAGCCGAATCGGTGCGCGACAGTATGATCTTCACCACGGGCAGATTGGCCGACAAGCATTTCGGCCCGCCGGTCCCGGTGAAGGACACCGAAGCGGGCCAGTTCATCCTGGGCATCGAGAACAAGGACGGTGCGGGCCGCTTCCTTGCGGAGATGCCGTTGCCGGCCGGGGAAGAGTATCGCCGCAGCGTCTACGTGCAGGTGCGCCGCAGCAAGCCGTACTATGTGCTCGATGCGTTCGATGCCCCCGCGGTGGAACCGGTCTGCGAAGTTCGCAGTAGTTCGACGGTGACGCCGCAGGCGCTCTTGTTGATGAACAGCGATTTCGTGCTGCAGCAGGCCCATGCGTTTGCGGAACGCCTTGAAAAAGCGGCCGGCACCGACCCGTCCGACCGCGTTCGCCTTGGCTTCCGCCTGGCCCTCGGCCGAGATGCCACGCTACGTGAAATGCTGGCGGCCACGGCGTTCCTTCAAATGCAGACGAAGGCTCTTGAAGGCAAGCTGATGCCGCCCGCCAATGCCGCGAAGATACCGACGGTGCCCGTGCCGGCATCGCCCGCGCAGGCGGCACTCGCCAACTGGTGCCAGGCTTTGCTGAGTTCCAATGAGTTTCTGTACGTCGATTGAAAGGGAATCAATGCTGCCGATCAGCCGTCGCCAGTTGCTGCATTCGTCCACGTGCGGGATCGGCAGCGTCGCGCTGGCGTGGCTGCTCAACGACGAACGCGCCCGCGCGGAGGTGATCAAGCCCGCGCTCGAGAAGCCGCGCTTCGACACCCTTCCGAAGGTGCCGCACCATCCGCCTCGCGCCCGCGCGATGATCTCACTGTTCATGCAGGGCGGGCCCAGCCATCATGACACGCTCGACTATAAGCCGAAGATGGCCGAGTACGCCAGCAAGCCGTTCCCCGGCAAGCTGAAGCAGGATGCCGTCGATCGCGCCACCACAAAAGTGTTCCCCTCGCCGTGGAAGTTCAGCCGGCATGGCCGGGCGGGTACCTGGATCTCCGAACTGCTGCCGCACCTGGGCACAGTGGCGGACGACATCACGGTCATCAACTCGATGACGACGGGGGTGAACAATCACGGCCAATCGATCTACTCGCTCAACAGCGGGCGACTGGTGGCGGGGCATCCGTCGCTGGGCAGTTGGGTCTGCTACGGGCTGGGTTCCGAAGCGCGGAACCTGCCGGCGTTCATGTCGCTGACCGACGTGACGCTGCCCGTGGCCGGCGTCGACCATTGGGGCAACGGCTGGTTGCCGTCGCTGTACCAGGGAACCGTGATCCGTCAGCGTGAACCGCGCATTCTGAACCTCGACCCGCCGGCCCATCTGAAGGGCACGGCGCAGGGCAACTATCTGCGGTACCTCGACGAAATGAACCGCGAGCATCTCGCCCGGCACGCGGGGGAGAATGATCTCGATGCCCGCATTGCCGGGTACGAGTTGGCCGCCCAGATGCAGACCGCGGCGAAGGACGTGCTGGATCTCACTGGCGAATCGGCCGCGACGAAGAAGCTGTACGGGCTCGACGACCCGATCACGGCCGAGTACGGCACGCGCTGCCTGATCGCCCGCCGGCTCGTCGAACGCGGCGTGCGCTTCGTGCAGGTGCTGACCGCGAACCAGAACTGGGACAACCACCAGTCGATCAAGACGCTCCTGCCGAACATGTGCCGCAAGACCGACAAGCCGGCCGCTGCGCTGGTGCGCGACCTGCGTGAACGTGGCCTGCTCGATTCGACGCTCGTCGCCTGGGGCGGCGAGATGGGCCGGCTGCCCGTCGTCGAAGGCAACGACCCCGAGAAAGTCGGCCGGGACCACAACACTTATGGTTTCTCCTGGTGGCTGGCCGGCGGTGGCATCAAGCGCGGCCACGTCCACGGCGCCACCGATGACTTCGGCCATCACGCGGTGACCGACGTCGTCAACCAGCACGACATGCACGCCACGCTGCTGCACCTGTTCGGCCTCGACCACCGTAAACTGACCCACCTGCGCAACGGCCTCGAACAATCGCTGACCGACAGCAAACCGTGCCGGGTCGTGGATGAGTTGTTGGCGTAGTTCTTCTGTTTTCTCAAACTGTTCGGGAGACCTGATCATGATTCGTACGTTTGCATCACTGCTGATCGCTTTCGCCGTTCCCTGCCTCGCCGGCGCGGCCGATGCGCCGAAGTTGGCCGTCGGCGAAAAGGCGCCCGCATTCACGTTCAAGGATCAAACCGGCAAGGAGATCACCCTCGCCGACCTGACCGCGCAGGGCCCGGTGCTCGTCCGTCTGACGTGCGGCTGTTCGGGCTGCGATAAGGAGTTGGCCTACTTCCAGGAAATCGATGCCGCGTACAAGAAGGCCGGCCTGACCAGCGTTGCCATCTTCCGCGAGCCCGACGCGAAGGTCGCGCAGTACGCGAAAGACAAGAAGATCAACATGGTCTACGGCATCGACACCAAGGGCGAAAGCTGGGCCACGTTCCAGACCAAGGCGATGCCGACCAACTTCCTCATCGGCAAAGGCGGCGAGATCCTCGCGATCTCCGCCGGCTGCGACCCCAACGGCCTGATCGCGAAGAAGCTGTCCGAGAAGATCGCCAAGACGATCGATACCCCGGTGGTGGACGTGAAAGCGGCCGTGGATGAGACGAAGCGGAAGTAGGAAGTTGCGATCTTGAATACCCTATGCCAACAACTTCGTCACTACATTCCCCGCCACGTCCGTCAGGCGATAGTCCCGGCCCTGGAAGCGGTACGTCAGCCGTTTGTGATCCAAGCCGAACAGGTGCAGAATTGTCGCGTGCAGGTCGTTGACGTGGATCGGGTCTTCGGCGATGTTCCAGCCGATTTCGTCGGTCTTGCCAATGACCTGACCGCCCTTCACTCCGCCGCCGGCCATCCAGATCGTGAACGCGAACGGGTGATGGTCGCGCCCGGTCGGCGGTGCCTTCGAGCCGCCGCGGTTTTCGCCCAGTGGCGTGCGGCCGAATTCGGACAGCCAGAGCACCAGCGTTGAATCGAGCAGGCCCAGTCGCTTCAGGTCCTTGATCAGGGCGGCCACGGGTTGGTCGGCCATCTGGGTATTATGCTTCAACTCGTTGTCGAGGTTCGAGTGATGATCCCATGACGCATGGTACAAGTTGACGAAGCGAGTGCCGCGTTCGACCAGCCGGCGTGCGAGCAGGCAGTTGGTCGCGAATGCGCGGAACTGTCCCTTGCCGCCGCCGCGGGATGCCTTCAAATCCGGTTCCACGCGGTCAAGGCCATACTCATCGAGCGTGCGTTTGCTTTCCTTCGACAGGTCGATCAACTCGGGCGCGGCTGACTGCATGCGGAACGCCAGTTCGTATGCGGCCACGCGGCTGTTGATCTCCGGGTCGCCGATCTCGGCATGACGGTACTGGTTCAGGTCGCGAATGGCGTCGATCGTCGTGCCCTGCATCGCGGCGGACAGACCTTCCGGGTTGCTCAGGTTCAGGACCGCATCGCCCTGGCTGCGGAACTGCACGCCCGAGTAGGTCGTCGGCAGAAAGCCGCTGAGCGTGCTGGTCACGCCGCCCGAACTGCCGCGGCCGGCGTTCAGCACAACGTAGCCGGGGAGGTTCTTCGATTCGCTGCCCAGGCCATAAGTGATCCAGCTTCCCATGCACGGCCGACCGAACAATGACGCGCCGCAATTCATCATCAACTGGCCGGGATGATGATTGAACTGGTCGGTGTGCATCGAACGGATCATGGCGATGTCGTCGGCACAGGTGGCCAGGTGCGGCAGATAGTCCGAGAGTTCCATGCCGCATTGGCCATGCTTCGCGAACTTGCGCGGACTGCCGAGCAGTACGGCCGTTTCCTTCTGGATGAAGGCGAAGCGTACGTTCTTGGTCATCGATTCGGGCAACGGCTTGCCGTGCAGTTCGTTGAGCTTCGGCTTCGGATCGAACAGATCAATCTGGCTGGGCGCGCCTTCAAGATAGATGCAGATACAGTTCTTCGCCTTTGGCGCAAAGTGCGCGACACGCGGCGCCAGCGGGTTGGTCGCATCCGACGCAAGCAACCCCTCATCGCGAAACAGCGACGCGAGTGCTAGCGTGCCGATGCCGCTGGCCGACGTGGCAAGGAAGTTGCGGCGGGACTGGGGGATTCGATTCGGAATCATCTTGGTTCCTTGCGATACTGGGCTACCCAACTTCGAAACTCGCGGACAACCTGGCTGGTGGGTTTACTTGTATCTGGCACGCTGAATGGCACGAACCCGTTGAGAGGCACGTCAAGAAGAGTCGGGCTTGAAGCGGATTCGACGTACATTCCGGACTGTTCGAGGCGAAGTACGGTAATCTTCGATCGATCAAACCGCCAGATTTCCGGAACCTTGAGCGCTGCGTAGATGCCGATGCGATTCAATACGCTGCGCGACACTTCAACTTCGATGACTAAATCGGGCGGAGGATCGGAAGCTGGATTGTAGTCGATTCGGCCTCGCATGATCTGTTCGTGCGCGATCCAGAAGCAATCATCTGGCTCCAGGCCACGATCCAGATCTTGCCGCTTGAAGGTCACACTGCCTGCCGAATAATAGTCGATGCCGAGTTCATCGAGCGCTGCTTCAAGAAGGCGGCTGATGACCTTCTTGTAAAACTCGTGCTCATTGGAGAGAGTCATGAATTCCAAGTCCCCCCGGTCGTAAGTCATCCGCAAGTTTGGACGATCGCGGAAAATCTCGCCCAGCCGTTCGTAGTCTTCCCAGGAAACATGCGGGAGACAGAGCTCCTGGCCGCTGCGCCCGGCTGGCGGTCGAACGATCGGATTCGTGATTGCAATAGCAGACATCGCATTCCTCTTCCAAAGCGGCATACAGAATGACAGATTTCATTAATCATCACGGCCGGGTCGCTGAGTCTCCAGTTATGAACTCATCTAGATTCATGATCATTAATGCGCCCGCCATACAAGCGGCCGTCCAAGTCGCATTGCGAATGGCGATCAATTGGCCGGTTCATACGGTTGCTGCCGCAGTGCTAGACGGTAATTCCCAAAGTTCTGATGAGTGCGGCATCGATTGCTTTCATCGTACTGTCGGAGAGCTTCCCGATCGGTCGGGGTGGAAACCGGCCTTTGTCGAGTGCTCTTATCTGAAAACCCGGGAAAACCGTGTCGAAGACAAGTCCTCCCTCGGGTGCGTGAACACGAACGTTCCAATCGGAGTCGTGTAATAGATGACTTCCGATGGTGCCGGGCAGCACAGACACAACCAGCGGAATCCGATTCACATCGTGGCTCGAAATCACCACGACCGGGCGCCGCCCACTTTGTTCTTTGCCTGTCACGGGACTCAAGTCGACCATGTAAACCTCGCCACGACGCATGGAATCGCTCCGACTCGTGATCAGTTATGACGCGGCCCTTCGTCCGCTGAGCATCTCACCGTGATCTGCGGGATCGGCGTAGGGCAATCGGCATGCCTGAACCAATTCGTGCGTCGCCGGGTCTTTCATGCAAAGTTCGTCATCGTCACGCTGCCGTTGAGGATTGCTGAAATGTTGATTGGCGATCTCCATTGATGCGCATGAGATGACGTACAACTGCTCCTCCGGTGTGAGTTGCTTCATCCGTTTTTGCACGTCGCCTACGAGGTCCCAATTCATCGCTTCACTCCCTCGTCACGAACTCGTCGAGATTAAACAGGGTGCGACTGAACGCAACCCAAGCGGCTCTTTCCATTGAATTTACCATCGCCGACTCGCTTTTGCCAAGGAGTTTGGCAGCGGCCACATCGTTCTTGGCCAGCGCGGCCAAGTCGGCAAATAACCGTAGCAGCCGTTCCTTCTCGCCCGGCGATGGTGTGCGGGCGAAGCACTGCCGGAAGGCCTGATCGATCCGTTCGCCCGTCGTTCGTTCTGTACTGGCCAGCCGCTTGCCCAACTCCCGGGCGCATTCGACAAAGACGACATCATTCAACATCGTCAGTGCCTGCAAAGGCGTGTTCGACTTCTCGCGCTTCACCGAGCAGACATTGCCATCGGGTGAATCGAACGTCATCAGCATCGGGTATGGGCTGGTGCGTTGGAACCAGATATACAGCCCGCGACGGTAGCGGTCGGCCCCGAGGCTTTCGACCCACTTCGCGCTGCCGGCATACGTCAACTCGGAGATGCCCGGCGGTTGCGGCGGCTTGACACTCGGTCCGCCGACGGTGCGAGTGAGCAGGCCGCTCGATGTCAGGGCTGCATCACGCAAAGCCTCGGCTTC
>Ga0105046_10016692_pt1 | contig 11267 bp, 5 predicted proteins | sample MAT03_FD_78385 | JGI IMG/M metagenome (GOLD analysis project Ga0105046, IMG submission 78385) | Freshwater microbial communities from Lake Fryxell liftoff mats and glacier meltwater in Antarctica - MAT-03 (megahit assembly) | ecosystem: Environmental > Aquatic > Freshwater > Ice > Liftoff...
AGTGGGGCACCACCACCGAGACGGCACGGCTAACCAGTCGCCGCATCGCCAGCTTTCGCTCGTCGGACATCACCCAGATTGAGTTGGTGCTCACGAACCAGACTGTCGTCATTAATAAAGCCGGCGACCACTGGGAACTCAAGCAACCGCTTGTCAGTCGCGCCGACTCGGCGGCCATCAACGCGATCCTCGACGGCTTGGAGTTCGCCGAGAAACGACGCACCTTTACCGCGAAAGATTTACAGACCCTGAATTTGGCGGACTTCGGCCTCCTCGCTCCGACCGCCCGCGTCCGCTTGCATGGGAAAAAGGAACCGCTCGTGTTCCTCCTCGGCAGCGAAACGCCGACACGGGACGCCATCTACGTGCAGGTGGAAGGCGCGCCGGACGTGTATGTCACTTCCAAAGAACTCGCCCAACGCATCCTGCGGCCGGTCGTGGAACTGCGCGACCGGGTGGTCATGAATGTTAATCCGGCGGCGGCGATCCGGCTCGAAATGAAAAGCGCCGAACGCGTTCTCGAACTCACCAAAACCGCGCCCGCCAACGGTGGTGAAACGCGCTGGAGTCTCGTGCGCCCCATCGGCACCCGGGCCGACCAACGCCAGGTGGCCGACTTGCTCAGCAACCTCGCCGCCTTGCGCATCCAGGAATTTGTCAGCGAAGATCCCAAAGACATTCACACCTACCAACTCAACGAGCCGGCGCGGGAGATCACGATCAGCCGTAGCGGCACCGAACCGCCCGTCACTCTTGTGCTCAGCGCGCCGCAGACCAATGGCGCGGGCCGGGTCTATGGCAAACTCAAGCAGTCCGATTCGATTTTTGCCATCGCCTTGGAAAACGTGCAAAAGCTCGACGTGCCGGTGGCGGAATTGCGGGACCGGCAATTACTCAACTTCGACCCGGCCCAACTCAAAATCCTCGAACTCCAACGCGGCACCGACCGGCTGATTCTGACGCAGACCAATGGCGAATGGCGATTGACCTCGCCGGTCGAAATCGCCGCCGATGACGAACAACTCCAAAAGCTCTTCATCCACCTCCGCAGCCTGCGCGTCAGTCAATTCGTGGCCGATGTGGCGACCGACTTGGAAAAATTCGGCCTGACCGTACCGGCGCTCATTGTGCGCCTCCAAACCGAAGGCGCGTCGGCTCCCACGCAATTGCTCATCGGCGGTACCGATGAAAGCAATACCGTCCGCTACGTCAAACGCGAATCAGAACCGTTTGTGTACGGCGTGGACGCGCAAGTTATTCAGGCGCTCCCCGACAGCCCGTGGAACCTCCGCACCCGGCAGCTCACTGATTTCCAACCGGCCACGGTGACGAGCGTTGCGATTCGTTCATCCGCCGGCGAACTGCGCGTGGAACGCGATGCGGAACAGAAGTGGCGACTCATCGAGCCGGCACAGGGGGCCTTGAATCTGGACGACCTGAATCAACTTCTCGCTGCCGTCGCCGCCTTGCGGGTGGAGGAATTTTATCCGACGCCGGCCGCCGCGTTAGCGTCGCCGGCCACCACCATCACCATCACCACGCCGGGGCAGGTGTATGTCTTAAAAATTGCCGGACAAGACGCGTCGTGGAACGCGCCGGAGTTGGCGTTCCGGATTTCGGAAGCCGCGGCCAACACCCTGCAAAAGCCGTTGGTCGCGACCCCCGCCACGCCGTAGCCGGGGGCCGGCTGGCGCCACCAAACGCCGACAAAACAGGCGTCCCCAACGCAACAGCCAGCTTGCACGTTTTCGGGCTTGCGGCTAAAAGTCTGGGGTGCGGTTTGCTTTCAGATTGATTGGGCGCCTGATTGGATTCCTTCTGGTGCTGACCCTGATTGGTTTGGCCTACGTTCATGTGTACGGCTTTCCGTCGCTTCTGACTGGATTACTGGAGCAGCAGATGGAGCGAACCGGTCTGGCGGCACGGTTTGGTTTGGTCCGGCTGGATGTTTTTCGCGGCATCGTGGCCAGTGACACGACGTTTGCGGATGCGCGGTCGCCGGAGCGGGTGCTGGCACAAATTGACGAAGTGGTGTTGGAACCGAACTGGCGGGGGTTGCTGCGCCGGGAGCGGCCGCTGAAGTCGTTGCGGATCGCGAATGCGGTGGTGGCGGTGCCGACACCGCCGGACGAGCATGGTTCGGCGTTTTTCACAGCGCGCGATGCGTATGCGCTCATTTTGTTTGAGGACGACGGCAAGATCGTGGTGGACCGGCTCACGGGTGTGTATTGCGGGATTCAGTTGTATGTGACCGGCCGGGTGAAGGTGGGCGGTCGCGATCCGAAGCGCGACCCGGCGCAGTCGCCGTTTCAATTTGTCACGAAAGTCGTGCGCGAGCTGAACGGGATCAAGGTCTCGGCTCCGCCGCAGTTGGATTTGGATTTTGACGTGGACTTGGCACAACCGCTGGCGAGCCGGGCGCGGGTGCGGTTGCATGGCGTGGGGATGGAGTTGCGGGGGGCCAAAGTGGATGATGCGCGGATCCTCGTCCAAATGCAGGGGGGCGCGGTGGAACTTCAGCAGTTTGAAATCGCGCTCTACCGGGGCGTCGTCAAGTTGGGTGGACGATATGATTTCGCCGCCGGTCGGTTTGATTTGCAGATGACCAGCACGACTGACCCGGCCGCGTTGTCAGTGTTCGCGCCGCCGGCGGTGCAGGCGGCGGCGCGCCGGGACTTGCGGGTGTACGAAAATCCCACGATCAACATCCGCTATTTCCTCACACCCGAAACCGGCAGCCTGCCGCAGTTGTCGGGCAACGTGGACGCCGGCCGGTTCGCGGTGAAAGGTGTGGAGTTTCTCAAGGTGCAGGTTGCGTTCGAGAATCAGGGGCCAGAAGTGCAGTTGCGGGACGGGCTGGTGGTGATGCGCGAAGGCCGCGCCACCGGGCAGGGCGAGTTCAACATCGAGAGCACGGAGTTCCATTATCAGGTCGAGAGCACGCTTGATCCGACGAAGTTGTTGCCCCTCATGACGCCGAACATCCGGCACTTTGTGGAGCCGAGCACGTTTGCCAAGTCACCGAAAATCGTGGCCACGGTCAGCGGTGATTTTGTGGACCCCGACGCGTTTGCTTATGACGCGACGGTGACGGTCGGGCCGTGCAGCTATCGTGGCGTTCAGTTGCAGCAGGCCACCGGCAAACTGCGGCTCCGCGAAAGCCAACTGGACGTGCAAGACCTCGTGATCGGTCGCGAGGAAGGGGATGCCCGGGGAAGTTTGTTGGCGGATTTTTCGGAACACCGCGTGAGTTTTGACATTGCGTGCACAGCCAACCCGTCCGCGCTGGCGCCGTTGCTCGGGCCTAAAGCTGCGGAAACAATGCGGCCGTACCGGTTTGGTCTCCAGACCACCGGCCATGTGCGCGGGTTGGTGGACTTTGAGAATCCCACCAACACGGCCTGGGTGGCGCAGGTGAAGAACGAAGGGTTCGGGTACTGGAAATTCACCACCGACCGGTCGGAAGCGGAACTCATTTTCACCAACAACACCTTCCAGGTAAATAAATTTTCCGCGGAATTCTACGACGGCCAACTGGCGGGCACCGCGCAATTCGTGTTTGTGGATACCAACGTGACGTACCGGTTTACGGGTGATCTGAAGCGCGGCGATTTGCAGAAAATCGTGACGGCTGCGGGCGGTAGCCAAGCCACCATGACCGGCAATCTCCGCGGACATCTCGAACTCACCGGCTCCGGCACCGACCTCGCTACCCTGCAAGGCCAGGGAAATTTGACGGTCTCGGACGGCGTGTTATGGGAAGGCACCATCTTCGGCATCTTCTCCCACATCCTCGGCGGCACCAAGGCGACGCGGGCCAAAGCCACGTTCACAATTGAGGATAACTGGATCCGCACCGACGATCTCGATGTTGCCGCCGGCACCTTCACCGGTTTGGCTCGCGGCAAAATCAATTTCGACGGCTTAATGGATTTCCGTGTCCAAGCGCAATTTCTCCGTGGCATTCCCGGTATCAACATCCTCACCAAGATCATCGGTACGATTCTCGAATATCAAGTGGGCGGCACGATTTCGAAACCCAAATACCGCGCCGCCAATTTGCCCAAGGAAATCCTCCCGCACGAATAACGGCCCCATGCGCTTCGAACTCATCAACACCGGCAGCGAATTACTGCTCGGCTTCACCATCAACACGCACGTCAACTACCTCGCCCGGCAACTCGCCACTATCGGGCGCCGGTTCACCCGCCAAACCACCGTCAGCGACGACCGTGCCGAAATGCGCGCCTTGCTTGTCGAAGCGCTGGCGCGCAGCGATGTCATCCTCATCACCGGCGGACTCGGTCCCACCAGCGACGACTTCACCCGCGATGTTGTCGCGGAACTTTGCGACCGGCCACTCGTCCGCGACGAAGCGGTTGCCGCCGCCATCAGCGACCGGTTTCGCAAACGCGGGATCCACAAACCACGCTCCGTCGAAGTGCAATCGCTCGTCCCGGTCGGCGCGACTGTCCTGCCTAATCCCCACGGCACCGCGCCCGGCCTGTTCCTCACGCACGCCGGCCGCCGCCTCTATCTCCTGCCCGGTCCGCCCCGCGAATTGAAACCGATGTTTGAGCAACACGTCCTGCCACAACTCCCCGCCGTCGCGGCGCTGGACTGTCGCGTCCTCAAAGTCGCCGGTCTGGGCGAATCCCAAGTCGAAGAAAAAGTTGCCCCCGTCCTCGCCGATCTACCCGGCTTGGAATTGGGCTACTGCGCCCGGATGGGCGAAGTCGAAGTGCGGCTCATTGCCGATCCCGGCACCAACGAAGTCGCGGAGCAACGAGTCCGCGCGGCATTGGGCGAGGCGATTTATGGTCGCGGCGATGAACGGTTGGAAGATGTGGTGGTGCGCGCCCTCGCGGCGGCCGGGCAGATGGTCGCCACGGCGGAATCCTGCACCGGCGGCTTGCTCGCCAATCGGCTCACGAACGTCCCCGGCAGCAGTGCCGTTTTCCGGACCGGCTGGGTCACGTATCATGACGAGGCCAAACAGCGCGAACTCGGTGTGCGCGCGGAGACGTTGGCGCAACACGGCGCCGTCAGTGAGGCGGTCGCTCGCGAGATGGCGGAAGGCGCCCGGCAGAGGAGTGGCGCGGATTACGGTCTGAGCGCGACCGGCATCGCTGGCCCCGGTGGGGGAAGCGCGGAGAAGCCGGTCGGGTTGGTGTTTGTCGCGCTGGCCACACCGGCACGGACGATTGCGGTGGGGCAACAGTGGTTGCTCGACCGGGAGAGTTTTAAGTTCTTTGTTGCCCAAACCGCCTTGGACTTGCTCCGGCGGGAGTTGTTGGCGGCTGCCGGACGCTGCGTTGACAAGGGCGTTGGATTCCCTTAGAAGCAACGCATTCGGAGCGTTGCGGGTGGCAGCCATTCAGCTAATTCACAGCCAGTTGCAGCCCGCGGGTTCGGTGTATTCAAAACTGTCGTCACACACATTACGAGGAGATCGCGACTATGTCCGCCAAAGCTGAAGTCAAAGAAAAAGAAAGCACGAAGGAATCGCTCTTGAAGGACAAGAACTTGCAGGTCGCGGTGGCGGCCATTGAGAAGCAGTTTGGCAGCGGCTCGATCATGCGACTCGGCGACGAGATCGCGCGGGTGGACATTCTCGTGATACCGACGGGGGCGATGTCGCTGGATATCGCGCTCGGGGTGGGCGGCATTCCGCGTGGCCGGATCACCGAGGTGTACGGACCGGAAAGCAGCGGTAAAACGACGTTGATGTTGAGCGTGATTGCCAACGCGCAACGCGCCGGCGGCTTGGCCGCGTTCGTGGACGTGGAACACGCGCTCGACCCGGCGTACGCGAAACGGATTGGCGTGAATCTCGAAGATCTGCTGGTCAGCCAGCCGAACAGCGGGGAAGAGGCGTTGACGATTACGGAGACGTTGATCCGCAGTAACGCCGTGGACGTGGTGGTGCTGGACTCGGTGGCGGCGCTCGTGCCGCGCGCGGAATTGGAAGGCGCGATGGGCGATGCGACGGTCGGTGCGCAGGCGCGGTTGATGAGTCAGGCGATGCGCAAATTGACCTCGTGCATTCACAAGGCGAAGACTGCCTGTGTTTTCACGAACCAGATTCGCGAGAAGATTGGCGTGATGTTTGGCAGCCCCGAGACAACGCCGGGTGGGCGGGCTTTGAAGTTTTATGCGAGCGTGCGGATTGATATGCGCCGGCTCAGCGTCATCAAAGATCCGACGGGCCGGGTGGTGGGGAGTCATGTGCGGGCGAAAGTGGTGAAGAACAAAGTCGCGCCGCCGTTCGCGGAGTCGGAATTTGATATCATGTACGATGTCGGGATTGCGAAGGAAGGCTCGGTCATTGATGTGGCGACCGATCTCGAAGTGTTGGAGCGCAAAGGTTCGTGGCTTGCGTTCAATGGCGAGCAAATCGGCCAAGGACGCGAGGCCGCCAAGGATTTCCTCAAGGCGAACCCCAAGGTGCTCGACGCGGTCATGGCCGAAGTCTTCACGCGCATCAAGAATGGCGCGCACGTCTCCATCAAACCGAAGAATTCCTAACGCGGGCCGGCTGGGGTAAATCCGCATGACTGCCGCCGAACTTCGCCAGAGCTATCTCGATTTCTTTCGCGAGCAACAGCACACGATTGTGCCGTCGGCGTCGCTGTTGCCGGACTCGCCGAACCTGCTGTTCACCAATGCCGGGATGAACCAGTTTGTGCCGATCTTCCTCGGCCAAGCGAAGTGCCCGTATCAGCCGGGTCGGGCGGCGGACACGCAGAAGTGCATCCGCGCGGGCGGGAAGCACAACGATTTGGAAGATGTGGGATTGGATACGTATCACCACACCTTTTTCGAGATGCTCGGCAATTGGAGTTTCGGCGATTATTTCAAGCGGGAGGCGATTGATTGGGCGTGGGAGTTGGTGGTGCGGCGGTGGCAGTTCCCCGCGGGCCGGGTGTACGCGACGTATTTTGGCGGTGATGAGAAAATTGCGGCGGATACCGAGGCGCGGGATTTGTGGTTGCGGTATTTGCCGGCGGATCAGGTGGTGCCGGGCAATCGGAAAGATAATTTCTGGATGATGGGCGATACCGGGCCGTGCGGGCCGTGCAGTGAGTTGCATATTGATCTGACGCCGGGCGGGGATGGCGGCGCAAAGTTGGTGAATGCCGGCTCGCCGCAGTGCATGGAAATCTGGAATTTGGTGTTCATCCAGTTCAATGCGAACCCGGATGGTTCGCTGACGCCGTTGCCGGCGAAGCACGTGGATACCGGGATGGGCTTCGAGCGGGTGGCCGGGATCATGCAGTGCACGAAGGGGCTGACGGATTTCTCGCAGCCGATATCGAATTACGGCAGCGATGTGTTTGCGCCGATATTCGCGGAGTTGGAACGGCTGAGTGGGAAGAAGTACGGCGGCACGTTGCCGGGTTCACAAGCGCCGGGTTCACAAGCAGGGACGCTTGTGCCACCAGCCGCAGGGAAAGTTGCATCAAAAACTGGTGGCGCAAGCGTCCCTGCTTGCGCACCGCGTAGCGGTATCACTTCCTTCCGCGTCACCTGCCGGGACTTGCCACACTGGCAGTCACCGGGCAGTGTCTATTTTGTCACGTTTCGCGCTCACCAAGGCCAACTCTTGACGGACGAGCAGCGTGACTTGGTCTTGCAAGCCTGCCGGTATGGGCACGGAGAGAAGTATCATCTCTACGCTGTCACGGTGATGCCGGATCACGTCCATTTGTTGTTGTGGCCACGGCCGGTCAATCCTGCGGTTCCGGCTGAAGGATTTGTGGAACTGAGCGACATCTTGCACGGCATCAAGTCGTACACGGCAAACCAACTGCAGCGGCGGCATGGTTGGCAGGGCGCGGTTTGGCAGCACGAGAGTTTTGACAGGATCGTGCGCGATGAACAAGAGTTTGCCGAAAAATGGGAGTACATCGCCCACAACGCTGTGAAGAAGCAACTGGCGGAGTCGGTGGAGGGTTATCGGTGGTTCTGGTATTCCCCGGAATTGCTGGGGGCGGAGCGGAAGCCGACTGAGTCGGCTGCACAAGCAGGGACGCTTGTGCCACCAAGCCAAGGGAAAGGGCTATCAATGCCTGGTGGCGCAAGCGTCCCTGCCGGGGAAACAACCGTCCCTGCTTGCGCAGTTTCTCCGGAGCAACTCGCGAGCGACATCGCATTCCGGGTTGTTGCGGATCACATTCGGTGTCTCAGTTTTGCCGTGGCGGATGGAATTCAGCCGAGCAATGAAGGTCGCGGGTATGTGTTGCGCCGGATTTTGCGACGGGCGGTCCGGTATGGGCGGAATCTGGGATTTCGGGAGCCATTTTTCTACAAGCTGGTGGATGTGGTGGCGCAGAATTTCGGTGATGTGTTTCCGGAGTTGCGCCGCAATCAAGCCAAAGTGGAGCAGGTGTTGCGGGGTGAGGAAGAGGGTTTTAACCGCACTTTGGACAGGGGGATCGAGATTTTTGAGGAGACAGTGGCCGGCGTGCAGGGGAAGACGTTCCCGGCGGCGGAGGCGTTCAAGCTGTACGATACGTCTGGGTTTCCGCTGGATTTGACGGAGTTGATGGCGCGGGAGCGCGGGTTGACGGTGGATGTGGCGGGGTTTGAAAAGTTGATGGATGAGCAGCGGCAGCGCGCCCGGGAAGATCACGCGAAGAAGAAGACCGTGATCACGGTCGCCAGCGACGACGCAACGGCGAAGCCGACGAAGTTTGTCGGTTACGAGCAACTGGAGACGGCGGCGGTGGTGGTGGCGGTGGCCGAGGGGAATGTTATCCTCGACCAGACACCGTTTTATGCCGAGATGGGCGGGCAGGTCGGGGATACGGGTGAGATTGGCGGGTGGGAAGTGCGCGACACGCAAAAACAGGGCGACGTGTATGTGCATCGGGTCGCGGGAGAGAAACAGCCACAAGCAGGGACGCTTGTGCCACCAGCCATCGGACAGTCGGTGCGCGCGGTTGTGGATGCGGCGCGGCGGGCGAACATTCAGCGGCATCATACGGTGACGCACATTTTTCATTGGGCATTGCATGAGGTGGTAAGCCGGGAGGCGCGGCAACGTGGGTCGTTGGTGGCGGCGGAACGGTTGCGATTTGATTTCAATCATCCGGAACGATTGACGGAGCAACAACTGGCCGATATCGAGCGACTGGTGAACGAGCGCATCCGGGAGAATGCCCCGGTGAGTTGGCGCGAGGTGCCGTATGCGGATGTCCGGGGGAACCCGGCGGTGATGCAGTTTTTCGGCGACAAATACGGCGAGGTGGTGCGGGTGGTGCAGATTGGCGGACAGGTCGGGCGATTGGATGGGTATTCGATGGAACTGTGCGGCGGCACGCATACGCGGGCGACGGGCGAGATCGGTTTGTTCAAGATCACGCGGGAAGCGGCGGTGGCAGCCGGGATTCGGCGGTTGGAAGCGGTGGTCGGGGAGTACGCCCAGCAATTTGTCGCGGAACAGGCGGCCGCCGGTACCGCCGAGGCGGCGAAGGTGAAGGCGCGTGAGTTGGAGAAGGAATTGGCGAAACAGCAGCAAGCCGTCTGGCAGGCGCAAGCACCGGCGATTGCGGAACAGGTTCACGCCAAGGCGCAAAGCCGCGAAGGCAGGGCGCTCATTGTGGAGGAGATACCCGGTGCGACCGCTGATCTGCTGCGCGCGGTCTTGGATGTCCTGAAGCCGAAGTTGGCGAGCGGAATGGTGGTGTTGGGCGGAGTGAGCGAGGGGAAGGTCGCGTTGCTGTGTTATGTCACACCGGACTTGGTGAAGGATGGCAAGCATGCCGGCAAAATTGTTGGTGAATTGGCCAAAATATGCGGTGGCGGCGGTGGCGGCCGACCTGATTTGGCGCAAGCTGGTGGCAAACAGCCTGAGAAGCTGACCGCAGCCTTGGCCTCCGTTCAAATGTAACATTTAGGTAACGCCCAAGAATTAAGGCTGTACGGCGGTAAGAGTGGTGCTAGATGTTACCCCGGAGGGCACAACCGCCTTGCGAATGTGCAGAAAAGTGTGGTCGCGTGGGTTTACTCTGATTGAGCTATTGGTCGTGATCACGATCATCGCGCTATTGGCGGCACTCTTGTTGCCGGTGTTGCGCGACGCGCGAAAGAAGGCCAGCCAAGCGACTTGTTATAGCAACCTCCGCCAACTAGGTGTGGCGGTTGTTATGTACGCCGATGATTATCGCAGCACCCTGCCTTGTCCTACCACAGTGTTCAGCGACGCGAGTTGTTGGTTTTTTGCCGTTGATCCTTATTTAAGCACCAAAGCCGGAAGTGAGCGGAAAACGTTGATTAAACAGGATCCGATTTGGAGTTCGTTTGATTCAGCGTCGAAGACGAATTGGCGCACGATTAAGATGAATCGTAAGCTGGTGGGACGAAACAATGCTCCCGAGAATGCGAACACAGCAGTGACGGCGGCGAATCCGGCGTGGCGACGTTTGCCCGATGTTTTGAAGTCCACGACAACGCCGTTCCTGTTCGATGGCGCAGTTGAGGGGACGGGTAGCGCAGCGACCAAAAACCGATACGATGGTTGGGAGGTCTCGAGCGAGCTACGCCACTCCCTAGGCGCCAACATCCTCTTTGTTGACGGTCATGCTGAATGGTGGAATCGCGGGTTAGCCAACACCCCGGGATGGATCGCGGATTCCACAACGCTCAATTGGTGGGTAGATGTCGGGCCGCCGTAACTCGGCTGTTTGCTACGGCGTGATGTACTGAAACTTGGTTAGTTTGATTTTCCCACCGGGGCCGGCGTTGCGGTCAAACTTGGCCCGAATCACGACGAGAGCACCGAGCACGGTGCCGCCGGGCACGGTGCCGTTGCCTTTCATCACTTGCCCCCACGCGACGATTTCGGAAGAGCCGCCGCGCGAGACGGTGACGAGGTTCGCGATGTCGCGGAGGATTTGTTCGCGTTCGTAATCCTTGTCATAGGGGATGATGCCATTGCTCAAGTCGGTCGTCAGGGTCTTGAGTTCTCCGATATGGTTGATTGAGTCGTAGATTTGCCCGCCAAGAACGGTTTGACGGTAATCGTCCAGATCTTTGATGATCGCTTTGATTTTTGTGTCCGTAATGGTGCCGCCGGTGTAGGCCGCATTGGTAAGCCCGCCGAGCAGGGCGTGAAAGGCGGGGCCATCATAGTTGTTGGTGGTGACGCCGGGGGGGAAGCTGATGTCGGAGTTGAGACTGATGCGGCCCCGAACAGTTTGGTGGTTGGTGACCCGGATCACGTCGAGCAGGCGGTTCTCATCGACCGGCCATGGTTGGAGGCG
>Ga0105046_10016693_pt1 | contig 11267 bp, 9 predicted proteins | sample MAT03_FD_78385 | JGI IMG/M metagenome (GOLD analysis project Ga0105046, IMG submission 78385) | Freshwater microbial communities from Lake Fryxell liftoff mats and glacier meltwater in Antarctica - MAT-03 (megahit assembly) | ecosystem: Environmental > Aquatic > Freshwater > Ice > Liftoff...
ACTTTGCCCAGCATTGAGATGGAAACCAAACTCGGCGCAATCTTGCCCGACAACGCCTTGACCCTGACCGCTGATGACATGGGCGGCCTGATGGTCAACGACAGCACCATAGTGACCGCCGATATTTTCGCCTCGAATGGCGTCATCCACGTTATCGACACCATCCTGATCCCGGCTGATGTCATGGCCGCGATGATGGCGGGCATGTAAGCGAATAATGCTAGTAGTAGCCGCCCTCTCATACCCTAGAAGGGGGCGGCTGTTCATCTTGCAAGCAGTTTAGCAGTTTATCCTAAGTGAAAGAGGGCGCGGATCAATTATCCGCGCCCTCTTTGTTTAATTGAGGGTCGTGTTTTTGAACAGCTTTGACATGATTTGCCCAAACGTGCTGTCTTTCAGATATTGGATGTTTTCTCCGCTGAAAGGCTTGGGCGTCATCTTAAAATGGGTGACGAGCGCGTTGTCCTTGACGATATTGGGGACGGACAACAGTTCCAAGAGGCTGCTCGTGACCGGCGTCCCCGGCAAAAGACGCTCCATCACCCATACGGCTGGGCGCAATACCCCCACTGGCGTCGGGATAAACAATTTAGGTCCGCCGACCACGCTATGAATCCGATGTTCAATCTCGCCGAGGTTCAACACCTCTGGGCCGCCGAGCGCCAATTCCTTGCCGAGTGTGGTCGCGTCATCAACACAGCGCACCGTCACCTCAGCCACGTCAAATCCGCTGACGGGCTGGAATTCGGCCTTGCCCCCGCCAATTAACGGGAATATCAGCGGCGTGATTTTCATCAGGCGCGCAATGCTGTTAAAGAACTCGTCTTGTGGGCCAAAAATCGCGGACGGGCGCAGCGCCGTCCAATTTTTGGCGTGGTCGCGCACATACTCTTGGGCGCGGCCTTTGCTGTTGAGGAAACGATAGGGCAAGCTGCTGTCTGCCCCGTTTTGGCTCATATTGATGAATCGCTCGACTCCGGCCTCATTCGCCGCGTCCACGACGTTGACCGTGCCTTGATAGTTCACATTCTCATAGGTCGCGCCGCCTTTTTCGATGGCGATGGCGACCAGATGAATCACCGTCGTGACGCCTTGCATCAGCGGCTTGAGGCTGGCGCGGTCTGTGACATCGCCTTTGACCAATTCAATTTTATCGGCCAGCGCATCGAGGCGAATCCGGGTTTTTTCTTCATCTCGCACCATCGCACGGACGGTCTTGCCGTTTGCGACCAAGCCCTTGACGATTAAATTGCCCAGATAGCCGTTCGCGCCTGTCACTAAAATGGTCATTTTCACTAATCCCCCTGTGTTACGCTAACCGACAATTCGGTCAGCCTTAAAATGTCTGTGCCGTTGACTGGCAGACGTGCCGAAGCATTTTCAGGAGTGTAGACCGCCACCATGAGGGTGTACTGAGCCGCCGCTAAATCGTAGGGAATCATTAGCGCGTGACGGTCAAGATAATGGGCATCTGGCGTCCATGTCTGGGTAGGCGCTGTTCCTCCAACGGGCTGACTGTCGCGCTGGGCGATGAGCGCGCCGTCTGCGTCGTGAATCTGCACCGTCACAACGCCAGAAAACGGGATGGGCGCGTCGGCTGACCAATCAAGCTCTAGCGTGAGGATGTCACCCCCCACAAAATCGACTTGATTGATTTGATACTGGTTGAGGGTGATTGTGCCGCCGTCAAACGCGAAATCTGCGCCTATCGACTGCGCGGGGAGCGATTGTTTGGGCGCGATATAGCGGGCGAGGCGGACGTTGCCAAACCAGCGGTCATCGACCTGATAGGCGTGCGCGGCCAGCGCAGTCTCGACGATGCGTTGTGGGTCGCGTTCGTCCATCCCCCAGAACACCCCGTAAATCCGTTCGTGATTGTTTAGGATGTCGAGAATCACCTGTTGGCTGGCTTCACGTTCCGGCGTTAACCCAATCGGCAGTGGGTACAGCCTGAAATCGACCCCGGCGCGCCTCATGTTATAGCTAAACACCTCCGCTTGACCGGGCCCATTTAGGACGACGGCGGGGTTTGAGACTCCGTCCGCGACTATCGCCTGAACGATGCCTCGGTAATCATCGCGCTGAAATTCCGGCGCGCTATACAGCGCGGTGAGTCCGCCCCATCCGCCGAAAATCAGCGCGGTGGTGGCGGCCAGTGCTGCGAATTTAGGCGCGATGGCCGCCGCTCGCGATGGGCGTTTAATTTTCAAGTGCCACATCGCCCAACCGCCGCGTCCCATCCAGAGCGCCATCCCGATTTGCGCGGGCAGTAAAAATTTGAGGTTGGCGGGGCGAAATAATCCCAGCGCCAAAAATCCGCCGACGGTCAGGGCGACCCACAGCGGCGGGAGCGCCAACGCCCACAGCGCCCGTCGATTTGAGGGATGTTGCCCCGCCGTCGGCAGTAGACCCATCACCAGTAAGAGCGCCGCTGCGACGGAGATGCCGGTGACGCTATAGGTGTTGCCGGTCATCAAATACCCCAGCGCTACCGGGATCGCGTCGGCGGCGGGGATCGGGTCGCCGGTGCTGCCCCATGAGGTGACTTGGGTTAAAGCGGTGGGCAACCACGGCAGGAACAGCGCGAGCGCGAGTCCGTAGGCGGCGGTCAATCGAATTAGCAAATTTTGCGTTGTAGGGGCTGATAGGGATGCGGACGCCCCGTGGGGCGTCCGTACAGGAGGGAATATTAGGTAGGCTAATCCGATGACCGCGTGCAGGGCGAGGACGCCGGCATAGGCGTAATGGGTGTAGAGTCCGGCGGCGGTGGTTAGGGCGAGGACCATACCCCTCACCCCCAACCCCTCTCCCACAAGCGGCGAGGGGCTTTTTTGTCCCGAATCAGACTCCCCCTCTCGCAATCGAGAGGGGGTTGGGGGGTGAGAGGTCAGCACGACCACCAGCGCCCATGTTGACGCCACGCCCCACAGCGCCATCAGCGCGTACATGCGCGCTTCTTGGGCGTAAGTAATACTAAACGTGTTGACCGCGACAGCCGCCAATGTGATTAAACCCGCCGTGGGGCCAAATAAACGCCGTCCCAGCGCAAACGCGCACGCCGCGCTCAAGATTGAGGCGAACACGGATAAAGACCGCAGCGCGAATTCGCTCTCACCCGTTGCGACTCGCCACCCGGCCAACAACCAATAATAGCCCGGCGGATGAATATCAGCGGCGGCGTTGATGGCGATGTCAGCCGGAGACCGTAATGACTGCCCGTAGCTGTTGCCTTCATCATTCCAAAAAGATTGGTCGTCCAGCGCGTGAAAGCGCAGACCAGCGGCCAACATCAGCAGAATCACGGCAATCGGGAGGATGTAGCGGGTCATGGTTATTAAGTCAATCGGTGTAGAAAAAGGGGCGAATTTCTGCATGAGGTAGTTCGAGGAGATTATCACCCTCAAAATAAAGTTCGACGGCCTCGCGTAGATTTCGGAGCGCGTCTTCTAATGTCTCTCCATCCGTGGTCAGCGCGATTTCGTCCCCACTGACCACGTAATATATTCCGTCCTCGTCATCATGACGTTGGATGTAAAAATGCAAGGTTTGCATGGCAGTCCCCTCACTTAAGTTTACTGATTATAACCCGAAATCATCACGCGCCCGATGATAGCGAGGTCATTGGTCGTCTCGGCGGCGGTGGCGGGTAGGCGGGTGAAATTCTCATCCAAACGATACCAGCCCACCACAAGGCGATAGTCCCCCGGTGGCAAATCGACTGGGAGGAGTAGCGTGTGATGGGTGATGAGGCTCGTCCCCGGAATCCACGCCCGCGACGGGTAATTTTGCGCGGAGTCGTCGTATTGCGTGATAAGCGTTCCGGCGTCGTCCAACACTTGCAACGTGGCGGAAATATCCGGCGGCGCGCCCCCGATGATTGACCAATCCAACGCGACAGCCAAAATATCCCCGGCCTGCGCGTCCCCGTTGAGGGTGTAGCCATTTAAGCTTAGCGCGCCGCCGAACGAGGCCGTCACCGAGGTTTTCGGGGGTGGCGCTTGATAGGCGGACTCCAAATAAACCACGCCGTCCAACGTCAGGACTTGCGCGGCCTGACCATCGGGCAAGCTCAACGGCAGACTCGGCGACTCCGGCGCGTCGAACAGCGCGATTTGCAGTTGAGTCAGGTGCGGGGCGGCGAGCGTGCTGGCTGAGTCTAGCGGCATAGTCACGACGGCGCGGTACATCTGCCCCGGCCTGAGCATCTGCCCGGCGGCCATGCCCGGATAGAGCGTCACCCCGCCGAGTCGCGCCGCGCCGTCGGTAATAGAAACCGCGAATACGATGGATTTGGGCGTGTCCGACGTGAAATAGAGCGCGGCGCGGATGTTATCACCAACCGAGGCGGATTTATCCAACATCTCATAGCCATCCAGACGAAAACCATCAGCGGTCACATTCAGCGGCACGGCAGACTCCGGTAGCGCGGCGGAGTCTATAATAGGCGGATAGGCGGGCGCGGTCAGCGTGTAGGGCATCAGCGCGGCGGTGAGGGTCAACGGAAGAATCAGCAGCGGGGCGAAGCGCCCAATTAAACCGCGCCAGCCGATGACCAAGAGGGTCATAAATCCGACCAAACCGGGAAATAGCAAGCGCCCATAGCTGATGTCCACATTTTTTGTGCCGACCAAAAGCATCAAAATGGGTAAGATGACGCACAGTACCACTATAAGGGTGGTTTGTAGGGACAGCATATATCCTGTACGCGCCCGCCGAATCACGATCACCCAACCCGCCATAGATGCCGCCACCAACGCCAGCGTCGCGCCGTAAAAACCGGTTTGCGCCCAGACTGGCGCGTGCAGATGACCGACCATCAGCCAAAACGAGTTGTAAATCCGCGCAAGTTCCGGCCAGCCGCCGGACTCGCCCGCCGTGCCGAATTGCCGCCCCCACAGGTCAGCCGTGGCCGCCGTCGCCAAAACATCCCCGTACAGAGTCACGTTGCGGACATACCACCACCCGGCCAATACTGCGGTCATGCCTCCCGCCGTCAAGACGCTGATGATCGCCCATCTGACCGTGATTTTGCCGCCCCTCACGCCGAGCGCTAAGGCGACGAATACGAGGCCGAACAGCGCCAAGCCGGTGATTTTGGTCAGCGCGGCGGCGGCCAAAATCGCGCCGATCAGCAACGGGTCGAAGCGTCGTAGCCCGTGCATCGCCACCCGCAAACTCCACCACGCCCCGGCGGTGCTGAGGAAAATAATCGGCGCGTCGTTGGTCACGCTACCGCTGACGACCACGAACATCGGCAAGCTGGCCGTCGCGAACATCACGGTTAAGGCGGCGGCGCGTGAGCCTGTGGCTAGATACGCCGCCCGCTGCATTAAAACCAATGTCCCGCAGCCGAATAGCAAGCTAAAAAAGCGCACTATCCATACGGCGCGTAACGTGTCGCCGCCGGGTTCGCTGGGCGGGTGTAGCCAGACATTGGGGTTGGCTTGCGCGATGCCCCACGTAAAAATCACATCGTTGGAGACGAGATAATCAGCGATGTCCGCCCGCGTCGTGGTCGGCGCAATCAGGGCGGCGGCCAGCGTGTAATACAGCGGCGGCTGGTGCGATTCAATCGACCACTGCGCCACGGTATCTCCGCGTTGCGCGGCGGAGTCCAGTTCATCACGGCTAGGGATGACCGGCAGCGCGCCAGTAGCCGCCAGTTGGTGCGCGTAAATGAAATGAGCCGCTTCATCCGACGCCTCAAAGATGGGCAGTGCGACAGCGTGATTGAGGACGAGGAAGGCGAATAGGATGAGGATAAGAACATAGGAAGTCCTCCTCGCCCCCTGTGGGAGAGGGGGATTTAGGGGGTGAGGGGCGCTCATATTAGAGCGTGTAGGTCTCGCCCACCGTCAAAACGACAGGCGTGGCTTGGGTCTCAGTGCGGACGCGCTCCGCCCACGCTACGCCGTCTTGGGCGATCAGCGACATGGTGTTGTAGTGCATCGGGATAACGGCACGCGGTGAGAGCAATTTGACCGCCCGTAGCGAGTCGCTGACGCCCATCGTGTAATGGTCGCCAATCGGCAAAATCGCGGTGTCGATGCCTTCATCCCCGTACAGGCGCATGTCACCGAACAGCGCGGTATCCCCCGCGAAATAAATTCGACGCCCGTCCGGTGCGATGATGATATAGCCGTTGGGCATCCCACCATACGAGCCATCTGGGAGGCTGCTGCTATGAAAGGCGATGGTGTATTTCACTTTCGCAAAGCCGAGGTCAACCGTGCCGCCGGTGTTCATGCCAATCAGTTGACCAGCGGGGACGCCTTGTGTAGCGCCCCAGCGCGAAATTTCGACATTAGAAACGACTTTGCAGCCGCTGCGGATGGCGATGCTGGCGACATCACCCACATGATCGCCATGACCGTGGCTGATGCAAATGGCGTCCGGCGATAGGTCATCGGCCTTGACCTGCGCGGTTGGATTGCCGGTCAGGAACGGGTCAGTCAGGAGGGTTTTGCCGTCTAATGTGATTTCAAAGGTCGAATGGCCGAGCCAACGGATTGAGATAGCGGTCATGGGTGAATCTCCTTATCAATCAATACAAATACAACATTGTAGGGACGCTCTTCCGGGCGTGCGTTTGGAATATCCGGTGGCCTACCCATGGATAGCCCCTACGAATCACAATTCTATGGTTTGATGATAACTTTGCCGACGCTGTTGCGCCCTTGCATGTGGTCAAAGGCGGCGGCGGCCTCGGTCAACGGGTAAGTCGCGCCGATGATGGGTTTCATCGTGCCGTTCTGCACCAGCTCTAACAGGCGTCCAATCGCCTCTGCGACCAAATGCGGCGCTTTTTCAAAATAAACCGACAGGAAATAGCCGATGATGGCCTTGTTACGCTTGAGAATTTCGCTGGTGCTGATGTCCACTGGCTGACCGTTGGCGATGCCCAAGACCACGATTCGGCCAAAAGTTGAGAGCGCCTCGCGGTACGAGCGCATGAACACGTCGCCGCCGACGGATTCGATAATCAGGTCAGCGCCGTTGCCGCCCGTCAGCGCCATCAATTCGGCCACCCAGTCGCCTTCGCTGTAGTTGATGGCCTCGCCGCCCAAATCGCGGATGAGTTGACATTTTGACTCGGACGACGCCGTGCCAATCACCCGTGCGCCCATCGCCTTCGCCATCTGAATCGCCAACGTCCCGACCCCGCCCGCCGCCGCGTGAATCAAGACCGTCTCACCGGCTTTGAGATTGCCGTGTTCGTTCAGGCAATGGAGCGCGGTGACGCCCTGAATAATCAGCGCGACAGCCATGTCACTGGTCAGCGCATCTGGGATCGGCATCAAGCCGCGATAATCCGCGCACACGTATTCCGCCAGCGCGCCTTGCCCGACAGTGCCATATACGCGCATCCCCACGGCCAATCCTTCGACCTCCGCGCCCAGCGAGTCAATGACCCCGGCGAATTCGCGCCCCAGAATTTGTGGGAGTTCGGTGCGCTGGAGATAACGGCCTTCGCGAATCATGATGTCGCTATAGTTCAAGCCGACGGTCTCAACTTTGACGCGCACTTGCTTGGGCGTGGGGTCAGGGATGGGCTGGTCAATCACCTGCATGACTTCTGACCCGCCGAGTTTTTCAATCCAAATGGTTTTCATTGACATAGTGATGAGTCCTGACTGATGAGTGATGAGAAAAAACTGTTGGTTCGTGGTTAAAACGAGTGATTTTCTGTAGGGGGCGATTCACGAACCGCCCCCTCTACTTTCAACGCATTACTGCCCTATTTGCGGCGCTCGTCTAGGAAATCAATCGCGGCATCGAGGACATTTAACCCGGCCATGACATCCGCGCCGAGGTGCAATCGCACGGCGCGGCATTTGTGGGTGTCCAACGCCTCAAAATCGCCAGCGGCTTGTGCGGCGCACAGCGTCCCGAAGCTGAACGGCATCCCCGGAATCGGCGCGTCCTCGGCGTAATCAGCCGTCAGCAGGAAAAACACGCCGTTGTTGCGCCCGCCTTTGTGCAATTGACCGGTGCTGTGCAGATAACGCGGCCCATAGCCTACCGTGACCGCCCGCTTAGTAACGTGACGAATGCGGCGGCGCAAGGAATCCAGCAGTGCGTCCAATGCGGGCGTGGGGTTGAGATAGGCCAGCATCGCGAAATAATCGCCCGCGCCCGTGCCGGTGATGTGCGCCGCTAAGAGTTGGGTCAGGTCTTCACGGTTGAATCCGTGCGAGGATGACAATTCGCGCAGGATGTTGATGCTGTGACGGTCTGCATAGAGTTTGACCGCGCCTTGTTCAGCGACGGGAACGGGCGACGGCAAGCTGCCATCCTTTTGATATTGTGCCAGCAGGCGCTTGGTGATGTCTTTCGCCTCGGTCACATTCGGCTCATCAAACGGGTTGACGGCCAACAGTTTGCCCGCCACGGCGGTAGCATATTCCCAGCGGAAAAACTCACCGCCCAACGCATAAATATTCGGGAGCAGAATCGTCATGCGCGGATGTCCGGCCTCGCGTAGTGTCCGCACGCGCTCGTCAATCTCAGGGTTGCCGGGGTCGCCCTCGACCTTGAGATAGATGAACAGTCGGTCACTGGCGTAGTCGTGCGGATTGCCGACGGTTGTCCCGACCACTGGGACGATGCCGACCCCCTCTTTGCCGGTGCTTTCTGCCACCAATTGCTCAACCCATGCGCCAAAACTGGCGATGGACGGGCTGGTGAAGATGCAGACCTTATCGCGCCCACGCGCCGACATAATCCCCATCAGCACGCCCAAATACGCGCCCGGATGCTGCGCGGATACCACGTCATGGCCGCAAGCGCGAATCATCTCAAGCGCAGAAGCCCACAGCGCGTCAAGGTCTAAGCCGAGAATGGCGGCTGGCACGAGGCCAAAGTAGCTCAGGGCGCTGTAACGCCCGCCGATGTCCTCCGGGTTCTCGAACAAATCGCGGAAACCTTTCTCGCGGGCTTCCTTACCCAACATCGAGCCGGGGTCGGTGATGGCGATGAATTGATCGCTTTTACCGCCGGTTTTCTCCCAGAAATATTGATAGAACGCGCTGGATTCAATCGTCGAGCCAGACTTGCTGGCGACGATGAACAGCGTTTTGTTCAGGTCAATGGCGCGTTCGATGTCTAGCACGCGATCTGGATGGGTGCTGTCGAGGACCAACAGCTTGGGGTGTCCCTCGGCGCTGCCGAATGTCATGCTCAGGACTTCCGGCGCGAGGCTGCTGCCGCCCATGCCGAGCAAGACAGCGTGAGTGAACGCGCCTTTAATCGACTGGCCGAACGCTTTCACGCGCTCAACGTCAATCGTCTGCGGCACATCCAACCAACCGAGGCGGTTGACGATTTTGGCGATGACCGGCGCGTGGTCACGCCACAAGCTGCCGTCCTTGTTCCAAATGCGCCCATTGCCGAACTCGGTATCGAACGCCTTGAGGCCGCGCTTGAAGTCCTCGGCATAAATCCCCAGCGCGACGCGGGTGCTGCCCTGCGTGCCGTGACTGAGTTCTTGGCGCTTGGCCTCAATTTGCTCCATCAGTGAACGGAATGACTGAGCGAACGATTCTACGCCGTCATCTTGCAAGCGCTGGGTGATATAGGCGAGGTCTACGGAAACTTCAGCCAACTGTGCAAACGTCTCGTCTACCTTGTCCATCTCATCCAAAATCGACTCACGCACCGTGCCGTGGTCGGCAAAGGCGGTGAGCGTCTCCGGCGGGACGGTGTTCACGGTGTCGCGCCCAATCAGGCTGTCCAAATACATGGTGTCGGGATAATTGGGATTCTTCGTCCCGGTGGACGCCCACAGCGGGCGCTGTACCCATGCCCCGGCCTCGCGCAGCACCTTGAAACGTTCGCCATAGAACATCTCCATAAAGCGGCGGTAAGCGAGCTTGGCGTTGGCGATGGCCGCCTTGCCCAGCAGACGATTGTTGAGCGCGACGCGCTCTTGGTCACGCCCTTGCGCGGCCAAGACGTTGTTTTCCAACATCTTATCAACCATCGTGTCGATACGGCTAAGGAAGAAACTGGCGACAGACGCGATGTTTTTGACCGATTGACCGGCCTTCATGCGCCGTTCGAGGCCGCGCATATACGCCTCGGCCACGGCGATGTAATTTTCCACCGAGAAAATTAACGTGATATTGACGTTGACCCCGGCAGCGATGACCTCCTCAATGGCGGGGATACCGGCGGGGGTGGCCGGGATTTTAATCATGACGTTGGGGCGCGCCAGTGACGCATACAGTCGCTTGGCTTCCGCCACTGTGCCAGCTGTGTCGTGTGCCAAAAGGGGCGAGACCTCAAAGCTGACATAGCCGTCGCGCCCGCTGGTTTTCTGATAAACCGGCAACAACAGGTCGGCAGCTTGCTGAATGTCTTCCAACGCCAAGCGTTCGTAGAGGTCTTTGGCCTCAAGGTCGAGGTTGGCGAGGATGGTGCTGTCGTAATCGGTGCTGCCGCCGATGGCTTTCTGGAAGATGGTCGGGTTAGAGGTGACGCCGACCACGCCGCCGGTGTCAATCAACGTTTGAAATGTGCCGTCGTTGAGCAGTTTGCGGCGGATATTGTCATACCAGATGCTCTGGCCGAAAGCTTGAACATCAATCGGGGGATGGGTCATGGAGGGACTCCTTGCGCTGGTAAGGATAAAATCGGGTGGGCGACTCGTGAGCCGCCCCTACAATCAACCATTCATTCAACCACCCGTTTTTGCGGGTTATTGACCGTTTTCGATGGCTTTGACCTTCAGGAAGCGGCGCTCATAGCGGTCATCGGGGTTGGGCGCGGCTTGGATGAACGCCTCGACCAGTTGTTCCGCCACTGACGGACCGACGATGCGCCCGCCGAGGCACAGCACATTCATCCGGTCATGTTCGACGCCTTGCGCGGCGCTATAGGTATCGTGGGCGATAGCGGCGTAAATGCCATGAAATTTATTGGCGGCGATACACGCCCCGATGCCGCTGCCACAGATGATGATGCCGCGCTCGACTTGTTCATTGAGGACGGCGTGGGCAACGCTTGCGGCGGCGTCGGGATAATCGGCGCGCACTTGGTCAGATTCGACGCCGAGGTCTAGGATATCGTGACCGCGATTTGTAAGGTACTGAACCAGATAATCTTTCAACGCGAATCCGGCGTGGTCGCTGGCGAGAGCAAGCTTCATTGAATTTGGCGCGGGGATACCGCTACCCTTGTGGTAGCGGAGGGAAGCGCCTCTCCTTTCTCGTAAAAATAGCCGTCAGATTTGTGAATCGGGGTGCAGTAGCGATAGTTGATACCCT
>Ga0105046_10016694_pt1 | contig 11267 bp, 4 predicted proteins | sample MAT03_FD_78385 | JGI IMG/M metagenome (GOLD analysis project Ga0105046, IMG submission 78385) | Freshwater microbial communities from Lake Fryxell liftoff mats and glacier meltwater in Antarctica - MAT-03 (megahit assembly) | ecosystem: Environmental > Aquatic > Freshwater > Ice > Liftoff...
CATGGCCCGCAAGAAGCCGATCACCATCGAGGATCTTTGGCAGTTCGAGCGGCTGGGCACGCCCAGCCTGTCGCCCGACGGTGCGCAGGTGGTGTGTGCGCTCAGCCGCTTCTCGATGGACGACAACAAGGGCCAAAGCGCGCTGTGGCTGCTGTCCACGCTGGGCGGTGCGCCGCGGCCGCTCACCCAGTGCGGCGAGAAGGACGGCGCGCCGCAGTTCTCGCCCCGCGGTGACCGCATCGGCTTTGTCGCCAAGCGTGAGCAGCAGGGCCACAAGGACGACACGCCGCAGTTCTATGTCATCCCGGTCGATGGCGGCGAGGCGCGGCGGGTGGGCGAGGTGCCCACCGGCATCGAGGCCTTCCGCTGGTGCCCCGATGGCCAACGCATCGTCTTCGTCGCCTGGGTCTGGCCCAAGCTGAAGGGTGCCAAGGCCCAGGCCAAAGCGATGAAGGACTTCAAGGCCCGCAAGGACACCGGCATCGCCACCAGCGAGGGCGTCTACCGCTACTGGGACCACATGTTGCCGGCCGGCCGCGTGCCGCACCTGCACCTGATGGACGTGGCCAGCGGTAAGGTGCAGGACCTGTTCGAAGGCACCGCCTACGAGCTGGTGCGCAGTGAGCCCGACGCCCACTGCTTCGACATCTCGCCCGACGGCAAACGGGTGGTATTTGCCTACGACCCGGCACCCGAAAAACGCATGGACGGCCGCTTTGCGCTGGCCGAGCTGGACATCAAGCGGGGCCGTTTCGAGACCATCGCCCAGGACGTGGGCTGGGATTTCAGCGCGCCACGATACAGCCCCCACAGCGGCCCCCACAGCGGCCCCAACGGCCGGCAAATCGCCTTCATCGCCAGCCACCAGGCGCAAAAGCACACCATGCCGGGGCAGTTGGCGGTGGTCACGCCCGGCCAGCCGGTGGAAGTGGTCAGCGCCGAATGGGACCACGCCGTAGATGCCCCACTGCAGTGGGAAGACGATGGCCTGGCCGTGCTGTTGTGCGCCGAGCAGCAGGGGCAGCGCCACCTGTGGCGCTTCGACCTGGCCCACCGGCGGGCCGAGATCGTGGTGCGCGGCGGCACGGTGCAGGGCTTCGACAAGGCCGCCGGCACGCTGGTGACGGTGGCCGACGCCGCCGACCACCCGGCCTGGCTGCGCGCCCACCTGCCGGGTGCGGCGCCGCGCCGGCTTGAATCCTTCAACGACGGCCTGATGGCCCGGCTGGCGCCCAGCCGGCACGAGGTGATCAGTGTCACCGGCGCGCTGGGTGACCCGGTGCAGGTGTGGCTGTTCTACCCGCCTGATTTCGACGCCAAAAAATCCTACCCGTTGCTGCACACCCTGCACGGCGGGCCGCACGCCGCGGCGGGCGACCACTGGCACTACCGCTGGAACAATCCGCTGTTCGCGGCGCAGGGCCAGGTGGTGGCGGCGGTCAACTACCACGGCTCGTCGGGCTTCGGCCACGCCTTTCTCGACAGCATCACCCACCGCTGGGGCGAGCTGGAGTTGCAAGACATCGAAGCCGCCACCACCGAGCTGCTCAAGCGCCCCTACATCGACCCGAAGCGGGTCTACGCCAGCGGCGGCAGCTATGGCGGCTTCCTGGTGGCCTGGATGAACGGGCATGTGCCGGCCGGGCCGAGTGCGCGTTACGCGGCCTATGTGTGCCACGCCGGCTGCTTCGACTGGACGGCGATGTTTGCCGACGACGCCTGGTCCTGGCACGCCAAGGAGCTGGGCGGCTGGTACTGGGACGACTTCACCCGCATCCACGCCCAGAGCCCGCACGCCTTTGCCGCCCAGATGAACACGCCTACGCTGGTGATCCACGGCGCGCTGGATTACCGCGTGCCCGACGCCCAGGGCCTGGCCTACTACAACACGTTGAAGGCCCGTGGGGTGGATGCGCGGCTGCTGTGGTTCCCCGATGAAAACCACTGGGTCACCAAGCCGCACAACAGCCGGCTGTGGCACCAGGAGTTTTTTGGCTGGCTGCAGCGCCATGGCAGCAGCCTCAAGCCGGCCAAGCCGGTGAAACCCGCCGGTGGCAAGGGCAAATAGGCCTGAAGAACCGCCGCAGGGGGCGCCAGGTCAGACCGACTTCAGCGCCACCTGCGGGCGCGGTGCGGGGCCAACGCACACCTGGTCGCGGCCACCGTGCTTGGCGGCGTACAGCGCGCTGTCGGCCCGCGCCAGCAGCGCGATCAGGCTGTCGTTCGGGCCCTGCCAATCGGCCAAGCCAATGCTGGCCGTCAGCGGCAGGCGGCCAACATCGCTGGCCAGCGGCAGGTCACGCACCCGGTCGCACAGGTGCTGCGCCAGCACCAGCGCCTCGGCACCCGAGGTGGCGGGCAACAGCGCCAGAAATTCCTCGCCACCCCAGCGCGCCAGGTGATCGATGTCGCGCAGGTTGGCGCCCATCACCGTGGCCAGGTGTTGCAGCGCCCGGTCGCCCGCGGCATGGCCGTGGCTGTCATTGAGCCGCTTGAAGTGGTCGACGTCGATCATCAGCAGCGCCATCTTGCCCGCCACCTGGCCGCTGCCCCGCCCGGCCAGCCGGCGCACCCGCTGCTCTTCCTGGGCCAGCAACTCGCCCATCGCGCGGCGGTTGAGCAGGCCGGTGAGGTGGTCGTGGCGCGACAGCCGCTCGAGCCGGCCGACCAGGCGCGACACCACCAGGCTGACCAGCATCATCTGCAACAACAGCGCCGCCACCAGGCCGGTGAGCGACGAGCCCACGCTGAGCAGGGTGTTCTGCTCCACCTCGTAGATCACGGTGTCGGGCGACACCAGCCCACGCACGCTGCGCACCGCCAGCATCGCCGCGGCCAGCAACATCGGCGCGGCATACAGCCAGCCCCAGCGCTGCTGCAGGCCCAGCCGCACATGGCGCCAGATGTCGATGGCGGCCCACAGGTAGAGCCCCGCCCACAGGCCGGAGACAACGGTGATGCGGGCGCCCACCCAGGCCGGGTTCACGGCCAGCCAGCACAACACCACGGTGATTGCCAGCACCAGCGCCTGCCAGCCGGTGCGGCGGCGTTGCCCGGTGAAGGCCCAGATACCACGCTGCAGCGACAGCGTGGCAGCCATGACCACCACGTTGCCGATGGCGCGCAGCGGCGCATGGCCCTGGTGCATGGCGGCCACGATCATCAACAGCCCCAGCGCGCTGCCACCGGCATAGGCGGCCCACCAGGCCGCGGCGCGGCGTTCGCCCGGCATCACCGCCGCGGCCATGGCCCAGGCCGGCGCCAGCACCGCATATTGCAGCGCCACCAGCAGCAGGGCCACCTCGGAGGTGCTGAAATCGATCAAACGGAGGGTTTGCGTTTCCATCATTTTTGATTGCACCACAGCCCGGGCAGGGCGGTGTAACAAGTGACCCCCCCTGGAAGTGGGTATGCTTGACCACCGGGCCGATGCGGCCTGCGAAAGCCTGCACGATGCTGATCAATTTTTTCTACACGCTGCGCGCGGCCAAGTTGCCGGTATCGGTGAAAGAGTTCCTCACCCTGCTGGAAGCCGTGAAGGCGGGTGTGATCGACCAATCGGTCGACCAGTTCTACTATCTGGCGCGCACCACGCTGGTCAAGGACGAGGCGCATTTCGACAAGTTCGACCGCGCCTTCGGGGCCTATTTCAAGGGCGTGGAGATGTTGGCCGACTTCACCAAGGAAGTGCCGCTCGACTGGCTGCGCAAGAACCTGGAGCTGGAGCTCAGCGCTGAAGACAAAGCCAAGATCGAGAAGATGGGTTGGGACGAGCTGATGGAAACGCTGAAAAAACGTTTCGAAGAGCAGAAAGAGCGCCACGAGGGCGGTAGCAAGTGGATCGGCACCGGCGGCACCAGCCCGTTCGGCGCTTACGGCGTCAACCCGCAGGGCATCCGCATCGGCCAGGAAAAAAGCCGCAACAAGAGCGCGGTGAAGGTGTGGGACCAGCGCGCCTACAAGGACTACGACGACACGCTGGAGCTCGGCACCCGCAACATCAAGGTGGCCTTGCGCCGGCTGCGGCGCTTTGCGCGCGAAGGCGCCGAAACCGAACTGGACCTGGAAGACACCATCCACTGCACCGCCGCCAATGCCGGCCTGCTCGACATCAAGCTGGTGCCCGAGCGCCACAACAAGGTCAAGGTGCTGCTGCTGATGGACGTGGGCGGCACGATGGACGAGCACATCCACCGGGTGGAAGAAATCTTCTCGGCGGCCAAGAGCGAGTTCAAGCACCTGGAGTTTTACTATTTCCACAACTGCCCGTACGACTTCATGTGGAAGAACAACCGCCGCCGCTTCAGTGAAAAAACGGCCACCTGGGATGTGATCCGCAAGTACAACAAGGACTACAAGCTGATCTTCGTGGGCGACGCCACGATGAGCCCCTATGAGATCCTGCAGCCCGGCGGCAGTGTGGAATACAACAACGAGGAGCCGGGCGCCGAATGGATCCAGCGGTTGACGAACGCATTCCCGAAGTTCGCGTGGATCAACCCCGAGCCCCAGGGCGTGTGGCAGTACCGGCAGTCGATCTCGGTGGTGCAGCAACTGGTCAACCAGCGCATGTTCCCGCTGACCTTGGCCGGGCTCGAAGGGGCGATGCGCCTGCTGTCCAAGTGAGTGGGTCGTGGCGTTGACGGGGCGGGCACGCGGCTGGCGCCTGGCGTGGCCGATGATGGCGTTGGCGCTGTCGGCACTGGGCAGTGGCTGCGCGGTGTTCAAGCCGGCAGCTGGTGAGGGCGCCCCGGCCGCCAAGCTGGCGCCCCCGCCGATCGACCTGCAGGTGACGGCGCCGACGCGGCTGAAGGCGCTGCTGGAAAAACACCTCGACCTGGCCCGGCTGCAGCAATTGCGCACCGAAGAAGCCATCAGCGGTGGTGAGCTGAGCCGGCTGATCGGCGCCGCCCCGGCGCAAGCGCGCGAGCTGCTGCAGACCGAGGGCTATTTCGACGCCCGGGTGACGGTGCGGCGCGAGGCGCAAGCCGGCCCGGTGGCGGCTGCAGCGGCGCCGGTGGCCGCCACCGCCGCCGATCTGCCCGCCGCCGATCTGCCCGCCGCCACAGACAGCGCGATCAACGGCCCCGGGCAAGGCAGCCCGGTGCGGGTGTTCGTCACGGTAGAGCCCGGCGCGCCTGCCTTGGTGACAGCGCTCGAGGTCAGCACCGAGGGCATGCTCAAGCAGCAGGCCGATGCCGGCGACACCGAAGCGCAGGCGCTGCAGCGGGCCTTGCCGGCGGCCAGCGCGCTGCAGCCAGGCAAGGTGTTCCGCAATGCCGAATGGTCGGCGGCCAAACAGGCCCTGCTGGCCCGGCTGCGCGCGGTGGGCTACGCCACGGCCAGCATCGTGGACAGCCGGGCCGATGTCGACGTGGCGGCGCGCACGGTGGCGCTGCGGGTGGTGCTGGTCAGCGGGCCGCTGTACCGCGCCGGGCCGCTGGTGATCACCGGCCTGGTGCACCACGATGAGGTCACGGTGCGCAACCTGGCCGGTTTCGGCGTGGGCGCGCCGCTGACCGAGACCCGGCTGCTCGACTACCAGGAACAACTGCAATCGGCGCGACTTTTTCAGTCGGTGAGCGTCACCTTCGAGCCCGACGCCATGGCCGCCGCGGCAACGCCGGTACGGGTGCGGCTGGTCGAGCTGCCGCTGCAGCAGGCCACCGTGGGCCTGGGCGTGGCCTCCAACTCGGGCGCCCGGGTGACGGTGGAGCACACCCACCGCCGGCCGTTCGACTGGCCGGTGATCCTCTACAACAAGGTGGAAGTGGGCCAGAAAAACCAGAAATGGAGCGGCGACCTGCAAAGCCACCCAGGCCCCAGTTTCTTCCGCAATTTGTTGGGCGTGCAGATCGAGCGCGACATCGGCGACAGCGACGTGGTGCTGTCGCAGCGGGTGCGGCTGGGCCGCACGCAGGACACCAAGCGCACCGAGCGGCTGTACTTTCTTGAACTGCTGCAGTCCCGGCGCGACGACCTGGCCAGCGTGGCCACTGTGGCCGGCGGCGGCGCCACCACGGCCACCGCCCTCAGCGCCAACGCGCATTTCGTCTGGCGCAGGGTCGACAGCCTGCTGCTGCCCACCACCGGTGTGACCTTTGCGCTGCAAACCGGCGGGGGCGCGGCCGTCAGCCACACCGGCGACAACGGCCCCTTCAGCCGGCTGTATGGCCGGCTCACAGGCTACCTGCCACTGGGCGGCGGCTGGTACAGCCAGGCGCGGGTGGAGGCCGGCCAGGTCTTCCACAAAACCAGCGTGGAGGTGCCCGACGCGCTGGGCTTTCGCGCCGGCGGCGAGGACTCGGTGCGCGGCTATGCCTCCCGCGAGCTGGCACCGGTGGACGCCAGCGGCGCCACCATCAGCGGCAACGTGTTGCTGACCGGCAGCGCCGAATTGGCGCGGCCGATCCTGGCCTCGATGCCGTCGGTGTGGGGCGCCGTGTTCATCGATGCCGGGCGGGCTGCCACCCGTTGGCAGGCCTACAAACCTGCGCTGGGCTACGGCGTGGGCGTGCGCTGGCGCAGCCCGATCGGCCCGCTGAAGGTCGACCTGGCCTGGGCCGATGAGTTGAAGAAAGTGCGGCTGCACCTGTCGGTGGGCGTGGCGCTGTGAGTCCCTGAGCATGGCCGATCCCACCCCAGCACCCGAGCAGCACGCGGCCCCGCTTTCGGCCGAAAGCGTGTCGGCCGCACCTGCGCCCTCATCCGCCAAGGCACGGCAACGCCGCAGCGCCTGGCACTGGGCCTGGCGGCTGCCACTGGCACTGTTGGTATTACTGGCGCTGGTGTTGGCCGCTGCCGGCGGTGCGGCGTATTGGGCCTGGCGGCACGAGGCCAGCCTGCCCTGGGTGTTGCAACGGGTGCCCGGGCTCACCGCGCAAGGCGTGACGGGCACGCTGCAAAGTGGCCAATTGCGCATCGTGTCGATGGACTACCGGCTGCCGGCGGGTGCTGGCCGGCTGCAGATCAGCGGCCTGCGCATCGATGGCCCGTCGCTGCGGCTGTGGCCGCGGCCGGGGGCACAACTGCGGCTGCACCTCAGCGCGGTGTCGGCGGATCGGGTGGTGTTCACCAGCGGCCCGCCGTCGGGCCAGCCGCTGCAGGCCCCCGCTGACGTGCGGCTGCCGCTGGACCTGGCGATCGACCGGCTGGCGATCACTGAAATGCGCATCGATGCGCTGCCGCCGGTGCACGCGCTGACGGCCGCGCTGGCCCTGGGCGCCGATGGTGGCCGGCGCCACCAGTTGACTGGCGCCTCACTGACGGTGGACGTCGGCAGTGCCGAGGCGCCCGCGCCGCTGCAGGTGCAGGCCGACCTGGACCTGGGCACCGACGCACCGCTGCCGCTGCAGGCCAGGTTGGCGGTGCAGCGGCTGGCCACGCCCGCCTGGCAGGCCACGCTGCAGGCCAGCGGGCCACTGGCGCGGCTGGCCACCGAAGCGCGCTTGACCGGCGAAGCCCGCGGCCAGGCCGCTGCACCCGCGGTGCAAGTGAAGGCCACCGTGCTGCCGTTTGCCGGCTGGCCGCTGGCCGCGCTGCAACTGCAGACCGAGGCGCTGGACTTGGCCGCGCTCTCGCCGCAACTGCCGTCCACCCGGCTGAGCGGCAGCGCCGAGGTGTTGACCACCGGGCTGGACCAACCCGCCACCGTGGTGGCCTCGCTCGACAACGCGCTGCCCGGCGCCTGGGATGCCGGCCGCCTGCCGCTGCAGAAGCTGCACCTGAAAGCCAGCGGCGCGCCGAACCAGCATGACCGGCTGACGCTCGAGAAGTTCGAGCTGCAGTTGGGCGATGCCCCCGGCGGCGCCGGCGCGGCCGGCCGCATCAGTGGCCAGGGCCGCTGGCTGGCCGACACGCTGGCGCTGGACCTGCGGCTGGACGACCTGCGCCCGGCCCGGCTGCACCGCCGTGCGGCGGCCCTGTCACTGGGCGGCCCACTGCAACTGCGCGCCAGCGGGCTGCCGGTGCCGCAGGCCGCCGCTGGCACCGCCCTGGCCACCGGCAGCGCGGCATTGGCAACTGGCGCGGCATCCACCGCCGCATCGGCAACGGCCGCCACCGCCGCCACCGCCCGGCCCTCACCGGCAAGACCAGCGCCAGCCGCACCGCCGCTGCAACTGGCCATCGACACCCAACTCACGGGCCGGCTGCTCGACGGCACCGGCGTGCCGGTGAAGCTGGTGCTGAAAGGCGACGCCAGCGCCCGCCACCTGCGCCTGCGCCAGGCCGAAGCGGTGGCCGGCGCAGCCAAGGCCCAGGGCACGCTGGACGCGCAGGCCGAGGCCTCCGGTTGGCACCTGCGCGGCCAGTTGGCGCTGACCGACTTCGACCCCCGCCCCTGGTGGCGTGGCGCCGAGCAATCGGCCTGGCGGCGCGGCCCGCACCGCCTGGGCGCCACGCTGATTGCGGATGTGCACTGGCGCCGCGACGCCAGCCGCACGCTGGCCGCCGACACGCTGGCGCTGGACCGCCTGCTGGCCGCGGTGGACGGCGACGCCTCACTGGCTATCGCCGACAGCCTGCTGGCCGGCGTACCGCTGGCCGGCCAGATCAAGCTGCACAGCGCGGGGCCCACCGCCAGCGTCGATGGCCGCATCGACCTGGCCGGCAATCAGCTCACGTTGGCCGGCCAGGGTGGCGGCGCGCCGGCCGCCGACGAATGGCGGCTGGGCCTGCAGGCGCCGGCGCTGGCCGCGCTGGCGCCGCTGGGCCAGATGCTGGCCGAATGGTCGCCAGCGGCAGCCAAGGCTTGGCCGCAGGCCGGCGCGCTGAACGGCGCGCTCAAGACCAACGGCCGCTGGCCGGCGATGCGCACCCAGGGCGGCCTGCAGGCAAGCGGCCTGCACAACGGCATGGGCGCACTGCACAGCGCCACGCTGGACTGGCGCACCGGCGGCGGCGCCGACGCGCCGCTGGCGGTCAAGCTGCTGGCCCAGGGCGTGTCGCGTGGCACACAGCGGCTCGACCGGCTGCAGGCCGAGATCACCGGCAGCCTGCGTGACCATGGGCTGCACCTGCTGGCCGACAGCCCGGCGCGCCCGCCGGCCTGGGCCGAATCGCTGCTGGGCCCGGCCGGCAGCGGCACCCGCTTCGAGGCCGACGCCCGCGGCCAATGGACAGCGCTGGCGGGCAGCGTGCCGGGGCTCTACCGGGTGCAGGCGATGGCGCTGAAAGGCGGCGCCCTCAATGCCCTGGGCGGCAGCCGGCCCTGGCTGGCCGCGCAAGGCCTGGCCGGTGCGCTGCAATTGAATGCGGCCGGCCAGGTGGCCTCGGTGCAGGTGGAGCCCGGCCGGGTGCAGTTGCTCAGCACCGCGCTGAACTGGCGGGAGTTGCGCTGGCAGGCCGATGCCGCCGCCGGCCCGCGCGGCCGGCTGGATGTGGCCGCCGAGCTGGAAACCATCGATGTGGCGCGCCTGCTGGCCCGCTTCCAGCCCGACGTGGGCTGGGGCGGCAACCTCACCATCGGCGGGCGCATCGACATCCACAGCGCCGCCCGGTTCGACGCCGACCTGGTGCTGTCACGCGGCATCGGCGACCTCACCGTCACCGACGACCTGGGCGTGACCCAGGAACTGGGCCTGACCGACCTGCGCCTGGCGCTGACCGCGCACGACGGGCTGTGGCAGTTCGCCCAGGGCCTGGCCGGGCGGCGCCTGGGCACGCTGGCCGGCGCCCAGGTGCTGCAAACCACGCCCGAGCGGCGCTGGCCCGCCGCCAACGCCGCGCTGCAAGGCGTGCTGGAAGCGCGGGTGGCCGACCTGGGCGTGTGGGGCGCCTGGGTGCCGCCGGGCTGGCGGCTGTCGGGCCAGCTTGACACCGTGGCCCAGCTCGGCGGCACGCTTGGGGCGCCCGAGATCACCGGCACGATGCGCGGCGCCAAGCTGGGCGTGCGCAACCTGTTGCAGGGCGTCAGCCTGACCGACGGCCAACTGGCGCTGGTGCTGCAAGGCGACGACGCGCGCATCGAGCAGCTGTCGTTCAAGGGTGGCGAGGGTGAACTGCGGGTCACCGGCGGCGCCGTGTTGGGCGCCAAACCCCGCGCCACGCTGCGGGTGGTGGCCGACAAATTTCGTGCGCTGGGCCGCATCGACCGCCGGGTGATCGCCAGCGGCAGCGCCGACCTGGTGCTGGACGCCGAGCGGCTGCAGCTGGACGGCGCCATCACCGTCGACGAGGGCCTGGTCGACATGGGCCGGGCCGGTACGCCGGCGCTGGACGACGACGTCATCGTCAGCCGCAGCGCACCGGCAGGCATGGTGAAAGCCAATGGGGCGAATGGGGCGAGCGGTGCCAACGGCGCTGCTGCCGCTGCCGCGCCGCCGCCGGTGCGCAATGCGCAGGTCAACGTCAAGGTCGGCCTGGGCCGCAACCTGCGGCTGCGCGGCTACGGGGTGGACACCCTCCTGCGTGGCGACCTGGTGCTGGCCAGCCCGGGCGGCCGGCTGGCCCTCAACGGCACGGTGCGCACGCAGGATGGTCGGTATGCGGCCTACGGCCAGAAGCTGGAGATCACCCGCGGTGACTTCACCTTCATCGGCCCGATCGACAACCCGCGGCTCGACGTGCTGGCCATCCGCCCCGACCTGGACGTGCTGGTGGGCGTGACCATCATCGGCAACGCCAGCAACCCGCGCATACGGCTGTACAGCGAGCCTGACCTGCCCGACTACGACAAGCTGTCGTGGCTGGTGATGGGCCGTGCGCCCGACGGCCTGGGCAGCGCCGACGCTGCGCTGCTGCAAAGCGCCGCCTTCGCGCTGCTGTCTGGCGACGGCAAGGGCCCCACCGACCAGCTGATCAGCGCGATCGGCCTGACCGACCTCTCGGTGCGGCAAACCGAGGGCGACACCCGCGACACCATCATCAGCCTGGGCAAACAACTGTCACGGCGCTGGTACGTGGGCTACGAGCGCGGCGTGCACGCCACCACCGGCACCTGGCAGTTGATCTACCGCGTGGCCCAGCGCTTCACGCTGCGTGCGCAGTCGGGCGAGGAAACTGCGCTCGACGTGATCTGGACTTGGCGTTGGTAGGTGGCGTTGGTGAGTAACGTTGGTAAGTAACGTTGGTGAGTGGTGCCGGTGAGTGGTGCTGGAGAGCCGCCCAGGTGATTGCTACGCCGGGCCGGGCGATGCGCGCTGCCTGGTTCGCCCGGGTGGCCCGTGCGAGAATTCCAACCGGCCCGCCGCCGTAGTTCAATGGATAGAACGAGCGCCTCCTAAGCGCTAGATACAGGTTCGATTCCTGTCGGAGGCACCACGCCA
>Ga0105046_10016695_pt1 | contig 11267 bp, 9 predicted proteins | sample MAT03_FD_78385 | JGI IMG/M metagenome (GOLD analysis project Ga0105046, IMG submission 78385) | Freshwater microbial communities from Lake Fryxell liftoff mats and glacier meltwater in Antarctica - MAT-03 (megahit assembly) | ecosystem: Environmental > Aquatic > Freshwater > Ice > Liftoff...
GGGATCGAGCGCCGAGCAGGGCTCGTCCATCAGCAAGATCACCGGCTTGATCGGCAACAGGCGCGCGATGCACAGCTTCTGCTGGGCCTCGAGCGACAACGTCCCGGCGGGCGCGCCGAGGCGGTCTTTCACGTCGCCCCAGAGCAGCACCTTCTCCAGGGCCGATTGCACGATCTCATCGAGCTTGCCCCGGTCGGTCGACTTCGCGTCGGGCTCGTGGAGCCGATAGCCGAATAGCACGTTGTCGCGAATCGAAAGCGGGAGCGGGTTCGGTCGCTGGAACACCATCCCCACGCGCTTTCGCACCTGGCTCAACTCGTTGCCCGGAGCGAAGATGTCGTGACCCAGCACCCTGATCTGGCCCTCGGTGCGAACGTAGGGCAGCCGCTCGATGATCCGGTTACACGAGCGCAACAGGGTCGATTTGCCGCAGCCGGACGGCCCGATCATCGAGGTGATCCGGCCCTTCTTCAGCGACAGGTCGACGTGGTGCAGCGCCTGGAAGTCGCCGTACCAGAGGTTCAGGTCGACGACCTGGATCGCCAGCCCCACGTCGTTTTGGGCCTCAACCAAACTTGCCTCCCAGGTAGTCGCGCGTGCGCTGATCTTCGACGTCGCCTGAGAAGAACGCCTCGGTTTCGCCGATCTCGACGCATTCGCCCATGTAGAAGAACGCGGTGCGGTTCGCGAGCCGCTGAGCTTGCTGCACCAGGTTGGTCACCAGAACGATGGTCATCTCCGCGCGCAGCTCCTTCAGGACGTCTTCGATGCGCATGGTGGTGACCGGGTCGACCGCGATCGAAAACTCGTCGAGGAGCAGGATCTTCGGATCCTGGGAGAGTGCGCGCGCGATGGTCAGCCGCTGTTGCTGGCCGCCGGACAGGAGGCTGCCCAGCGCCTTGAGGCGGTCCTTGACCTCGTCCCAGAGGGCCGCGCGACGCAGCGACTTTTCGACGATGGCGTCGAGCTCGGTCTTGCCGCGGACGCCGGCCAGGCGCGGAGCGAACGCCACGTTGTCATAGACGCTCAGCGGAAGCCCAACCGGAAGAGGGAAGACGACTCCGATGCGGCGGCGCAAGGCGTAGAGGTTGCGCCAGGCGCGGACGTCGCGGCCATGCACCTTCACCTCGCCGGAGAAGTGCATGTCCTTGACGAACTCGTCCATGCGGTTGACGACGCGCAGAAAGGACGTTTTGCCGCTGTTGGCCGGACCGATGATCGCGAAGATCTCGCGACGTCGCACCTCGAGCGTCACGTCGTGCAACGCCACGCGGGCGGCGTACTCGATGCGCAGGTCGCGCACCGAGATCTCGACGGCGTCCTCGTCGGCGGTGGCGCTGGTGCTGGCGGCGGCGGTCACCACTTCTTCTTCCCCCGCAGGTACATCCGGAACGCGATCGAGCCGGCGTTCATGAGGAGCACGACCGCGACCAGCACCAGCGCCACGCCATAGGGCAGGGCGGCGGGGACGCCAGGCACCTGCGTCGTGACCACGAAGAGGTGGAGCGACAGCGCCATCGTCTGGTCGTGGACGCTCTGCGGCAGGTACGGAAGAAAGAAGGCGGCGCCAGTGAACATGATGGGCGCGGTCTCGCCTGCCGTGCGCGACACTTCGAGGATCACCCCGGTGAGGATGCCGCTCACCGAGTTCGGCAACACGACGTGGCGAATGGTCTGCCACCGGGTCGCGCCCATCGCCCAGCACGCCTCGCGGAACGAGTGGGGCACCGCCTGGAGCGCCTCGCGCGTCGACACGATGACGACGGGCAATGCCATGATCGCGAGGGTCAAGCTCGCTGCCAGGATGCTGGTGCCGAGCTCGAAGAAGAGGACGAACGCGCCGACGCCGAAGAGGGCGTGGACGATCGACGGGACGCCGGCGAGGTTGATGATCGCCAGGTTGATGATGCGGGTGAGCCAGTTGTCGGGCGCATACTCGGTCAGGTAGACGGCGGCGGCGACGCCCACCGGGACGGACGCGACGAGCGCGACCACGACCAGCCAGACGGTGCCGACGAGCGCGGGGAGGATGCCGCCTGCGGTCATGCCGTCCCGTGGATTGGCGGTGAGGAATTCGATCGAGATCGCCGGCGCACCCTTCACAACCAGCGTGGTGAGGATGAGGAGGACGGGCAGGATCAACAGCGCAGTCAGGACGCCCAGGACAACCTTGGCGATCGTCTCGGCGCGCGCGGCGCGACGGTTGTGCTCTGTGGCTCCGAACACCGCGGCCTACTTCTTCCGTACCCGGCGCACGAGCACGTCGGCCGTGAGGTTGATGACGAACGTGATGACGAAGAGGAAGATGCCGAGCGTGAAGAGCGCGCGGTAGTGGTCCGAGCCGACCGAGGCTTCGCCGAGCTCGGCGGCGATGGTGGCGGTGAGGGCGCGCACCGAGTCGAAGACGCTGGTGGGCAGGTGGATGGCGTGACCGCTCGCCATCAGGACGGCCATGGTCTCGCCGAATCCGCGTCCCACGCCGAGGAGCGCTGCAGCCACCAGGCCCCGCTTGGCGGCCGGGAGCACCACGCGGGTGATGACCTGCCAGCGGGTGGCCCCCATGGCCTCGCCCGCCTCGCGAAAGCTGTCCGGGACGGCCTTGAGCGCGTCTTCGGCGAGGGTGGTCATGATGGGCGCCGCCATCAGGCCGAGAATGATCCCCGAGTTCAGGACGCCGAGGCCCAGCGGCACATCGAAGATGTCGATGATGAGCGGGTTCATGATCATGAGACCGATGAACCCCCACACGACCGACGGGATGGCGGCGAGGAGCTCGACCAGCACCTTCAGGACCTCGCGTGTGCGACCGCGCGCGAATTCCGCGATGTAGATCGCGACGCCCATCGAGACGGGGATCGACACCAGCATCGCCAGGCCGGTCACCGCCGCGGTACCGGCGATCAGGCCGAGGGCACCGAATGTGGGACGGATGAGAGAGGTCGGTCGCCACGCGATCGACGTGAAGAACTCGACGAAGTCGAAGCGGCCCGCGACGAAGGCCATGCCCTCGCGCGTGACGAACACGAAGATGCCGATGATGAAGAGGACCGCTGAGACGCCGCCAACGAAGATGAGCGCCGCCGCGAGCTTGTCGACGTACCAGGCGACGTCGCGGGCATCGACCGCGTCGGGTTCGTCTGGCTCGGAGCGGGGCGCCATCAGTCGGCCTCCGTGCCCCGCATCGTCGTCATGAGCTCGCGGATCTCGCTCGTGAGCACCTTCGCGATGGCCTCGAGGCCGACTCCTTCGCTTTCGCCTTTGGGCGACGGATTCCAGGTGAGGAGCGCGGTTGCGTACGGCACGACCGGGATGCGGGCCTCGGCGCCCGGCGTGAGGCACACCACGACGTGGTAATCCTTGAGCGCCTCGCGGCTCGCGTCGAGCTTCGTGGGGCGGACGCCGCCGAGATCGAGGCCGAGCTGCGAAGCGAGCACCTCGAGCTGGGGCGCGAGTGCCTCGCCGGGCGTGTGACCGGCGCAGCTGTACGCGCCGCTCTCGGGGAACGCCTTGCCGGCCAAGACGGCCGCCAGCGGCGCGAGGCAAGTGGAGTCGTCGTCGACGAAGAGGACGACGTAGCGCTTGGGCGGCTTGGTCTCGCCGGTCACCTCGAACAGCGTCTCTTCGCACACGTTCTTGGCCTGATCGCTCACCCGCTCGAGCTTGCTGAACACCGTGAGCAGCCTGAACGTGTCGGAAAGCGATCGCCCGATGCCCTTGTCGAGGGCCGCGTGGAGCGTTTGGCCGTAACGCGCGTCGACGTTGCGCGAGAGCGGCTTGGCCTTGCGGGCGAGCTCGGCGTCCTGCTTGGCGAACGCGAGCATCGCCTGCCGCAGGATGCCGCAGACCTCGCTGCACAGTGCGGTGAGCTCGCGCGCGAGCTCGTCGGGCGGGCTGTCCGCGAGCTGTACCGCTTCGCGTGAGATCGTGACGGCGTAGTCGCCGACCCGCTCCAGCGCGACGTTCATCTGCAAGACCGACGACACGAAGCGCAGGTGTCCGGCCGAAGGGAGGTGGCGGGCGACGAACGCGTGGCAGAGCCGATCGATCGCGCGGATCTCCCGGTTGATGGGCAGGTCGCCGAGGACGATCCGGTACGCGGAGGCGCGATCGCGTGCGACGAGCGCGGCGACGGCGTCGGAGACGGCGCGTTCGACGCGACCGCCCACGGCGACCACGCGTTCGCGGATCGCGCTCTTGTCGGATGTCAGGCGTTCTTCGTAGCGGCTCATCGCCCCACCACTCCTTCTTCTCCGGCTACTTGCACGCCACGTCGGTCGCCGGGGCGTAACCCTTGCCATGGATCACGCATTGGCCCGCATCACTCATGATCCAGGCCAGGTACGCCTTGGCGTGGGGCTTCGGCTCGCCGTCGGTGTACATGAAGAGGGGACGAGCGATCGGGTAGCTCTGGTTCCTGGCGTTCGTCAGGTTGGGCTCTACGCAAGCCCGCCCCTCCTCCTTGGCGACGCAGAGCATCGCGACCTCTGGCACGTTGTAGGCCAGGCCGCTGTAGCCGATCGCGCAGGGCGTGTGCGCGACGAGATCGACGACGTCCTTCGACCCGTGCATGTCGCGCGAGCCGAGCTTGAAATCGCGCTTCGCGAGAACGGCCTCGGCGAAGTACGAGTAGGTGCCCGAGTTGTTCTGGCGGCTGACCAGGATGATCTCGTCGCTCGGGCAGCCGGGGACTTTCGCGCCGAGCTGGCTCCACGACGCGATGGACCCGCCGTCACCGTAGACCTCCGCGAGCTGCGCGAGCGTGACGCTCTTCAATGGATTCGCGGGATGCACGAACACTGCAAGCGCGTCGTACCCCACAATCAGCTCCTTGGGCTGGACGCCCCGCTTGGCCGCCTCGGCGCGCTCACTGTCGCTGATCGTGCGGCTCGAGTTGGCGATGTCCACGGTGCCGTGGAGGAGCGCCGAGATGCCGGTGCCCGAGCCGCCGCCCGTTACGGCGACCGCCACCGAGGTGTCGATCGTTCCGTAGGCCTCCGCCCACGCCTGAGCCACCGAGAGCAACGTGTCAGAGCCCTTGTTCTGGATGACGACGCGCCGGCCCTCTCCCCCGCGACGCCCGCAGCTCGCCCCGACCAAGAGGAGAAGAGAAGCCGCCGCTACGACCCTCGCCAGGCCCGCTCTGGCACGAACGCGCGGCGGGGGTGCGATGGCGGACGGGCGGTGGAGCGTCATCGCGGGATGCCTTCTTTGCGAGACTCGGGCCGCGGACACTACCTGGCCCATGTATCGAGATGATGGCGGCGCCGTGTCGAACTGGGCAGCCTCGTGCGCCGGTGCGGGGCATGCTGCAACCGTGGCCCGAAAGACCAAGAGCAAGAACCCACCGACGGTCCTCGGGCGCCACGGAAAGTACCCTTTCCAGACGGGAATGGTGACCGCGAGCCTCCTCCGGCGAGGGCTGCCGATGGCCGATGCGGTCGAGGTAGCGCGCGCCGTGCGCGACGCGGTCGACAACAAGTCGGAAATCTCGACCGAGAAGCTGACAACCCGCATCCTGGAGCAGGTGGAGCGCCTTTTGGGCCCAGATGTGGCGGCGCGCCTCAGGGCCGCGCGCGAGCGCGACGACACCGTGCCGATGGTGGAAACGGTGCGTGGGCGCGTGCCGTTCTCCAACGGTGACCTGCTCCGGATGCTCGAGACCGCGGGGCTCCGCCTCGATGAGGCGATCGCGCTCGTCGGCGATGTCGATCGCTGGGTTCGTGTCCACGCCGACGGTTCGCTCACCGACGATCGCCTTCACGGCGAGGTCGCGCGAATGCTGCAGGGCTCGCACGGCGAGGCGATCGCGAGGCGCTATCGACTGATCACCTGGGTGAAACGGTCGAGGACTCCGCTCGTCATCCTGATCGGCGGGGCGACCGGCACCGGGAAGTCCACGCTGGCGATGGAGCTTGCCTACCGCCTGGGCGTGGTGTGGGTGACCAACACCGACCTCATCCGGGAGACGATGCGCACGGTGCTCTCGGCGGAGATCGTCCCCGGCCTCCACGATCACTCGTTCCGCGGCATGTTCCTCGGCGGGCAGGTGCTCAGCGATCCAAGGGAGCGTGTGCTCGCCGGTTTCCATCAGCAGGCGGCGCAGGTCGGGGTCGGCGTTCGGGCTGTCATCCGCCGCGCGATCATGGAGAACACGCACATCATCATCGAGGGCACCCATCTCACGCCGCCCTTTCGGCAGTACGTGCCCCCGGATACCGAGGCCAACGTCGCCGCGTTTCTCCTGGCAGTGCCGGATGAGGTCCGGCATCAAAAGAGGTTCCCCGACCGCGAGGCGAAGGAGCCTCGGCGAGCGGCGAGCACCTACCTCGACGCGTTTCAGTCGGTGCGGTGGATCCATGAGGATCTCCTGCGCATGGCGAAGGACGAGGAGGCGGTCGTCCTGCCCAACGACAAGCTCGGCAAGACGCTCACCGGCGCCGTCGACTTTCTGAGCCGGGAGCTCCCGTCGAAGCAATCGGGCCGCACGCCACCGACCCCATCGGTTCCGCCGAGAGGACCGGAAGTACCGACGCTGTTTCTCATTCTCGACGGCCTCGCCGACGAGCCGTGCGCATCGCTCGGCGGCAAGACGCCCCTGGAGGCGGCTCACAAGCCCACCCTTCGACGGCTCGCGGGCACAGGCGGTCAAGGACAGGTCTGGACGGGCGGCGCCGACGGCCAACCTCCTTCCACCCACGAGGGGATCCTCGCGCTGCTCGGCGCCCCGGGCGAGATCGGTCCGATCGGGCGCGGGCTCTTCGAGACTCTGGGGCAAGGCGTCTCCATCCCGCCCGGCGCCGTGCTTCTTCGCGGCAATCTCGCCTGTGTCGAGGAGGATGGCCGCATCGTCGACCGCCGGGCCGGACGCATCCGTTCGGGTGTGGGCGAGCTACTCGCCGGTCTCAGCCACGTCACGCTGCGTGATGGAGTGACCGCGCGCGTCCTGCCCGGTCACGAACACCGCGTCATCGTGCTTCTGGCCGGAGAGACCCTTTCGAGTGAGGTCGCCGACACCGATCCGGGTGAGCGCGCGGCCGTGCAGCGGGCGCTGCCGGTCCAGGCGCGCGGGGCGGCGCCCGATGCGCTCCGCACCGCCGCCGCGCTGGGCGAGCTGCTCGAGATCTCGCGGACCGTGCTCCAAGGGCACCCGGTCAACGCGGAGCGCGTTCGGCAGGGCTTGCTGCCCGCCAACGCGATCCTCACCCGCGGCGCCGCCACAGCGAAGCTCCTTCCCGATGGCGCGTCGCGCGACGGCGCGATGGTCTCGGGCTGCAACACCGCACTCGGCGTCGCGCGGTTCCTCGGCCTCCGGACGGTCACCTCCAAGGCGATGACCGGCAACCTCGACACCGACCTCGACGAGAAGCTCGCGGCTGCGGGAGCGCTTCTTCGCGAGTGCGAGTTCGTCGTGGTCCACATCAAGGGCACCGACATCGCGGCCCACGACCGGGACCCCCTCGCGAAGCGCGACTTCATCGGCCGCATCGACGCCGCCCTCGGGAAGTTCCTTTCCGCGCGCCCCGACCTCTCGGAGAGCCTCCGCGTCGTGGTGTCCGCCGACCACGGCACGTCATCCAACACGGGCAACCACATGCCGGGCCCGGTGCCGCTGCTCATCACGACGTGGCGGGCCGACTCGACCGAGGAGCAAGACTTCGACGAGGAGACGGCTGCACGCGGCGCCCTCGGCATGCTCCAACCGGGCGAGCTTGCCGACCTGCTCGGCATGGATCCCACGGCCAAGTGACGCCGCGGACCTTCGCGCTGCAGACTGCGGCTCAGGCCAGCATCGCCAGCTTGAGGTAGCGCCCTTCGGGGAAGGCGGCGAGCGTTGGGTGATCGGCGGGCGGGCCGAAGGTCTCCTGCACCACGAGATCGTGGCGACCGAGCACGGCGTCGTCGAGGGTGCCGACGAAGGCATTCATGTCGACATGGCTCGAGCAGCTCGCCGCGGCAAAGCGGCCGCCGGGAGCGAGCACCGCGACGCAGAGGCGGTGCAGTTTTTGGTATGCGGCGATCGCCCGCGGGACGGCCTTTTCGCTGGGCGCGAAGCTGGGCGGATCACTGATGACGAGGTCGAACAGCTCGCCCTTCGCAGCCGTCTTCTCCAGCCAGTCGAAGGCGTCGGCGGTGGCGAAGGCGTGCTTGCCAGGATCGATGCCGTTGGCGCGAAAGCTTCGCTGCGCGGTCGCGTGGGCACCCGAGGCGATGTCGACCGACGTGACGCGGGTCGCGCCGCCCAGCGCCGCGGCGATGGAGAAGCCGCCAGCGTAGCTGAAGAGGTTGAGCACGCGTTTGCCCTTCGCGGCTTCGCGCATCATGCGGCGGTTTTCACGTTGATCGAGGAAGGCGCCGGTCTTCTGACCGCGCGCCAGATCGACCTCCATCTTCATGCCGTGCTCGAGGATCTCGATGCGCTCGGGCATGGGCTCGCCCCAGGCGTCCTCCACCTTGGTCTCGTTGCCGCTCCCGGCAGTGCGCACGGCGACGCAGCTGACGCCGCGCTCGCCGAGCATCTTGGCGAGGAGAGGCACGAGGCGATCGAGCCAATCTGCGATGGCGTCGCCATCGGTGCGAACGATCGCTACGTGCGCGTAGCGATCGACCACCAGCCCCGGTACCCGATCGCCCTCGCCGTGCACCAGTCGAAAGGCGGTGGTCGGTCCATCGCCTTTCGACCCGAACATCGCGTCGCGCCGTTTGAGCGCGGCGCCGATGCGCTTGCTGAACGAGCCTTCGTCGAGGTGCGCCACGCGACCGCCGCGCTTGGCGTCAGCGCGCTCGTGGAGACGCACCGCGATCGGCGAGCTCGCGTCCCACAATCCGGCGCCGAGGATCTCGCCGCCGGCGGCGACCTCCACCACCGACCCGGAGGTCAGATCGCGCGGGGGCCGGGCGATCGCCGCGCGAAACACCCAGGGGTGCCCTCGACGCACCGAGTGTGCCGCTTGAGCTGCGATGTCCACGCGCATGGCAGAGCCACTAACACGCTAGAATCCGCAGCGGTGAGCGTTGCTTCCAGGGTTGGTCCTCTCATCGCTCGCGGCGTCGTCGCGCTCGGCGCAGCGGCGGCCGTGTCGGCGTCGTGCTCGCGCGATCGCTCGGCGCTCGAGCAAGACCCGACACAGGCGGGGGGAGGGGGCGGCGCAGCGGTCTCCACCGCGATCGGTCTGGTCACGGCGACCACCGGTGACGGCGGATACGGCGCGTTCGGAGTCGGCAACGGGGGACGCGATCCCTCGTCGAGCAACGGACAAGGCGGCGACGGTGGCGCGCGACCGGTCGAGCCGGATGGACCGAATCGCGTGGTCGTGGTCCACGGGATCGCCGACCGCGATCGCCTGGCTTTTTGCTTCGCAAGCCCCGCTGGCGAGGGCCTGGCAGTCGCGCCCTTTCCCAAGGGTGGGCTCTGGTTCGCCGGCGTCGCCGACGTCGATGTCGAGGCTCTTCCGACGTCTGGCGATGCCGTCGTGATGGTGGTGAGCGGAGCCGAGATCGATCTCGAAGAAGCGTCGTGCGCCAAGCTCCTGGCCGAGCCGGGGGCCACGCCCGAGCTGGAGGTCGCGGCGCTGGGGTTGGTGCCCGAAGGTGCGCTGAGCGCACCGCGCATCCTCGTCCTGGCCGCGACCGGTTGCCTCGGCGGCGAGGACCATGAAAACGAGCTCATGGAGCAGGCGTGTGGCGCCGGGTACGGGGCGCTCTCGCCGACCGCATCCCTGGTGGCCGCGAGCCCATCGCGCCTCGCCGCCCCCGATCGGTTGGGGATCCAATCGATCGGCGCGTCGCTTGCCGCCGCCCCCTTCGACGTGCTCCTCCGACCAAACCTGGATGGCGTGCCATTCCGCGTGACCGAGGCGTTGTCATGGGGCGCTTCCGCGCCGTTCCCGCCGAATCAGGAGCGGGCTGCGGTCTACGTCGGCGTGCCCGCCCAGCTGTCGACGATCGTGACACTGCCCAACGACGACGAGGTTCCGCTCGACGAGATCGATCTCGCCGGCGCCGCCGAGCGCGCCGGCATCAACACGTTCTCGGACGGCGAGGCGATAACGATCGCCTTCGTCGGCGCCCAGCCCGGCCTCGGCGACGGCCCCTGGTGGCACGGCTTCGATGCCGTCCTCATTCCCAAGGATCCCTAGGCGAGCGCTGGGAAACTGCTGCGCGCCCCGCTAGCTGCGTTGCTGGGGGCCCACCGGTCCTCGAAATACAGGAGTATTCCTCCGGCCGGTCCCCCCCACGAGCTGCCAAATCAGGTCGCACGATCAAGCTTCACCCGAAGCATGAGACGCTCGACCGTCATCGCACACGTCAGCGCGACGAGGCGTGGAAGAAGCAGCATCCGAAAGGTGCGGCCCAGGGTCGAGCGCAAGATTGCCCATCTCATGCGACGCGAGCACGGCGGGCGCCGTGCTCGCGTGCGAGGGCGCGAACGCGTGAAGCAAGACTTCGCGCTGCTCGCCGCGAGCATCAACCTCGCGCGCCTCGCCGTGCTCGGCATCCGCATTGCCCCGATCCGCGGTGACCTCGCCCCCGCCGACGGGACTGGTCCGCGTCGTGGGTGGGAAGCGGGCGTGAACGACGCCACCGATCGAGCAGGCGACGGGGTCGTGTTCACGACCCGTGCCGTAGTCGAACGAGAGGTCGGGATCGAGGAAGCCGTCCATGTCGCGGTCGAGGTCGGCCACGGTGACGCCCTCCGGCAGGTAGCCGGCGCGCTGCGTGACCTCGACGCAGTCGTCGCTCGCGAGATCGTCGACGTGCGAGAGCACGAGCAACGACACGGGCGCGCCGCTGATCGTGAGAAGTGCGCTGTCGGCATAGTGTCGGTGCCACCGATCATCTCGAGCACCTCGTGCAGCTCCGCGAGCTGGTTGTCCACGCCTTGCTCTCCGCGAGGCGACGCTACGTCCGCTTGCTCGCAGATCGGATCGGCGGTGCCGTCGAGGTCGAATCCGTCGCGCCCCCCCAATTCGGTGACGCCCGGAATGTCGATCTCGCGCAGGACGACCACGACGTCTCGACCACCAGTGCACAGGGGCGAGTAGGGAAATCGGTGCGACCAGGCAAGGCTGGTCCGAAGGGAGCGAGGTTGCGATGACGTCATGAATTTCGGTTCATCGTCCAGCGGGTGCGAGCCCCGCCCGGCGAAGGGTGCGCCCACCCAGCCGGTAGCGAGCCTTGCGACGGACGCGGTGACGCGGCCGGCGATGCGTAGGTGCGCGAAGGGTGTGGGCCGTGGGGAATGCAGCCACGAAAACTATTTCACCGAA
>Ga0105046_10016697_pt1 | contig 11267 bp, 10 predicted proteins | sample MAT03_FD_78385 | JGI IMG/M metagenome (GOLD analysis project Ga0105046, IMG submission 78385) | Freshwater microbial communities from Lake Fryxell liftoff mats and glacier meltwater in Antarctica - MAT-03 (megahit assembly) | ecosystem: Environmental > Aquatic > Freshwater > Ice > Liftoff...
CCTAACCCGCGAGCGATCGACGAAGCCAGGCGTGCGTAGAACGTTCCCGGGCGCCGCTCGCCACTCATCCCCGAAACGAAGCCAGGCGTGCATAGAACGTTCCCGGGCGCCGCTCGCCACTCATCCCCGAAACAAAGCCAGGCGTGCATAGAGCGTTCCCGGGCGCCGCTCGCCCCCATCCCAAAGAGTGGTCCCAGTCCCACCCAAAACGCCCCATTAAAGGATGTAAGCCCCGCTGGGAAGGCGGGGCTTACGGTGATTCTTGGGGAGGAGAGAGATTCTTGATCTCTTATATGTTTTGATCAGTGGGAGGTAGGTGGACTCTTCATGCGCCGCGGGCGCTATACCGCGTTGAAGCGGTAAGTGCCAAGTGAGCGGCGCCGAATCCAACCAGGAAGATGGCTGCTACGGGTACGTCTCCGACGATGCCGGCAGCGATGCCGATACCGAGGGTGCTGAGTCCGATGATCCAGTTGAAACCTTCATGCGTTGAAACAGGGAGGGCTTTGGTTGAGCTGGCGAGTGCGCCGCCCATCAGCAGAGCCCCGAGGAAGAAGGAGACGAGGCCGACACCGGGGCTGAAGGTCAGCAGGTACGGCACTACCATCATCAGGGGTGCGAACGCGAGTATCAGTGCGTTGTGTGTTTCGAGGGGGATTGTTCGCCTGGTCATGGTCATGTACTCCTGTGTAAGAAAGTACGCCCCTGGGGTGTGCCTGTGTGTGAGTCGAGTCACAGTGTGTTCATCAATTTTGGGTAGGCCCCGAAAACCGGCATTAAACCGTCAACTGGTTGACCCAAACCCGCTCTGATGGGATGCCAGATACCTTTCCTGAATGGCCCGAAAACGATCAAGACTGGACACCGTGCTGACCGAGCGGGGCCTTTTTCCGTCCCGCACCGTTGCCGCCCGGGCGATTCGGGCAGGCCAGGTCAAACTTGGCGTTGATGGTCCGGTGGCCCTGCGTCCCAGCCAGGATGTGAATCCCGATCAGGACATCCAGATCCTGCAGGCCCGACGTTTCGTTTCCCGGGGTGGGATCAAACTGGCCAATGCACTTGATTCGCTCGAGATTGACGTGACCGGCCTCAAGTGCCTTGATGTCGGGGCGTCCACGGGAGGTTTCACCGACTGCCTGCTCCAGCGGGGTGCTGAACACGTGACTTCCCTCGATGTCGCTTACGGCCAGATCGATGATGCGATGCGGCACCACGAGAAAGTGACGGTGATCGAGCGCCTGAACGCCCGCGACATGCTGCCGTCCGACCTCGATTACAAACCGGAACTCGCGGTGATCGACGTTTCGTTCATCTCTCTGCGCAAGGTGCTCGAGCCGGTTGTGAACACCTGCGCCGATGACGCCAGAATCATGGCGATGGTGAAGCCACAGTTCGAGCTTGGCCGGACCAGGGTCGGGCGGGGCGGAGTCGTGCGTAAACCGGAGGATCGCCTGGAGGCTGTTGTCGGAATCGCTGATTTCGCTCTGGATCTGGGCTTGTCATTGCAGGGGGTGGCTCCAACCGGACTTCCAGGGCCCAAAGGGAACCTCGAAACTTTCCTCCTCCTCGGCCGAACTGGCGAAGGCGCTGAAAGCGGCGCCGCACTCTGCGAAGGTGTGGAGCTATGAGCGCCCCGGTTGCATTCCTTTTTACCCACAGCCACGCCCAGGGAATCGATCGGGCGACCGAGGTGTGCCACGCGGCTGCCGAGCGTCATGGCTGGAACCTGGTGATGAGCGCCGACCGCGGAACCCTCCAGCCCGAACTCTGCGTCGTCCTTGGTGGCGACGGCATGATGCTGAGCGCCCTGCGGACCACCACTGGTACCAGGACCCCTGTCTTTGGCATCAATTTTGGCCGGGTCGGATTCCTGGCGGCGGTTGAAGCTGACCAGATCGAACTCGGTCTTGACCGGGCTTTTGCCGGCGACATCGAAATGATCGACCTGTCTGGCCTCGACGTGACCATGGGCGAGCAGAAGTCAGTGGCTCTCAATGACGTCTCTTTCAGCCGGCGGCCGCGCGGCGGTGTTGCTGAACTCAGCTATCGCATCGCTGGCGAAGAAGTCGGCCATGTCCGCTGTGACGGCCTGGTGGCGGCCACTTCGACCGGATCCACCGGTTACAACCTCGCCAACAATGGCCCGATCCTGGCTTGGGGAGTCGACGGTTATGTGGTCAGTTACATCGCGCCCCACACCCTGACGGCCCGTGCCCTGGTGGTTGCGCCCGGAGACGTCCTCCACGTGACCAATCATCGAAGTCGCGACGTGGTGGATACGGCTGTGGACGGGGTCCAGGTCGGTGACCTGTCGCCGGGAGCCGAAGCTGAAGTCAGATACAGGCGTGACGTCGCAAGGCTCGCCCAGCTTCCAGGTTCAAACTTTTACCACCGTATTCGTGAAAAGTTCGGCCACCTGGCGGTTTAACAGGAAGCTTCGTCCGCGCCCGGTGCTAAACAGGGTGTCCATGCTGCGTGAATTGCGAATCGAGAACCTCCTGCTGATTGAGCGGGCCGAGCTTCAGCTTGGTCCCGGCCTCAACGTGCTGACCGGTGAAACCGGTGCCGGCAAAACCGTGCTCGCGCATTCGCTCGACCTGCTGATGGGCGGCAAAGCGAAACGCGGAATCGTCCGACCGGGCGCCTCGGAGGCCTGGGTCGAGGGTGTTTTCGGTCTGCCGACCGGCTGGCAGGACGACCGTGAGCTTTCGGAGATCCTCGAACGGCTTCCGGCCGGCAGCGAAGACCTGGTCCTCGGACGGCGGGTGTCAGCGGCGGGCCGGACCACCGCATTCGTTGGTGGCCGTGCCGCCAGCGCGGATGACCTCCATGTCCTGACTGAACGCCTCCTTGCTTTCTACGGACAGCACGAGCACCGTCGCCTGACGATCAGCTCCGCCCAGCTGGCCATGGTCGACGGATCCGGTGGACCGGCCCAGTCCAGACGACTCAGCCATTACCGCGAGATCTGGGGGCGGCACCGGGAGGTGGCAGCGGAGCTTTACGAGCTGGTCAATCGTGACCAGGCCCGTGAGCGTGACCTTGACCTCCATCGCTTCGAACTCGACGAAATCGAGGCGGTCGCGCCGCAACTGGATGAGAAGGAAGGACTGGATTCCGAGCGGGACCGCCTGCGCCACGCTGAAGGGCTGCGGCTCGCCGCGCTGGATGCGGCCGAGCGACTCAAAGGTGGAGATACCGGCGAAGGCGCTTCGGGTGACCTGGCCCAGGCTTCGACCGGGCTCGGCTCGGTTCGTGGGGTCGACCAGACCCTCGACACGCTTGGTGACCGGGTCGAAAGCCTGCTGCTGGAGATCGAAGACGTGGGCGTCGAGCTTGGCATCTACGTCGACGCGATTGAAGCCGATCCCGAGCGCCTGCTCGCGATCGAAGAGCGGCTCGACCTGCTCGACCGGCTTGAACGAAAACATGGCGGCACGATCGGGAAAGTCGTTGAACACGCCGAATGGTGTCGCGCCGAGATCGACCGCCTCGAAGGCGGCGAAAGCCGTGAGCTCGAGCTGCGGGCCAACCTCGACGCGTTGACTGCCGAACTGGAGACCGCCGGTTCGGACCTGACCGCTGGCCGGCAGGAGGCCGCGGCCAAACTTTCGTCAATCGTCACCGGTGAATTGGCGGACCTGTCGATGGCCGGTGCAAAGCTTGAAATCGAGCTGCGGCCGCTCCCGGACGGTGCCGGGCCGAACGGGGCGGAGACCGTTGAATTCATGCTCGCCCCGAACCCCGGTATTGCGGCCCAGCCCCTGCGTGATTCCGCTTCTGGCGGCGAGCTGTCCCGGGTGATGCTGACCCTGGCCGGCACCGGATCGGGCGATTCCGGGCGGACCCTGGTCTTCGACGAGATCGACGCGGGAATCGGTGGCAATACGGCGACTGCGGTTGGGGACCGGCTTCATTCAGTCGCTCGTGACCGCCAGGTCATCGCGATCACCCACCTGCCCCAGGTGGCCTCACGGGCGGACACCCATTTCTCGGTCGACAAGGATGTCGGAACTGAAACCGCCCTTGCCACAGTTACCAGGCTGGAAGGCGAACCACTGGTCGAAGAGATCCGGCGCATGATGGGTGCCGAACGCGGTGACGAAGCTGCCACCCGGCACGCACGCGAGCTGGTCGCCTCCCGCCGCTAGCCAATTCACGCCACAACGATCCCTTTCCGCGGCAGGCATTACCCTCACGGGGTGAACGCCATCACAAAACGGCTCCGCAGCCGTTCCGACGGATCTGATCCGGAAGAACCCGCCGCTGGAGCCAGCACCGCCGGAATCGCCCGTCCCGGCAAGAAGACCAAAGATCTGGTCAAAGGGCTGAAGCCCGGTGAGATCGCCGTGATCGGGCATCGGAACATCGACCGCATAGCGGCCGAAGATCTGTCCGGCAGCGGGGTGGCTGTTGTTCTGAACAACGACCCGTCTTCCGACGACAAGTACCCGAATCGCGGGCCGCTGATCCTGGTCGAAGCCGGGATTCGCCTGATCGACTTTCCCGGGGACGACCTGTTCGAACTTCTTTCTGACGGGGACCGGATCGAGCTGGTCGGCCCCGAACTCAAACGCGATGGCGAGACCCTGGCAATCGGCATCGAGCAGCTGAAGCCCGACCTCGACCTCCAGCTGGCCACCCAGCAGCAGGACATTCACCACGCGCTTGCCAACTTCGCTGAAAACACGGTCACCCACATTCAGGAAGAGGCCGAGCTGCTCAGCGGCGGCATCAAGCTTCCGGAAACGAGGACCAATTTCCGTGACCGGCATGTGCTGATCGTGGTTCGGGGGCCTGACTACAAGAGCGACCTGCGGGCGCTGCGGGCCTACATCGGCGACGTCCGGCCGGTCCTCATCGGTGTTGATGGTGGGGCCGACGCGATTCGCGATGCCGGATACAAGCCGGACATGATCCTCGGCGATATGGATTCGGCCACCGATGGAACTCTCAAGTGCGGCGCTGAACTCGTCGTCCACGCCTATGCGAACGGTAAAGCGCCGGGCCAGCAGCGGCTGGTTGACCTCGGGCTTGACCCGATCATCCTGCCTTCGGTTGGCACCAGCCAGGACGTCGCCATGCTGATGGCTTTCGAGAAAGGTGCGTCACTGATCGTCACGGTTGGTGCCCACTTCAACCTGATCGAGTTCCTCGACAAGGACCGCGACGGCATGTCCTCGACCTTTCTCACCCGACTTCGGATCGGCGAAGTGCTGGTCGACGCCAAAGGCGTGAGCCGCCTGTATACGCCAGGCCTTACCACTGGACCACTTTTCTTCTTCCTGGCTGCTTTCCTGGTGCTTGTGGTCGTGGTCATCCTGACCTCTCCGGCCCTGGCCGATCTGGCCGATCTGATCTGGTTGAAGCTGAAGATCTGGCTCGGTTTCTGAGCCTGATGCCTTCCACTTCGGTTAGGTCTTAGGCTCTCCGCCATGGGTTACAGCGCTCGCTATCACGCGGCATCTCTCGCGGCGGTCTTTCTGGCCCTCGCGATCGGCATCCTGATCGGTTCCCAGGTTGGTGGCGACGTGCTGAACAACACCCGCAAGGACCTCGAATCGAGCCTCACCGGGGACCTCACCGACGCCCGCAGCCAGATTGACGACCTCGAGACCGAAAAAGGCTGGGCCAGTGATTTCGGCAACGGGGTCCTGCCGGCACTCACGGAGAACCAGCTTTCCGGCAAAAAGGTCGGCCTGATCGGGCTGGGCTCGCTGCCTTCCGAGATCACGGACAACGTCGATGCGGCAATCCAGCCGACTGGCGCCGAACTGGTCGCGGTTGGTGTCATCAAGCAGCCGCCGGACACGGTCGCCCTGTCGGATTCGCTCGCCGGCACCAAACTCTCTCCCGTGGCCCAGAGCGTGGACGGGCTGGAGGCTTACGGAATGGTCGCCGGCCGTCAGCTCGTCAAAGGCGGACGCGTTCTGACTGCCACGGAGAGCGACCTCCTGTCGCAGTCGAGTGGCAAGTTCGGCGACCTTGATGCGCTGGTTGTCTATCGGGCCGATCCGGGCGACATCGATCCCGAAGGGGCCGATGAAGCTGATGCTCTCGATTCGGGACTGATCACCGGTGCCAACTCGACCGTCGCCCAGGTGGTCGGGGTCGAGCAGGTCGCCACTGATCCTTCGTCCGTTGCATTCTTTGACGACCAAAGCGTCACCAGCGTCGACAACATCGATCAACCGGCTGGCAAAGTCAGCCTGGTCTATTCGATCGCCGGGGCCGAAGGCAGTTTTGGTGTGAAGGACCGCTCGGACCGCCTGCTGCCGGAGCTGCTCAAGCCGCTGCCTCCCGCCAAACAGGCGAAGCCCCAGAACAAGAAGCAGGGCTGAGCCGTCACCTGGCTCGGATTGCCGGTGGCGATCCTCGTTTCACTGCTGGTGGTGCCAGCCGGCTGCCGGGGTCTGATCTCGTCGGGCCTGGTCAGGGTGAATTTTCGTGACGAGAAGCTGGCCTTTCCTCTGGGAGCCATCCTCGTAACGGCCACTCTCGTGAGCCTCGCGCCGTTGGCCGTGCTGAACGAAAGGGCCGGGCTGGACCTGCTCGACCCGGACCTGCGTCGCTGGAGCATTTACCTGATCGGCATTGCCTTTCTCGGACTCCTTGATGACTCTCTCGGGCTTGGGTCCAGCCCCGATACCCCTCGCGGCTGGCGCGGGCACGCCAAAGCAGTCATGCACGGCGAGCTTTCGACCGGCGCGATGAAAGCGATCGGCGCCCTGGCGCTTGCCTCATACGTCGTGACCGGCACCGGCAACGAATGGCTGGGATACATCGCCGACGTCGCCCTGCTGATCCTCGTGACCAACCTGTTCAACCTTTTTGACCTGCGTGGTGGCCGGGTGGAGAAAGCGATGCTCCTCGTGCTTTTGGGCATTTGCCTGGTCGGCTGGACCATCCAGCCAATTGAGCTGCTCGGGATATTCCTCGGCCCGTTCCTGGTCGGCATGGCCCTGACCCTGCGCAACCGGGCGATGCTCGGCGACACCGGTTCCAACCTTGCCGGGGCGATCGTGGGGGTCTGGTTATTGACGGAATTGGGCGAAACAGGCAGGTTGATCGCCCTCGGTGTTGTCATTTTGATCACTATTTACGGAGAATTTCGCTCAATTTCCGGGTTCATCGACAGGTTTCCGCCTCTCCGGTTTATAGACTCCATCGGGAGAGTTAAGTGAGCAAGCCGACCCAAGGAGAAACCCGATTCATCTTCGTCACTGGCGGAGTGCTTTCGGCTCTCGGAAAAGGCATCGCTTCCGCTTCGATCGGACGGCTGCTCAAGGCCCGCGGTTTCCGGGTCCAGATCCAGAAATTTGACCCGTATCTGAACGTCGATCCGGGCACGATGAGTCCTTTCCAGCACGGAGAGGTTTTCGTCACCGAAGATGGCGCCGAGACCGACCTTGACCTCGGTCACTACGAGCGTTTCACCGACGAGAACACCTCACGGGCCTCGAACGTGACCGCCGGCTCGGTTTACAACTCGGTCATTCGCCGTGAACGCCGCGGCGACTACCTCGGCGGCACCGTCCAGGTGATCCCCCACATAACTGACGAGATCAAGAACCGCATCCTGATCGTCGCCGAGACCAAACAGGTCGATTTTGTGATCACCGAGATCGGTGGCACGGTCGGCGACATCGAATCGCTGCCTTTCCTCGAAGCGATTCGCCAGCTTTACACCGACCTGACACCCAAACGGGCGATGTTCATCCACCTGACACTGGTGCCTTACATCCACCATGCCGGTGAGATGAAAACCAAGCCGACCCAGCACTCGGTGCAGGAACTCCGGCGTATCGGCATCCAGCCGCATGCCCTGATCTGTCGCTCGGTTACGGGCCTGGATCGTGACATCCGCCAGAAGATCGCCCACTTCGCCAGCCTTCCCATCGACGCCGTGATATCCGGTCAGGACGTCGACAACGTCTTCAGAATCCCGCTGATGTACCGGGCTGAAGGCCTCGATGACTTCATCATCGACCACTTCCGCATGGAAGCCGCGGCGCCTGACCTCAGTGAGTGGGAAGAGATGCTGCGGATGGCCGATCGGGCGGAAGGGACCGTCCGGATCGCTCTGGTCGGCAAATACATCCAGCTGGCCGATTCATACAAGTCGGTAATGGAAGCCCTTGAGCACGGAGGCATCCACAACGGGGTCAAGGTCCAGTGCGATCTGGTCGACTCCGAGAATTTTGACGTGAATGAACTCGATGGCGTCGACGGGATTCTGATTCCGGGCGGCTTCGGAGAACGCGGCATCGAAGGCAAAGTCGAAGCGGCCAGGTACGCGCGTGAAAACGGCATCCCGTATCTGGGTATCTGCCTCGGCATGCAGATCGCCGTGATCGAGTTCGCCCGTTCGATCGCCGGCATGGATGGCGCCAATTCGGCCGAGTTCGATCCCGAGACTGAATTCCCGGTGGTTGACCTGCTGCCCGAGCAGAAAGAAGTTTCTGACATGGGTGGCACCATGCGCCTCGGCGCCGACCCGGTGAAGCTCCACGAAGGAAGCAAGGCGGTCGAAATCTATGGCGAAGCGGTCATCTACAAGCGCCACCGTCACCGTTACGAAGTCAACAACCTGCTGCGCACCCGACTGGAAGACGAAGGCCTCGTATGCAGCGGCACCTCTCCGGACGAGCGTCTGGTCGAGATCATCGAGCTGCCGGACCATCCTTTTTACGTCGCATCCCAGTTCCACCCCGAATTCAACTCCCGCCCGAATCGTCCGGAGCCCCTGTTCCGCGAGTTCATGAAGGCGGCCGCGGGTCGTGCCGCCGGGCGCGAACCCGACGAAGCCCTCGCGGATATCGACGTCGAACAGGTGAAGTAGTGGAGGCGGTCTTCTGGCCGGCCCTCGCGTTGATTGTTGCCACGGTGCACGCGATGCGGCACCGGGAAGGCCGCTCGAAGGGCGAAGTTGCCGGGATCTACCTGCGGTGGTGGCTGATCATTGCCGTCGGAGTCGGCGGAATCTTCGGTGCAGCTTTTCACGTGTTCGATGGCAACCAGGTCGCTGAAGAGATCTGCTTCACCCGCGGCGACGGCGGCTTCCAGTTCGAGAACGCCATGGGGGACCTGGCGATCGGGGTTGCTGCCCTTGCCTGCATCTGGATCAGGAATCCGTGGTGGTATGCGGCGGTGATCCTGGTTTTGACGATCCAGTTCTTCGGTGATGGTTACGGCCACATCTACCAGATGATCGAGAACGACAACCATTGCGTCGACAACACCGGTTTGATCCTCTGGGTGGACTTCATACTGCCGATCGTCTCGATCGGGCTGTTCGCGCTCTGGCAGTCGGGATCACGTTCGGATCCTCCGGTGGCAACCAAGCCGAAGTGAACCTCCTTTGAGTCGATTTGCCCGACTCTGCGAGATCGCGAGCCCAACCGGCGAAGAGGCTGCGGTTGCGGCTGCGGTCAAAGCCGAAATCGAGTCATTCGGTATCGACGTATTCGAAGATGATGCGGCCGGGCCGACTGGGGCCGGCAGCGGCAACCTGCTCTTCCGGATCGAAGGTGAGAAGCCGGGTTATGTCCTGTTCTGTGCTCACCTCGACACCGTTCCCCACAGCGGTCCGATCTCCGTTGTGCTCGAGGATGGCGTCTACCGAAGCGGGGGTGACACCATCCTCGGGGCCGACAACAAAGCCGCGGTCGCGGTGATGATGGAACTGACCAATCGTTATCGGGAAAAGCGGCCGCCGATCGGCATCGAGGTGCTTTTCACCGTAGCCGAGGAGCAGGGATTGCTTGGTGCAGTAGCTTTCGACAAGTCCCTGCTGAAAGCCCGGATTGGTTTCGTGTTCGACCACGCGACCGACATCGGCGAAGTGATCACTTCCGCGCCCAGCCTGCACAAGATCAACGCCGAATTCAAGGGGGTCGAAGCGCACGCCGGCCTGGTGCCGGAAGCCGGCCGGTCGGCGATTGCGGCCGCGGCAACAGCGATCTCCGAGATGAAACTGGGACGGGTCGACGAAGAGACGACTGCCAACATCGGCCGGGTCGAAGGTGGCTCATCCGGCAACGTCATTCCCGGCAGTTGCCGGGTATCCGGTGAGGCACGATCGACCGATCCCGACCGGGTGATCGAAGTGATCGCCGCGATGAGCGACAGCATGATCTCGGCCGCTTCGGAAATGGGGTGCGAGGTCGACATCGTCACCGAAGAGGTCTTCCGCGGATACCGGATCGCCAATGACTCGCCAGCACTTGCGGTTGCCGAAGCGGCACTTCGGGCCCGGGGCCACGAGCCGAAACATGTGCCGACCGGCGGTGGCAGCGATGCCCACGTATTCATCCTCGCCGGGATCGACGCCCTGCTTCTGGCCAACGGCACCTATGACAACCACACCAACGACGAGTCGGTGCCCCAGGCCAACCTCGTCGAGATGCTGGAGATCTGCGAAGAGATCCTGATCGCTGCGGCGGCCAGATGCTGAAGCTGCGCCGGGCGACCGTGATGTCGGCCGATCCGCTGACGGTGGGGGTCGACGGTGTTGAGCGTCCCGCCTGGGCAGACAAGGGTTTGATCGGGCCCTGCGAGGTGGGGGATGAAGTGATCGTCAACGTCGAAGCGCTTGACCTCGGACTCGGCTCCGGCGGTTTCGACATCGTCCACGTGAACCTGACTCGCGGACTCGATGCGGAAGGGTCCGAAGAGGATCACGTAATGAAGCTGAATTACAGCTCTCTCCAGCATCCGGTGGGGTCGATCGAGCGGCCGGTTGACGATGAAGCGGCGGCCGGGCTTGGCATGTCGATTCCCGTTTTGGCGATCGGTCTTCATGGCCACCTGGCGCCGGCGGCGTGGGCGATCGCGGACCGGGCGAAGAGGGACGGCCGTCCGGCTCCGAGCGTCGGTTACGTCCAGACCGGTGGAGGAGCCCTGCCCGGAAGTTTTTCCCGTGATGTGAAGACCCTGCTCGACCGGAACCTGATCGTTGGCCACATCACAGCAGGACCTTCTTATGGTGGCCAGGCTGAAGCGATCAGCCTGATCGGCGCCATCGACGCGGCGGAATCGCAGGCCTGGGACGCGGTCATCAGCGGTCCCGGCCCGGGAATCCTCGGATCGGCCACGGTTTACGGTCACGGTGGAATGAGCGCGCTCGACGTCGCCCACGCCGGGCTGGCGCTGGGCGCACCGGTGGTGCTTTCACCCCGCCTGTCGAGCGGTGATCCACGGCCACGTCATCGAGGCCTGAGCCACCATTCCCGGTCGGTGCTCCAGTTGCTCCTGGCGGGAGTCGA
>Ga0105046_10016699_pt1 | contig 11266 bp, 8 predicted proteins | sample MAT03_FD_78385 | JGI IMG/M metagenome (GOLD analysis project Ga0105046, IMG submission 78385) | Freshwater microbial communities from Lake Fryxell liftoff mats and glacier meltwater in Antarctica - MAT-03 (megahit assembly) | ecosystem: Environmental > Aquatic > Freshwater > Ice > Liftoff...
ACTCCGAACCGGTCCGGGCGGCCCCAAGGCTCCGGACCTCGTCAGACCAGCGAAAAGGCGGCCTCCGACGGCTGCGCGTTCCGCCCTGCGGAGGGTCCTTGGATCGTTATCGAGCGATTAGGGGGAATTCTGGAAAGGAAGAGGGCTGAAGAGGACCAGGGATATTTCCGCGATTTGCAGGAAGACGTGGAGATGCTGTCGGGTTTGACGACGGAGGTGGCGACGTTCGCACGATCGGAGTTGAAGCGGGAACCGGTAGTGCTGAAGCCGGTCGCGCCGGGCAATGGTGGGGCGTGCGGTGCGGGTGGAAGCGGCATTTCGGTGGATGCGCGGAAGCAGGGGGGAATAAAGGGCATTCTCGGTTTCCGATCGCGGGCCCGGGGGTGCCGGAAGAGGCCCTGGAGAAGATATTCACACCGCTTTTCCATACCGTGATACACCTGATAGTTCATGTCGCAACCCGCCACCTCCCGCGTTCGCTTTCGCGTGCTTGGATTCTGTGTCGCGCTGGCATCGATCACTTACATGGATCGCATTGCCATCGCCAATCTGGCCAAGTTCATTTCCCGCGATCTTTCACTTTCGGACACGCAGATGAGCTACGTGTTCAGCGCATTTACGCTGGCGTACGGACTGTTCGAAATTCCGACGGGGTGGTGGGGCGACCGCGTGGGGACGCGCCGGGTTTTGATGCGGATTGTGAGCTGGTGGAGCACGTTTACGATCGCGACGGCGTTTGCCTTCAGCTATCCTTCTCTCCTCATTACAAGGTTCCTTTTTGGGCTTGGCGAAGCCGGGGCTTGGCCGAACGCGGCGAAGACGTTTTCGAAGTGGATTCCGGTGCGGGAGCGCGGGACAGCGCAGGGCATCTTTTTCATGGGCGCGCATTTCGGGGCGGCCTATTCACCGCTTTTGATTCAGTATTTACTGACGTTTATGGAGTGGCGGTCAATTTTTGTTGCTTTTGGCTGCATTGGGTTTGTTTGGGCCGGCCTGTGGTTTTGGTGGTTTCGTGACGACCCGGCCGACCATCCGTCCGTCTCCGCCGCCGAGCGGGCCTATATTATTGAAGGCCGCGGTCCCGAGCCTTCGCATAGCCTGAAGGGTGTCCCCTGGGGCCTAATTCTGCGTTCACGGAATGTATGGCTGCTGTGCGCGATGTACTTTGTACAGACGTACGGCTTCTATTTCTATCTGACGTGGATGCCGACCTATCTGGAACGGGTCCGCGGATTTGAATCGACTACGCTCAGCCTTTTCGCGGGAGCTCCAATGGTGGCCTGCATGATTGCCGATCTTACAGGCGGCGTGACGACGGACGTATTGACACGACGGCTGGGATTGCGATTGGGCCGGGCGCTTACGGGCGGATCGTCATTTCTATTCGCGGCTATTTTTACCGTCGGCGGCACCCTGGTGGACGATGGGGCGACGGCGGCGCTGCTGCTGGCCGCGGGCGCGGGTTGGGGCGCGTTCTGCCTGGGCGCCGCCTGGGGTACGTGTCTGGATATCGCCGGAGAGCATGTTGGCGTGGTTGGCGCCTTTATGAACACGGCAGGCCAAGTGGGCGGCTTTCTGTCGCCGATTATTTTGACATTGATGGTGAACCGGTTTGGAGATTGGAATATCGCGATCCGCTTGAGCGGCGGATTGCTACTGGTGGGGGCAATTTGCTGGCTGTTTATTGATCCGCGGAAGCAAATCGCCCACAATCACAAGTAATGCTTCGCACACTTCCTTTATTCCTTGCCGTGGTCAGTGTTTTCGCGCAGACGCCGCCGAAGGTTGTCGAGCCCGCTCCGATCGTTAATAAGCACTCGATTACGTTGAATGGGAAGACCCTCAACTACACCACTACAACCGGACGTCTGCCGCTGACCAACGAGCAGGGCGAACCGGAGGCGCATATTTTCTTCGTGGCATATACCTTGGAGAATCCTCCGGCGAAGCGGCCGTTGATGTTTTCGTTTAATGGCGGGCCGGGATCGGCGTCCGTGTGGTTGCACATGGGGGTGCTGGGGCCGAAGATTGTGCGGATGCAGGATGACGGCACGTATCCGGCGCCGCCGTTTGAGTTAGTGGACAATCCGCATTCGTTTTTGCCGTTTACCGATATGGTTTTCATTGATCCAGTGGGGACCGGGTATAGCCGGGCGGCGAAGCCGGAATTGGGCAAAAAGTTCTTCGGTGTGCAGGGAGATATTGCCAGCGTCAGCGAGTTTATTCGGTTGTGGCTGGGCCGCTATCAGCGATGGAATTCGCCGCTGTACATGATCGGCGAAAGTTATGGAACGTTCCGGGCGGCAGGCGTGGCGGGGTATCTGGTTGATCGCGGTGTTGCTTTTAACGGCGTGGTGCTGATTTCGAGCATTCTCCAATACCAGACGGTTCGGTTCACGCCTGGCAACGATCTTCCGTATAGTCTTTTTTTACCGACCTACACAGCGATTGCCTGGTACCACAAGAAGCTGGAGCCGGGGCTGCAGGGCGATATGCGCGAGGCGGTGAAGGAGGCGGAGCAGTACGCTAGCGGCGAATATGTCACGGTATTGGCAAAGGGTGACCGGCTGACACCGGCGGAGCGGACGAAGGCGATCGACAAGCTGCACCGCTTGACCGGGCTGGATAAGCGGTTTTTGGATCAGCACGATTTGCGGATCGAGATTAATCACTTTACCAAGGAATTGATGCGTGACAAGGGGATGACGGTGGGGCGATTGGATGGGAGACTGACCGGGGTGGAGGGTTTGAACGGTGATCCGACTCCGGAGTTTGACCCTTCGATGACCGCGATACGCGCGCCGTACACGGCGATTTTCAACGACTACGCACGGCGCGAACTGGGGTACGAGAGCGATCAGCATTACTACATCCTGGGCGGGGGCACGGGGCCTTGGGACTACGGGCAAGGCGGGAACAACCGGTTCGTGGAGACGGCGGACGCGCTGCGGCAAGCGTTTGCGAAGAATCCGTTCATGCGGGTATATATCGGGTCCGGATATTACGACTTGGCGACACCGTACTTCGCGACGGAGTATACGTTCAGCCATATGAGGCTGCCGGCAAAGTATAAGCGGCAGATTACGACGAAGATGTTCCCGGCAGGGCATATGTTTTATAGCCTGAAGCCAGCGCTGGCGGAATTGTCCAAGGATATTGAGGGGTTTGTACTGCGGAAGTGACTTTTGGGGGTAAGGCGCACGACGGACACGCTTCGGCACGGCGTGTGCGCTTCTAATTTACTTGTGATGCCCCCATTCCCGTGTTAGGCTGCAAAGAACCGCGCCCAAACGGCTATCGCCGTGAGGATTTATATTGTCTGACGTAACCAGACACAAAGGATGGGTGATATGAAGTCATTCTTGGGGATCCTGGCCGCTGGGCTGGGGATTTGGGCGCAAGGTTCGCCGGATAATTGTTCGTTTCAGCGAGACCCGCAGTCGTTCCTGGACGGTGAGGCGCGGACGATTCGCGAAATCAACGCGCGCACTCTGGCGTTTGCGGCCAAGGGCGGTGCGCGAATGGCAGGGCGATCGCGGAATGTTGCCGCCGGCGATCTGCCGCGGCGGAACTTCATTGATGAGGAGATCTTCGGGCGCCTGGAGCGGGATGGAATTCCGGCGGCCGCGTTGACTACCGACCCGGAGTTCGTGCGGCGAATCTATTTGGACCTGGCGGGCCGGCTGCCTACACCGGCTGAATATCGGGCGTTTTTAGACGATTCCAGCGGGCGTAAGCGAGATGCGCTCATCGACTCTCTGCTCTATTCTCTGGACTATGTAAACCGGTGGTCGACGTGGCTGGGGGACCTGGTTCAGAATTCGCGCACCGCGGCGAACGCGAATCAGAACGTACCCGGCCGGAACGCTATGTACGACTATCTGCGGGCGACTGTCCACAGCGACAAGAGCTTTCGCGATTTTGCCTGGGAGCTGACGACTTCGTCGGGGAATAACTATGACACCGGCACGGTCAATTGGCAGGTCCGTTCCATCACGCCCGGCGGGCCGGTGCAGGACCGCTATGACACAGCATCAATTCGCCTCTCGACGGCGTTCCTGGGGCTCGGTTATTATGACTGCCTGGCCTGCCATGATGGGCGCGGACATCTTGATCAGCTCAGCCTGTGGGGACGTTCGATTCCCCGCTCGGAAACGTATCGCATGGCGGCTCATTTTTCGCGGCTGAACATTGCCGGACGGGCCGCGCCGAATACGGATTTCTACTCGGGGAGCTTCGACGTCAACGACCGCACCACCGGCACCTACGATCTCAACAGCACCTTCGGGAATCGCCCAAATCGGGTTCGAATTGGCAATTTAGTGAATGTCACGCCGGAGTATCGCGACGGGAAGGTTCCGGCCGCGGGGCAAAACTGGCGGCAAGCGTTTGCCGATAATTTGACGGCAGATCCGATGTTTGCCCGGAACGCGGTGAATCGAATCTGGAAGCAACTGTTCCAGCTGGCGCTGGTGGAGCCGATGGATAATCTGGATCCGGCGCGGCTCGATCCCGACAAAGCTCCTCCGGCTCCCTGGGCTTTTCAGACGGCGCATCCGCGGCTGCTGCATCGATTGAGCGAGCAGTTTGTGAATTCGAACTACAGCCTGCGGGAAATGATCCGGTTGATTGTGTCCTCGACGGCGTATCAACTCAGTTCGCGATACGAAGGGGAATGGAAGCTCGACTACGTCCCGCTGTATGCGCGGCATCTGGCGCGCCGGATGGAGGCGGAAGAGGTGCATGACACGATTTCCCAGGCTTCCGGCAATTGGGTAAACTATACGCCGCAGGGTTTTGCCGCGGCTGTGCAAAGCGCATGGCTGATGCCGGATCCGTCGGAACCGGGAGGCGCGGCAGGAACATTGATGACGACGTTCCTGCGCGGTAATCGGGATACCCAGCCGCGGCGGCGGGAGGGATCGATACTGCAGTCGTTAACGCTGCTGAACGACACTTATGTTCGCGACCGCATACGCCTCAGTTCGTCGCCGAACTTGCGGGCCGCGGCAGCGAATCCGAACAATGCGGCGGTGATCGATGAAGTCTTCCTGTTGTATCTCGGCCGGCAGCCCAATGAGGAAGAGAAGACGATTGCGTTGGGCGCGTTTGCGAAAGCCAATACGGCCGCGCTGCGGAATGCCACGATCGAGGACCTGGCGTGGGTCATGGTCAACAAAGTCGATTTCCTGATCAACTACTGAAGGGACCCAAGACATGCCAACCAAAGATCATTTCGGATTTGATTGGACCGGTGTTCAAGGCACCCGTTTTTGGCGGGGACCCCATCTGGGCCGCCGCGTGTTTTTCCGCCATATGGCGTCGGCAGTGGGCGGCTATTTTATGCTGCCTGGGGGGCCGATGGAACGCGTGGCGCAGGCCGCGGAGACGCCGAAAGCCACGGCCGATTTCTGTATTTTCGTTTTGATGGAGGGCGCGCCGAGCCATATCGATACTTTCGATTTGAAAGTGGGGGCATGGACCCCGGCGGCGTTTAATCCGCAAAGTTTTAATGGCGTTGCCTGGCCGCAGGGGCTGATGCCCAAGTTGGCTGAGCAGATGGACAATGTGGCGCTGTTGCGGTCTGTGAAGCCTTGGGCAACGGCGCACGGATTGGCTCAGTCGTGGTTGCAGATCAGCCGGAATCCGGTATCGGGGCAGAACCGGGTCGCGCCGCATATTGGGTCGATTGCGTCACTGGAGTTGGGCGCGCGGACGGCGAACCGGGTTTTGCCGGGATTCATCGCATTGAACACGGGGTCCGGGCAAGGGCAGGGGTATTTGCCGCCGGAACATGCTCCGTTTTACGTGAGCCCCAATGGCGCCGCGCTGCGGAATACGACGCATTTCGATTCGCAGGCGATATTCGACCGGCGGTACGGCATGTTGCTCGATATGGATCGCGAGTTGAGGGAATCGCCAGAATTGGGTTCGGCGGGGTTGGAGATTGGGAAGTGGAATGAAGGTGCGCGGCGGCTGATGTATAACGCCGATGTGACGCGAATTTTCACTTTCGACAACAATGAGCGGGTTCGATACGGAAATTCGAACTTCGGGGCGGCTTGTATTACGGCGCGGAATCTGGTGCGCGCCAACATGGGAACGCGGTTTGTGCAGATCAATGTGGGCAGTTGGGACATGCACACAAACATCTATACCGGCGGTTTGAATGCGGGCAATGCGAATTCATTGGGCCGGACGTTTGACGCCGGGTTGGGGACGCTAATCGCCGATTTGAAAGCGGAAGGATTATTGGAGAGGACGATGATTGTCGCGATGGGCGAATTTGGCCGAACGCTAGGCGCGGTTAACGCCGGGAATGGGCGGGACCATTATCAACAGCAGGCGGCGTTGGTGGCCGGAGCAGGCATTCGTGGCGGGCGGGCATTAGGGACGACCGATGAGCGCGGCGCCCGGACGGACGATCCGGGTTGGTCGCGCGAACGGGATATTCGCGCGGAGGATATCGGCGCGACTATTTACTCGGCACTGGGGATTGACTGGACAACGGTACGGCGCGACGACCCCAGTGGACGAGGTTTTGAATACGTTCCTTCGGCAAAGGACGACCTATATGGGCCGATTAACGAGTTGTGGAGTTAGCGTCTTAACGGTTGTTTGAACCGGCTCCAGGCGCCGAGGACAGTGGCAAGGACACCGGCGAGAAGGAATAGCGCCCATTTGAAGTCGGATTCGCCTTCGAACTGGTGAGGGGACGCGAATATACCGCGTCCCAACAGGTAGACGGTTCCGAGAGTCCACAGGACGAAGAGGATTCGCAGTTTGCCTTTAACTGCGAGTGCGATCAAGATCAGACCGGTGCATCCAAGGACGAGCAGTGCAATTTTCAGGTCCTTCCCGCTCCAGGGGAGCATCGGGATTTCGAATCCAGCGTTGTCGCTGAGCGTGGCGACGAGGCCCAGCGCGAAGAGGACCAGCGAAATCAATATCTGGAAGCCGTAACTGTATAAACGGAGAATCGTTTGCACCATGGCGAAAGGTCATTGTATCAGGGGTTCCCAGGATTTTCCGAAGTAAAGAAATACGGCGGAAGGGACGATGCAATGTTTGACTGGTACCCTGACAGCAAGCGGGTATTCCGCCTGAGGAGAAGCTATCGTGATTCATCGCATGGGCCGCGTGTCCGTCGGGATGTTGTTCCTAACGGCGACGGGGCTACTGGCGCAGTTGACGCCGGAACAGAAGTTGATCGATTTGCAGACGATCGCCAGCCTGTACGCTAAACAGTACGCACCCTATGAGTGGAAGCGGGACAATCTGGGTTTCGACCTCTTCGATCTGCGTCCATGGGTGGAGCGGGCGAAATTGACGAAGACGGATCTGGAGTATTTGGACCTGGTTGCGGAGTATCTGGCCAAACTGCAGGACATTCATAGTTACTACATCGTGAATTCGGACTTCGTTGCCGATCTGCACTTGTATACGGACATCTTTGAAGGAAAGGTGCTCATTGAGCAGATCGATCGTTCTTATTTGCCGGTTTCGCGGTTTGATTTCGCGGTTGGGGATGAGATCGTTCAGTTTGACGGCAGGCCGGTGATGGACGCGGTTCAGTCGATTGCGAAGATTACGTCGTTTGCCAATACGCGTTCGACGCTGCGCTGGGCGGCCGACAAATTGGTGTATCGGGAACAGTATTTGCTGCCGAGCGCCGTAGCCATTGGTGAGACCGCGACGATCCTCGTCAGGCGGCAGGACGGCAGCGAGAAAAGCTACACGATCGCATGGGATAAATTCGGGACGCCATTGACCAAGCTGGGGCCATTGCCGAACTTTAAGTTGGGGCGCGGCGCGATTCGTGCGGCGAGTGATGATGAGGGGCCCGTGCCGCAACCGGGCGAGGGTTCGAGGGAGGATGGCAGCGTTCCGGCGTTTAAGAAGCCGTGGCTTTCTTTGCAGCGGCATGTCGACCGCCGGATGACGAAAAGTGTTCGCGGATACGGCGCGCGCGACCCGATTCTCTATACGATGCCAACAGGGTTTGTGCAGCGACTGGGCCGACTGCGCGCGGACTATTTCTACAGCGGTACAGTGACAACCGCAGGCAAGCGAGTTGGCCTTATCCGAATTGGGTCCTTTGAACCGAACGCATTCGGACTGATTACTGCGCCTTATAACCAGTTTGTGCAGGAGATCGGCTACATGAAGGCGAATACGGATGTACTCGTTGTCGATGTCACGCAGAATCCCGGCGGGTTCGCCTGCTACGGTGAATTGTTGCAGACGTTGCTCATCAATAAGCCGTTCGTTACCGCGGGTGTGGAGATTCGGCCGAATCTGGATTTGATCCGGGAATGGGAGTTTTCTCTTCTCGACGCGCAGGATTTTGGGGAGGATTGGGAGGTTGCGGTTTATTCAGCGCTGCTGAAGGATATCAAGACGGCCTACGCCGAGAACCGGGGGCGGACGGGGACGCTGCCGCTTTGCGGGCCGGGGTTGGATTTGAATCCGGCTCGGGATCGGACCGGGACAAGTCTGGCTTATGACAAACCGATTCTTCTGTTGACCGATGAGTTTTCTGTTTCGGCCGCGGATATGTTTGCCGCTGTTCTTCAGGATTCTGGGGTGGCCAAGCTTTTCGGTTACCGCACTGCGGGGGCGGGGGGTAATACGGTGACCGTGGGCGCCGGGTTTTTCTCCGAAGGCTCAGCATCGGTAACGCAAATGCTTACGGTACGCCCGGAACTACAAACCGTCCCAGGCTTTCCCGCGACCCGCTATATTGAAAACGTGGGGGTCAAGCCCGACATCGAATACGATTTTCAGACACGCGAGAACTTAGTTCGTAACGGTGCGCCCTTCGTTGACGCCTTCCTAAAAGCGGCAGTTCTGTTGGTTCCCGGAGGAAATTGAGGGAAAATAGGCACAACAGCTTGCGGTCTACTCCAAGTGGCCCTACAATTTGTCGAAAGGGCTTCGCCGTTCGTTTCTGAAATTGCCGGACTTGAAACTCTATGACGGGACGCACACAGTTCGATCATCGGTCGCAGAATATCCTGCAGTCGATCGTTGAGGCCTACATCGAGAACGGTGAGCCGGTAGCCTCGCGGACGCTGGCGCGGGCTGGCGGACGGCAGTTAAGTCCGGCGACCATTCGAAACGTAATGGCCGATCTTTGTGACGAGGGCTATTTATCTCAGCCGCACACCTCGGCCGGCCGTGTTCCCACAATAAAGGCGTTTCGAGCCTATGTGGAATCGTTGCCCACGCATCGCCGCCTGGGGGCAACAGAACTCCAGCGCGTACGGTCAGAGCTCCGCCGCGCGGATTCGGTCGGCGAGCGATTGGAGAAAACCAGCCACTTGCTGACCGAATTGACCCGGAATGTCGGGATTGCGGCGGCCATTCCGACAGATACCCAAACCTTGGCCAAGGTGGAATTTCTGCTCCTGGCGGATACCCGTGTGCTGATGGTCGTCGAAACGCGGGACCGGATCGTTCGCAATCGCGTCGTCGCTCTGGATGCGGCGGTTACACAAGACGAACTGAACGCGGTTCGCAACTTCGTTAACATGAGCTACTCCGGGTGGACGTTGGCCACGATTCGACGTGATCTGCGCAGCCGTTTGGCCGAAGACCGCGCCGCTTACGACACCTTGCTATGCCAGCTCCAGGTGCTTTATACAAATGGGCTGCTGGACCTTGGGCTCACGCCCGAAGTTCATTTTGAAGGTTCTTCGAATCTGGTGAGTCCGGATCTGGAGTTCAGCCGGGAGCGTCTGCGCGAAATTTTTCGGACGCTGGAAGAAAAACAGCGGTTACTGGACTTGCTGGAACGGTTTCTCGAGCAGTCGCGAAACGAAGTGGGAGTTCAGATCGGCCTTGGCGAGTTGCACCCTAGCTTGCAGGATTTGTCGCTGATCGGGGTGACTGTTTGTCTGCCATCTGGGATCACGACGCGGGTGGCTGTGTTAGGTCCGTTGCGGATGAACTATGCGCAAGCGCTGTCGACGGTTTACCATGTAGGCGAAGCGATCCAGTCGCTTTCCGCATAAGCGGGACAGTTGAGTCCCTTGCTATCAGATTTTCTTCGCCGGATTCGGTATAATAGGAGTGTGAGCGTTACTATGGACCAACCGCAAGATGAGGTCTCGCTGTCCGGCGAGGCTGAAGGTCAACTTGCCGAAACCGACGGAGCTACGGCGGTCGATCCCGTCGTCGCTGAAAGGGACGGATTAGCCCAGGAGAAGGCTGAACTGCAATCGCTGCTATTGCGACGGCAAGCCGACTACGAGAACTCTCGCCGTCGCGCTGAAAAAGAGCGAATCGAACACGCCGAGTATGCGGCAATGGACGCCGTGAAGGCATTTTTGCCTATTTTGGACGATTTTGCGCGTGCTTTAGAGGTCGAGACCGCCGATAAAAAGTATGCACGGGGCATCGAATTGATCTACCAGCGGACGCTGGATACCTTGAGGAAACTCGGTCTGGAAGTTATGGAGACGCAAGGAGCGGTCTTTGATCCGAATCTGCACCATGCAATTGAAATGGTGAATACCGAGGAAGCGGACGACCAGACAATTCTGGGCGAGTTCCAGCGGGGTTATAACTTCAAAAGCAAGCTGTTGCGGCCGGCGCTAGTAAGGGTCGCAGTCCGGTGAGCAAACGCGATTATTACGAGATCCTTGGCGTGGCTAAGGATGCTGGCGACGCCGCTCTTAAAGCCGCGTATCGCAAACTGGCGATGCAGTTCCACCCGGACCGGAACCCGGGTGATGCGACGGCGGAAGAGAAGTTTAAGGAAGCGGCCGAAGCGTATGGCGTCCTGACCGACGGAAAGAAACGCGCGGCGTACGACCGATTCGGTCACCAGGGACTGCAGGGGGCAGGCGGTGCGCCGCAGGGTTTCGACCCGGAGACGTTTGGCGATTTTGGCGATATTCTTGGCGACTTATTTGGCTTCGGCGACATGTTCGGCGGCGGCGGGCGACGGGGAGGCCGGAGCGGAGCGCGACGCGGCGACGATGTCCGCTACGATTTGGAGATCACCCTCGAGGACACAATTCGGGGGATGAGCGCGGAAGTCCAGGTTCCGCGGTTGGACCGCTGCGGCAACTGTAGCGGCACCGGCGGCGAAGGAAAGGACGGACTTACGCAGTGCGTCACTTGCCGCGGGCGCGGCGAAGTGTTGTTGCAACAGGGGTTCTTATCGATACGCCAAACATGCCGGACGTGTGGCGGGAGAGGCCAACTGGTCCGAAAAGCCTGCACCAAATGCGGTGGCGACGGAGTCTTGCGGACAGAA
>Ga0105046_10016702_pt1 | contig 11266 bp, 7 predicted proteins | sample MAT03_FD_78385 | JGI IMG/M metagenome (GOLD analysis project Ga0105046, IMG submission 78385) | Freshwater microbial communities from Lake Fryxell liftoff mats and glacier meltwater in Antarctica - MAT-03 (megahit assembly) | ecosystem: Environmental > Aquatic > Freshwater > Ice > Liftoff...
TCTTGGTCAAGTTCATGCAAGGGCAACGAAGGAAAGTTCTCCGTGTTGCCCAGACCTGCTTTCGGGCCGTGAAGGTATGTTAATGGTTGGTTGGGGTGTGGTTGAACGGGGTTGAGGGTTGGCAGCAACTTGTTCAACTATTTCAACCGTTTCCAATTGGGTTGTGGGTTGTGGGTTGGCGATACTGGAAACTGGCCTTTGGCTGTTGGCTACTAGCTACTTGTTCTAACTGGAACAAATGGCTAGTAGCTAGAAGCCAGCAGCAACCCTCGGTGGCGCATGGGCGTGAAAGTGCGGTTCGCCCTACATTCGCGTTCCTCTTGATCCCCTTGCCCATGCGCCTTCCATTCACGCTCGTCCTCACCCTTGCACTTTCGGCGGCACACGCCCAGGCTTGGGTGCAACTGATGCTGGACCCGGCGACGGACCTGCACACCGTGAAGCAAGCGTTCGATGAAGCGTGGGAAGACCGTGCCTACGAGAAAGGCAAAGGCTGGAAACAGTTCCAGCGGTGGTATTGGTTCATGGACCAACGCACCTGGCCCAGCGGTCAGCGGTTGGACCCGGCCCTGTACATGGATGCCGCTGCGGAAGTGAACGCCGCACGCGTACGCGTTGCCGGACAGCGGGACGCTTCGGTGTGGGAACCCCTGGGCCCTGCGCTGTGGAACAGCATCTCTTACAACCCCGGCAACGGGCGGGTGAACACGGTGGCCATCGCACCATCGGACCCCAGCATCGTGTATGCAGGCACACCGGCCTCTGGTCTTTGGAAGAGCACCAATGGAGGCAACGGCTGGGCATCGCTCTACACCGATCTGCCATCCATGGGCATATCGGGTATCGCTGTGCATCCCACCGCACCGGACACCGTGTACATCGCCACGGGCGATGGCGATGGTGGCGACACCTTCAGCGCCGGTGTACTGAAGAGTTATGATGGCGGCCAAAGCTGGAACACCACCGGCCTCAACTGGACCATCGGCCAAGCGCGTAACGTGCGTGCGTTGCGTATGCATCCTTGGAACCCGCGGCGCTTGATGTGCGCCACCACCAACGGACTGTACCGCACAGTGAACGGTGCCACCACCTGGTTCCAAGCCGTGCCTGGTTCCTTCTACGATGTGGACTTCAAACCCGGTGACAGTGCCATCACCTACGCGTGCAACGATAAGTTCTATCGCAGCAGCGCCAGTGGCCTCAGCTTCTCCGTGATCACCAATGGAGTGCCCACCAGCAATACCGTGGGCCGCATGTCCATTGGTGTTTCGCCTGCCGACCCCGAACTGGTGTACCTGCTGTGCAGCAACGAGGAGGACGGCTCGTTCCTTGGCCTGTACCGCAGTACCGATGGTGGCCTATCCTTCGAACAGCGCTCCAGCAGCCCCAACCTTTTCGGCTACGAAGAAGATGGATCCGACATTGGCGGACAAGCTTGGTATGACATGGCCCTTGCCGTGGACCCCAACGATCCGCAGACCCTATACGTCGGCGGCATCAACGTGTGGAAGAGCACCAATGGCGGCCTCAGCTGGACCATCATGTCGCATTGGGTCAGCCCGTCGGACATCGGATACACCCATGCGGACATCCATGGGCTGGAGGTACTGGATGGCAAACTGTTCTGCGCATCTGATGGTGGGCTTTACGTGAGTGATGATCATGGCGAGGAGTGGACAGACCTGAGCGCCGGGCTGGACATTACCCAGTTCTACCGCCTCGGTGGCAGCGAAATGCAAAGCGACCTGATCATGGCCGGTGCGCAGGACAACGGTTCCAACCGCTTCCTGAACGAAGCGTGGACCCATGTCTTCGGCGCAGATGGAATGGAGGCTGCGGTAGACCCCTCGACCCCTTTCACGGTCTATGCATCGTACCAACTCGGCGGCCTCATGCGCTCTTACGATCGCGGGGAGAATTGGGACTTCATCGGCGACGAGGTGCCCGATGATGGTCCGTGGGTCACACCCTTCGCCATAGATCCCAACAACACGGATCGCATTGTGGCCGGCTACACCAACCTGTGGATCAGTGAAGACCAAGGGAACTTCTGGAACATGGTGAGCGACTGGGATAGCGAGAGAATCGTGCGGTGCCTAGCCATCGCTCCTTCGGATGGTAACGTGATCTACGTGGGCCGCAATGACCTGCTTGTGCGCAGCACCGTGGGCGGTGGCATTTGGCAAAGCATAGCTGGCGGTCTTCCCGACCTCACCCCTACTTCCTTCGCCGTTGACCCGATCGATCCCATGCATGTCTGGATCAGTTTCTCCGGCACCTCCTATGGATCGAAAGTGTATGAGAGCATCAATGGCGGCAATACCTGGAGCAACCGTAGCATAGGCCTTCCGAACGTACCGGTGAACAGCCTGGCCTTGAACCCCGGTGTGGTGAACGGCATCTACGCAGGCACCGATCTCGGCGTGTTCTACCGCGATGATATCCTGGGCGCGTGGGAGCCTTTTGGCGAAAGTCTGCCCAACGTAGTGATCTCCGAACTAGAAGTGAATTTGGCAAGCGGCAAACTGCGCGCCGCCACCTACGGCCGGGGCATCTGGCAGGCCGATCTGTATGCGTCGATCATTACGGGCATCTCCACCATCAGCGCCACCGATGGGCCTGGCCTGCACCGGTTGGATGGCGAAGGCCGCTACCGCGTGGTGCCCGCAGAAGCCCATGGACAACTGCTGCACGTGCAGGTGCTGGATATCCGCGGCCGCATGGTCCGTGCGCAGGCCAGCACCGGCGACCGCTCCGTGATCGACCTGGGCGCACAAGCTGCAGGCGCCTACCTGGCCAACATCACTACGCAACACGGCACGTGGACCTACCGCATCAGCAGATAAGGCCCTGGATATGAAGATCCTCAACGACCCCATCTACGGTTTCATCACCGTGCCGCATCCGCTGGTGTTGAAGTTGATCGATCACAAGTGGTTCCAGCGTTTGCGGTACATCAAGCAATTGGGGTTGTCGCACCTCGTGTACCCCGGTGCCTTGCACACCCGCTTCCACCATGCGCTGGGGGCCATGCACCTCATGGGCTTGGCGATCGACGTACTGCGCAGCAAGGGCCACGATATTTCGGAAGAAGAAGCCCTGGGCGCGGCGATCGCGATCCTGCTGCACGATGTCGGGCACGGTCCGTTCAGCCATGCGTTGGAACACAGCTTGGTGCAAGGCATCGACCACGAAGCCATCAGCGCGTTGGTCATGGACCGGTTGAACGCCGAATTCGACGGCAAGCTGGATCTGGGGATACGGATCTTCCGGGACACGTACCCGCGCCGTGCGTTGCACCAACTCGTAAGCGGCCAATTGGATGTGGATCGCATGGACTACCTGAACCGCGACAGCTTCTACACCGGCGTGAGTGAAGGCGTGATCGGTGGCGATCGCATCATCAAGATGTTGGAACTGGTCGATGACAAATTGGTGGTGGAGGAAAAGGCGATCTACAGCATCGAGAAATTCATTGTTGCACGCCGGTTGATGTACTGGCAAGTGTACCTGCACAAGACCGTGGTGGCCTGCGAGCTGATGCTTGTGGAAACGCTCCGCCGTGCGAATGAACTAGCCCTTTCCCAAAGTACTGCGGGAGGAACGGCGGTCTTCGGATCACCGGCCTTGTTGCGTTTCCTCAGTGCGAAACACGATCGCAATTCGTTCAAGGATCCCGCCGTGCTCAACGACTTCCTCAAGCTGGACGACCACGACGTGATGGGTGCGGTAAAGGTCTGGAGCGACCATCCCGATACCACCTTGTCCACCTTGGCGAGCGACCTCGTGGAACGCCGCAACCTGCGCATCCGTTTGCAAGGAGAGCCGTGGGATCCCGAGCGCATCGCGGACCTGAAGAAACGCGTGGCGGCACACCTGAAGATCGACATCGCAGAGGCGGAACGCTTCGTACTCCACGGCAGCATCGTGAACAACGCCTACGACCCCAGCAAGGACCGCATCGAACTGAAATACAAGGACGGCACCCTACGCGACATCGCCGAAGCCAGCGACAACCTGGGCATACAAGCCTTGAGCAAGCCGGTAGAGAAATGGTATTTGGCTTGGCCAAGGTGGTTGGGGGAGTGAGGGGGGCAAGGCACGTGCTACTTGATGAAAAGAGGTCGAACGCGGATTCATGAAAACAAGACAATGAGAACTTCGTTGGCAATTCTGTTATTCGGTCTCTCGCAAATGGCATGCACGGTTCGTGGAACGACTCAACATGCGGATGAAGGACTGCACGTCACGCATGATACGCTAACCATCGATCTTCCGGGAAGACTTGGTCCCGTCATCTGGCATGAACAGAAATATTACTGCTTCATAGAAACAAACAATCCATACAGTAGCCAGTGGTTCATGGATTTCTATATACTGAGTTCCACGGGAGAAGTGGAAGAAAAGATCGAAGTGCCTGAAGAAATGAATGTGACGTACTACGACTTGCACCTCCGGAATGATAGCGTGCTGACCAAACTGTATATGGACGAAGGAACCTATTACCTAGACCCACAAGACCTTCAATGGGTCCGAACGAAACAGGTGGATGATGTCGTATTCGAGAATGCAAAATTTCATCTGAACTACCTGGACTTCGGAGAATGGGGTGGAATACTTTGGTTCAAGGACAAACAAACAGGGATCGAATACGAACTCGGGGCAACCACGCCAAGTATTAATGTCATCAATGACACGTTCTATGTCTCGACAGATGGTGTCGTTTATCGGATCGCTGACCCAACCAAACTGAGTCAATGCGCACCAACGAATTACTACGGTCAGACCGTAGCCGAGAACGATATTTACGGGAGATATTCACGACAAGGTGCGGAAGTACTGTATATGGACTCTTCGATGTATGAAGAACCGCATATACAGATAGTCACTTCATTCACATCCCATGACACCTTGTATCTATTGTGCAATGAGAACAACAGTGCATACGTCGGTGTGTTAAAGGACGGGCAAATAGAAAAGCGCAATACCATTTCTGAGGAAATGACGGTTTACCACAGTTGGTTTCAGTATCGGAGTTCTGGTTCTGATCGGCGTTCTCAAGTCTTCAAATTCGGGCGTGAGAGAAAGGTGCAAGGAGGCCTCATTGACATTGACGGAGGCGCCGTTATGGTGCATCATTTACATAACGTAAATAGCGTACGGATTCTGGGAACGGAAGCTGCAGACATATCCTTCCGAGATCTATTGGACCATCAACTGGACAATGGAAGCACCCTTAACCTGACAGACATGGCCCCCTTGGCCAAAGCGAGAGGAGGCATCGATGTTAGTCCAAAACATATAGTGGGCATTGGCGAAGGTTACTATCCGAATCCCAAGGGCTTTATACTTGAAACACCAAGAGTGTACAAGGTAATAGAGGACTCCGTGATTACCCTTCTTATGGAGCATTTCTACACCAAGAGTGATGGTTCAATCAAAGTTTCCATGTATAATTGGAAAGAGACAAATGAGGTTGATCACGGTATCTTTCCGTCAAAGCACGAAGGTCATATTAAGCATCGTTTCAAAGACCGGTTCGACCGACTTGTAGAGTACTTGACCACGAAATTAGGCACACCACATAGTAGTTCGGCCAAGGAGAATGACAGACAAGTTAATTGGTCAACTGACTGCGGAATGAAAGTTGGCGTTTCCGGTCTTTTTCTCGATAACTATCAGACCATCCGACTCTGGGTTTACAGTCAAAATTGAAGATCTGCCCCTCCCACGTCGGCAGGTTTTACCAGGGGCAATTACGATAATTTCAGATACTTCATAACCTGCGCGACATCGCCGAAGCCAGCGACAACCTGGGCATACAAGCCTTGAGCAAACCGGTGGAGAAATGGTATTTGGCTTGGCCGCGGTGGTTGAAGTAACCTACATTCGTAATCGAGGCAGCGTCTAAGGATCAAGTCTTGTCCTTAGGCTAAGAACTGGAAAACCATGCATTGGAAACCTTCATTCTCTACTGCATTCATGTTGATCGCACTGTCCGTATCCGGGCAAAGCTATCGGCCGGTTTGGATAGGAATGGAAAGGGCCTTTGCGGAAACTTCTGGCCCCGGTCGCATGTATAGTTTGGTATTGGACAGTGTGCAGATCTCTGGTACGGACACGACTTGGTTCAACTATTTCAACTTTAACGATTCGGTCAGTCATTTTTCCGGTTGCGGCTATTTGGGTGGAGATGAGTGCAACCAATTGAACAGGCCTTCGTGGACAGGTCGTGGCATACGACCTATGTCGAACGGCAATGTCCAATTCCATAACTCGGTCGGCGAAACGTTGGACTTCCTGCTTCCTGAAACTGCCACGGACACCGGCTGGTTCTATGCGGACGGAGAGCAACGTTTCGGACTAATGTTGATCGGTTCGGATACGGTCAACCTTCTGGGCGTTCTCGACTCTGCACGGTTCTATCAAGTAGTCCATGTGGACCTGCAGGGTTCGATCATCAACTCATCCTTGCATGAAGCACCTTTCACTATCTGCAAGTCGCTTGGCTTAGTGGAGTTCTTTCAGGTCGATTCCTTTCCCGCCGTTTTGAGACGGCTTCGTATGATCGGGGATGCCGAACAGCAGATCGGCCTTCATATCATTACTGATGCGAGCATACATGACTACCAGATAGGTGATGAGGTCCAGTACAGTCACTTTGAGTATTCCGCTCTCCCGGAGATGCACTCCGGATACCACTTGAAAGAGACAATTCTTTCAAGAGCCGAGACGGACACGACCGTCATCTATTCTTTGGAATTTGAACTGTTCCAAGAGGGTAGTACACAGATGAGCAGCGGGTTGAACACCCGCGTTTATTCCAAGACCGACACGGTTGCTAAGATCCCATTCGAATCGTTCTCAGGAGTGGTGAGGAGCATGTACCAAGTGGATCATTGTGGATCATTGCTATGGCACTATGACTTCGATCCGGACAATCGTTGGTACACGTGTCCTTAGGGCCCGTGTTGGACGGCACCGGTTAACGGATATGGCCCGAACCCTGTATCATCTGCCTATCATATTATCGGAGTAGGTAGCGGCCATGATTTTTCCCAGCATTTTCTTCCCGAACCTTGGGGCGGGCTGCAATACGTGAGCCACTCGACTTACATTACCTATTTCGCCAAGAATGGCATACCCTGTGGCACCGCAACATCCGTTGACATTTCAGAAACCTCAAAGGAAAATGGCATCACGATCTCACCCATCCCGAGCAACGGACAATTCATGGTACGAGCGAACTCAGCAATCCAGCGAGTTGATGTCTTCGACCCGCAAGGGCGGAGCATTTCCGGGGTTGGTGCACGTGGCACGAACATGGAACTAGATCTCGGCGATCGGCCTGATGGCATGTACGCTGTGCATGTGCTTTTCCAGAACGGTAGCCGGGTGAACCGAATGGTGATGATAGCACATTAAGCAAGCCGGTGGAGAACTGGTATTTGGCTTGGCCAAGGTGGTTGGGGGAGTGTGGGGGGGGGGCAAACATCGCTTAAGTTCTGTGATCCGGACCTTTACCTTGTGACCCGGTAGTTAAAAGAGTCACACGGATCGCAAATCCGCGATAACGTGGAAATATCTTGCATGAGACTTGAGAAATATTTCAGAAAACATAGTTGCACTTTCGTCATGGATGTTAGAAGCTACCAAGGCTATGGTGAAAATTGATTCTGCCACAAAATGAAGAATACATCACTATTGAGAACACTCACTGATGGCGGATCGGCTATTTTGATAATCTATGGAACCATCTATACATCAGGATTATTTTATTTCCAGCGTCTAGATATATTGTATCAGATTCCACACAATCTAACAGTTATTCGACCGCATGAAAATATTGTTAGCGAAGGAATTTGGCCAGCGGTATTAACATTTTGTACAATCACTATATTTGTCGTACTAGTCAGCATGATTGACGTCCTATTTCCAAGTATTCGCAAAACAGTTCGTAAGCTGTTCGAATGGCATTTTTTAATGGACGAATTGTATAAGATTATGACCGTATTGACTTGCATTGCACTTTCTCTAACACTTGCACAGAAGATGGCCTCGTACACCGCCCACAATTTTCGTCCAAGAGTTATCGTGAGCTGTCAAATCGAAGGTTTAGAAGCACACAGTTATACTCAATATTCTTATTTAGGTGAAACCGAAAATCATTTCATTCTGGCTCGACCTGATTCCAACCATCACGTTGAGATGGTAAATAAATCCTTGGTTCGAAGTATGACATTCAATCCAGCGGATTGCACGCAAGATTAGTCATATTCCTGTAGGCCTCACTTGTTTTCGGGCCGATCATTACTAGAGGTTCTGGTGCATTGGTTCGGGTTGGATGAGCAACCAAGCTGGTCGGATCTGTGATTCGGAACATATGCCTTGTACCCCGTTGATTATTCTACCGCACGAAACGCAGATCCGCGGGAGCGGCGATGCAAAGGAGTTAAATGAGCACCGGACACTTCAATGCGTGTAACGAGTCTTCAATTTCAATCGCTTCTGAGAAGATTAACACTTCGTCACCAGTTCGATTAGACGTTGACTGCGATAAGCGATAACGAATACTGCGCTCACCCTTGTACAGATTGAGGATGAAGTCTTGATCATCATATGAGACCATCCACTGCTTCTTCATTCTGCGCACATACTTCGACAACTCTTGATGATCCTTGTCCTTGTAAGCATTCATGTATAGATCTGCACCTTTGACGTAATAAGGAGGATCTAAATATATGAATACGTCTTCCTTTTTTCGATTCAGATTCTTGATGAAAGCGATACCATCCAAATTTGAAAGGGTAATGCGACTTTTCATCTGAGCAACTCGAAGCACCCTTCGAACCAAGTCAGCCTTATTAAAACGAGCATTGATCTTGTACTTTCCTCTCTGCTCGAAACCCCCAATTATTCCACCTTTTAAAACTCCTGACACATTGGTTCGGTTCAGATAGAAAGTCGACTGAGCTAGTTCGAACAAGTTCGAACTATGCTGCAAAGCCTTGTAATGACGCCAACTTTCAACATTTACTGGGACTTCATTTATCCAATCACAGAAATCATCCGGGCGCTCGATGACCGTTTTCCAGAATGCATAAATCGAAGAATCAAAATCATTCAGATGAATGTGATCGACATATCCTTCAAGTAGCAGACGCAGAGCTAATCCAGCCCCTCCAGCATATGGCTCCGCATAACTCGTTCCTATCATCCCATTCTCATAGAACAAACGCGTTACAAAAGGGAAGATGCAATTCTTTCCACCTGGGTATCTCAGTGGCGAACAGTATATACTACGGTCACTCTTCTCGTCCATGAGAGATCGTTAGCATTGCGCCAATTATTACTGAAAGCGCAATTGTTTGATCGACATTGCTCGAAGCCTTGTAATTGTGCGCACCAGTGTGAAGTAGTTGCATCATAGATAGCTCTTTCACATTCTGATTTGAAAGCGTTGTTTTCACGTCTTGACTCAAGTCTTTCTTTGCATTCGCAAAATTCTTCGCAACATAAGACTCCACTTTCCTCGTAGTGCCACCAGCCGCCGTTTCGCACAACAACCTTAGCGCTACGCGAAAAATACTTGGGAACGACGGCGAGAGGTGATTCTTATGCGCTATGTAGAAATTGTAGAGGTCGACAATATCCCGATACAAATCACTAACCTCTCCAATTTGCAAATACAGTTTCCCTCCGAACAGTTCGGCATCTTGTTTTGGAGATCTCTTCGTGATTTTCGGCGCATTCTTCGTCACTTTTTTGGAGAACCTAACCTTGGCAAGATGGACGCCCTTGTCTTTGTTCTTTTCAATGATTTCCTGGGACACTTGATCCAGCACCTCAACAACCTTTCCTCGGTTCCTACGCGTCGATATTTCCTTCAACTCAATCTTCTTGGCAATATCGGTGAGAATGGCCCGTGATTCTTGCTGATTATGCACGGAGTACAGTCTACCCTCCTGAACCGTAAAGCCTAATGAACCGAGTACATCATCACGAAATATTTCTTCCTTAACGAAGCGCTGGTTCAAGTATGGATTTGCTTCAATAATTCCTGTGCTTTCCGCGAGGATTAGGAATGAGCTCTTCTTCTCCCTCATAAATTTGTAGAGAAACATATCTCGTTCAAGTGGATGCCACGAGCCTGAAGCGCTATGCTTGCGAAGGACATTCCTCAACGCAATGGTCTCATCACAAACATTACAAGGGATGCTGTGTGGAAAAGTTGGAATTACCAGGTCTGTCGCTTCTGGCACTTCAACCAAGCCGAATTTGATCTTCCCCAAGACGACACGGCGATTACCATCGTAAACTACCGGCACCTTTTTATGATACACAACTGTAGGCAGTTCACTCAAATCGTAGTACTCTCCCATTTCTGCGCAGAGCTTATCCAAGCTCCACTTCAAGTTCGGATCCGACAAAGCTCGGTCAACTACGTCCTGATCCTTTGCTGTTGGGTCAATAGGGTCCCTTGGGTTCTCCGTCCAGAGAACCAGGTCTTTCAAGGCGATATACTTTACTTCTTGCTCCATCTCAATTCATTCCACTGACTTTGATAGCCGACTTTCACAAAGAACTCGATTATTCTGCAAACAGACCTTCACAATAATTAGTCCCTATCCATTGAGCTGTTAAGTGTAAGCACTCCCCCCCTACGGCCACAGCCCCGGACCAGCAGCGGCGGCTGCGGACCAGGGCTGTGCGCCAGGTGGTAGTACTTACGCGGCTACCATAACGAGGCAAGGCTCGCTTTTGCTGCTTTCGCCGGCGGCACCGATGGCCGTGACGGAGAACCAGTAGAATTGGCCGGGCGTAAGTGCGATGTTCACAATATCTTCACAGCATCCAGCCAGCGACCATGATTCATCCACGAATTCCCTACTTCATCTTGATCCTGTTGTTCACAGCATTGCTATCATCCATACCAACATTCGCCCAAGACACCACCACCTACAAGTTGGAATTCGTGCGCGCCGGTTGGGTCATCAAGGAAAGCCATACCATGGTGGTCGTCATGCTGAAGGTGACACCCACCAGCCCTAAATTCAAGCCGGTGTTGAGCATGAAGTTGAGCTACGACATCGGCGATGGCGAGCGATCAATGGAGGTACACGACAACCCGGACATTCGCATTACGGTTTACGGCAATGATGTGGAGAGTAAGAGCAAGGTCATGTACCGATTCGTGAAAGACAAAGTGGACCTGGAGAATGAGAAGGACATACTACTCCTGCGCTTCGACTTCCGCGACCTCACA
>Ga0105046_10016708_pt1 | contig 11265 bp, 10 predicted proteins | sample MAT03_FD_78385 | JGI IMG/M metagenome (GOLD analysis project Ga0105046, IMG submission 78385) | Freshwater microbial communities from Lake Fryxell liftoff mats and glacier meltwater in Antarctica - MAT-03 (megahit assembly) | ecosystem: Environmental > Aquatic > Freshwater > Ice > Liftoff...
CCTCGATGGCCGCCCAATCCCCGTTCCGCAGGATGCCAACCCTGTGCTGGAACCAGGCGTTTTCATGCATGCGCATGGAACCCGTCTGGCCAAAGCGGACCTGCGCCTTGTCGTTCCGCCCCCGGCTGTTGAAATCGTCAGAACCGCGCATTTTCAGGTCGACCGCGCCCGGGTCAAACACCAAATTCAACCACATGCCGGAAAAGCGGCCTGAAATCGTCTGATGTGCCGCTGCGCGCGGGGCCAGCGTGTTCCGGCGAATCTGTAGCCAGGTCAAGCCAATCGACGCGATTACCCCAAGGACCGCAAGGATCTGATTGGCAAGTGCGAATGTCATGTCATGGATCTTGCAAGACCCGTTCAAAGGCGCGATCCGGCGCGTCGTTCGGGCAATCTGGCCGGGCTTGCAAGTCCTGTCCCCAGCGGCTAGACGCACCCCACTTCGCAGACGAAGGCGGGCTTTGGGACAGACATCCCCCTGGGTCCACCGGTTGCGGCACCCGCCGTGCACCCTTCGTCGTGGCATAAACCGGAAAAAAGGAACGACCCATGGCTCTTCCCGAGTTCACCATGCGCCAATTGCTCGAGGCTGGCGTACATTTCGGCCACCAGACGGCGCGCTGGAATCCGCGGATGGAATCCTACATCTACGGCGCCCGCAACGGCATCCACATTCTTGACCTGACCCAGACCGTGCCCTTGCTGGACAAGGCGCTGCAGATGATCCGCGACACCGTCGCGCGCGGAGGCCGCATCCTGTTTGTCGGCACCAAGCGGCAGGCGCAGAAATCCATCGCCGAAGCGGCGGAAAAGTCGGCGCAGTTCTATATGAACCACCGCTGGCTGGGCGGCACGCTGACCAACTGGCAGACCGTCAGCCAGTCGATCACCCGGCTGAAACAGATCGACGAGGCGGCGGCGCGCGGCTTTGACGGGATGACCAAGAAAGAACGCCTGAACATGGAGCGCGAGCAGACCAAACTGCAGGCATCCCTGGGCGGCATCCGCGAAATGGGCGGTGTGCCGGACCTGCTGTTCGTGATCGACGTGGGCAAGGAGGATCTGGCCATCCTCGAAGCGCAAAAGCTGGGGATTCCGGTGGTTGGCGTGGTCGATACCAACTCCAACCCCAAGGGCGTGGATTTCATCATCCCCGGCAATGACGACGCCGCCCGCGCGATCCAGTTGTATTGCGATCTGGCCGCGCGTGCCGCGCTGGACGGGATGAGCGCACAACTGGGTGCCGCCGGGGTGGATCTGGGCGCGCTGGAAGTCGTGGCGGAAGAGACTCTGGCCGACGCCAGCGCGTGATACGTCACGAAACTGATACGGATGCCGGGGATGACGGGGGCGAGGGCCCCCGGCCCCGGCTGATCCCCATTGCAGGAGCATAGGACATGGCTGTCACCGCAAGCATGGTGAAGGAACTGCGCGAGGCGACGGGCGCGGGCATGATGGACGTGAAAAAGGCGCTGACCGAAACGGACGGCAACATGGATGCCGCCGTGGATTGGCTGCGCACCAAGGGGCTGGCCAAGGCCGCCAAGAAATCGGGCCGCACCGCTGCCGAAGGGTTGGTTTGCGTGGCCGTTGCGGCGGGCCGGGGTGTTGCGGTCGAGGTGAACTCCGAGACCGATTTCGTCGCCAAGAACGCAGGCTTTCAAGAACTGGTGTCGGGCATCGTGCAGGCCGCGCTGACCGTGGACGGCATCGACGCGTTGCGCGCGGCCCCGATGGGGGCTGTAGCGGTCGAGGTGGCGGTGTCCGAGGCCATCGCCAAGATCGGCGAAAACCTGCAACTGCGCCGCATGGCCACGCTGACCGGTGCAACAGTGGTGTCTTATGTGCACAACGCCGCCGCGCCCGGGATGGGCAAGATCGGCGTGCTGGTCGCGTTGAACGGCGGGTCGGTAGAGTTCGGCCGTCAGGTTGCGATGCACGTCGCTGCCGCCAACCCCGCCGCGCTGTCCGAAGCCGACATGGACCCCGCAGCGGTGGAAAAGGAACGCGCCGTCCAGACCGCCAAGGCACTGGAAGAAAACGCCACCTCGACCAAGCCAAAGCCCGAGACGGTGATCCACAACAACATCATCCCGGGCCGGATGAAAAAGTATCTGGCGGAATCGACCCTGCTGGGCCAGGCCTTTGTGGTGAACCCCGACCTGACCGTTGCCGCCGCCGCCGCAGCCATTGGCGCGACGATCACCGGCTTTGTCCGGCTTGAGGTCGGCGAAGGCATCGACAAGACCACCGAGGATTTCGCCGCCGAAGTCGCCAAGATGGTGCAAGGTTAAGGCATTACCTCAGCTTTGACCGCCAAGGCATTGCTGCGACGATAAAAAACGGCGTCGCGCAGGGAGAAGGCGCGACGCCGTTGCCTTTCGCGCATCCTGGATGGGGACGAGGACGGGCGCGACAGGTCACATCCGCTTTGGGCCCCGCAAAAAGGGCCATCGCGGTCCGGACCCTGCGATCCGGTGCGGACCGGTTATCCCTGAAATCACAGGGGCTTCCGGCCCGCCGTTCCCTTGGCCTTAGGCCACCACTCACGGAACAAGGGTAGAATGACACGAACATTCCCCCTGCGGCAGTAGGGGAATCCTGACCTGCTCACGCATGGAAAGTTCGGCAAACCGGGCGTCGCAGGTCACATTCCCCGTGCGGCCGCACCTGACGCCGCGTCAGGACTCCAGCACGAACATCTGGTTGTAGAACGCGGCTTTCAGCACCGCCTGGGCGGTGGTTTCCACGTCCAGCGCGTCGCGCGCCAGGCGCAGGTGTTTTTCCACTGTCGCCGCCGTCAGTCCCAGCAGGATCGCGATATCTTGTGTCGTCTTGCCGTCACCGACCCATTCCAGCACTTCGCGCTGGCGTTTGGTCAGATGACGGGTGCCGGAATAGGGCAGGGTCAGCAGTTTCAGATGCGCCACGTTGTTCATCACCAGAATCTCGGTGCCATGCCGCACCCAGACCTGTTCCACCGCGTCCTGCGTCATCCCGGGCCGCGCGATCAGTGCCACGCCGCCCTTTGACCGGGCCGAGATCGAGCGGAAACTGACCGTGTAACCCGCTGTCACACCCATGCGGCGGTTGAACTCGACCACCTTGCGTTCCGACGGCGTGAATACCGCCGCGTGCTGTTCCATCCAGCGCCAACTGCAGGCACCGCTGTTTTCCAACGCCCATTTCAGCATCGGCCCGTGAAAATACAGACCATCATTGATGAAGGGTTCGATGTAGTTGGCGGGCAGATTGGTCAGCACCACCCAATCCTGCGGGTCGCCCAGCGACGTGCCCGAACGATATCGGGTAAAGCCGTACAAAAGCCGGTCAAAGCCGAACTCGGCCAGCTTGGCGCTGTGCAGCCGCCACAACGCCTCGACCGACGGCGCATTGGTCAGCGCCTCCAGATATGTCGATAAATCACCCATCGCTGACAGGATTAGCACCAAGGGTTTCAAACTCAACAGGAATCTGCGGTCAGTCTATATTACATAATACTGATTATGCGAAATAGATGCTAACCGAGCGCGTAGCCCGTCCCGCGCACCGTGCGCAGCGGATCGGCGCCGCCATACTGGGTCAGTACCTTGCGCAACCGCCCGATATGCACATCCACCGTCCGCGTGTCGACATAGATGTCGCGACCCCAGACCCGGTCCAGCAACTGTTCGCGCGACCAGACCCGGCCCGGACGGTCGATCAATGTTGCCAGCAGCCGGAACTCGGTCGGGCCCAGTTTCAGCACCTGCCCGGCGCGCGTGACACGGTGGGTCTCGCTGTCCAGCATGATGTCGTCAAAGCTGAGCACCGTCCCGACCGTCGATGGCCGCACCCGGCGCAACTGGGTGCGCACGCGGGCCACCAGTTCGCTGACCGCATAGGGTTTGACCACATAGTCATCCGCGCCGGTTTCCAGCCCGCGCACCCTGTCCATTTCCTCGGACCGCGCCGACAGCATGATGATCGGCAGATCGCGCGTTTCGGGCCGCGCCTTCAACTGGCGGCAGATCTCGATCCCGCTGACGCCGGGCAGCATCCAGTCCAGCACGATCACATCGGGCCGGTCCTCGCGCACCAGCATCAGCGCGTCCTCGCCATTCGCCGCAGCGCTGGTGCGAAAGCCTTCGGCCTGCAGGTTGTAACGCAACACCTCGCGCTGCGGCGGCTCATCCTCGACGATCAGAACATGCGGTTGCGGTCCGGACATGGCGTCACTTCGGGCCCGGAATGTGCGGGGACGAGATGAAGGCGGTCACGTCGCCTTTGGGTCTCGCCTCGGTCGGGCGTTGGCCGGTGGTCATGTAGATCACCTGTTCGGCCATGTTGGTCACCAGATCGCCCATCCGTTCGATGTTCTTGGCAATGAAATGCAGATGCATGCAGGCGGTGATGTTGCGCGGATCCTCCATCATGAAGGTCAGAAATTCGCGAAACAGCGCGTTATACATCTGGTCCACATCCTGGTCGCGCAGCACCACGTCGCGCGCCATCGCAGCATCGCGCTGGACAAAGGCGTCCAGCGTGTCTTTCAGCATGATCTGCACCTCGCGCGCCATCCGGCGCAGCGCCACCTCGGTGCCGGTCACCGGGCGCAGTTCGGCCAGCACCGATGTCCGTTTGGCGATGTTCTTGGCATAGTCGCCTACCCGCTCCAGGCTGGCCGCCAGCCGCAGCACCGACAGGATGATGCGCAGGTCGCGGCTGACCGGCTGGCGCAGCGCAATGGTGCGCGCGGCCTCGTCATTCACCCGCTCTTCCAGTTCGTCAATCGCGTCGTCGCCCTTGCGGACCTTGTCGGCCAGTTCCACGTCGCGGGTTTCCAGCGATTTGGCCCCGTCCAGGATCGCCGCCTCCACCAGACCACCCATCTTGACGATCATCGCCTGGATCGCCTCCAGATCGCGGTCATAGGCGGATGCGATATGCTGTTCGTTCATCGCGGTGTCTCCTTACCCGATCCGGCCCGAGATGTAGCTCTCGGTGCGGGGATCTTGCGGGTTGGTGAAAATCTTGCCGGTTTCGCCGAATTCCACCATGTTGCCCAGATGAAAGAACGCCGTCTTCTGGCTGACCCGGGCGGCCTGCTGCATCGAATGGGTGACGATGATCACGGAATAGGTCTGCCGCAATTCGTCGATCAGTTCTTCGACCTGGGCTGTGGCGATCGGGTCCAGCGCGGAACAGGGCTCGTCCATCAGCAGCACTTCCGGCTCGGTCGCGATGGCCCGCGCAATGCACAAGCGCTGTTGCTGGCCGCCCGACAGGCCGGTGCCGGGGGCGGACAGACGGTCCTTGACCTCGTTCCAGATCGCGCCGCGACGCAGCGCCTTTTCCACGATCTCGTCCAGTTCGGCCTTGTTGCGGGCCAGGCCGTGGATTTTCGGGCCATAGGCGACGTTGTCATAGATCGACTTGGGGAACGGGTTCGGCTTTTGAAACACCATGCCGACCTTGGCGCGCAACTGCACCGGATCGACGCGGCGGTCATAGATGTCGGTATCGTCGATCTTGATCGAGCCGGTAACCTTGCAGACCGCAATCGTGTCGTTCATCCGGTTCAGGCAGCGCAGAAACGTGGATTTGCCGCAGCCCGACGGACCGATGAAGGCTGTCACCATCTTGTCGGCGATGTCGACGTTCACATCCTTCAGCGCGTGGGTGGTGCCGTAATACACCTGCACGTCGCGGGCCGAAATCTTGATGTCGTGCATGTCCACGGCCCTTTCGATGATGCGCATGTCGTTCATGATACGGATCCCTTTACCAGCGGCGTTCAAAGCGGCGGCGCAACAGGATCGCCACGATATTCATCACCAGCAGGAACCCCAGCAGGACGATGATCGCCCCCGCCGAACGTTCGATAAAGGCGGGGTCGGCGCGGCTGGCCCAGGAATAGACCTGCACTGGCAACGCGGTTGCAGGGTCCAGCACGCCCTCGAGCGGGGCGGATGGATAATTGTCCACGAAAGCCACCATCCCGATCAGCAGCAGGGGCGCGGTTTCGCCCAAGGCCGAGGCCAGGCCCAGAATGGTGCCGGTCAGAATGCCGGGCATCGCCAGCGGCAGCACATGGTGGAACACCGCCTGCATCTTGCTGGCGCCGACGCCATAGGCCGCATCGCGGATCGACGGCGGCACCGCGCGCAGCGACGCGCGGGTGGCGATGATGATCGTCGGCAGCGTCATCAGCGTCAGCACCAGCGCGCCGACCAATGACGACGATGCCGGCAACCCGGCAAAGTTGATGAAGATCGCCAGCCCCAGGATGCCGAACACGATCGAAGGCACGGCGGCCAGGTTGGAGATGTTCACCTCGATCAGGTCGGTCCAGCGGTTTTTCGGCGCGAATTCTTCCAGATAGATGCTGGCCGCGACGCCGATGGGCAGCGACATCAGCGCGGTCAGAAGCATCATGTAGATCGACCCGATCATCGCCACACCCAGACCCGCCGCCTCGGGGCGTTGGTCGGACGAATCGGGGCTGGTGAAAAAGCCCCAGTTCCAGCCGGTGGTCAGAATGCCCCGGTCGCGCAGCATGTCGGCCAGTTGCAATTGTTCGGGGCTGATATTGCTGTCCAGCGCCGCACTTGCCATCGTGACCCGGCCTTTGAGGTAGCCGTCGATCCGGCCCGACGCATAAATGGTCAGATCGATGGTCTGGCCCAGCAGCGCGGGGTCGGCCAGCACACGGGCCCGCAGGGCTCCGGGGCCTTCCTTGGACAACAGATCCCCAATGCCGTCCGCGTCAACGCCGGCGACCGCGATGCCCTGCTGCGCCAGAAAGGCGACCAGCGCGTCGTCCAGCAGCCGCCCATAGCCGATGGTGCTGACCGATGCCATTTCGGCCCGGTCACCGTTGCCATCCTTGTCCAGCACCGCGGGGTCGAGCATGACCGGAAAGGTCAGATAGGCCTGGGTGAACGACAGGCGGCCGTCGCGCGCGATGGTGAACAGCATGATCGCCAGCACGACCAGGCTCAGGCTGATGGCGGCGATGCCATAGACCTTGAACCGCGCCTCGGCCGCGTTGCGGCGGCGCGTGCGGGCATCGGGCACCAGAAGCGAGCCCTTGAGCGGGGTGGCATCGGCGGTCATCGGGATATCGGTCATTCGTATTGCTCGCGGTATTTGCGCACGATCCACAGGGCCAGCACGTTCAGCCCCAGCGTGATGACGAACAGCGAGATGCCAAGGGCAAAAGCCACCAGTGTTTCGGGCGAGTTGAATTCGGTATCGCCGGTCAACTGGCTGACGATCTTGACGGTGATGGTGGTCATCGCCTGAAACGGGTTCAGGTCCAGCCGGGCGGCGGCCCCTGCCCCCATGGTGACGATCATCGTCTCGCCGATCGCCCGGCTGGCGGCCATCAGCACGGCCCCCATGATGCCGGGCAGCGCTGCGGGCAGCACCACCTGGCGAATGGTTTCCGACCGGGTGGCCCCCAGCCCGTAGGATCCGTCGCGCAGCGACTGGGGCACGGCATTGATGATGTCATCGGCAAGCGAGCTGATGAACGGAATGTTCAGGATGCCGATCACGATGCCTGCCGTCATCACCGACGAGCCGCTGTCGCCCAGACCCAGCGGCTGGGCGAAATAGTCGCGCAGGAACGGGCCGACCGTGACCAGGGCGAACAGGCCGAACACCACGGTCGGGATGCCGGCGATCACCTCGATCAGCGGTTTCACCCAGGCCCGGACCCGGCGGGATGCGTATTCGGCCAGATAGATCGCCGCGAACAACCCGATCGGCACCGCGACGATCATCGACACCAGCGAGATGTAAAGCGTGCCCCACAACAGCGGCAGCAACCCCAGTTCGGAATTGCCACGAAAATTCGGTGACCAGGTCAGGCCAAAGAAAAAGTCGGCGACCGGGTACATGCTGAAAAAGCGGATCGATTCCGACAGCATCGACAGCACGATCCCTACCGTGGTCAGGATCGCGATCAGGCTGGCCAGGATCAGCAGGCCCAGCACCGCCGCCTCGACCCGGTTGCGGGCGCGGAACGTTTTCGTGGTGATGCGCAGCGCATAGGCCAGCCCGCCCAGCGCCAGCGCCAGCGTGACAATGGTGCGCCCCAGCGCGCCCCAGGCGGCCTTGGCCCGGTAATCCTGCGCAGCGGCCAGCACGGCAGGCGACACCGCATCGCCCAGGGCCACGCCGACACCGGCCAGAACCGCGCGCACATCCACCGTGCCCGAGGCCAGGCCCTGCGCCTGATCCGCACTCAGCGCGCCCGCGGCCACGGCCACGTCCAGCCCGGCGGCGACGCGGCGGACATCATCCATGAACAGCGTGCGGGCCGATGCATCGGCTGCCTGTTCGGCGGGCGCAAAACTTTGCAATTGCGCCTGAATCAGCAACGGCTGTGCCACCAGCCAGACGGCCAGCACCAGCAGGGCCGGCACAGCCACCATGATCACGCCATGCCAACCGTAATAGGCGGGCAACGAATGCAGTTGCCGCATGTCCTGATTGACCAGGGCCAGCGCCCGCTGACGGCCCAGGACAAAACCGGTCAGCGCCAGAACGGCAAGCACAGCCAACAGGAACAACACACTCATCGCAGGCCTTTCGGATCAGAGGCGAGGCGGCACCGCCATTGCGGTGCCGCCCCTTGGCATCACTTATTCCAGCGGACCCATGGCGACCCGTTCGGCCACCATCTGCTGGGTCGACGCCAGTTCGGGATCCGACACCAGACCGTATTCCGACAGCGGGCCATCAGGGCCGGCCATGTCGTCGGATACAAAGAACGCCACGTATTCCGCCAGGCCCGGGATCACGTCCAGATGCGCCATCTTGACGTAGAAATACAGCGGGCGCGACACCGGGTAATCGCCGGATGAGATGGTGTCATAGTCGGGGACGACGCCATTCATCGTGGCGACGCGCAGCTTGTCGGTATTGTTCTGGTAGAACGACAGACCGAACACGCCGATGGCGTTGGCATCGGCATCCAGCCGGGCCAGCGTTTCGGTATAGTCGCCGTCGATGTCGACCGACAGCCCATCGGTGCGCAGTTCGGCGCAGGCATCGCCCGCAGCGTCTTCGTCCATGCCGCCAGCCATGAAGGCCGCCAGAGCGCCCGACGCCTCGCATCCGGCCTCGATCACGCGGCGGTCGAACACTTCACGGGTGCCGTGCTTGGTGCCGGGGATGAACATCAGGATGTTCTGGTCGGGGAAGGCGGCGTTCACTTGCGCCCAGTTGGTGCGGGTGTTGGGCGCAATCGCGCCGTCGATCACGACCTGCGCGCCGATGGCGTTGTAGATGTCGGCGGGGGTAAAGGCGAATTCCGGACCCGCCACAGCCGAGGCGAACACGATGCCGTCATAGCCGATGCGGACTTCCATGATCTCGGTCACGCCATTGGCGGTGCAGGTGTCGATGTCGTTCTGGGTGATGCGCGACGACGAATTGGCGATGTCGACGGTGTTTTCACCGACGCCTTCGCACATCTTGGCGCGACCGGCACCCGAACCGCCGCCTTCGACGACCGGGGTCGGGAAGTCGAAATTCTCGCCGAACGCTTCGGCAACGATGGTGGCATAGGGCAGGACCGTGGACGAACCGGTGATCTGAACCTGATCGCGGGCCACGGCAGAGGTCGCCAGCGCGGCAAGGATCGCCAGCGAGGACGCACCCAGTTTGACGGATTGCATGTGAATTCTCCTGTTTCTCGGACAGAGTGCGGCGGCATCCCAATGGCCACGACACCTGCGCCTCTGCTAGGTGGCCCGCACCATGCTTTTGTGACATTTGGGTAAAAGTTTCATGACAACCGGCCTCCCGCGTCGGTGCCCGCCGGGCGGTCAGATCAGGGGCAGGATGACGGTAAAGCTGCTGCCCTGCCCCGGCGTGCTTTCGATCTTCAGCCGCCCGCGATGGCGGTTGACGATATGCTTGACGATGGCCAGCCCCAGCCCGGTGCCGCCCACCTGGCGCGAGCGGTGGGTGTCGACGCGATAGAACCGCTCGGTCAGGCGCGGGATGTGATGGGCTGCGATGCCTTCACCCTGGTCGGCCACGCTCAGCCTGACGCCGGGCGTGCGCAAGACGGTTTCCTCGGCCGGCGCGGTCAGGGCAATCGTGACCGGTTTGCCCGAGCCGCCATATTTGATCGCATTCTCGATCAGGTTGTTCAGGACCTGGCGCAATTGTTCGGAATCGCCGGGCACCACAACCGGATCGGCCGGCAGATGCAGGTCGATCGCCATGCCCGCAGCCTCTGCCCGGGCCGCAAAGGTCGCGATGACGCTGCGGATCAACCGCGGCAGATCGACCGGAGCCATCGGGCGGACGCGCTCCTCCTCCTCGACCCGGCTTAACGACAACAGATCCTGGACCAGTTGCGCCATCCGGCCCGCCTCGGCGTGCATGATGTCCAAAAACCGCATCCGGGCGGCGGCATCATCGCGCGCCGCGCCCTTCAACGTCTCGATAAAGCCCAGCAATGCGGTCAGCGGGGTGCGCAGTTCATGGCTGACATTGGCGACGAAATCGCGCCGCATCTGGCCGGCCTCGGTCACCGCCGTGACATCCTCAAAGCTGAGCACGACGCCCTGCCCCGATTCCAGCACGACCGGCGCAACGGTGACGCGCCAGGTCGTGTCGCGCGCGCCTTCGGCCCCCAGATAGGCCGCAATCCGGGTTTGCCGGTCGGCGAAGGTCAATTCGATCGCCTCGACCAATCCCGGTTGCCGCAGCGCGGTAATATAGTGTCGCCCCACCGCACCGGTCGCGACCAGTTGCTGGGCCGGGGCGTTGGCATGCGCAATCCGCTCGGCCGGCCCGATCAGGACCAGTGGAATCGTCAGCGCGTCGACCAAGGAGAAGATGGAAACTGGCATGCGCCCTGCCTAATCCAGAACCCGCAGGCGAACAAAGGCCGAATCCGACAGGTTTCACCAAATAGCGGTTTCACCCATGCCACTGTCGGTTGTATCATGTTGGGGCAGCGGACTGACCGCCAGGCGGCCGAAGGCTGGGAAAAGTCGGAAGGCAGACAGGATGAACGCGACGCAAATGGCGCCCGATCAGGTCCTGACCAACCTGACAGCGAACCCCAGTTTCGGGCGCGACAGCACGCTGCGCATTCTGGTGCTGGGCAGCCGGATCGACCCGGCTGGGTCGCCCGATCTGGCCCAGCAGCCCGTCATCGCCGGGTTTCATTTTGCCGCCATCGCCGATCTGGGGCCGGGCCTGCTGGCCGCCGTGCAGCCGGATTTGATCCTGTCGCCGCTGATGGCGGGCCCG
>Ga0105046_10016709_pt1 | contig 11264 bp, 13 predicted proteins | sample MAT03_FD_78385 | JGI IMG/M metagenome (GOLD analysis project Ga0105046, IMG submission 78385) | Freshwater microbial communities from Lake Fryxell liftoff mats and glacier meltwater in Antarctica - MAT-03 (megahit assembly) | ecosystem: Environmental > Aquatic > Freshwater > Ice > Liftoff...
CACCTCCACCTCGGCGCCGAGATGATCACCGACGCTTCGGCCCAGCTCGAACGTGGCGAGCGCGACGCCCTGATGGCGGTCGTGATGTGCCACCACGGCACCGACGCGCTGCGTCTCCGACACTTCCCGTCACCGGAAGCGATCGCGCTCTATCGCCTGAATGCACTCGACGCGCAGGTGAAGAACGCGTTCGAACACGGCATCAGCTGACCACGACTTCCAGGTGGGAACCATCCCGGCCCGGGGTCACTCTCACCTGGGTCGTGATCCGGTTACGCAGTTCTTCGACATGGCTGACCAGTCCAACCAGGCGGCCATCCTCCCTGAGGTTGTCGATCTCATCCATGACCTGCTCCAGCGTGGCGCTGTCCAGGGTGCCGAAACCTTCGTCGATGAAGAGCGTCTCGAGCTTCTTGCCGCCGGATTCGTGCTGGACGACCTCGGCCAGGCCCAGGGCGAGAGAAAGCGAGGCATAGAAGCTCTCACCGCCGGACAGGGTTTCGGTGCCACGGGCTTCGGAGGTGTGGTTGTCGAAGATTTCGATTCCCAGACCGGACGCAGCACCGTGGGAGGCGAGGTCACCGCTATAGACGAGCTCGTAGTGGTCATTTGACATCGGGCCGAGCCGGGTGTTCGCGGCTTCGATCACCTGTTTGAGGCGGGCCGCGAGCACGTAGATCGAGAGCTGCATGCGGCGCGGGTTTCTGCCTTCGGCAAGGTCCGCCACCTCCTGCGCGCGTTCGGCCTGGGCGGTCAACGGTTGCAGTTCCACGAGCAGGCCCGGCACGGCCTCAGTCTGACCGGCGAAGGAAGTGGCCCGGTTGCGGGCCGTGGTGAATTCGGCAAGCGCCAGCTTGTGGGCCGCGCGTGCGTCGGTAAGTGAAACCAGCGCCGCTTCCACCGGGACGACTTCGTTCCGGTTGATCTCATTGAGATCACCCTGGTCAAGCCGCTGCCGGACTGCGGCCAGATCTTCATCGAACTTCAGGGCTCTGGCTTTCAATCCGCCGAGCACAGATTGTTCACGCCGGGCAGTTTCGGCCTGTTCAAGGCCAGTGAAACCGTTGGCCTTCGCGGCGGCTTCGGCTTCCTGCTTTGCGGTCACGGCTGCCTCGGCGGCCGTCTTTGCAGTTGCGGCCGCCTCGATGTATCCGCTGATCAGCTTGACTTCGCCCTGCATGGTTTCGCGACGTTCCGACAGGCTCTCGATCAGGCTCGTCGGACCGGTGAGGATCTGTTCCTGGAGGTAGATCGCCTGGCTTTCCTTCTCACTCGATTCGAGTTCGGTTGCGATGACGGTTTTGCGGGACTTGATCTTCTCCGAGATCTGGTCGTGCTCCTTCTTCGCCGTTGCTTCCTGCTTTTCGGCAGCCGCCACCTTCAGCTCGGCGTCGTCTTCATCCTTCTTTTCGAAAAACTCCTCGCCGATGTGTTGGGCGGGATCAGGATGCTCCGTCGACCCGCAGACCGGGCAGGGGTCATGTGGGTTGAGGGCGACTGCAAGCTCGGCCGCCATTCCGGCGTTTCGTGCCTCCCTGATCTGCAGCCACCGCTCCTTGGCAGCGACCGTTTGCTGAGACGCGAGCAGCAAAACATGCTCGGCCCGGGTCAGTTCCGCTCCGGCGCCAGTGGTCAGGTCGTCCAGGGATTCCGCTTCCGCTTTCAGTTGCGCGATACGGGCCCGCAGTTCGACTTGCCGGGGCATGACATCACGTTCGAAGTTCAGCATCGACGTGACGTTGGAATTCATTTCTTCGAGCCGGGCCGCAAGCGCGGGAATACCGGTGTCGACCGAACCCTCGGGATCCTCGATCGCTGCCAGAAGCTCGGCCCGAGCCGTGTCGGCTTCCTGCGCTTCATCGTCACGTTTCGTCACGGCCGCGGTGAGCAGGGCCACACCGGTGGCGCGGTCGGCGGCCTCGATTTCGGCAGCAAGAACCTTGCGGCCTTCCACACCCTTTTCGAGTTCGCCAAGCCGGTCCTCAGCCTGCCCGCGCGCGACAACCAGATCAGCCCTGGCCTTAAGGGAGGCGTGCCCGGTTTCAAGCTTCGTTGCAACGGCCGACGCCGCGACTTCCAGATCTTCGGTTTCCTTGCGGCCAGCCTCCAGCCGGGTGCTGGCGGTTTCGATCCAGGTGCGCACCAGTTTGTCTTCATCGGGTCCTGGTGCCGGACCGATTGGATCATCCCTTTCGCCACCTGCGCCCTGAACTGAAGGTTCGGCTGCAATCAGCCGGTCACGGATCTCACCCAGCTTCAGGTTCCTTTCATCGCGGGTGCGCCTCGCTTCGGCGGTGAGCCACTTCTCCACATAGGTCAGATCCTGAGTGGGGAACAGTCGCTCGAGCAAGGCGCGGCGCTCGTTCACGTTCGCCTTCAGGAACCGCGCGAAGTCACCCTGGGGAAGCATCACGACCTGGGAGAACTGCTCGGCGTTCATGCCGATGCGTTCTTCGATCGCGCTGTTCACCTCTGACCATTTGGCCGAGATCACTGTGCTGTCGGCCCCGGAGATCTCTTCGAGGACTCCTTCCTGTGCAGCGGTGGTCGTGCCATCCCCGCGCTTCGCCGGTCGTTCGTGAGAAGGGCTTCGGCGGATCTTCAGACGGCGGCCCTGGATGGTCACTTCCAGTTCGACCGACGGGGTGGTGTCGAGTTCGCGGTGGTGGCTGGCAACATTCGGTGCCGAGTTTCCGGATCGCGGCACCTTGCCGTACAGGGCGAAACAGATGGCGTCGAGGATCGTCGTCTTGCCTGAACCGGTGGGGCCCGTCAGCAGGAAAAGGCCGGCCTTCTCGAGTTCATCGAAGGACACGGTCTCGGTTCCCGCGAAAGGACCGAAAGCGGTCATTTCCAGTCGGTGAAGCTTCACTTCAGCCGCCCGTCTCGGAAGCGGTGCGGCTGGCAAGGGCCCGTTCCAGCAGGTCCCTTTCCTCGGCCGTGACTTCGCCTTCACGAACGTAGTTGACGAACTCAGTGACCAGCTCGAGCGGATCCTTTTGCGAAACCTGGAGCAGCCGTTCGGCCTCCCTCTCGGCGCTCTCTTCGGCCAGCTTGGGGAAGCGGAGGGAGAGCACATGACGGAACCGGCGGCCGAGTTTCTCCATCGGGGCGTAGGGACGTTTGGTGTCGGTCACCTCAACTTCCAGCCAATGGTCTTCGTATTCGGTGAACTCGTCGCTTGTCAGCAGGTCCTCCAGTTCGCCACGGATCCGGCCCACTTCGACGGATGGCGGCACGGCCACCGTCTCAACTTCGATCGATCCGTTGGCGAAAAGGTCGACGATCTCCACGGATTTTTCGGCACCGACTTCAGAGAACGAGAGGAAAAGCGGCGAACCCGAATACCTGACGTGCGAATCCATCTGTTGCGGCCGATGCAGGTGGCCGAGAGCCACATAGTCGAAACCATCGAAGGTCGAACTCGGGACATCGAAAGCGCCACCGACCGAGATGCCGCGCTCTGAATCGGTGACTTTGCCACCAGTCACAAACGCATGGGCGATGGCGAGCGACCGGGTCCCATCGGGCTGCCCTGCCAGGTCGGCCAGGCTGGCCGAGACCGCCGCGGCCAGAACGGCGCCATGGGTTGCTTCATCGCATTCAAGTTTGTCTGAGCTCGCGATCGGATCCAGGTAGGGGATCGGGTAGATCGCAAGCGGGAAGGCGCCACCATCGAAAGTGATCGCCTCTCCGATCTGGTCGGTTCCCGATCGCAGGTGGATGCCCTCTTTGAGCAGGGCTCCGTGTCCCATCCGCACGATCGAGTCGTGGTTGCCGGCGACCAGCACGATCGGAGCGAGTTCGGAAATCCGGTCGAGGTTGCGGTTAAAGAGTGCAACTGCGGACAGGGGAGGCAGGGCCCGGTCGAAGATGTCACCAGCCATGATCACCAGGTCGACGTCCCGTTCCAGGATCTGCGATCCGAGCCAGTCGAAGAAGGCCTGATGAGCATCGGTCAGGTCGGCGCCGTGGAACTCCCGGCCGAGGTGCCAGTCGGCGGTGTGGAGTATTCGGATTGTGTCGTTGGCCGGTTCGGGCATTTCTTCAGTCATCGAATCATTCATCGTGACTGGGAGGTCGGCGGTTCTTCTTCGTTTCTGACCGGATCTTCTTGCCAGTAATGCGCCGCTGCTTCGAAGCTCTTGTCGGGCGGGTGGCCCGGCGGCGCTTTGGCACGGCGAGTGCGTCGGTCAATTTGCTCTCCAGGCGATCCAGAGCGAGGTCGCGGTTGCGGGCCTGAGACCTGGCGTCCTGGGCGATCGCGGTGACGGTCGAACCGATCTTGCGGTCGATCCGCGACTTCTGCTGCGGGGTCAGGACCATCGAAGCTTCGACGTCGAAGACCGCTTCGATCCGTGACGCGGTGACGTTGGCGTGTTGGCCACCGGGGCCGGATGAACGTGACGCCCGGATCAGGATCTCGCTGACCGGGATGAAAGGACCGTTCTTCGGACGGATCCCGGTTTTCACGATCCCGGGACGTCAACCATTGGCGGGCCGTCTGCCGGTGCGGGGGCCGGTGGCTCTTCCTTGAAGACCCGCTTCAGCAGGCGCCAGGCCATGTAGAGGGCGAGGGCTGCGAAACCGAGCTTCAGCGCCCGCTCGGGGACAGCGTTGGCGATCACCACGCCGACCAGGACTCCGACCGGGGAGAGCAGGCCGATCATCGCAGCGTCCCTCAGGTTCACGTTGCCGTAGCTACGCTGGCGCCAGGTTCCGACGACGGAGACCAGGGCGATCATCAGGAGCGAAGTCGACTCGGCCTCGACCTGTCCTTTGGAGAGGAGGATGGTCATCGCCGGCACGAAAATAATGCCGCCACCGACGCCGATCAGGCCCGCGACGATGCCACCAACCATGCAGAGGAGGGCTGCGATTGCGAGATCCATCAGGGAATCACCATGTAGATCGCGACGCCGACAAGGAGGATTGCGAAGAGCAGGGAGACGGCTTTCTCAGGGATGCGCTGCTGCAGCGCGGTACCAAAGACGACGCCGACGATCGCCGGACCGACCAGGATCATGCCGGTTTCAACATCGACATTTCCGTAGATGCCACCCTGCATTCCGGCAGCCAGGAGGGCGATCACGATGATCGCTGCCAGGCTCGTTCCGGTGGCCAGGCGCTCGCCATAAGCGAAGAATGCGATCAGCATCGGCACGATCACCGTGCCGCCTCCGACACCGAAAAGGCCACTGAATGCACCCGCGACAGTGCCAACGGCAGCTAAGCTCCATATCCGTCGTTTATCCATCGAAGGCGATACTAAGACCATGAGCGTTTCCGACTCTCCTCTCTCAGTACTTCTAGAAGACCCCGGGCACGCCGCGCTGCTCACCGACATCGACGGGACCCTGAGCCGGATCGTTTCCCGGCCGGACCTCGCCAGGGTGCCGGCCAGGGCCAGCGAAAGCCTGGAGACACTCAGTAACAAGCTGGCGCTGGTTGCCTGCGTGACCGGCCGTCCGGCCCTGACCGTGAAGGAGATGGTCAACGCCGACGGTGTCACCTATTTCGGAAACCACGGACTGGAACTGCTCGAGCCGGGATGGGATGAGCCGAAGCAGATGCTCGATGGCGACCAGCTGACGATGGCCAAAGAATTCATCCGCCTGAACGACAAACCGGCCTGGGTTGAAGCCCAGATCCGGCTTGAAGACAAAGGCGCGATCCAGGCGCTCCACTGGAGGGGTGCCGGTCCGCGGACCGAGTCCAAGGTCCACCGCATCGGTGACAACGCCCGCGGTTTCGGACTGGTGACCCACTGGGGTCGCAAGGTCCTCGAGCTGAGGCCGCCCGAGATGGCCGGCAAGGCTGGCGCGGTCGAAGGCCTGCTCAAGGACACCGAGATCAATACCGTCGTCTATGCCGGTGATGACCTGACCGACCTGGAAGCGGTGCTCAAGCTGCGTGACATGGCCGAAGACGGTGACCTCAAGAACTTGATCATCGTCGCCGTTGATTCAGACGAGATTCCGGCGATGCTGATCGAAGTTGCCGACATCGTTGTCGGTGGACCCGATTACTGGGTCGACATGGTCACGGGGCTGGCCCAGCAAGCGGGCTGACCGGGTGCCGTTCGCCGAGCTCCTGCGCTCAACGGTTTTCCTTACCGCGGGAGGCTCGACCGCCCTGGCCGCGGTCACGGTGATCGGGGCCCAGCGTGATTTCAATCCGACCCTGCTGATCATCAGCGCGGTGTGGTGGATCGTCGCCGCCTGGATCGGGCTGTCGATCGGCGCCGCCGACCGGACCACGGAATCGATGCGTAACGTGCTCGCCGCCGCCAAGTCGGTCCACAAGGGCGGGGTGACCCCGTCGATCGGTGATCCGGGCCGCATCGCCTGGGCGCGCCTCTGGCCGGTGCTGGCTGCAGTTGCGACGGCCGGCGGAATCGGTGTCGTCTTTCCGGAGGTTGCCGCGATCGGCTGCGGTTACGCCCTGCTGGTCGCACTCGCCTGGCGCAACCGCGAATCGGCGGTGCTGGCGATCGAGGGCCGGGACGGCGTGAGATTCCTGGTCGAACCAGGCTCGCCGTTCAGGGCGGTCAAGCTGATCCGCACCCCCGGCTTCCGCGCCTTCTGAAAAACAGAATGTCCGGGTCGACTTTGCCGTCGAGAGGACGGTGAAATCGACCCAGTCCTATTTCCACCAGCTGCTGGTGTTCTTCACGTCACCGGCGGTGAGCCAGGCGCGGCGGGCTGTGGCCACCGCGTAATTCATGTTGCCGAGCATCTCGGGCCCGTGCGAGTCGGTGTTCAGCACGATCTTCACGCCGGCCTCCATGGCCATGCGGGCCTGGATGTCGTTCAGGTCGCGGCGTTGCGGGCTGCCGTTGATCTCGAACATCGTGTCGTTCTCGACCGCGGCCATGATCACCTTCTCGATGTTCAGCGGGTAACCCTCACGCTTGTTGATCAGGCGGCCGGTGGGGTGGCCGATGCAGTCGACCAGCGGGTTCTCGATTGCGATGATCATGCGTCCGGTCATCTTCGTCTCGTCGTTGTTGAACGAGGTGTGGATCGAAGCGATCACCCAGTCGAGCGCGCGCAGCAGGTCCTCTTCGTAGTCGAGCTCACCGCGGGTACCGATGTTGACCTCGGAGCCGGCCAGCAGGCGGAAGTTCCCTTTCTTCTTCGCGCGCTTGCTGTTGAAAGCCTTGATCTCTTCGATCCGCTCCCACAGCTGGTCCGGGGTGACGTGGTTGCCGAAGCCGTGGGTGGCCGAGTGGTCGGTGATCGCCAGGTATTCGTAGCCGCGGGCTTCGGCCGCCTCCGCCATCTCTTCAAGCGTGCCGCGCCCGTCGGAGAGGGTGGTGTGGGAATGGAGGTCACCTTTGATGTCGTCGATGCTGACCAGGTCCGGCAGCTTGCCTTCGCGCGCCGCTTCGAGTTCACCCCGGTTCTCCCGCAGTTCGGGAACGATGTAGTCGTAACCGAGGCGTTCGTAGACCTCTTCTTCGGTGGTGAAACGGTCGGTCTCCCCGGTCTTGTCATCGAGGATGCCGTTCTCGGATACGTGGAGGCCTTCTTTTACGGCAAGCGTGCGCAGCTTTTCGTTGTGCGCCGCCGACCCGGTGAAGTGCTGGAGCAGGTTGCCGAAAGCGTCCGGCAGGACGATCCGCACATCGACCCCGATGCCTCCGTTCGTCTCCAGCTTCACCCCGTTCTCCCCGGGCGATCCGGCCTTGGCGACCAGATCATGTCCGGCGATCGCCGTGGCGAGTTCGGTCGGGTCGTTCGAGGTGGCGATCAGGTCGACGTCGTGGCAGGTATCGGTCATGCGGCGGGCCGAGCCGGCGATCTCTGCCCGGTCGCAGCTGGGGTGTTCACGCAGGACGGCAAGCAGCTCACCGGCGACCGGCAGGATCTCGTCGAGCCGGACCCGCTGTGGTCCCTCCGGCTCGGCGTCGAGCCGGTCGAGGCCTTCGAGGATGTTCTCCTCAACCTTCGCGCCGAGTCCCTTGAGCTTGCGGACCTCACCGGCCTCGGCGGCCGCACGCAGGTCTTCGGGCGTGCTCACGTCGAGTTCGTCGTGGAGGCGGCGTACGGTCTTCGGCCCGAGACCCGGGATGCGATTGATCTCGATCAGGCCTGCTGGCAGCTTCTCCTTGAGCTTCACCGCAGCCGGGATCTCACCGGTTTCGACCAGGGCGATGATCTTCTCTTCCAGGGTCTTGCCGACGCCGGGCAGGTCGGTGACCGTGCCTTCTTTCGCCATCTTCTCCACCGAACTGCCTTCGTTCTTGATCGTCCGGGCAGAGTTCACATAGGCCAGTACCCGGTAACGGTCAGCCCCGTCCAGCTGATAGAGCACAGCCAGTTCTTCGAGGGCAGCAGCAATCTCGGAGTTGGTCATGGACTAAAGATAGGTCACAAAAGGCAAAAATCTAGCGACTGGCAAGCAAATTGCCCGCTCAGCGGGCAATTTGCTTGCCAGTGATGGAGTTACTCGGATCCGAAGCCGACTTTTCTCACCCTTGGGTCGCGGGCTTCGAGTACCCGGTCGATCAGACCGTATTCGAGGCTCTTTTCGGCGGTGAAGAATTTGTCCCGCTCCATGTCCTCGGTCAGCTTCTTGAGCGGCTGGCCGGTGTGGTGGGCGTAAATCCGGTCGATCCGTTTGCGGGACTCGAGAATTTCGCGGGCGTGGATCTCGATGTCGGTCGACTTGCCCTGGAATCCGGCCGATGGCTGGTGGATCAGGATGCGGCTGTTCGGCAGGGCGAAGCGTTTGCCGGACGCGCCCCCGGCCAGGAGGAAGGAACCCATCGACATCGCCACGCCGTAACAGATGGTCTGAACATCGGGCTTGATGAACTGCATCGTGTCGTAGATCGCCATGCCCGCGTAAACCGATCCGCCGGGAGAGTTGATGTAGAGCGCGATGTCCTTTTCGGGATCGCCCGATTCCAGGTGGAGCAATTGGGCGACGATCATGTTCGCGATCTGGTCGTCGACTTCCTGACCGAGGAAAACGATGCGCTGGTCGAGCAGGCGTGAGTAGATGTCGAAGGCACGTTCACCCCGGCTGGTCTGTTCGATGACTGTTGGTACGAGGGACGCCCGGCCGATGCTCATTGGATGTTGGAAACTCATGAATCCTCCTGTCCATATACGCAACCACATGGTTGCGTTTAGAACCGGTAACATAGCGCAACCATTCAGTTGCGTGAACGAGGAGCTCCGATGGAAGAAATTCAGAAGGAAGTCGAACTGGACTGCGACCCGGAACGGGCCTGGCAGGCGCTTACCGAAGAGTCAGAGCTTTCCGAATGGCTTGGTGGTGAAGTCGAAGCCGACCTGAGGCCGGGTGGCGAGATAGTCGTTCATGAGGAAGATGGAAATCGCAGCGGGTTCTTCGAAACTATCGATCCCGGCCGCGAACTCTCTTTCTGGTGGTCGCGTGACGGCGATGAAGAGTCGACCCGTGTCGAGCTGGAACTCGAACCGTCAAAGACCGGCGACGGCTGTCTCGTCCGGGTTACCGAATCCCGGCCGATGGTTGAGCTCGAGCGAGAACTTGTCGAGATCACCGGCGCCCACCGGCAGGGCACCTCCAGCTCCGCTGAGACCGGGCTGTTCGCGGCCTCCGTGTTCAGCCTGTCCTGATGGAATCACGGGCAAACCTCGTCTTCGGCGCCCTGGCTGACCCCAATCGCCGGGCGATGATTGAGCTGATCGCCAGTCGTGGCCCGGCCACCCCGACTGAGCTCTCCGCCGACCTCGCCATGTCCCGCCAAGGTGCCTCCAAGCACCTTTCAAGCCTGGTCGAGGCCGGCATCCTCGATTCACAACGCGAAGGCAGGGAGGTCCGATACGGCATGGTTGATGGCGGCCTCGAGCCGGGTTCGGTGTGGATGGAGCGCGTCGGTGGCGAATGGGACGGGCGCCTGGCTAGGCTGAAGCTGCACGTTGGAAACTAACTGCGCGAACGGGTTTTCCAACCAGAGAGGTGCACAAGCCGAAGGACGCTATCGGGGTCGTAGCTCTGGTCCGGCTACGATCACCCGGTGTCAGGGACGGAAGAAACTTCATACACACGAGGACCCGCCTGGGTCATCTTGCCGACCTATGAAGAGGCCGACAACATCCGGCCCATGGTCGAGGCGCTGAAGCCAAAGCTCGCCCCGTCCGACCACATCCTGATCGTCGACGACAACTCGCCCGACGGCACCGGTCGCATCGCTGATGAACTCGCGGCCGAAGATGACACCGTCGTTGTCCTCCATCGTCCGGAAAAGCAGGGCCTCGGCCCGGCCTATCTGGCCGGCTTCACGGTGGCCCTTGATGGTGGCGCCGACCTGATCGTCCAGATGGACGCCGACTTCTCCCATGACCCGGCGTATCTGCCGCGGCTGATTGCCGGATCGGAAGCTGCCGATCTGGTCATCGGATCCCGCTACGTTCCCGGAGGAGGAATCACCGAGTGGGGTCAGGTCCGCCGGCTTCTCAGCCGGGGAGGCAGCATCTATTCACGCGCCGTGCTCGGCACTGATATCCGCGACATGACCGGCGGTTTCAAGTGCTTCCGGCGGCAGGTCCTTGAGACAATCCAGTTCAGTGAGGTCGCGGCATCCGGCTACTCATTCCAGGTCGAGATGACCTACCGGGTGATCAAGGCCGGATTCAGCGTGATGGAGGTCCCGATCACTTTCCGCGAGCGCCAGGCCGGTGCCTCGAAAATGAGCACGTCGATCGTGGCCGAAGCCGCATGGAAAGTTCCGGCGATGCGATTCGGCCGTAACAAGCCGCAATGAACCGCTTCAATCGTCGAATCCGAGCAACTGTGGTGCCCGGTGCGTTACGGTCTGACGACAGCCCCGGCAGCCGGGCACTTCATTTTGTATAGTAGGTATGCGATCCAGACTTTGGAACCAATCGCTGATCAGTCCAAACCACGACTCAGGAGACCGAGATGGCAGACAAGCTCCCCCCAGTAACAGACGCCTCATTCAAGGCCGACGCCCTTGAGGCTCAGGGCAATGTGCTGGTCGATTTCTGGGCTCCCTGGTGTGGTCCATGCCGCGTCGTCCATCCCGTTCTTGAAGAGATCAACGAAGAGCGTGACGACGTCAAGATCATCAGCCTGAACATCGACGAGAACCCGCAGACTGCCGCGCAGTACGAAGTCCTCTCGATCCCGACCATGATCCTGTTCAAGGACGGCGCGATGGTCAAGAAGATCGTGGGCGCAATGCCCAAGCGGCGCCTGCTGGCTGATCTAGAACCAGCCCTCCAGGGCTAGGCCCCGCAGCCATG
>Ga0105046_10016710_pt1 | contig 11264 bp, 6 predicted proteins | sample MAT03_FD_78385 | JGI IMG/M metagenome (GOLD analysis project Ga0105046, IMG submission 78385) | Freshwater microbial communities from Lake Fryxell liftoff mats and glacier meltwater in Antarctica - MAT-03 (megahit assembly) | ecosystem: Environmental > Aquatic > Freshwater > Ice > Liftoff...
CAACAAGAGCGACCACTGCGTTCAGCAGATTTTGATCCAAACCAAATTTGCCAGTGGGGCGACCTTCTGCAAAACGCCAAAGATCTTGATGCGACTATCAAGACAAGCGTTTTGACTGCCATTCGTGATCTCGGAGTGCAACCTGCGGCGACCATCGCTGAGTTGACGATCGCGTCGATGGCGGTGCCAGTCGCAGATGCCAAAACAAAGCATCTCCTCGATTTGGCACAAGCCACAGTCAGTGTCGGTAATGAATGGTACGACTGGGACCGATTGATGCCAGTGGCACAGTCGGCGCTCGGCCGGCAGGATTACATGTCAGCGGTCGTATTGGCGACGGGGATGTTGGCACATGTTTCTAACGTGGATGAAAATCGCAAGAAAGCTGGGCGGGAATTGGTCACACAGTCGCTTTCGCAAATGGGAGGCGTGGGCCTGACGATTGATGACTCCAGCCCCATCTCGCCGTTGTTGCAGGCCGCCATGTACTTTCGTTTGGGTGATCAAGCGATGGCGTTTGATGCCTACTTAGCCAACAAAGAATTGTTTCGCGAACACCGTAATCAACTGCCGCCTGATTTATTGAGGTTTGTCTGTGAACGGCTGCTGGCTAGTGGTACAGACGCAGACCATGAGTATGTAGAAGAAATCCTTCGCGGATGGTTAGTTCAATTCAGCGAGAACGCCCAACTGGACCTGGGCGTCAAAGCAGAAATGCAGTTGCTGTTGGCAAAGAACTTTTTCAAGGCTCGGCGGTTTGACGTGGCTCGCGCTGAATACAACACGGTCATCAATCGCTACGCCGGAACGCTACAAGCCACCGAAGCGGAATTCGGGATTGGCGAAACGTTCTTGGCCCAAAAAGTTTATGACCAAGCGGAGCAAGTCTTTGAAAAGCTTTCCCGCAATATCGAATCAGATGTTGTTGTCCGAGCAGAGTTTTTGCGTGGCGTGTTAGCGTTCCGCCGTGGAGATCGCGATGAAGCTCGAGAAATTTTCCAAAGTGTTTTGGAACGTGTTCCCAATGTTGAGCTAGCCAATCAGACGCTGTTCAATCTCGCTGAAGTTTACGGTGCCGAAGAACGTTATATCGACCAGTTGAATTTGCTCCGCACGGTCGGTCGGTTGGGTCGATCAAGCAAGCGGCGTCATGTTCCTGGAACACCGTTGTCGATTATGGTGCACGACAGTGATTTGGGGATCAGTCGTGGACACAATCGTATTCCCGTGCGTGTCAGCACCGTACCGGGAGGCGACGTCGAAACCATATTTCTCGTCAGCTCCGGTGCAGGCAAAGGTTTGTTTCGTGCAGACCTGGAAACCCAGCTCGGAGCCGCGACAGCCGACGATCATATGCTGCAATTGACCGGCAAGGATCTTATCAAGTGTGATTACCCGGAGCAGTTTAAATCCGAGTTTAAGAATGTGCCGTTGTCAGACGTCGAAATCAGCATCGCAGCGGATGCAAAGCTGGAAGTAGCCAGCAGCCAAATCGAGGACGAGCAACAGGAGACTTTCAGCCAAGAAATTGAGCGTGAAGCGGCAGAGAAAAGTGGCGACCGTCGCGTATCCGAAGTTCGCCCCGCAAATCAAATCAAACCCGGAAACCCAATCTACTTAAGAGTGAAAGATGCCGATCGAGATTTAACCAATGACGTTGACAAAGTACTTGTAAAATTAGTCGCGGATAGCGGTGACCAGATTCAAGTTTCACTGTCGGAAACAGGTCCGCACACTGGAATCTTCATGGCGTCTGCAGGCACAGGCGACCTGCCCGCCGGTGCTCTGGCGAGCGACACAGGCATCGAGCATAGCCCATTGATGGCGATCGACCGTGATCCAAAATCGTATTGGATAAGCGAACCTGATGGTGCGACACCGAAATGGCTGTCAGTCGATATGAAAGACCTACGCGAGGTCACACGAGCGCGTATCAGCTCGCCAGATTCAAAGAAAAACGCACCCGTTCGCGCGGAATTGCTCGGCAGTCGGGACGGCGAATTATGGTTTCGTTTGGCAGGGTATCCGTCCATCGCAAGCGTCGCTCCATTGCCAACGGAATATGGTGCCATGACTCGCCGCGTTTATTCTGGCGATCACACTCAATTCACTACTTGGGATCAAGTGCTCGGACTAGCGAAAAATTTGCAGTTTTCCGAAGAAGCGCAAGTTGATAATCTCCAATGGTCACGACCGCCAAACACTGACAATGCCAACGACGCGTTTTCTGTGATCTGGCAAGGAAAGCTAGTGCAACCCAAGCCAGGCGCGGTGCGGATGGCGATCAACGGGGACAAGACGGCGCTCTTGATTGATGGTCGCTTGGAGTTACCTGTGGGCGCGGGTGGGCGCGCTGCCGATTTCTGGCTCGAGGCGGGAGCTCATGACCTCGCTGTGTTCGCTGCATCGAACAAGGGACAGCAACCAGTGGAAGCCACCTTGGCTCGCGCCAGCTTGACCAGTGCTCAGGTGGCGCTCAGACCTCTTCGCGCTGCGGATTTCGATGTCGCGCAAGCTCCGTCGCCAAAGCCAGCGGAACCGCAAGATTCGCAATCCCGCTTTTCGCTCACGCCAGCAACCGCGAAGTTGACCAAGAAGAGCGATCAATTCGGAGTCAATCTACAGAACCCTGCGAACACTTTGGGTAGCTGGCAATCGTTAGAGGACCAAGTGCAATGGGAAGTCGATGTTCAGACAGCGGGGCCTTATGAAATCTGGCTCGAGTTGGCCCACCAAGGAGATGGCGGGCGCTACGAGGTTACCGTGGGTGATAAGAAGCTCGAAGGACTCGTGTCTAACACGGGAAATTGGACGAATTTTGTCAAGCAGCGTGTGGGGGCCATTCTGCTTAACACGATTGGCAAACAATCGTTGACTATCAAACCACTGGAGATCACGGGTGGCGGATTGATGGAACTCAAGTCGGTTGTCATGGAGCCTGCGAATAGTGAGTGTGTGATTCAAGAAGGAACAGATTGGGAGTTTCGGTTTCCGGCGCGAGAGGTGCGATACGTCAAGTTCGTCTGTCAGGAGTACTTAGGGGAGTCCTTAGCGATTCGCAATCTCGAAATCTCCGGTGCAGACGTCACCAAGCCTTACATTCCAACAGCGGAAGATGTGTTGGCGTTGGCGGCCAATGATGTGCTTGAAATCGCGGGGGGCGACAATGTCAAAGCAACTTATACCGATGAACTGACGTTAAACGATGCTGTTGGCAGTCAGCTTCTTAATGGCAAACTCCAAGCGACCTATTTCAATGCGCGAGTCGGGGCGATTGGTTACGACTTTGTTCGTACGGGCAACAGTCAAGTCTATACGAATCGAAAGGAACTCAAACGAGTTGATCCAGGCGAGCGAATCGTCGTCGAGATCACTGACTACGACGAGGATCGCACCGACCAACCTGACACGATCAAGTTTCAGGTTCAGATCAACGATCAGTCGGCCATCGAGATGATTGCTACAGAGACGACCGCGAATAGTGGCATTTTTACCAAAGAAGTTGATACAGCAGAGACTGCTTCGGAGAACGCATTATCCGTCAAGCCGGGTGATGATGTTGTGATTCGATATTTAGACACTCACAATACGTTTCCTGGTCACACGGTGCCGCGAGAAGAAGTTGTCTATGTTCCGGAACCAACCGCTGCACAGGTTCGAGTGCTTGAAACGCGAGTTGTTCCACCTCCAGCGGATTCAAAGCAACCACCACAGGTGATCGTGCTGCCGAAAAGGAAGCAGGCTGGAATCAGTGGCGTTGCTTTTGAAGCTCCATTGACCATCGAATTGATTGATCCCGATGCCGCTAAAGATAGTCGTAGCACAGCCCGCGTGAAGCTGACAACAACCGAGGGTGCAACCGTAGAAGTTGATTGTCACATTTCACCCCTTTATATTGACTACAGCGGCGAGGGTGCCGATCGCGTGGCGCTGGACGAAGGACGTTTTGTTGGTCAGGTCATTTTGCGGCTTGGTGGCAAAAATAGCCCTGCCGTTGTACCGCTGACGACAGAGATGCCACGCAACCTCGTTGGTGAGGTGCAACTGGGTGATGTACCCGCTAGTGATGAAAAGATGGAGGACGCTCCGAGTACAAACTTGGTGACCCGAGTGCTGAATCTCACCGGAAACGATATTGTCACGGCGAGTTATCAAGACACGCGTCGTCCATCAGACTTACCCGAATCGATATCGGTAGAAGGACGATTAATTTCCAATGGCCAGTTGTTTGTTACCGATCGTGACTACGACAAAGAGATCACACAACTGCATGTCGGTGAGCGACTGTACTTGAAAGTTGTCGATCCCGATGCTGATCATTCCGACGCTCGGGATTTTTCGGTCGTGAATATAACCTCACAGCTTGGCGAACAAGAGTCTGTCAAGCTAGAAGAAACCTCGTCGCATAGCGGCGTTTTTACCGGGTCAATGCAACTCAAAGCGATCAACAAACCGGTCGCCGGCAATCTCAACCCGTCTGATGCCGAATTGGAAACTTTTTTCGGTGATTTATTGAGTGTCAAGTTCATCGACCCACTGGCCAGCACGGAAACGGGAACGCTTGAGCAGGTTGTCGAATTGCCCGTCGTCGTCGGAACCGATGGACTCGTCGCGGCTTTCAGCAAAGTCTTTCAAGACGAAGCACTAGCGGTGGAAACCCGATTCAGGATCGCAGAAAGTTATTTTGAGTTGTTCAAAAGCCATAAACAACTTGAGCGAGAGAGCGAAAAGCAAATTGACTTGGAATCAGGCCGCCGTGTGTTGCGGGAAGTCATGGAGGATTACCCTGACCCACAGTATGCACCACGTATCGCTTACCTGTTGGGACAGTTCGCTCAGGAACTCGAACAGTGGGATGAGGCGATCAAGGCATATGAGTTGATACTGAGACAATTCTCAGAACACACCTTGGCACCCGATGCGCAATATAAGCTGGCTCAGTGCTATGAGCAGGCTGGTGACTTTGACCAGGCACTCGAAGCCTATGTGACGCTAGCCGCTACGCATCCTAAGAGTCCTTTGATTCCAAACGTTATGATTCGTATCTCGGATTACTTCTACAAAAACCAAAAATACGTGATCGCAGCGCAGGTCGGCGAAAAATTCCTGGAACGATTCGAAAGTCATTCCAATGCTCCGAGGATGGCGTTCCGCATTGGCCAATGTTACCACAAAGCGTTAAATTATCAGTCTGCTGGCAAGTCATTTGATAAGTTCGTTGACACCTTTCCCAAAGACGAATTGACGGCGGACGCGTTTTTTTGGGCGGGCGAAAGTTATCGGATGGCCAGCAACAATCGACAGGCTTTCATTAGTTACAACAATTGCCGCTGGAAACATCCAGACAGCGAGGCCGCCAAGTATGCGCGTGGACGATTAGCATTGCCCGAGATGCTGGCACAGTTTGAAGCCGAAGCCAACAGCGTTGATGACGAGTGACCATTGGATGTTGCATGAATGACATAGATTTAACACGGAACAATTTTCCAGTCATCTCGCCCCTGAACGGGAATGGCGTGGACTCAGGGGCGAGGTCTAGGTTGAGGGGTTCACGATCGCGGCGGATTAATCCGTTTCTTTTTTTAAAAGCAGCAACGCTGTGCCTTTGTTTGGTGCTGCATCAGGCTGAATCGTTTGGCTCCAATGAAACAGCCTCAGGCACGCCTGCGGCCGTTAACCCAGCGTCCAACGAAGCAGCGCCGAACGAAGCAGCACCGAACGAAGCAGCGCCTGTTGCCCAGACGCCTGCGGTGAAGGAAGCTCCGTCCACTGGTTGGATGCATGATTTGCTACATACCGGAGCGATGAAGTACATGCTCGACGGAGGTCTTTTCATGTGGCCGATTTTGATATTGGGAGTGCTCGCGCTGGGCGTCATCATCGAACGTTTCCGCGCGCTGCTGATGCTCAACACTCGCGCCGAGGAATTGCGAGCGCAAGTTCGAACCTTCCTGGAAAACGATCAAGTTGAGGAAGCGTTAAATTGTTGCGATCGAGAACAGGGCCCCGTCCCCGCGATCCTTGGTGCGGGGCTACGGAAGTACTTGGTCGCGAGGCGGCTTGGGTATGACGCCGCAAAAATCGAAGACCAAGTCGTGAAGGGAATGGATGACTATTCGATTCATATTGTGGCAGCAATGGAAAAGCATTTGCCGATTTTAGCGACGGTGGCCAGTGCAGCACCGATGTGCGGTTTTCTCGGAACCGTGTCGGGGATGGTGACATCGTTTGATGATATCGTGCGCAACATGGGCCAGATGAACATTGTCGAGGCCGCAGCATCCGGCATTATGGTATCGCTATTAACGACAGTTCTAGGACTGATCGTGGGAATTCCAGCTTTCGTAATGTTCAATTACTTCACGAGCGTGATCAACGAGTTCGTGCTCGATGTCGAAGAATCGGCTGCGGAGCTAATTGAGTCCGTTACGTTGCAATTAGCCTTAGCAGAAAAATCATAGCGGTGTAAGAGATTATGCTTCGGTCACGTCGCACCAATAAATTGCTGGTAGAACCCGCGTCGGTAGCGACGGGGGACATCGCTTTTAATTTGATCGTTTTCTTTCTCGTCTGTGCTTCGACGCAGCCTGATACTGGGCGACGCCAAGACCTACCAAGCAGCGAGCAAACAAAACAAAACAAACAGGAATCGAAGAACCCGGAACTTGCCCTAACGCGGTCGCGCAACATCGTGTCGCTCAACGGTGAACCGGTGAAGATTGAAGAATTGGCGTCTCGATTAGGTAAGGCGCTAGAAGGCAAACGCAAACCAGAGGAACGGATTGTAGTGCTAAAGAGCAAGACAGACGTTCCCTATGACCACTGGATTGCTGTGTCAACATTGGTTCAGGACGTAGGTGCAAGCATCACCATTCAGCGCGAGGAAATTCAAACCGTGACGATTGGTAATTAAAAGGCTACTCCACCGATGAAGCTCAAACGATTAACGATGAAAGCGGATGTGCCAACGATGGCGATGGGGGATATCGCGTTTAACTTGTTGATTTTCTTCGTCATTCTTGCGCGTGCACAGGATGATAGCCACTTGCAATGGCAACCCGCAGCGGCAAGCGATTTAAAAGCCATTTCCCATTCGCAGGTCAGCGTCGTGATCGACAATCAGAACAAGTTGTATTTCAACGGACAACTGATTGGTCAGGCTCAACTTACCAAACGCATTCAAGAGACATTGGGCAATGCGCCTGCCGGAGAACGGATGGTGTTGCTGAAGGTACACAAAGAAGCAACGGCAATGTATTACGAACCCGTGATTGAGTCGATCAGTGAAGCGGGCGGCGATCTGGTTCATATTCTCGAAGACAAACGACCGTGAGAAACTGATGCAAACACCGATGGGAGATCTAAATGATTCGCAGACAAAACGTAATGTCAGCGCTGCCAGCTTGGCCGAATTGCGCGAGTTCATGGCACGCCTAAAAGGACGTCGACCACAAGATGTGATCGGAATTGTCTCTGCAAGTTTATTGGTCCAAAGCATGACTCAGGCTACAGTCGCCGTACTTGGAATCATGGTGGTCTTTACCGTCGGGCCGTACTTGATTTACGGCTCGCCGCAGCCGAAAGCGGTTGCCCCGAAATCGGCGATGACGAACGGTGCCACAACAGTCGGGGGCACGGATTCCAATTCGACGCCGTCAAAGGTAGATGTCGAAACCGAAACGAAATCCGCAACACCTGTCAGTGACGTGCCACCCAACATCGAGAAAGCAACGAAGGTCATGGGGCTCGATGAAACGAAAGCTGCGGATCCGAAGACTAACCCTCTGGATAGTCCAAATCTTGACAAGCTTCTTGATGGTCTCGACCGTTAGGTGTTGTGAACCGATATGAATGTGTCGCCACGTCCCTACGATCGCCGCTTGCCCAGAGTGACTCTGGGGTTTGCATTTTTCTGGGCTCTCACTGCGATTGCGAATCTAGCTTTATGGATTCCGACGTGGTTAGCAGCGGTCGTGGCATTGGTGTCGGTGCCACTCGGGTTCGTTTGGATGCGTTGGGCGCGGCAACCGGGCATTCCGAAGATCTATTTGGCGATCGTGGTTTCTGCGGCGTATCCAGGTTGGTGGCATGCTGTGGTCGCGACTTCGGAATGGATGGGGCTAACGAGTATTCATTCTGGCCTCGTTTCGATGGGTTTGTTTGGATTGTTTGGCATGGGACTGGGTTGGATTGTTTGGGGACTGGAACGTTCATCACGACTGTTCGACTTGCAGCGTATTAATGCGGCGATTGCCACAGGCGCTTCATCACTGCCGCACCACCATCAACCACGTAATTTCGGACCACGTGTCTGGCATCCTGCGGATTCGAACGCGTGGTATTACGGTCTTCATAGCCGAAAGCTCAAGCAATCGACGTTGACTGTCGTGAGCTATGCCGCTCTTTTTTGGTTCGTGACGTTGGCGTTGTCGCAGCTTCCTGGTTGTCAGCTCATCTATGAATTGCCTGCTGGTGGCGGCAAACAACAAGCGCTGACTCAAAAGGTGCGAATTGAAAAAGTGGTTCGAAAGAAGTACGTCGTCAACCCTTACAGCTCAATCAAATTCGAAGTACCACCGATTGATGAAGTTAAATTGAAGCTTCAGGAGATCACCGCCCATCAATATACGATCGGCTACGGCGAAGGAACGGGTGCTGGATTCGCAGGCGGTACATCCAAGGGGCGCGTTCGCTTGATTCGACTAGAATATGACGGTGGCGACTGGGACTTGAATTTTGGCGTTGGTGGTGATGCCAATATGCTGCTCGAGTATGGGATCCTTACTCAACAGCCAGTCGCAGAGAAAAGCGAGTCGTTGAGAGTCTCGCAGCTAGCCAGTTTTCCCAAGGACAAAAGCCCGCCGGTTGTGTTTCTTACCGGACAACAGAACCTATTTCTTTCTAATAGTGAAGTCAAAACGCTGCGCGAGTACTTACGAGACAAGCATGGAATGCTCTTTGCTTCCTCAGGGAGCGGTCATTTTCACAATCAGTTCATGGCATTGATGAATCGCGTGCTTCCTGAAATCCCGCCGGTGTCTGTGCCACTGGACGATGGGATTCATCGCATTCCGTTTAACGTACCGTCATTGCCGTACGTTGTGCCTCACGGCGGAAAAGACGCACTCGGATGGTCAGCCGACGGACGATGGTTGGTTTATTATCACCCAGGCGATATCAGTGACGCGTGGGCCGACGGTCACGCCGGCGTGTCTCGCGAGATCTACGATGCCTGTTTTCAACTCGGTGTCAACGTCCTAAACTACGCACATGTCGAGTATTCCAAACGCTTGCAAACGAAGGTCTTAGGGAAATGATTTGCCGACTTCTTGCATGGTGTGCCTGCATGCTCGCCATCGTGTTCTGTAGCTTGTCAGCTAATGCTGAGGAACTGCATGATTTCTCGCTCGAGGATTGGAAGAAGTTACGTGAAGTCGAGCGTTACCAACTGCAGATCGCTGAAAAATATTGGCAACAGCAGGATTGGAAAACGGCTGCGGCTGAATACGAAAAGTACATCGAGTTGTATGAAGCGAGTAATGGTGCTCCGTATGCCCAGCTTCGTTGGAGCTTGGCACAGGTCAAGCTGCGCCAGCAAAACACAGCGATCAAAGACGGCTTTCAAACAGTGATCGATTACTGGCCTGAATCTCCCCAAGCAATCGCCGCTGCGTTTTACATTGGGCGGACGCAGCGCGAGATCGGTCGCTTGAAGGAAGCCAAAACTTCATTGAATGCGGTCGTCACCAAGTACCCCCAGCATCTGGCCGCAGTTCATGCGTTAAGCGAGCTAATTGAAATTGCAAATGTCGAGCAAGACATACCTGCGAAATTAGAGCTTTGGAAACGGCTGACGTTCAACGTCCCTCGGACCGACCAGACGTCAGGCTTATGCGTGCAAGCATCCCAGCAACTTGCGACACATTTGTTTCGCGAGGCCGCATTCAATGAGGGGCTTCGGGCGCTGGAGACGACATATAAAGCTGAACAATTGACTGCTCAACTTGCGCAGTTTGTTCGTTCGCCGGTGAACGACCTTGTGGCACAAGCTGAATCGAAAACCAAAGGAGAAAAACTAGCAGCCGATGCAATCGCTTGGTTCAAGCAACAAACACCTAACGACCAATCAAATCCTGCGGCCAAGTCGTTAGCGAGGCAATGCTTGTTGGCGATTGCCGATCTAACCGCATTGGCTCGCCACGATGAACTGGTGCCAGCGGCTTATGAGGCCGTTTTGAAGAATGCAAGTCCTGATGATGAAGCAGTTGGGAAATTGGCGAGTTGGCACAAATCCAAACAAGCATTCGATCAAGCTCGAACAACCTATCGTCGCTACGAAAACAAGGCTGAGGGTCTTGGCCAAGTCGCTTATAGCTACCGCGAACAACAAAATTGGGAAGGCGCGATTGATTCTTACAATCAACTGATCGGTCAAGACAAGGAACATGCAGCTCGATGGAAGCCTGAATTGGCGTTGACCTATCGCGCGGCTGGCAAGTGGGCGGAAGCGATCACGGTGTACGAGCAACTTGTAACAGAAGATGGCGGACAAGCGAGCCGCTGGCGATTTGAAGTCGGGTGCACTCATCGCGATGCAGGGCAATTCAAGGAAGCGATCGGTCATTTCCGCCAATGCGATAACTTTCCTGAAAACTATAAGCAGATGGCTTGGTGTCATCGTCGTTTGCAGCAGCCGAAAGAGGCGATTTTGCTTTATAACCAGGTCGCGAGCGACAAAAATTCGGCCCCCTGGGCGCTGCTTCAGATTGCCTACACGCATGAAGAAGCTGGCGAAAAAGAGGCCGCGATCCAAGCATTTCAGCAGGTATGCAAAAAGTTTCCCAAAGACGGACATGCTAGCCAATCACATGCCCACTTACAACAAAAGTACAAGATCAGCATCACACTCGGTGGTGCCAACGAAGAATAGAGCGAACTAACGGGTTAGTCCGCTTTATTCCGCACGGACTGATTCGTCAGTATTTTCAGCACCATTGGTAATTCCAGCAAAATTTTCGCGCCTATTTCGCGAGCCATTCCGTTAGAGGACACTGACACCGAGATATGAATGTCGATGCCAGCGGTTACCGCGAATTCCGTAGTCCCGCCGGTGGCCGAGACTTAGCGGCTTATCTTTGCAGACGTTATAGTGGAGCAACGCTCCGAGAACTGTCGATCGAATTCGGACTTTCTCATTCCGATGGTTCGGCAAATTTGCTGCGTCGAGCTAAAGCGACACTGAAGGACTCAGCGGAGTTACGAAA
>Ga0105046_10016711_pt1 | contig 11264 bp, 9 predicted proteins | sample MAT03_FD_78385 | JGI IMG/M metagenome (GOLD analysis project Ga0105046, IMG submission 78385) | Freshwater microbial communities from Lake Fryxell liftoff mats and glacier meltwater in Antarctica - MAT-03 (megahit assembly) | ecosystem: Environmental > Aquatic > Freshwater > Ice > Liftoff...
GGAAGAGATATAGAAAAATCCCTGATTCAGGAAATTCCATTAAATGTTGACTGTCTGATAATGGATAAAGATGTGGAAATTGTTTGCAAAGAAGAATTTGAAAAGAAGATTAAAGATGTGTCAATAGTTTATTTACCTTCTTTACAATCTGATTCGAATATTAATATGGGAATTAAGTATATATCAGAGCCATTAAAATTAAGCGAACTTACAAAAGCAGTTGAGAGCATATTTAAGTTTAAACAATTTTGAATCAGAATATAAAAAATAAAATATTAATTCTATCAGGTACAATTTTTATTTGTCTGATGATATTATCTGCTGATAAATTTACAATAAATACAGCAAAGAGTTTATCAAAGGATTCTGAAACCTGTATGTCATGTCATGAGGATAAAGATCTTACAATGGAAACTGATGGTAAGAAAATTTCACTTTATGTAGATGATGCACATTTCAAAACCTCAGTTCACTCAGGTGGTGAATGCTCGGATTGCCATGTAAATTATAATGCTGAAGAAATTCCTCATAGCAAGGTGAAGGCAGAAGTAAATTGTAAATCATGTCATGATAATTCAATGGGATTGGAATCGAGTGTGCATAAAAGTGTTAATTGTTATGATTGCCATACAAAGCACGATATTAAAACTGCGAAAGAAATTAAAAAAATTCAGACAGCGAACTGTCTGAATTGTCATAAAAATAAGAACATCAGCAAGTTTTCCGGAAGCATACATGCAAAGAAAGATATAGGATGTGAAGGATGTCATCAGGGCGGGCACATTACAAAGAAAATAAAGAAAAATGAAGTTGAGAATGTTTGCGGTAAGTGTCACGGTAAATCTTCAATGGCAACTCACAACAATATTCATCAGGTTGTAATGAAAAGCGGTAACAAGAATACTCCGGTTTGTACTGATTGTCACGGAGCACATGAGATCAGAATTAACAAAGTTTCAATACAGACAGAAGCATGTCTGAAGTGTCATCTTAATGAAAGTTTATTTCCGGGGGAAGAAAAGGGCTCTGCAACATTTGTAAAAAAATATAAGACGAGTATTCATGGTTCGATTCAGAAAGGCGAGAAAGAAGCTGCAAGCTGTGCTGATTGTCATGGAGATCATATAACAGATAATCCTGATGATCCAAAATTTTCCACAAAGAAAGCAAGATTACTTGAGACCTGCGGTAAATGTCATAGTGAAGTTGTAGCTAAATTTAAGAAATCAAAACACGGTCAGGAACTTTTAAAGAATAATGAAAAAGCACCTACCTGCTCGGATTGTCATGGAGAGCATGATATAAAGTCAACTTTGCATTCAGATGAATTTTCAAAAATAAATATTGCGGATAAATGTTTAAGTTGTCATAAAGACGGAAAATTAACACATAAGAATTACAAAGGTGAAGAAGAGCTGATAACAGATTATAAAAACAGTGTACATTATAAAGCATTAGAGAAAGGAAATATAGAATCTGCAACATGTTCAGATTGTCATGGAGCACATGAAATGGATAAAACAGATGATCCGAATTCCAGAATTTATAAAAAAAATATAGCACAGACATGCGGACAGACAAATTGCCATGTAAAAGAAGCTGCGGAATATAAGGGAAGTATTCACGATGCAGGTATAATGGAAGACAATAATTCAGATGCACCTACATGTAATACTTGTCATGGAAATCATGTAATATTAACCAAGAAGTCTGATGATAAACTTGCTAAATCAAAAAGTCTGATTCAGTTGTGTTCAAATTGTCATTCTTCAGTAGAACTTACGGAAAGAAATGATTTGCCATTACAGGTAGTAAAATCATACAATGAAAGTTTTCACGGACTGGCAACGAGAGGTGGTTCCGTTTCAGAGGTTGCGAATTGTGAGAGTTGTCACGGAAATCATGATGTAAAACCATCTTCGGATTCTACATCCACGATAAACAAAAAAAATCTGCCTGAGACGTGCGGAAAGTGTCATCCGGGTGCAACAGAGGTTTTGTTTACATCAAAGGTTCATTTAACGGATTTAAAACAAGATTCACCATGGGCATTTCTGATAAAAAGTTTTTATTTGATAATGATAACCGGTCTTATCGGATTTATGCTGTTACATAATATACTTGACTGGAGAAGAAAGAAAAAATTAAAAAGTTCAGAATAATGAATAATGAATAATGAATAATGAATAAAAAAGAAAAAAATATTGAATTCGCCAATGCAAGCGATGATAAATATTTAAGAATGACTTTCAATGAGAGAGTACAGCATTTTCTGCTTTTTACGAGTTTCACTGTTTTGGTTTTAACAGGATTTGGATTAAAGTTTCCTGAGGCATTTTGGGTAAAATGGACTGTTTATTTAATCGGAAAGAATGCATTTGAAGCAAGAGGAATTGTGCACAGAGTTGCTTCCGTGGTACTTGTCGCAGTTTCATTTTATCATTTATATTATATTTTATTCAATGAAAGAGGTAAGAAACTTCTCAGGGATTTTCTTCCGGCAAAAAAAGACATTTCGGATTTTACAGGGTCAATGAAATATTTAGCAGGTAAGTCAGCGGAAAAGCCTTTGTTTGGCAGATTCAGTTATATTGAAAAAATGGAATACTGGGCAGTCGTATGGGGAACGGTTATTATGGGATTGACGGGTGTTGTTCTTTGGTTTGAGAATTTTTTTCTGAAATATTTAAATAACACAGGTATGGATATTGCGACGACTATTCATTATTACGAGGCAATTCTTGCAAGTCTGGCGATAGTAGTCTGGCATTTTTATTTTATATTTTTGAATCCGGATGTAGCTCCAATGAATAAAGCGTGGGTGGAAGGATATCTTACAAAGGAAGAAATGGAGAAAGAGCACCCACTTGAACTACAAGAACTTAGTGTAGATATATTAGAAGTAAAAGAACAAAAAGCAGAATCAGATTAATATTTTATCAAGCAAAATTAAATTGTAAAAAAGTATTTTATTAAACTCTAATTAAACATTAAAATGAAAAAATCAAAAATATTTATTCTGAAAATGATTATAATAGTTTTTGCAGGAGCAACAATTATTGTTCTTGCAAATCCTACACAATATCAATCACAGTCTATTCCAAAGTATGTTGGTGTTAATACCTGTGTAGGTGCATGTCATAAGTCTGAAGCTCAGGGAAAGCAGCTTGACATATGGAAAGATTCAAAACATGCTAAAGCATTTGAAACTCTACAGACGCCTGAAGCAGATAAAATAGCGAATGACAAAGGATTTACAACAGCTGCTGCTGAAACAAAAGAGTGTGTTAAATGTCACGTACTCGGTAAAGATCTGGAGGAATGTGAATTTGAATCAACATTTGATAAAACTCAGGGAGTACAGTGTGAATCGTGTCACGGTCCGGGATCCGAATACAAAAAAATTTCCATTATGAAGGATCGTGAAAAATCAAAAGCAGCAGGATTGATAATTCATACAGAAAGGGAAGCTTTCTGTACAGGCTGTCATAATTCCGAAAGTCCAACGTTTGTTGAATTTAATTATGAGGAAGCATGGGCAAAAATAAAACATGGTAAACCTGCAAAGGAATAATTGTAATTTTTGAAATAGATTTAAAAATATTTTATTTAAATGATTAATTTTTTTTATAATATAACAGGTAAAAAATATTTTGTATTTATTTTTGTGATTGGAGTCACCGGGATGATTTTATTAAATTCCGAATTATTTTATTCACAGACGAAATATAAATATGTTGGTGTAAATACATGTGTAGGAGTCTGCCATAAATCCGAAGCACAGGGAAATCAGTTTGAAGTGTGGAATAACTCAAGACATTCAAAAGCATTTTTAACACTTCAGACTGAAATGGCTGACAGTATTGCAAAGGCAAAAGGATATATTACAGCTGCTGCTGAGACACCTGAATGTGTAAAGTGTCATACATTGGGAAAAGATTTTGATGAAAGTGAATTTAAAGGAACATTTGATATAACACAGGGAGTTCAGTGTGAAAGTTGTCACGGACCGGGATCAGGATATTCCAAACTTTCTGTTATGAAAAATAAAGAGACTGCATTTGCAAAAGGTCTGATTATTCATGATGAAAAAGAGAAGTTTTGTATTCAATGTCATAATACTGATAGTCCGACTTTTTTTGAATTCAACTACGAACCAATGTGGGAAATGATAGCCCATAATAAAATTAAACAGTAAAAAAAATTTATGAAAACTAAATACTTATCTCTTCTTCTGTTTTTTCTGACAGCATCATCAGTAAGTTCACAATCACTTAATCTCAGAATCAGTGCTTATATGTATAACCGGCAGGGAGCTGACAGCATTAACAGTGATTCAAAAACAAATTATTTAAGCAGTTATCAGAATGCTTTAGTGGAAGTTTCTAAGGATAACTGGAGTTTTAACACCTTGATTCAGACTGAAGAAGACGCTAATAATGATGTTAACGGCGGATTTGGATACAGATTTTATAATATGTATATAAAAGGTACTAATCTTTACAAAATGATAGATGTAAAACTTGGCAGGCAATATTTGTTCACTGGAGTTGGTAAAGGTGCTATAGACGGAGCAATGCTGAAACTTAAAGCAGGTAAAAACAAAGAATATCAGATCAGCGGATATGCAGGAGCAATAACACCATTGAGTTATGAATTTTCCGGTTATAAGTCTCTGAATAATAATTTTATACTTGGCGGAGTTTTTTCATATTACGGAGTACGAGATTTGACTGCTTCTATTAGTTATATGAATAAAAGATATAAGCCGGAATCTTATACAACTTCCAGAATAGACAGTGCACTTTTGACCGAACAGACAGAAATCAGTTTTGATTCAAGAGCTGATCAGCTGATGGGATTGGATTTTAATTATACATATTTAAAAAAGCATAAATTTTTTGGTAAAGCATATTTTGATATAAATAATTTTAACACTTTATACAAAGGTGAGTTCAATGCAAATTTTCCAGTAAATAAAGAATTGAAATTATCTTTAATGTATGAATACAATGAACCTCAGATAAGTTTTAATTCTATATTCTGGACTTTTGCACATTATCAGAATCAGGAAGTTGGCGGAGGAATAGATTATTTATTAAAAAACGGAATTAATTTTTATGGAAATATTTCTAATGTATTTTTTGAAAATGATAACTCATTGAAATTTCAGGTTGGTTTTAATAATCCGGGATACGGACTTTCCTACACACAATATACAGGATATGCAGGTGTCTCATACGGTGCAAACGGTTATTTATACAGGGAGCTTGTAAAAGCAAAACTTTCCTGTAATCTCGGATTAAATTATTCCAATTATAGTCTGGGAAATTATTCATCAGGCTTTAATAAAGCATTCAGCGGATTACTTGGAATTACATACAGACCTGATCCTCAGATAAGTATTGATATTCAGGGACAATTAATCACAAACTCGATTTATCAATATGATACAAGAATTTTAGCAGGAATAAATTACCGGCTTTTTAAAAAGTTTTAATATTTTAATTAAAAATTAATGAAAACGACAAAATTTTATCTTTTATTTCTAACATTGATTCTGATTTTCCTTGTTGGCAGTGTATATATAAATCAGGAAAGAAATTCAAATGGTAAGAAAAACAATGTTTATGTTTCAAATAAAACTTATGATAACAGTAAAGTTATTAAGTTTGATCATAAACTTCATACTGTAGATGCAGGTGTAAAATGTATTGATTGTCATACATCGGTAGTTAATTCAGTTTCTTCAAAAGATAATCTGAATCCTAAGAAGAAAGATTGTGCAAGCTGTCATGATGTAAAAGATGAAAAGCAGTGTAATCTTTGTCATTTTGAGAAGCCGTATAAAAAGCTGAAAGCAACTGACAGAGAAATAATGTTTTCACATAAAGATCATATAAAAGGAAAAGAATGTACAGATTGTCATAAAGATCTTGATAAAGTTAAATTTTCTAAAGAGAGTGCTGCGGGTTTTCCAAGTATGGAAAGCTGCTACTCATGTCATAATAACAAAACAGCTGCGAATGATTGCGAATCTTGTCACAGTAATCTTTCTAATCTGACACCTGTGGATCATCTGAAAACAAATTTCCTGAATGAGCATAAATCTTTTGCAGGTGTTTCGGAAAAAAATAATTGTATGATGTGTCACAGTGATAATTTTTGTCAGGCATGTCACAGTCCACAGAAGTATTCAGGGAAAAATAAACCTGATAATTTTTATGCACCATATTATACAAAGGAAACAGGGACGAGAGTTGACAGAGAAGATTTGCAAAATCTTACAATTGCTCATGAACTTAACTATAAATTCACACATGGTTTAGATGCAAATCAGAAATCATTTGAATGTAAAACATGTCATGATCCGGTTCAGTTCTGTGCATCGTGTCATCAGAATGGCGGAAATCTTATAACGGGTATTGCACCTGTAAGTCATCAGCAGCCCAACTTTACAACAATGGGAGTAAACAGTGGTGGTGGTTTACATTCCGAACTTGCACAAAAAGACATTGAGTCTTGTCAGTCATGTCACGATGTAGAAGGCAGTGATCCGACATGTATTAAATGTCATTTTGACAATGATGGTGTCAAAGGAACAAATCCAAAGACACATACAAGCGGATTTTTGAATGATGAAAAAGGACTTTGGCATGTTACACAGGGAGCAAATTGTTATTCCTGTCACAATGATCCGAATGCCAGACCAAATGGAATACCTGGAGTTGGATTCTGTGGTTATTGTCATGGAAATACCGGTGAGAAAAAATGATTTATTAATAATTATAATGAATAATAGTTTTCAGATTTTAAAATTTATCAAATAATATAAGTACTGATTTGAATTTAAAATAATTTTCAAAAAAATTAAAATTTCTATCCTTTTATTTATGAAAAAGCTAAATTTATTTTACATCTTATTTATCGTTTCTTTAGTATCAGTGCTGACCTATATCGGATGCAGTAAAGAGCAAGAAAATCTTGTTAATGCACCTGAGCTTGGGATACATCCTTCCGGCTGGGCTGATACAGCATCAACAGATTTTCATGGTAAATATATTTATGATAATAATGCATGGAATTTACAGCAATGTCAGAGTTGTCACGGAAGCGATTATGCGGGTGGTAACACCGGCTCAAACTGCAATACATGTCATACAGCTTCGGGTGGACCTCAGAATTGCCGGCTTTGTCATGGCGGAAATTCAGGTCATGCATATCCTCCAAAAGCTTTAAATGGTGAAACAAGAGTAAGTTACGCCGGAGTAGGTGTACATGTTAATCATATGGATTCAACTAAATATTCCGCTAAAGTTGAATGTAATGAATGTCACACACTTATAAGTTCATTCAGTGATCCTAACCATATTGATATTAACACACCGGGAGTTGCTGATATAAATTTTGGTACACTTGCTAAAACAATTACGACTTTTGATGGTGGTGCATTTGTGCCTGATCCGGTTTATAATAAAGAAAATGCATCGTGTTCAAATTCTTATTGTCACGGATATTTCAAGAACGGAAATTTAAGCGCAACGCCGGTCTGGAATGATCCCAATACTGTAAAATGCGGTTCATGTCATGGTAATCCGGTAACAGGAAATCCAAATCCTATTTCAAACGGAAATTTCTTCAATCCGCATTATTCAAATTTTACAATTAATACATGTTATCAGTGTCATAGCCTGGTGATTAACAGTTCGGGAGTAATAACTGATCCTGAAATGCATGTTAACGGAGTGGTGAATTTTAACAGTAATAATCCCTGAAGATTTAAACCTCAATAAAAAAAATCCGGAATTAATCAAAATTCCGGATTTTTTTATTTAAAAATTTTTAAAAATCACATCTTATTAAAAATGTTTAATTGAAGATTTGTATTAATTTAACTGATCTGTAAATACATTCTTTTTATCTTTACTTCTGTCATTCCCGTTATGATTCCCGTTACCATTACTACTGTTATGTTTATCATTATGATTACCATTATGATTACCATTATGATTACCGTTATGATTACCGTTATGATTACCGTTATGATTACCGTTATGATTACCGTTATGATTATTTAAATGTATTTTTGCAGAAGAAATATTCTTTCTTTTCATTTCTTTAAATCTGTTTTTTAGAGAGAAAAAGAATCCGAGTACCATCACCATTGTTCCTGTCCAGACAAGATTGATAAAAGGCTTTATACCTGCAGACAAAACAAGTGTCTCCGGACTTTGCGGAATTTTTGGAATTGTTTCATCGACTATTGCTATATCAATTCCTGATTCACCTTGCACAGAAACGTTTGTAAGGTAAAAAGTGAAATCATTTGAACTTTTCAGTGTAACCGGAATTGTGTTGGTTTCACCTCCGGACATTTTTTGTTCAGCAACAATCTGCTCTTTTCCATCTTTTGTAGTAACTTCAAGAAATGCACCAATAATTGTTTCTTCTCCATCACGCATTGCATCCTGACTGAATTTACTTCTGTCAAAATCAATAAACTTAACTTTTATTCCCTGAACATCAGTCTCTTCATCCTTTTTTAATTTAATAATATCTTTTGCAGAATACATATCAGGAGTTTCAAGAGCCATTGGTGAAAGATATAAATCTTTATATATTAAATTTGCAATATCCGGATTTTTCAGAATTCCTTTTGAATATTCACTGTAAAACATAACGGGCTGAAGGAGAAAACCTGAGCCATCTTTTTCAACAACAACATTAAAATTATACTTCTCTTCATCACCTTTTACAGGAGTAGAGCCTTTATAAGTAAATTTATAACCAAGAGCTTCTTTAGATTCATTCAATGGTAAAGATAAATTTACTTCTTCAGAATATTTTGATGAACCGATTATTCCCAAAAAGAGAATCATAATTCCAAGGTGTGCAATGTAGGGTCCGGCTTTAATAACATTTTTTGAAATTAACCTTAAAGCTATTTTTAGATTTACAAATAATGCAAAGAATGATGCAGCAATAAAAACTACGTAAACTATATCTCTTACTCCGGTTATAACGAGTCCAATTGTAATAATAACTGAAATTCCTAAAGGCAGTAAAATCGAATTTAAAAATTCTTTGCCGGTGCTTTTTTTCCAAACAAGTAAAATACTCATTCCATTAATTACAGCAATTAGAATAGCAAGAGGCAGATTCATTCTGTTGTAAAAACCGGCATCAATTGTTCCTTTTGATAATATCGGCCAGCTTGTTCCGACTGCAATTATAAATGCAACAGCACATAATATGATAGTCCCGGTAATTAATGCTGATTCACGTGAGGAGATTTTCATTTCATGTTCATCTTTTGGTTTAAAACTTTTAAATCTTAAAATCAGTAAGGCAAGACTTCCTATTGCAAAAATTGAAAGAAACACAACTAAAAACAAATATACTTCTTGTCCGGGATCAACAAAAGAATGAACGGAAGCATCTCCCAGAATTCCGCTGCGTGTTAAAAATGTTGAATATAAAACAAGCAGAAATGCCAGTATACAAAGTAAAAGACTTGCTCTTTTAAACCTGCCTGTTTTCTCTTCCGAAACCATTGAATGAATTCCTGCAACTATAAGAATCCATGGAATAAGTGATGAATTTTCTACAGGATCCCATGCCCAGTAACCTCCCCATCCAAGTACGCCATATGCCCAGTAACCACCGAGCATTATGCCTAATCCTAAAATCATTCCTGAGAATAATGCCCAGGGCATAGCAAGTTTAAGCCATCTGCTGTTTTCATTTTTCATTAATGCAGCCAAAGCAAAGCTGAAAGGAATGGCAAGTGAAGTAAAGCCAAGAAATAAAATCGGAGGATGAATTGTCATCCAGAAATTTTGTAATAAAGGATTTAATCCTCTACCATCTTCAGGAATATAGCCAATATTTACATCTGCAGGAAATGACTCCCATACCATTTTAAATGGAGATTTTAATATTAGAATAAAAATTAAAAATGCCTGAATAAGAGTAAATACAAACATTACAAAAGGTTCGTAATTATTTGAAGCAGGAGAGTTTTTAATCTCCTTTTCTTTTTTAATCAAAAAAGCAGATAAAAATATTCCCAATCCTGACATCAAAAATGCCCAGAGATGAAAACTACCTTCCTGTCCTGCATAAAATGTTGATAGTAACAGATTTACTGGTAAATCTCTTGAACTGTAATCCCAGACATATGTGTATTGAAACTGATGTGTAAATATCAGATACAAAAGAAATGCAGCGGATGAGATTGTTGCAGTAACTGAAAAATAGAAAAAAATTCTTGCATATCTGATTAAATTGGTTTTTCCTTTACCTGCAAGAAAATATAAAATGGAAGAAATCAGGATTGCTGCAAATGAAACCTGTATTAATATTGCACCCATAAGTTTTTTAAATTATATGTTACTTTATATTTAAAATTATTAATTAGTTATCAAATTCTATTGAACATAAAAATATATTACATTCCTGATTTAATAACATCTTCACCTTTACCTTCATATTTTGAAGGACATTTTGTTAATACTTCTTTGGCATAAAAACTACCGTCTTTTATTTTTCCCTTTGCTACAACTGATTCAGCCATTTCGAAATTGTTTGGTCTTGCACCAGTTAATATAACTTTCATTTCAGTTTTATTTTCATCAATCATATAAAAAACAAATTGATTCGTTTCGGAATCAAATTTAGCTTCTTTATCTTTTACCCAATTGCCTTTTACCTGGCAAGTCCTGTGATCATTTCCCGCTTTACTGAAATTTGAATATTCAATTTTACTGTCGCTGAAAGAAAAAAATCCAATGACAAGAAAAATCACAATTAACAAGATTCCTATTATAGTTGATTTTTTCATGATATTATTTTGTTTAAATTTTTTATTTTTTTTATTTTTTATTCCGGCTTATTTTGGAATTGGTAATCCCATTGAAACATAAATTTCTTCTATCTGTCCTTTGTTTTGTATTGCCTCGGCATTCTGCGGATCCAGTTCTAATACTCTTCTGTACCTTATTAAAGCCGGTTTATATTTTTCTTTAGGTGGCAGATCAGCTTCAAACATCAGATAATTAGCGGCAGCCAATTGTAAATCAATACATTCAATTTTATCGCTTTCTGATTTTGTTTTCTGATATTTTAAATCTGCATTATCAGCTGTAATTATTACTTTATCTGTATACTGATTTCCTGATCCATTATTTGAAGAATGCGGATCTGTTTCTGATTTTTTATCTATTTCTGAGTTTCTGTCTTTATTTCCGGCAAATTTTCTGTGA
>Ga0105046_10016712_pt1 | contig 11263 bp, 6 predicted proteins | sample MAT03_FD_78385 | JGI IMG/M metagenome (GOLD analysis project Ga0105046, IMG submission 78385) | Freshwater microbial communities from Lake Fryxell liftoff mats and glacier meltwater in Antarctica - MAT-03 (megahit assembly) | ecosystem: Environmental > Aquatic > Freshwater > Ice > Liftoff...
AGCTCACCCTGATAGGTTGGCTGCCCGCCATGATCTGGGCGCTGATGTCCTTGAGCGGTGCGCGCGCCGAGAAGCGGAACAAGCGGCTGATCGTGGCGATGAACAAGCAATGAAAAGGGACATGAACTTCGCACACCATATCCTCACCGCGCTGCGTGATACGCTGCTGCCGAAGCTGATGCGGGGGGAGGTGAGGGTGAAGGAAACACATCCAGTATCATGATCGAATCTGTACATGTAGCCAACGAAGCCAGCTACGGGCCCAACCCTCAGGTTCTATCCAGACTTAGAGCCGTGAACTACATCTATGGTGCGAATGCGACCGGAAAGACCACCATTTCTCGTGTCGTCGCCAACCCTGAACGCTACGCAGACAGCAAGCTGGTCTGGCAGGGTGGCAGCCCGTTGGAAGTGTTGGTCTACAACCGCGATTTCGTAGCAGAGACATTCGGCGGTAGCAAGGAGATCAAAGGCATATTCACTCTTGGGAAGGCCGAGAAGGCGCTCATCGACCAGATCAGCGCGAAGAAGGAAGAGGTGGACGGACTTCGTGAGGCCATCACGGGCTTGCGCGGTAATTTGGAAGGGTCGGACGGCCTCGGAGGCAAACGGGCGGAACGAACCCAACAAGACAGGGAGTTCGAAGAACAGTGCTGGCAATCTAAAGTCAGGCACGAAGGCAAACTAGAACAGGCGATGAAAGGCGCCATGCGTTCGAAGAAGTCCTTCAGGGAGCGGGTGCTTCAAGAGCATGCCACGAACAAAACCACGCTCCGTGATCTAAGTGCCTTGGAGAACGATGCGCTGACCGTGTTCGGCACTACTCCGACGGCGGAAGTCTTGGTGGAGAAACCATCCTTCCAAGTGCTGACGGAATCTGAGGCGAATTCAATCCTTGCGAAAAAGATCATCGGCAAGGAGGGCATCGATATCGCGGAAATGATCAAGCGGTTGGGTAATAGTGATTGGGTCAAGCAGGGCATTCCATACTTTGAACCGAACGAAGACCATTGCCCTTTCTGCCAACAGGAGGCTCCAGCCAGTTTGAAGAGAAGCCTGGAGGAGTATTTCGACGAGACCTTCAATCTGGACAGCACACGCACCAAGGAACTCTTGGACGGGTATCGGAATTCGGGTGTGGCCATAACAACCAAGTTGAACGTGATCGAGCAATCCAAACCAAGGTCGCTCGACTTAGAGAAACTCCAAGCCCAGACCAAAGCGTTAGATGCGCTCGTTGCTGGCAACGTCCAGTCACTTGAGCGCAAGTTCAAGGAGCCCAGCCAAACCGTTGTGCTTTCCTCTGTAGCCAGCACGGTAACCGCGATCAACGACCTGCTGGATGCGAGTAACAATGCGATCACAGCGCACAATAGCATGGTGGCGAACCTTGGACCCGAGCAGAAAAGGCTCAAAGCCGAGGTTTGGCGATACATTCTGGATAAGGAGATCGCGACTGACCTGGCGTCATATTCGACCAAGACAGGTGACACGGACAAGGCCATCAGCGCGATCGACACGCAGATCACTGGTAAGACCAAGGATCTCCAGGAAAAGGAGGCCGAGCTGCGCGCGCTGGAGAAGGAGACCACGTCGATCAAGCCAACGATAAATACCATCAACGGACTGCTTCGATCCTTCGGCTTCGGCGGTTTCAAACTCGCAGAGGCGGAGGTGGCCAACCACTACAAGATCGTTCGCGACAATGGCGGCGATGCCAAGGAGACCTTGAGCGAGGGTGAACGATCATTCATCACCTTCCTTTATTTCTATCACCTTCTCCATGGCAGTCCAAGTGAATCGGGCACTGTCACGGATCGTGTCGTGGTTTTTGATGATCCGGTTTCGAGCTTGGACAGTGATGTCCTTTTCATTGTGAGCAATCTCATCCGCCGATTGATATCGTCCGTGTCAGAAGGCAAAGGCCATATAAAGCAAGTCATGATGCTCACCCATAACGTTTACTTCCACAAAGAAGTCAGTCATGACACCAAGCGCGACCCAATGGGAACGAGGCACTTTGAAACCTTTTGGGTGGTGAGGAAGATGGATGGGGTATCGAGTGTGATCCCCTACTCCGAGAACCCGATCAAGACCTCCTATCAGCTTCTGTGGGCGGAAGTCAAGACGCCTAACCGTCTCACCGTTCGGAACACATTGCGTCGCATTCTCGAGAATTACTTCCAAGTGCTTGGAGGTTATGACCTACCCGGTTTGGTTGATCGGTTCGAAGGGGAGGAACAGGTTTACTGCGGCTCACTTGTGCGTTGGCTTCATGACGGATCACATCTTATCGACGACGACGTGTATCGAGTCATCACGGATGAAGAGATGCACAAGTACCTTGAAGTGTTCAGGAGCATATTCAAGAAGATGGATCACGAGGCACACTATAGGATGATGTTGGGTGAATACTCCTCGGTCAAAAGTGTCACAGCTCCGTTGGCCGCTGCTGCTGGCAACTCTTCTGCGATCTGAAGATGCAATCCCGAGCTATACCCTGAACAATTTGGAATACGGCCGAAAGCGAGAAGACAATGGAAACACAACCACCGCTCAAAGAGCACCCCGCCCCTACATACCTGATCGATGAGGAATTCACCGACCACGGTGACCCGATCGTCACTCGGTGGAACACGGGAGCGCTGAGCAACAAGCAAGCTGCGAGACGAGCTGGATTCTTTGCGGCTGCACCACATGAGCCCAAGGCGCCTAGTGAACGGCTGGAGGTCAACCTTAAGCGGCTGGCCGAAGTGCGCAAGGAACTTGGCGAATCAAGTACAGCGCGGGTCAAGGAGGTAAAGGATCAGGCATACGCGCGCGTGGAGCGGATCAAGGTCTTATCCACAGAATGCACTGCGCGACTCTCCAAAAGGGATGAGCGAGCCAACGCGATCAAAAGCGAACTTGAAGCTGTTTCCCAAACCTTGGTGCGCTTGGAGCAGGAGCGCAAGAGCCTGCGCGAACAGCTTGGGCAACGTCGCGGTGATGCCGTTTCAGAACAGATCAAGAAGGCCCAGAAGGAGATCGCTGAATTGCTTGCGCAACAGGACGAGTTGAACAAGCAACGCCAGGGGATGTTCGACCGGGAAAGGGCGCAGCGTGGCCCCTTCTATTCAGGTAGAGCGCAATTCTTTAAGGCACTAGCTACAAGGGCACGTGAGGCGCGTAACATGCTTGAGGAGCGGGCGCGGAGTTTGGGTTTGAATACGGCTTCAACAGGGCTTGGCATAGCGCTCACCTCATTCGGAATGATCGCCGTCTATCTAGCTGGCGAGTTCTTCGCTTCCATCGGTTTGGGTTCGGAGTGGGGAGCGAGCAGTCTCCTTGACTATTTCCTCCAGCGGGTAGTGACGTTCATGGACCAGTACGTTTCCTACGACACCGTATGGCGAGACCTCGGTGTCCTGTTCGGCGCATGGGTCGCATTTCTGGTCCTCTGCCACCTCTTGTTCCTTGGCACGGATGCGCTTCTCACCCAAATGCGCCCCAAGCAGGAAACCGACGAGCAACAAAAAGCCAAGTCTGACGACTTCGCCGTTGAGGGTGTAAGCGCGATGGAGGTCAGCGCCCTCGGCTTCACCTTGAAACAGGAGTATGGTACGCCGCGGCGGCTATACCATCTCTGGGTACGCAGCCTGCCGATCATCTTCATCCTTGGGGTGATGATCATAGTAACGGCCCGGCCCGAAGCGCTGCAAGCCAACCAGACCCGGATCGCTGCGCAACTAGTGGGTTCTGCGTTGACCGTGGTGCTGGCACTCTTGGCTTACTTGCTGCTCTCGCGATCTGTTCTTGGCAGTCCAAAGGCTGTTCGCGTAGTGCAATGGTCCTGGTTGGGTGTCGCGGTGCTTTGGGGTGCGCTAGTCGTGGCAGCGCTTTTTCTCCATTTAAACCCCGGCGTGTTGATGACCTCCTTGTTTGGAATATCTGCGTTGCTAGGTGCCTTTGCACTCGCATTGGCACTCATCCATGGGGAGCTCATTCGTTCGGCGCGCGAACTCGAGATCAAGGAGAAGCTGGCCTTGGAAGCCGAACTCTACTGGAGCTATCCGGCATCCGCTAGGTTCCTCCTTACAGAAGAGGACGTCATGCGCTCGAAATTTGTGAGCCTGCAAGCCAGCGTCATGGATACCATCCGTGATCGCGCTGCTCAAGTCGGCTTCATATTCCAGCGTTTGGTGCGCAAACTGGTCGAAGTTGTCACCCCCCGAAGTGCGGACGAGGGCGCAACAAAAGCGACCGCAGAATCCATGCGGCCGGGTCCATTCCCCGGCAGCAAGGGAACTGGAATGACCAAAGCAGAACGATCACTGTTCCCGGATCTGCATGTAAAGCTTGAGGACGTAGACCAAGCCATTACGGAAGCAACGGCACAAAGCGAAAAGCTCCGCGAAAGCCTAGCGAAGCATGCGACAGGGACTGACTCTGAGACCGAGATCTTACTTGGCCGGATAGCGAACTTCGAGAAGGCCATCAAGAACAACCTACACAACACATGGCAGAGCACCCGGGCGCTGCGCAACAATCTGGATGAGTTAGAAAGGAGGTTCGACGAGCAAGAGCAGGATGTACGTGAAGGCTTCGCCATTGGCCTCGCCTACTGGCCCGCGATAGTTCCCCCGACACATGGTGTTGTTCTGACAAATAATCTCTCGGCCCATGTCTGATCACAAACCCTGGTGGAAGCGCTGGTTCTCCAAAGAGGTTGAGAAGCCCAAGCTTCAAGAACCCGCTCCTGGTACTTTCTTGATCAATGATGATTGGCAGGATCAGCTTGAGAAGTATGGCTTGACCGGCGCTCACAAATGGGTCCAGGAACAGGTCAGCAATCAGTTCTCAGTGGATGGACAGATGCATGGCCGTCAAGGTGTGCCACGCCAAACCATTGAAGCGGAACGCATCGCGGTTAGTCGAGCACACCACATCTTGGTGACGCTGCGCTCTTGGTATCAGATCAAGTTGGCGGCGCTAAAGGGAAAGTACAAGGCAGCCAGTGAGGCACGGGCCATTCGCGAAGAGCAGTTCAATGAAGCGGAGCGCTGGCGCGCAGAGGTGGAACGCGACTTCCAGGACGACACCTCGAAGCACTCGCGGTTCAATGCGTGGCTCTACTTGGTGTTTGGCCTTGGTCTGGTGGTTGCCGATATTCCATTCTCATGGCAACTCACCGCCGTTGGTTTTGGGTTCCATCCGGAATGGAAGTGGGATGCTGAGGCACTGTTCAATGTGCTCTTGACTGGGGTCGTTGCATTCGGGATCGCCGCCGCTGCGGTATTCATCAAGTACTTTCACGACGTGGTCCTCGCACCACACATACGGCACTCGGTGAGCATGTTGCGCACTGGTCATCCGCATGGCATTGGTGATATGACGCCCCGGCGCTGGAGAAAGGTGGAGGCGGTCTGGTCCTTCCGATTCCTTGCGCTAAACGGCTTGCTCGTTTTCGTGGTATGTACTCTCTGGCAGACCGGCGCCTATCGCTATGATACACTGGTGGTCAAAGACCGGCAGGAAAAACTAAGCGCACAGAACAAAAAACTCCAAAATGACCTGAGATTCTACGATGACAACAACATGGAGGTGCCCGCTGACCTTCGTGCTGCGGTGAAGACGGAGGGTGACTTGGTGCGTGAAGAACGCCAACGACAAGCGGACTTGACGCCCCTTGAGCGTGAGCAAGACGAAAGGAAGCGGCTCATCTTCATTCTGCTCACGCTCATGTTCCCCATCATGGGCGGTATCATGGTTTCAATCGCCATACGAATGCTCCGGGCAAGAGCGGACAGGAGGCAGGCGAAGACTCTCTACGGGGATTCGGAGAACTTCTATGGAGCGAAGAGCGCCGAGGTAATCCGGCTTGAGCAGGAGATCGAGATCTTCGATAAGCTACTCAAAGAGCAATTCAGGCTGGATGAAATGGTCGAAAAGCAAATGGCTGCGACTTTCCTCCATTCCTATAACGCCGGATACAATGCCTCGATCTGGACCTTCATCAATCGGACACCTGAAACGCATGTTGTTGTTACCACCACCCGCGTCATCGCCAGTACGAATGGAAACCACAAAGACGAGAAGGAGCCCGCTCTGGACGCTGTTTCTGCTTAGCCTGACTTTGCTGGCAGGATGTGGTGGGGCCGTTGAGCATCCAGACACATCGCCGGACGCCCAAGCCGACAATCCTCTCGCACAATTAACTGGGCCTGCCAGGATTTTGATGTTCATTGATCTTTCGGCCAGCATGAAGGCCGAAGAGCTGCGAATACAACGAGATCGCATCGAGGATTTCATGGCTGCTATTCCGGTCGACTGGAAACTCACCTGCTACAAGATCGGCGACGACCTGTTCCCAGACCCGCTATTCGACGAATTCTGGTGCATCACAGAAGGTCACGAGGAACGCGGTGAGCGGGCGCTCGATGCATTCCGTAAGAAGCGGGTTACTACGGTTATGGACAGTGTTGAAACGCTTCTTCCGGCACCTTCGCAGTCGTCGACCCCGAGCGGCGACGAGCGCCCAGAGCGCCCTAGTTGTGTGACTGGAGCACTGTCCGCATTGGTGCGAAAGCAATCGGCGTTCTTTGACAGCAACACCTACGTCATCTTCTTCGGTGACATGTTGGAGGAATGCGAACTCGCCAATGTCGGTCGGGTGGACCTGAATGCCGAAGGCGCAGGAGAGAGCTATTTCAAGGCCCTCGCTTCCAAGGTCGATTCCCTCTACAAGCCCCAAGGTCAATTGTCAGCGCGCTTGCCCGCTGATCACCTGACATTCGTTGTCACCTGCAAGAACATCAATCCGGGCAGGGGTGTCCTAGCTGCGGGGGTTCAGAACTTTTGGGATGTCGCCCTCAACCGCTTTGGGTATGAGGGTGGCTCATATGACATGTTCGTGGGTGCGGGTGAGGACGCGGCTGTTCGATTCTGGCCTGAAAACAGGTGAGACATATCGTGCTTTGAACCATATACCGCTCATTTTCGGACCGCTACAACAACCGCTACTAAGCCCATTTGTCGCATTAGTGTTGAATCCAGAACACACATGATCACCGACGAACAGCTCGAGCCGGACGCCATGAACCCATGAAAGCCAAAGACACCTCCCTGCTCACGTTCATGAAGAACACCAACGAGCATTGTCCCCATATGCCAGCGTATGTGCAATTGGCCAGTGTGTCATCATGCGGGGTTCCGGCAGGAATATTTTTCATTGGGCTAGTGCATCGGTTCAGATGAAAACACTATGAGCGGCCACGAAGCACCATCCGGCACTCCAGCAAGATCGCTCCAACCGAACCTGTCGTTCGGGGATTGGATCAAGAGCACGCCCTATCTCTGGATCACGCAGTTGTTCGCGGTTCTCGGCTTCTTCGCATCGGGCATCTATTATACGTTCTATGTGATATCGAGCGGTAGGCAGTCCTTATCTCCCACGGCACTGATCAAGATCAACGCTTGGATCCATATTCCACTACTGTTGGTTTCAGCAGCTTACTTGATCCATACGCTCGATGACAACAAGGCAGGGAAAACCCGTACCGGGTTTCTTTGGAAGCTTCTCTCTCCTGCACACGCGGGCTTCTGGCCCTCTATCCGGCGGGACAAGAGAGCTCATGGCGCGGTACGCTCCTTCAAGTACTTCTTCGTTGTGTTCATCCTGTGCATGCTGGCCTACTACTCCTGGACCGTGTTTTCGGAGACGAAGGCTGTGAACGAGTTCGAAGACAAGGTGATCCCGTACAAAGCTCTGTTCGCAACGGCGCTATCGGATTATCTGTCTTATGTACTGAACACGATAGGGGGTCTTGCCCTGTTGGGTTCATTCCTCCAACTATGGAGTCCGGGTGTCGTGATATGGCCGGCTATGAAGAAGGACGGCAGGTCCCCTTGGCAAAAGTCTGGCAGGAAACATCGTGTTTGGCTGATCACCGCAGCAGTCGTTAGTTGCTTAGGGCCTGCGTTGGTGCTTCTGTATTGGACCTGTAAGCACGAAGCCATTTCAAAAGAAGCTCTGCTCAACATAGTGATCATCCTGAATTGGCTGAGCGGTGCCTTCAACGCCGTTGCGATGATGTTGCTGATCTCCCGGCTAGACAGCAAGCTAATCGGATTGCAATCTAGCCTGGTGGGTGTGTTATATGCTTATGCGGCGGTGCAGACGTTGTTCGCCGCCTTCCCTCCCGAGAGTATGGAAGTGGTGAAGGCGCTTACGCTCTACTTGGTGCTGATCTTCAAGGTCTACTTCTTCTTCATCATCCATTTCGCGCTTACACAAGGAAGGATATTGTGCTACATGGTCTGTGCCCCACAACTACGGAACAGGAAACGGTCAGAAATGAAGGAGGCGGAGGAAGCTGGTGGCAAGGGCTCTTGGAAGTATCAGCTCCGCGTGTGTGGCCTTTTGGTCGCGGTTGCAATCTGTAGCATTGCATGCATGCCAGTTATGACCTGGGCAAAGGAGAATGGATACAAGGAGCTCATAAATGAACGCGGCATCAGCGTCATTCAGCTCGGTTTGACATTGTTTGCGGTCGTTGCTTTTTGGTCCAGCACACGCCCAACGAAGCGCATGGCGTTGTTCATCTCTGATGCGGCACGGCGCTGGTCAGCGATCTTCATAGGCTCGAAGCTCAGGTTGGCAAGTGGGAAAGAGGATGCCGGCCGTAAGGCACTTCGTGAAATCAGGCTCTGGTTCGCATCGTTCATTGTCGTTCTTACCGTGTTTTATGCTGTCGAGTACTATGTGCAAGAAGTCGCCCATGACGCGTTGTCCATAGAAGCCGGATCCGTGCGAATGCAGGCCGATCCACTGCCGGAGAGCGACAAGGGCGAGGTCCACAGTGCTAAGGAACTTGTGGCCAAGATCACGCTACAGGGGACTACCGGAAAGGATTCGGCGTTCGCATTCCCGATCACTTCATTGGAGGAGAACGCGAATGACGCGCTTGATCTCGTCGCGGTCCTGAAGACTCCCGGAGACGGTGAGGAAATCGTTGTGTCCTCTGAACGACTCACCTTTCCGAAGATCCATTCACCGAGGCCGAAGCCTCAGACTGACGCCCACGATGCCCATGGATCGCCAACGGACGGCCACGCGTTGCCGATCATAGAACGTAATGACAAATACAAAATTGACCTTACACGGCAGGGATGGATACTCCCGGACACCATGTCTTTTGAACTCAGGGTGGCACCACTGGATAGTTCCCTTGACAGCACCAAGAGTCGGCCTGCTGAGTCCGCTCATGTTCAACTCATACGACCAGAATGGTCAGCCGTTGATACTTCGTCCTTCCAACTCGATATCACAGACGCAGACGCACCGCCCGACACAAATATCGCCTACGTGGATCCTCGCGCCCCGACGACCAAAGGTAAGTGGCAGCGCGTGGTGGCCAGGGATTCAGGATTCTCGGTGCTTGAGTTTGGTGTGCGCCAGGTGTATGGCCCCAAACACAAGGATACCACTATAGTCATCGGAAAGGTTGTTGTGTCGGATACTGCACGCCACCACCACGGTACGATCTGGGTGGAGAATCATCCAGAAGTTCGTTCAGGTATTGATACGATCTGGACGGGTAAGCTCACCCACAGCACGACTGTCGTACTGAGTTCATGTCCTAGAAGGAAGGGAGCTTCCTACGCTGAATCCAATATCGCCACCATCACGCTCTCGTATGGAAATGATCATGCTGGCCTCCATCACGAACGGATCCACTCAGCGGGTTGGACAATGGTCGAGGTGATGCTGAACAACCTGTCCGGCTTGTTCTTGTTCCTGTGCTTTCTGGAGTTGGCCTCACCACGGACGGCGAAGCGGTTTGACAAACCGCGGTACCGGTATGGGCGACTTGCCACCTGGTTGTTCGTAAGCGTATCACTCCTCCAAGCTATCACATTCGTGTCTTGGACGGCTGACCATCATCTTTCCAGTGCCATTCTGAAAACACAGCTGTTGGTGTGGCAGACCGTAAGTGGCCTGGTCGTAGCGGTCACCTACGCGCTCTTCATCGCCCGGTTCGATAGTACATTGATGTGGAAACGGTCCTTCGAGGTGAGATGCTTGTTCGGCTACGCTGCGATCCAGCCTTTGTTCGTGGTCTTCGGCATTGCAGGAGGGATCTACGAGAGTATCAAGTTCATTACAATCGTTCAAGCCCTCATTTTGAAGTTGTGGATGGTGTATGTCGTTCTCGACGCATTGAGGAATGGTGCATTGGTGACCTATCTTCTGACATTCCCGAAACTTGACCGCATGGCGAACAGTGTGTTCAGGCACGGCTTGTTGTGTCGCATATCCCGGCACGAGCATGATCATCTTGAACTTGAAGTTTACGAGTACGGCGAGTTGATGTTGTCCGGCCCATATCAAGAGCGCACCCCGGAAGACTATGAACATGCCGTCGCCGATCTGAAGAATGTGCATATGACCGTATTCCAGCGATCACCGGTGAATGGGAATTGGCGACTGTCCCTTCGAGTCTCCGGGAACCGGACCTTGCTTGGTCGCCACGATTTCCCCAGCAAGAAAAAGGCAAAGAAATTTGAAGCACGCTTCAAGCGGAGCATCGCCTACATAAAGCCCACCTACGAATGAACGGAGTGGTTCAAGCGCATACGTCGGGTTCCGTGATGCGATCGTTCAAGCCCCCAATTGTCTGTCGGCAAATATCACCGAAGATTAGCTCGAACAATTCGCCCTCACTTGGTTCCAGGATCGCACTCAGGCTTGATGCATTCTACGCTGTGCCAATAGGATAGTGCCCAATGCCCAAGAACATCCTCATCTGCTGCGACGGCACCGCCGACGAGTATGCGCGCGATAGCACCAACGTGCGCCGCACCACGCATGTGGCCGTGCGCGATGCGGGCCAGGTGATCTACTACCACCCCGGTGTGGGCACCATGGCACCCGCGAATGTGCGGGGCAAATTGCGCACCTGGTTACGCCTCAAATTGGATGGCGCGTTCGCCTACTACTTCGAAGATCATGTGGCCGATGCCTACCGCTACCTGATGGACCAGTACGAAGAGGGGGATACGGTGTACCTCTTCGGGTTCAGCCGAGGGGCCTACACCGTGCGCGCCTTGGCCGGGCTGATCGGTGCGTGCGGGTTGTTGCACAAAGGGCACGGCCACCTGGTGTCCTACGCCATACGCTATTGGGCCAACAAGCAGTGGAAGGCCTGCGGCGAATTGAAGCAGCACCAAGGCCGAAAGATCGAACTCAAATTCATGGGCATCTGGGATACGGTGGGTTCGG
>Ga0105046_10016713_pt1 | contig 11263 bp, 5 predicted proteins | sample MAT03_FD_78385 | JGI IMG/M metagenome (GOLD analysis project Ga0105046, IMG submission 78385) | Freshwater microbial communities from Lake Fryxell liftoff mats and glacier meltwater in Antarctica - MAT-03 (megahit assembly) | ecosystem: Environmental > Aquatic > Freshwater > Ice > Liftoff...
AAAGTGCCCAGAGGGTAGGAGAGTTAAGGTACGGTGGCAAGATCAGGAGAATTTTGTAGAGGCAGAGGTAATTAAATCCTGTGTTGATCCTGTTGATTTAGCTTTGCTAAGTTTTAAGCAAGTTTCTAGTACTCAAGTGCCTTATGTTTATTTCGATACAAAAATTGAGCATCGTCAAAATCTTTACTCTTTTGGCTATCCAGACAAAGATTTTCCAAATGGTTTCCCTGTGACCCTGACCTATGTGGGATTAACCGGAGATAAACCGCCCTACATGATTTTTAACCGTGAACAGATTAGACGTGGAATGAGTGGTGCTGCTTTGTTGAATCAGGATACAAGAAAAGTTTGTGGCATTGTTAAGTTTACCCGCGATGCTGGCTCTGACTTAGGTGGTGGTGGTGTTTCTGCACAGACGATTTTGTCTGAACTGCCAGAGCTAATCCAATATCAAAACGTACCTTGCCAAAAAGACGATCTCTGGACATCATTCTTGATCAACGGTAACATTGACCGAAATACTCTCCTTGAGCGACTGCGAAGTTGCCCAGCAGGAATTTTTCGAGTGGTGATGTCTTTTCTACGCCCCCCTGCTGGAACGCTTTCTTCTGAAAACAGCGCGCAAGCAACCCGAGCAGCAGAACTTATAGAATGGGCAGAACATCCTGATGGGTGTGGATTAGAAGAGGTTCAGAAAGCATATCTGCGAGCGATTGGAAAATCTAAGCTATGAACTATCAATACTAACCTGCCGTAATACTTAGAATTTTTGTATATGGAGCGAAACGATTTACTGGATAGGTTAGCCGACTGTCCCCAAGGTGTTTTTGACAAGATTGTAGTCTATCTAGGACAGCCCTCTGGAAACTTTTCTTCTAAAGAAAGTCCTCAGGCAACTCGTGCATCACAGCTCGTTGAATGGGCAGAACATCTAGACGGACCAGGATTAGTCAAATTAGAAGACTATTACAACCGAGCCATCAAAGCTAAATCAAGAGAGGCCAATTCCTCCGTTCGGTTTAGAACTGCGCTTGGAATAAGTCTTAGCTCGACAATATTGGTCTTGATATGTCGTCATTTAGGATGGTTACAATCTCTTGAATTACAAGCTTATGACTTTTTAATCGTACATCGTCCACTTCAAGAAACTTGGGATGAGCGAGTTGTTGTTGTTGGAATTACGCGTGACGATTTAAAGGATTGGTCAGTTAGATATAAAACGAGCGTAGTAGAATTTATTCCATATAAGGAACTGAATAACCTTCTGATTCGATTGTTAGATCACAACCCCAAGGTAATTGGACTAGACATATCAGTTAATAAGCACTCGGATGATATCTCTCCCCCCGATTCAACCCCAGTCTCTACTTCTCGTCCGTCAAAAGCCTATGGAGAGTTGGCTAAGACTCTAGGAGACAATAAAGATATCATTGCTGGTTGTTTAATTGAGAACGATGAAACAGAGCAAATAACTGGAGCATCTTACTATGCTCCTGAAACAGTTGAACCTGAACGTTTAGGATTTGCAAACATTGTGACTGATGGTGGTAGTAATGCAATTGTCCGTCGCCACTTAATGCTACAGGAGAAGAATGAGAAGTCAAAGTGTCAACCCAAGGATGAAACTTATCCTGAAAACGAATCGGTGATTCTCGCTCCTTCACTGAGCTATCAATTAGCAGTTCACTATCTTAAAAAGGAGAAGGGTATCCAGCCTTTTTGGGCCGATGATGGATACTTAAAAATTGGTAAAACTGATTTCAACCCCTTACCAGAAAAAACGCGAATAGGTGAATATCAAGCTGGTAACGTGGATTATGACTTGTCAGGATACCAAGTTATGCTTAACTACCGCAAGAATAATCCTGAGCCGATTACTTATGCGAGAGTGATGGAGAAGCCTGATGATCAAGGTCTAAAGGATCTCTTAAGAGACAAGATTGTTATTGTTGGTTATGTTACACCTATGAATTTGAATTTCAAGCCGGATGTACATCTAACTCCATTGAATTCAAGAGAAACTGACCAACAAAAGCAAATGCCTGGAGTTTTTCTTCATGCTCACATGACCAGCCAAATCATCAGTGCTGTTTTAGATGATCCACCTCGACTATTGATACAACCCTTTGCACAATACAGATCACAGTTCCCCTGGATTTGGATTACCGGATGGTCACTGCTAAGTGGTATTTCGGCATTTTTCTTGATTCTGAAGCAGAAAAGAATATGGGTAATAATAAGTGTAATTATTATTTTCGGATTTATTTACCTGATATACTTCGTTGCTTTAGGTACTCAAGCTCAATGGCTTCCTCTAGTGTCACCATTACTTGCCGTAGGTTTAACGGGAGTGAGTTTATTTATCTGGAGTATAGTACATGAGCGAAAATAGATCATGTTGGAAGGGAAGACGTTTCTTCAGAAAACTTCTCGTCATTGTGTTCTCTATTTTATTGATTTTCATTTTCGTGAATAGAGTAGCTATTCTTCCAGCACAAGCTTTTTCAAAGCCTAGTAACTCTGAGTTTTTTAGAATTCAGAGCAATAATGGTTGTACTCTTTTTGGCCTCATTTGTTGGGGGGGGCGGCCTAGTAGGACGAATAATGGCAGACCTGCTAGAACGGACTCGGCTATTCGGCGAGGAAAGTGTAATAGTTTAGAGCCACCATTAACTTCCCTGGTGCCTCTTGCTTGGTCACCTCCTAGCTTATTAAAGGAAACTGATTGGCCTACAAGTGTATCTATGGTTGAAGGCCATACGATTGATAAATACCCAACTTTCTGGGTATTTATCCCTTCAATACTCAATAGAAACAAGGAAAATGAACATTATGCTGATTATGCAGAAATCATGGTTCAAAATGATAAGGGTCAAGATGTACTCATAGATGCTCCAATTCGGATAACTTTGCCTAAAGATCAGGGCTTCCTAGGACTTCGAGTTCTCTCTCAACCTTTAGAGGTGGATACTCCTTACTACTGGTACTTTTCAGTTATTTGTGACCCAGACAGACCGTCTAGGAATCCAAGTGTAGATGGAATAGTTTGGGTTTTGCCCAATGAAGAAGTGCAATTTGAAGAGAGCAATCTAACGCTCACATCTCCACGCTTAGAACAGAAGATTCAAGAGTACACTGGGGCAGGTCTTTGGTATGATGCATTGACTCTGCTGGCGCAAGAAAGATGTGCTGACCCAGAAAATACAGAGTTAGTCGATGCTTGGAAAGCTCTTTTGGAAGCTGGTGAAGTCCTAAGCAATAGCGATGAAGTAAGATTAAGATCTTCGCCGATCATCGGACTGATCGAAATGCAATCGAATGGTGAGTTAACAAATATCTGCGACTCCTCTAATCCAAACTCCCATCAACGCCAGTCTCCTACTAAAACATAAGCTGCCCAGTAAGATGGCTTATAAAGGAGAGGCTGTTTCAGTAAATCTATTTGTGCTCTTTGAAGAGCTTTTACTTTAGTCAACCCTTCACGTGACGATTTATCTCCAACATAGCCTTCATAAAAATCCTTCATAAGGACAGATGTAGCAGAATCATCAATGCTCCAAAGAGTTGCAAGTACACTCCTTGCTCCTGCTTGAATTGATGCTCCAGCAATTCCTAAAACTTCTCGGTTGTTTCCAGTAGCGGTCTCGCAGGAACTTAGGACTAAAAGGTTAATCAAATCATCAGAGCGAGAACGGAATAAGTCAGGAAATGTAGTGAGTGTGATCCGAGCATCAGCGGTCAAGATAAAGGTATTCTTTAGGTCACCACCAAACTCACTATGGGTTGCTAGATGAACAACATCGTAAGAAGCTAGATCTGCCCTTTTCAATGCGTCTTTACTTAACTTTTGGAGCACGGTCGGATCAGAAAAGGAAGACTTGACGCTATTGATTTCTGCTTTAACATATTCAAGGCGACCAAAGTTAGGATCTTCGGGTTTCTCAACTAAACCAGCAATGAATGCTTTTCTAGGTGGACGAGGGGCATCTTCAGGAATCTGTAAAGTGGGTGAGAGGGCGATCGCATATTTCTCAATCAAGTAGGTCTTACAGCGATCGCTCTCTACCTCGGCACAAAGCGCAGCCATCGGCACATTACGGAGAGCACCATCCAAGACAAAAACAAGAGTTTTTATATTATTTTGGTCTAGTAGTTGTGGTTGCGCTTCCTCAAAAGGTCTAATCAGCCAGTCGTAAACTTTTTTGGCAGCAGGAACGCCATAGCTTGATGAAAAATAAGGTTTCTCTAGGTTCAGACGCAATTCGCTGAGTGTGTTCTCAACAACTTGCTTCTCAATGTATTGAGTTCTACGTTCAAGAGTTGGCTGTCCCGGCAACTTCAACAGAACCTCTAAACGATCCTTCAGAATAATCGGGTAGATTAGAGCAACTGTACGATCTTGCTCTATAACATTATCAATATTGCCATAATCTCGACTTTCAAATTGAAGGTTGCATTTCAGGAAGTTTTCAAGCTCAGCTAACTGAAGTGATGAGATAATTTGTCGGACATTCCGATCGTCGATCTGTTTTTGCTGCCAGTCCGGTTGCTTCAATAAAAGACTAACGTACTCTCTATATAGTGGCTCAACGCGATCGCGAAAAGTAAATTGATTTTCCCTAGAAGCTGGAAGAATTTCTCGTCGTAATACTTGAATATCTTTGTAAGCAAGGGCATAAAAATCAATGGCTTTTTCTAAATATTCTTTTGAGCTAGGGTCGCGCTCTAACTCTGTGTTATAGATCCGACCTAACTGCCATTCCCAACGATAGCTAATTGCCCTCTGCATTGTTGCTTCTGCAATTTTCAGAGCTTCCTCTGTTAGCTTGCGAGCATTGTCGAGATCCGCATCTTGAGGAATTCGTCCAGGGAGGCTATGTTGTACTTCATAAAAATACCCTAGATAGCCGATCGCCCAAGTTTTAGCAATCTGTTCATCAGTGCCTTTCCTAGACCAATCAACCGATTGTGCTAGAATTTTTCCAAACTCCATCCAAAATGAAGGCAGTACCACTTCCTCAGAAGTTTTTTTGCTAATGAGAGTTTGAATAATCTCAGTAGATTTCTGAAATATATAAATTCGACTGTATATTTGTGCAACACCATCTACTTGTACGGATAAATGGGAAGAGTTCTGTCCTGTATGTTTTTCTTTGATATCTTGAATTTTTTTTTGTAACTCTTGACGTTCCTTATTCGAGAAGAGTTCATCTTGAATTACTTTCTTCCAGGCATCAAGTTGATCCTGTAGTAATTTATTCAATTGGTCTTGTGAAGCTATTTGGTTTTCCTCTACATATGGAGGACTCTGAACATTGACAGAAGGCTCCATAACTCCCAGTGCGCGTTCTGATTGAAGCCCATTAAAAATTAACGCTGCGATTACGCATACCACAAGTAAAAAAGATGGGACAATCTCCCAAAACCTTCTCCTTCTCTTTTGAGAGTGTCTAGAGTGCCGTGATGTCAAATTTTGCTTTCTCAAAATAAATTTCATATCATTATTTATAAGTAAAAATTCTACTTATGAAGTATTACCACGTGATCAGTGTAGTCTCAACAGAAAAGTAGAAGCCATTCTCTTGCAGACTATTCCCATCAGTGGGGACTGAGACTAGCGGAATACCCCAATCGAACCGAGCCGAGAAGCGATCGCTAATCTCTAACTGCAACCCAAGACCTGTAGACCAAAGTGTACTGGGACTCAAGCTGTTGTTATCGCCGGAGTGATTCCAGCCTGTACCAAAATCGAGAAATGGAATGAAGAATAAATCTGGATTGCTAAGAACTGGTATCCTTAACTCCGCAGAGCCAAGCAAAGCATTGTCTGTTAACAAAAAGTCTTGCCGATAGCCTCGAACAGTTTCTCGCCCTCCAATTCCAAACTGCTCCAGTGCCGGAAGATCACTGATCGCAATTTGTGCTCTACCGCGTAACACAAATTGCATGTCCCCCAAGCGACGAATCCACTGTCCATCTAATCGAGCAATTAGAAATGCTCCACTATCAATTGAGGTATTACTTCCAAAACTCAACTCTGGCCTCAGAAACAGAACCTGTTGTGTATTACGCTGGGTGAAATTAAACGCCAAGCGTGCAGCGGCTATCCGTGTACGCCCATTTGCATCAGCATCCTCAGAGAGCGGAATAGGAAAACCTGATACAGCGGAGTCACTACCTTGAAAGGAACCAATAATTTCTATTGTCTTTTTTTCAGAAAGAGAGAGTGAGAGCAACCTTGCATAGCGCACGTCAAATTGCTGGACATATGATAAGATATCGAGTTGGTTAAAAGGTTCTCCTAACGGCTGACTGTAGGCTGTTCTGTAGCTAATTTCTAACGTTTCATCAATTGCGTATTTACTCAGTGGTCGGACATAAGAAATCTCAAAGTTGTCGGTACCTTCTGTAAAGGTATATGCAATATCTAGTTGATCTTGCAATCTTGATGAACTGTCAAACAGCCTAGCCGGATGGAGCCTTAACTGCGGTTGCAATTGGATACTTCCAACACTAGGAGAGCGATTGTTATTAGAATTAAACTGCAATTGTGCAATAGGAGGAGGAGCCGATTCTTGGGCATTAATAATTCTTAATATGCTAACGTTGAGTGCTTCTGTTTGTTCTAAACGAGCCGTGATGCCCACGATCCGTGCATCTTGTTGAAGGAGGCGCAGAGCATCTTCTAACCGGTTTTGATTGAGTACTTGATTGTTTCTACTCCCTTCTAAATATGATTCAAGAAGCCTCTTTATGTATTTTTTAAAGTCTTCTGTGCCAGTCATTTGGCTCATATCTATATCTCTATCTAGTCTTCCTTCAACGATTCTAATTTCAACCACGCCATTTTCTGATGAGAAGCTTTGTTCCGGGATAAAGGCAAACGAGTTAATATAACCCTTTTCTAAATAATATTGGGTTATTGCAGAGCGTACTTTTAACAAATCTTCAAAAGTAAGGTCAATTGGAAGCTGAAACTTAAAAGCCCCCTCAACTTGAAGGAGGTCATCGCTACCGTCTCCTCTATTTATAATTTCTTGAACTCTCTCAAGAGTTAACTGTTGCTGCGTTCTAACTGCTTCACGAATTCCTGAAAGCTGCCTTAGATTTAAGTTTTCAAGTTTCAAACTTTCAGAAATTCCTTCTTGCCATTCTGGATATCGATTCCAGATCTCTTCTCTAATAATTTGCTTAATTGCACTCAAGGCTATTTCACTGAGATCTCTCTGCGGATCATTAAAGACTGTAATTCTGCCTGCGTTAGCAGAATTGTTGCCTACAGAAAAGTTGAACCCTCGAAGGGGAATGGTGTTGTTATCAATATCTCTTACAACACCATCTTCTTCAGATGGGATAAAGGATGGGGACTCTAATATCTCGTCTGATGGTTCTGGAGGCTGTAATAAAGGGTTTTGCTCATCTAATATTTCCTCTAAATCGATAGATGTAGGGCTAGTTCTCTCAGGAAATTCTTGTGTGGGTAACGCATTGACTCTGATAGGGTTAAGGATAAATATTAGGCTCCCTACCAACACCAGAACTCTATTATGGCGTCGCTTCATCAGATGAGATACACGAAGCGAAAACAATACTTCAAAATTCGCGTTCCTGGTAAACTTTGTATGGCGGCAAGTCACTATGTTCAGCCGTTGCGTATTCTTAAGGAACATGACATCGAGAGATTATAGGGCGAGGAGACGCGGTGACTGGCGTAGGAGATTCTGCACGGAAGTGAAACTCACCATCTCCGATAGGTTCCCATCCTTGAGCTTCAATGACATCAGTTGACGGTGATGGATTAGAAGAACTATAGGTTTCAGATCCAGGATCAAAAGGCAATGTGCTACGACCCACAAAGAGTTGAAGCTGTGATTGGCGACCTGCTGCTTCACAAGCTTGAGCAACTTGAGGTACATCGGCTAGTACACTCTCTAATTCGATTAGGTCTGACTCTAATACGAACGGCTGAGTGCTGAAGGTAACAATACCCTGAGAGCCTTGTTCAGAACTAGCTGTAACATCATTAGTTCTACGATTCCGGTCATCTCGACCAGCTATCCCAAATGCTTGCTCCAAAGCGTTCACATTGGCCGCTCCACCACTTCCACTAAAAGCATTTGCTGCAATATCACTATTGCCACTCGCAAGGAGTGAGTTGGTTCGGATAGCTACATTACCTCCATCCCCACCTGCTTCTTCGGTTCCTGCTGTTGCAGAAATGAGACTTCGATTCACTAATACCAGGCGATCCATGAAGCTACCAGAGGTAGTTCCCTCAAGGACAATATCACCACCATCACCTGCTGTTGTCTCAGTAATAATTCTTCCTTGATCTAGGAATAAGAAGGGAGTTCTAACTCTGATCCTGCCACCTTGCTCAGATCCCAGTTCTGCTCCCCCTGCAATAGAGGCATTTAACTCACCACCTTCAATCAATTTCACTGAGTTGAGTGCCTCAATAAAAATACCCCCTGCATCACCTTGTCCTGAATTAGCTGTTGTTATAGAACTATTATCTTGAACCCGTAAATCTTGGGATCGGATATTAATTCGACCTGCATTACCTTGCCCTGAATTAGCTGTTGTTATAGAACTATTATCTTGAACCCGTAAATCTCGGGATCGGATATTAATTCGACCTGCATTACCTTGCCCTGAATTAGCTGTTGTTATAGAACTATTATCTTGAACCCGTAAATCTTGGGATCGAATAATAATTTGACCTGCGTTACCTTGCCCTGAATTATCTGTCGTTATAATACCGTAATCTTGAACCCGTACGTCTTGGGATCGAATAATAATTCGACCTGCGTTACCTTGCCCTAAATTAGCTGTCGTTATAAAACCTCCAGTCTGAATGAATAAATTTTGGGATTGAACTCTAATTGTTCCAGAGTTCCCTCGTCCTGAATCGTCTACTATGCTAAACAAAGCCGTTCCTAAAAAGGTGACAGGATCGACGAAGATTGTTCTTCCATCTCCTTCACGTTCTTCAATTCGATCCACAATAAAATTGCGCGCTCCACTTACTTCTACAGAATCAGCATCTAGAATCGTAATATTTCCAGCATTCCCCCGCCCCTCAGATGATGTTGAAATTTGTCCACGCTCTCTGAGACGAACTTGCCTAGAGCGAATGATAATACTTCCCCCCCGGCCACGCCCTCCCTCAAGCTGAGCTAGCAATGCAGCCGGGCAGCATCGGTCGCTTACCCGAACAACTCCAGACATTTCAACTAACTCGGCAGGTTGCCCATTTCGCAATCCTTCAATCATTAAATCTCCAGCTCTTCCTCGTGCTCCATTTAGAACTGAAGAAGATATAATTCCTCCATCTTGAAGGCTCAAATTTTCAGTATTGATGATGATATCTCCACCATTAACAGCATTAATACGATTAAATTTCCTAGAAGGTGAATTAATGTTGGCAGAAATTAGACTTGCTCTATCTGTGTCAGTATTGCCTCTCACTTCTATCTCTGCTGCTCGAATTACAATATCTCCGGCATTGCCTATCTGCCTAGATCTAACATTTCCAAACCTATGTCTAGAGTTGGTAGTTGAGGTGGATATAACTCCCCCATTTAAAACGCTTAGATGACTTGCTCGGATAGTTAAATTACCTCCATTGCCGCGAGCACCCTGATCGACTTGTGAACGTAGGCTGCCGTTATTAACTTCGACGACTCCAGTCGCTCGAATCGTTAAGCTACCTCCATCTCCTCTACCACTGGTAGATGTCGTAACCTCAGATCCACTATTAACAGTTAGATCAGCCGCATCAATCGTGATGCCTCTTATTTCTTGTGTATTTTGTACTTGACTTCCTTCGGCTACCCTTGCAAACAATCCAGAAGAGTTGCCGAGATTTACTGAGCCTGTTGCATTGATGGTTAGCGTTCCCGTAGCATCCTGATCAAACCGATCGAATGTTGTTACCGACACCCGAGTCAAACTAGCATCAAAATTCCTTGCTTGAAGGGTGATATTACCTCTAGGCGCTCTAATGAGCATTGGATCTATTACTAAATTATTTCTTCGTGTTTGAATTGCTCCTGATACTCGAATATCACTAAATTTTGGAGCATCTTCGTATCCTAGAGAAAAGCCATCAGGATCTTGGTTGAGTTGAACGGAGCCTCTGCCAGCAATACTGCCCAGTTCGATTCGCCCATTCGGTGCTGTTAACGAACCAGTTTGCAATTCGATTCCATCCCCTACCAATGCAAGCGTTCTCCCTTGGTTTACCCGTAGAGCGCCATCTTCCAACTGTATACCTTGAGATGCTGTGCTAAACCTCAAAGCAGCAGGGGGTTCTATAGTCAGAAGGGGTACATCCTCAGGGCTTGTTGCACTAAAGTCAGATCCATCAGCAAATTCCAGACTAGTTGCAGTAGTACCGATAAAAGAGCCTGTTAAATCAAGCTTAGCTCCACGCCCAAAGATAATGCCATTAGGGTTGAGTAAAAACAGGTTGGCATTTCCTAAAACTCCTAAGGTTCCCCTAATTGTTGAAGGAGTATTACCAGTAATACGGGTCAGTACATTTTCCACACCACTGGGATTTTCAAAATAAACATTCTGACCTTGACGGACATTCAGCTCTCGTAGGCTATGGAAGAGATTTCTGTCTCTCCTTGCACCACCATCTATGAGTATTCCACGAACATTTGGTCTGATAGTTGCACCGCGCCTAACTCTGGAACCTTGAGATCCCAAGGTTGAATCAGGAACGACTTGAGCGATCGTAAGGTTCCCTGAGGTACCCAGCATCACGCTGAGCATTAGAGCAGTAGTCGCAAAAAGATTAAAGCGCAAATTTCTAAAGAAATACATCACCTGACTAAAGCCCTCCAATATCCGCCTTCTTAACCTAAAAATTACGCATCATGAAGATCTTATTTGAAATCAACCTCATGAAGACCGCTCCTGCCTCCTTAAAGCATTTTGAGATTGAGTAGCGTTAGTCAGATACCACCTTTTGGTAAACAATTCTTAGTTGGCAGCTTTGCTAAAGTAATGTTCTTAACAGATAAAATTCAAGACCTACTTACTAGAATAGATAACCTATCCCAACCACAAATTGATTGATAAGCTAAATTCCATCTAAGAGCAAAGCTACTTAAATAGATATTATGTGATAGATAGACAGATAGATTACCGAAATCATATCAGCATTTTTTTTGTTTTCTAAAAAAATAGTGAAGAAATTTTTGGGTACAGAGTTCTCAGACATCTTAGACGATGGATCAATAGCAATCTC
>Ga0105046_10016715_pt1 | contig 11262 bp, 8 predicted proteins | sample MAT03_FD_78385 | JGI IMG/M metagenome (GOLD analysis project Ga0105046, IMG submission 78385) | Freshwater microbial communities from Lake Fryxell liftoff mats and glacier meltwater in Antarctica - MAT-03 (megahit assembly) | ecosystem: Environmental > Aquatic > Freshwater > Ice > Liftoff...
CCGAACCAGGCCTGCCGGAGCGCGCCCCCGCCGTCACCCCGTGTCGTGTCGGGAGTGGGATGGTGCCTGTCTCCAGGTAGGTCGATACCCGGTCTCCATGGTGGGTGTAGGCCGCCAGGAACCGATCGAGGGCCTCCTGCTCGAGCACGTCGCCCTGCGCGCGGATGGTCCGCGCCCCGTGCATCCATGCGCCCAGTCCCATCGACACGTGCCCGAGATCGCGGGTCCGCTCGCAGTTGGTTCCGTCGGGGAAGTGCGCGGGATCGATGGGTGTCAGGTCGTCGTTGATCTGGAGGCCTCCGAACGTGCCGCCCCGCCGGCCCAATCGAGGATCGGATAGCAGGTCTCCACGAGGAAGCGCTCGAACTCGGGGTAGTGATATCCAATGATGGCGGCGGCCTGGGCGAGGCAACCGGGCGCACTCGGGAGAGCCCATCGACCAGCCGTCGATCTCCGCCTGGGTGTAGGAAGCACGCGTGCGTTCATCCAGCGACGGTACCAGCGCGGCGTTCACCGGAGCAATGTGGCCTTCGTCGAGATCGACCTTCGAGGAGCGTACGGGTAGCGTCGGCCCATGACGAAGGATGCCCGGGCTGCGGAGAACCGAGCTACCGAACGCGGTGGGCCAGCGGCTTGGCCGTCGAGCGCGCTCATCACGGCGATCGCATGGATGCTTGCGATCGGGTGTGGGTCCGAGGCGCCGGGGCCCGCCGCACCTGTGCCCGCTACGCCGGTGAGCGCCCCCGTAGTGGCAGATCCCACGGCCGCTCCCGTTGCGCCTCCTATTGCCGAAGGTCCGGCGGCACCGCCCATGTCGGGCGTGTCCCGTACGCTCGCGGTCACCATCGGTGGCGGGTGCGCGATTGGGAGCGATACGTCGCTTCACTGTTGGGGCGACGTCTTGCGAGGCGACTCGCGTCCCGAGCATCCCTCGCCGAGGCCTCGCGCCGTCGCGACCGCACGCGCCGAGTCCGTGGCGATGAGCGACGCCGGGGTGTGCTGGATCGGTGTGGGGCGCACGTCCATCGGATGCGCCGCCGAGGCCTTCCTCGCGGCCCTCGATCCGGAGCGACGATCGCTACATCGATGAGGCGAATCGGACCGAGGAGGAGCGCGAGGAACTCGAGGAGCGGGCCGGTGCGGGGCTGATCGGCGGCATCGCGCCGTATGCCGACCTCGATGTGGGCACCGAGATGGCGTGTGTCGCCGGTGCGCGAGGCTCCGTGGCATGCGTCGGCGAGGAGCAGCGCTTGACCCTGATTCGCGGCATCGACGACGCCGTCTCGGTCGCCGTCGCGGGCGCGGCCGCGTGCGCCCTGCGCCGGGGTGGCGGCGTCGCCTGCTGGGGCAATCTGATCGCGGGAGACGGCGTCGACGATGATGACGACGGCTGGCCTATGCGCACGGTGGAGGGTCTCGCGAACGTCGCGCAGATCGGCGCCGGTGAGACGTTCTTCTGTGCGCGCGATGCGTCGGGCGGTGTCTCGTGCTGGGGCTCGAACGGCGGCGGCGAGCTCGGCTCGAGCCTGGATGTCGAGATGTCTGCCGTTCCGCGTCCCGTCCCTGGCATCACCGGTGCTCGCGACCTCTTCGTAGGCTCGGCTGGAGCTTGTGCGACACTTGCGGACGGAGTGCGTTGTTGGGGCCGCGACGACTTCGGTCAGCTCGGCGACGGTGCCGCTGCCCCGGCCCGGGCTCCGACCCTCGTCAGCGTGCATGCGGGGGCGACGGAGATTGCCATCGGTGACGAGCACGGGTGCGCTCGGCTGCCGACAGGAATCCGATGTTGGGGCTCCGGCGCCGACGGGGCGATAGGTCCCCACGGGGTGCCCGCGCGCTACGGCGTCACCCGCGTGATCGACGCGGGCGCCACCGCGATCCTCACCGACACCGAGGTGAGCTGTGCGCGCACCGCCGCTGGTCTGCAGTGTTGGGGCGCTGCGTTCGCATGGATGACGAGGGCGCCCCCGAGTGGGCTCGACCCCGGCTCACCGATCGGTTCGCCGACGCCGACCACGTCACGCAGCTCGCGGGCGGTCGCGGCGCGTGCCGTCGGTGGGACGACGGGCGGGTCCAGTGCATGTCGGTCGACCTCACTAGCACCCGCGCGTTCGCCGCGTGGCGCGGTAGCAGCTGCTCTGTCCTCGAGGACGGCATCGTCTCGTGCTCGGGCACCGCGCGTTCGACGCCGCCGACGCCCTTCGGCGTGGCGGACGCGCGCGCGATCGATCTCGGAGCGAGCAGCGCGTGCGCGGTGACGGCGGCCGGCAGCGTCTGGTGCTGGGGCGCCACGAGTCCGGCGGCCAGCGAGGTTACCGCGCTCGCGGGCAGCCAAGAGGTCGTCCTCGTCGGTGAGCAGCGCTGTGGCCGCTTGGCCAATGGCACGGTTCGCTGCGTCGCGGCTGGGCCCGATCCCGGGGAGCTCGGTCTGACGGAGGTCCGCGCGATCGACGGCGCTGCGGGCCATGCCTGCGCGCTCGTCGCCACACCCGGTAGCGGTGAGGTGCATTGCTGGAGCATGAACGATGCGGGTGTACTCGGTGGCGCCCCCAACGCCGATGCGCCGTTCGTCACCGTTCCACGGCGAATCGAGGGTCTCACCGGCGCGGCCGAGGTTGAAGACGGCGTGGAACGGCGCAAGACCAAGGCCCATGTCGCCTACCGCGTCGAGAGCCTCGAAGCGTGACGAGAGAAGCTGTCGGCGATCGGATTGGAGCTCACGAGCAGTCCGCCGTTCCCCGACGCGAGGGTCTTCGAGTTTCGGGATCCGTTCGGCAGTCGAGTGGAGAACCTCGAGCGCGCTGATCGCGGGCGCGCCAGACTTCGGCGTCAGCGACGCGTTCGATCACGGGGTCGTGAGCGCCGCGCGAGCGCCAGCGCCGCGAGGACCAGCGCCCAGGCCCAATCGTTCGCGGCCGAGCGCCCGGCGCGGCATCCGCACGATGCGCTTTCGCCCGGGCCGACGCCGCCATCGCGCGTCGCACTGCCTGCGTCGGTCCGGCTGGCGTCGACCTCCGCGTCCGCGCCACCGTCGGTGCTACCCGCGTCGGCGCTCATCGAACCGTCGAGCGCTCTAGCGTCGGACCCGGCGTCGACGATAACCGCGTCGGTCCCCGCGTCCAGGACAACGACACAGGTCGGGCTCGGTGCGGCTCGGGCGATCCCACAGGCGGGGAACGTCCCGCCGCCGCCCTCCAGATCGATGGGCAACGTCGTGCACGCGTCGCTCGGAATCCACGACTCGCCCACGTGACAGGGCGTGACATCCAGGCCACTCGTCGACTCGATCCAGTCGATCGCCGCAGGGACGAACGCGTCGAGCACGTTCGCTCCGACGCCACCTTCGTGGTGCACCCCGACCTGCCGAAACGTGCCGTCGTCCATCGTCAGGAACGTCGGGCCGCCCGAGTCGCCGGGTCGACTGCCGCTAACGTTGAGCGGATCCCTGAAGTCGATCAGCGGGCTGCTGTAGATGAAGCTCGAGACCACCATCTCGACCCCGCGTTTAACCCCCGACGCGGGCGCGCCGAGCCCGACTACGAAGACCTCGCGCCCCGCTGGCAACACCCGTGATGTCTCTCCTGCGTCATCGCGCAGCTCGGCCGCCTCGCATGGCGTCATCAGCGGCACGACCGGCGCGTCGATGTTCGCGTCGAGCTCGCAGACCATGAAGTCGAAGACCCGGCCCGAGCTGTCGAAGTCGGGGTGTCGCACGCAGCGAACGATCCCCACGTCCGCGCCGCCCGCCCGGAAGCGTGAGCCCGTGGGGCAGTGCGCGGCGGTGAGGATCCAGCGCGGCCCGATGAGCGTCGCGGTGCAGCTCGAGTCGATCTGTCCGACGCTGGGCCAGTCACACGCGCCGAGGGCGCGGCCGCCTTCGAGGGAGGCGAGGGAGACCTCTGCGGCGGGAGCGCAGGCGAGCGAGAGGAGCGGGAGGAGCCAAGCGAGGGAGCGCATCGCTGGAGGATAGGTTGTTGCGCAGCCTAGAGGACGACGGAAGCGGAAGCGGCGACGGAAGCGGAAGCGGCGACGGAAGCGGAAGCGGCGACGGAGGCGGAAGCGGCGACGGAAGCGGTAACCGTCGCCGCCGCCGAAGCGGCGAGCCGGGCCGCTCGCTATTCGATCACGCCGCAGGCGATGCGGTCGCCCGCGTTGCCGGTGGGCTGACCACCATCGTCGGGCGACGCGTGGACGATCACGCCACGGCCGAGCACCGCAGGCATCTCGCCGCCGCCGACGCTGAAGTTGTCGAAGGTGCGCACGACGTGGACCTCGCCGTTCGCGTCGGCCTCGACGTTGCCCATGTCGCCGGCGTGGCGGGCCTCGGTCGCGGGCAGCGCGTGATCGTGACCACCCGGGTTGAAGTGGCCGCCGGCGCTGGCGCCATCGGGAGCGCTGCAGTCGCCGGTCTCATGCACGTGGAAGCCGTGGGTGGTGCCTGGCACCAGGCCGCCCAGATCGATGGTCACGGTGACACTGTGGCCCGCCTGCTCGAAGGCGACGGTGCCGGACGCGGCGTTGCCCTCGGTGGGCCGCATCGTCGCGACCGCCTGCTCGACCGTCGTCGCGCTGGTGCTCGAGTGCTCGGCGCCGCTCGTCTCATCCGCGCGAGGCGTGTTGGCGCTCCCGCAAGCGGTGAGGGCGAGTACGAGCAACAGGGGAGTCTTGTTCATCATCGATCGGTCCTTCAGTTCGTGAGGCGCACGTGCGCGCGGGGGGAGTGCAGCGCTCGTGCCGATGATGCGCGCCGACATCACGAAGGAACGGTGGGGCACGGCGCCCCGGACGCGACGAAGTGCACCAGGCCGGCGCAACACGTGAACGAACCACTCGTCTGCAACCACGGGTGTCGCGGCTGTCGTGTGTCTCTCCGGTTCGCCGGTGTCGGGAGCTCGCTGTGCTGCAAACGAACTTGCGTGCGGACGGCAAGCATGGCATCCCGTCGGCGTGATGGAGAAGACATGGGCCGTCTTGGGTGGGTTCGTTCTGCTGGCAGGCGCATTGGCTGGCGTGGCAGCACGGACTGGTCCGAGTTGCCTGCTGGAACCTACACGTGGACGGTCGGAAGTTCTGGTGCGGAGACAGGCGTGACGCAATGGCGTTGGGCGGTTGCGAGTACTCCGTACGATCGCATGGCGGCCACCGGTGATTTCGCGATCGATGTCATCGACTCATGCCACTCCAATGTGATCGTAGCCGGGGTTATGGCTTCGCCCTCAGGAAGAGGCTCGAACTCAATGGGTCGCAGTTGTGTCCGCCGGGACTGCCAGGGGGATGTCGTTGTCTTGTGGCTCGCCTTCACGTTTTCACCGCAGGACGGATTGGATCGGCGGACTTCTTTCATGGGGGGCGCCGCTGTGACGCGAGTGTTTTTTGCCTCCCTCGCGCTGGGTGTCATTGGGTGCGCGCCCGCCGCGATCGCCGACCCGAGCCCCGACGCTCCGGAAGGCTACCGCCCCTACGCGATCGCTGCGGCTGCGTGAATGCGAGCGCACGGCGTGCCTCGTCGTGGGTCACTTCGATCAACTCGTGGTTCGCGGCGTTGCCGAGGACGCGGATGTTGTCCACGAAGTCCTCCTCCTTTTTGCCGACGTACCCAGCATCGACGAGGGTACTTCACGCATGCCTTGTACGACGACCCACCGGCGGTGTGCCCCTTGTCGGCGGCCACGTGGATCAGCAGGACACGGAGCAGCAACACTGCCGCGTCGTGGCAGTTGGCACCAATCGCATCCCGCTCTGCTCGTACAGGCGGTTGATCGGAGGGGGACGTGCGCAACGGCCCGGCCCGGTTTCGCGCTCGGACATTGGGCGCCGTCCCCGCTGTCAAAGAGCGAGAGGCGATGGCAACTGGGACACGCGTATGCGGTGCGGGTGACCGTCCCCGGTTGCGCCGTGCCCGCTCATGAACCGGTTCGCCGCACGAGGAGCGTCACCGTTTGATGCGCTCTCCGGCCCGGTAGATGTACTTCTTCCCCATCTTGCTCCGATCAAGGTACTTCGCGTTGGTGAGGCCTTCGAGATCCGCGCGTGCCGTTCCGTAGGCAACGTTGAACTTACTTCGATGCCCCTCGGTGGTGATGCTCCGTTCGGGGTGTCGCATCGCCTCTCGAAGCAGGTCACGCTGCCGTAGGTTGAGATCCTCACCGTCGAGCAGTTCTTCTGTCTCCCGCAGATCCTTGGTGCGCTTCTCCACGAACTTGATCAGCCCGGCCATCGCTTGCTCGATCACGTGGATCTGATGGAGCACGAAGTAGGTGAGGTCGTCACTGTCGCTCTCGGTGAGCAGGAACGCTCGCGCGTACTGCTTCGGCGCTTTGAGCAGGAACTGTGAGATCGAGATGAACTCGAACAACCAGTAGTCCGCGCGCCGAGCGGCCCAATAGAACAGGGCGCGGGCGGTGCGGCCGTTGCCGTCCACGAAGGGATGATCGTAGGCCAGCCAGAAGTGCAGGATGATCGCGCGGAGCACGGGGTGAAGGAACGGTTCCGTTGAGTTCGCGAAATCGCACATGGCCCTCATGCGCCCCGCCAACTCCGCGGCGGGCGGAGGCGAGTGGTAGACCTCGCCCTCGTCATCGGAGATCTCGACGGTTTCGCTCGAGGTGCGCAGCCGACCGGCCGCGTCGGGGTTGGGCAGTGTCCCCTCGGTCAGGATGCGGTGGAGCTCGAAGATGTGCTCCTCGTCGATCGGCTCGTTCAGCAGCTCGCCGACCCGCACCATCGCGCGGTAATTGTTCATGATCATCCGCTCGTGCTCGTCCCGCGGAGCGCGCTTCTCGTGGATCATCCGCTCGGCGACACGTCGGCTGGTGGATGCGCCTTCGAGCTGGCTCGAGGTGATGGCTTCCTCCACCAACGACGCGACGTAGTAGCGCTCGCGTGCGTCCTTGTGGGTGATGATCTCATCGAACGCGATGCGTCCGCCGACCTTCAGGCTCAGGTCGTGGAGCCGCCGCTGAATCTCGTCGGTCAGGACGAATGAGAACGCGCCGTTGCGCACGTTGCGCAACGGAACTTGGATCGCCTTGATGCGCCGCCGAAACCTGGTGAGGTGCCACCACATCACGGCGTCGAGGCCGTCCGGCGGGCGGCGGTAGCGCAGTTCGTCCCAGTGCAAGTACCTCTCGGCTGGCTCCGGTGGTTGGAAGACTAGGGCGGAGTGCTCCCCCATGAGGCGCTTGAGGATCTCTTCGCTAAATGCTGGCGGAGATGCGGGCTTGTGAACGCTAGCCATAGCGTTCTATCAGCCAACTATCAATTCAACGCAAATTGATAGTTGGCTGATAGCAGCAAACCAACGACGAGGATGCATGCCCGGGCTGGGCCGCGCCAGAGGTCGCGGAGTGACACAACCGGGAGCCGCCACAGTCCTCGCCGAGCGAGACTCCTCGAGAAGAGCCCTACAAGCGGCGCAGTCCCGAAACCGTCGTTTCGACCAGGTAGCAGGCGCCATCCACGTGCGACTGCGCGCTGATGGTTCCGGTGATCGGTCGCCGCTCCGACTCATCGATCCGTCGAGGCTCTCGAACTCGACCATGAAGCCGTCCGCCACGTAGTCGCAGGTGTAGGGTAGGAAGAACGCAAAGTCGTCGGTCGAGAGCGCGAGCGGCGTACGGCACCGCCCAGCGATGAACGCCCCTGCCGCGTTCTCCTGGATGTCCCACATTACTTCCCCGTTTTCCTGTTGGAGCGGCCGCGACGAAAGTGCTGTGCCGAAGTCTCGACGAACCCCTGCACCGCGATGTGGCGGCACGAGCGTTCGCGCTGTCGCGTCGACGGTGAACAAGAGTGGCGCCGGTCGGTGTCCACGGCCTCGGAGTTCGGAAGCCACACCGCAGATTTGAACTGCGGACCTACGGTTTACGAAACCGTTGCTCTACCCCTGAGCTAGTGTGGCGGGGCCGCGAATGTGACCGACGGGTCCATCCTGTCAAGCGCGGGACGTGGTGGGGATGCGAGGGGCGCCGGGGGATGGAAAGGGGCTGCGGGGTGGGGCTTTCGTGCGAGAGTCGGCGCGCGATGGACACCCTCGGCGATTGGCTCTCGCATCGGCCGTTCACGCTCGGGCTCTCGTCGGGGTTCTTCGGGTTCTTCGGGCACACCGGCGTGCTGCAGGCGCTGCACGACGCGGGGCTGCATCCGATCGCAGCGGCGGGCTCGAGCGCGGGCGCGCTGGTCGCCGGTGCCCATGCCGCAGGCCTGGAACCCGATGCGCTCGCCGAGCGATTGCGGCGCCTTCGCACCGAGGAGTTCTGGGATCCGGCGCCTGCGTTGGGGATCTCGGAGCTCGGCTTCATCCGGGTAGGGCGGTTCACCAACGTGATGGGCGATCTGATCGGCGCGCCGACGTTCGCCTCGGTGCGGCTGCCGCTCGCGATCTCCACGTTCGATGTGCGGGCACGAGCGACTCACGTGATCGTGAGCGGTCCCTTGGTGCCGGCCATCGTCGCGTCGTGCTCGGTGCCACTCTTGTTTCAGCCGGTGCACCACGATGGGCGCCTCTTGAGCGACGGAGGGGTACGCGACCGCGCCGGTCTGGCGGGCGTCAGCTTGGGCACCCGGGTCCTGCATCATCACCTCGCGTCGCGCTCACCGTGGCGGCGGTCCGGCGACCCTCAGCTCTCGCCGCCCAAGCGAGCTGGGCTCGTGTCGCTGGTGCTCGAGGGGCTCGAGCGGAGCGGTCCCCATCGCCTGGACGCGGGCGTCGCGGCGATGGGTCAGGCGCGCGAGCGGGCCAAGCGGGCCCTGGATGCGCGCGTCCCCTTCGGCCTCGAGGGCGACGGCACGCTCGCGGGCTAGGGGTGACGACGCGAGGTGTACGAGCACGGGCAAGCGGGAGGGGGCCCGCGCGCAGCCGACGCAGGGCGTCAGCCCGCTCGCGTCCGGCCGGGTCTGGGGCGGAGCCCCAGGGCTAGAGAGCTTCGATGTACTCGGCGATGGGCATCGAGGGCGGCGCGACCGCGAGGATAGGTCCCTCGTAGGTCTCGAGCAGCGCGCGGCTCATCACGTCACCGAAGCGGGTGTAGCCGCGCAGGGTGTAGTGGACCCGATCGGGCTGGGCCCAGGCTGGATCACTCGCAGCCCACTCGACCATGTGCATCGCGCCGCCGCCGTAGCGGACCATGTCGATGAAGCCGCAGCCGAGCTCGCCCGCGACGCGGCGCTGGACTTCGATCACCATGTCGGTGCGCGGCCGGGGCTCGATGGTTCCGTCGCGGTTCACGATCGGGCGATCAGACGGTCCGATGAGCAAGCACGACGCGGTGGGCACGGCGCCCTGGAGCCGCGCCATCACCCGGCGAAGGTCGCGCTCGTAGATCTCGATGGGCTGATCGTCGTCGCCGCTCTCGTTGGTGCCGTAGGCCAGGGCCACCAGATCAGGTGCGCGCCGACGCAGGTGTTCTGTGTGCAGCGCTTCGTCCCAGAGCAGGTGGCCCGCAGCGCGATAGCCGTTGATCCCCAGGGTGTCGATGATCACGCCGGGCGTCTCGCGCTCCACCGAGACGCCGTAGATGGTGACGGGGCCGTCGCCGCGGGAGCGGATTTCGCAGACGTGCGGAGCATCTTCGGCGGTGACCAGGGCGTACGCGCTGCCGGCCTCCCCATCGGTGCGCACCCGCTGCACTCGCACGCCATCGAGCATGAGATCCACGGTGCCGCCACCAGGCTCGCGGCGGTAGAAGAGCTCGAAGCGGCTGGCGGAGTGGCTGCCGGTGTCGATGCGGCCGTAGGCGCCCGCGCGCTCGGTGCGCACGGCGACCCCCGCGAGGCCATACTCGCCCGCGTCGTGGTCGCCGTAGTGGGCCCTCAGCGTCTCCCAGCGACGGCTGTTCGACGTCACCGTGATGTCCATGTGGTGGTAGCGGCGCCAGGGCTCGACCGGGAGGATGAAGCCGTGGCCTGCATCCCCGAAGCTGGTCTGGAGAGCCCGGCGCACGATGCCGGTCCAGGTGTCGGACGCGACGTGCGAGGCGCCGTACACCAGGACGCGCGCTTGTCCTTCGCCCGCCGCCGCGCGGGTCAGCGCGGCGTGGAACGAGCGCAGGGCTGTGCCGTTGGGATCCTCGACGGGGATCTCGATGCCCAGGATGGGACGCCCCGAGGCGTCCACTGGGATCCCCAACGACGTCGTCCCCTCGGCGCGCGCCGGACCGTCGAGTGAGGCGGCACCCTCAGCGCGTCCCCGATCGGCGCCTGCTTCGGCGTGGTAGGCGACCGGCTCGCGCCGTTCTTCTCGTTCGGTGAGCTGCGCGGCGGCTGGTTCCACGGCCCCGCCGTGGACGTAGGTGAGCACGCCGGCCAAGCCGGCCACGACCGTGAGGGCAGTGGCGCGCGCGCGCATTCCCCTGAAGATGGGGAAAACACCCTCCTTCGTCAAATTGGGGGTCGGGGGCACGGGCCCAAGACGCGTGGCGGGGACCTCGGCATTCACCGATCGTCGAGATGATCTCGGTGGGTCAGGTGCTGCGGAAGCTCGCCATGTATCCGGCATCCTCGATGCCGGCGGCGATCGTCGTCGGGACCAGCGGCAAGGCGCAGTCCAGCATCACGGCGAGCTCGTTGGTGTCTTTGGTCCCGATGCTGCCCTCGTAGCTGCCCGGATGCGGTCCGTGCGGCAGGCCCGCGGGGTGAAAGCTGATCGAGCCCGGGCCCACGCCCTTTCGCGAGGTGAAGTTGCCCTTCACGTAGAAGAGGAACTCATCGACATCCACGCTCGAGTGGGGGTATGGGCAGGGGATCGCATCGGGCGCTGTGTCGGTCAGTCGGGGCACGAACGAGCAGACGAGGCTCCCTCGTGAAGCGAACGTGCCGTGCCAGGTGGGTGGCAAGTGGATCGACGAGGTGCGGGGCTGAAAGTCCGAGATGGCGAACGCCCAGGGGTAGACGGTGCCATCGAACCCCACCACATCGAGCGGGCTGTGCGGGACCCGAAACCCGTGGAACGCGCCGCCGCGCTTGATCACGATCTCGCGCAGCCCTTCGTCCATCGGTCCCGCGAACACGGGCTTCTTGAAGTCGCGGTGGCAGTAGGGCGCGTCCATGCGCAGCTGGCCCACGGGATTGCGCCACTGCTTGGGCACATGCATCCCGCCGGCGAGCTCCATCGTGAGCCAGTGCTGTTGGACGCCGGTGTCGGGCACAAAGCGGTGCAAGAGACCGCGCGGGACGTAGACGTAGTCGTGCTGGGTGAACGCGACGTCGCCCAGCAGCGTGCGCAAGAGACCGCTGCCCTCGTGGATGAAGAGCAGGGTGTCGGCG
>Ga0105046_10016718_pt1 | contig 11260 bp, 9 predicted proteins | sample MAT03_FD_78385 | JGI IMG/M metagenome (GOLD analysis project Ga0105046, IMG submission 78385) | Freshwater microbial communities from Lake Fryxell liftoff mats and glacier meltwater in Antarctica - MAT-03 (megahit assembly) | ecosystem: Environmental > Aquatic > Freshwater > Ice > Liftoff...
AGATGGCTGTGCCCTCCGCGCGCGCGACTCCGAGCACTGGCGACCCTCACGTACTGATCGTCGAAGATGAGCCTGATGCCGCCCAGGCGATGGCCGCATTGCTGCGGCTGGAGGGGTGCCATACGGCAATCGCGCACTCGCTCGCCGAGGCAAGGCAGCAGCTGATGCTCAGGGTGCCGGACCTGGTTCTGCTGGATATCATGCTGCCCGATGGCAGTGGCATGACGCTGTTCGAGGACCGCGACGAGTTCCGGGACCTGCATGTGGCGCTGATGACTGGCCATGCCAGTCTGGAGACCTCGATTCAAGCGCTGCGCCTAGGGGCGGCCGACTATCTGATCAAGCCGGTAAGTGCGCGCCAGCTCAAGGCGGTGCTCGCGCGCGCGCGCCAGCCGGGCGTGAAGCGCATCCAGATCAGCACGCTGGAAGCCAACGCCGGTGTCGAGGGCCGGTTTGGCCATCTGCGCGGGCGCGCGCCAGTCATGCAGAAGGTCTATGCACAGATCGCGCGGGTCGCCGGCACAGCAGTATCGGTGCTGTTGGTGGGCGAGAGCGGGGTGGGCAAGGAAGTGGTCGCGCAAACGATCCACGACCTGAGCCGGCGCCGCAATGCGGCGTTTCTTCCAGTCAACTGTGGCGCGATCTCCCCGCAGCTCATCGAAAGCGAGCTGTTCGGCCACGAGAAAGGCAGTTTCACTGGAGCCAGCCGACAGCATCGCGGCTTCTTCGAGCGCGCCAATGGCGGCACGCTGTTTCTGGACGAGATCACCGAGATGCCGCTCGATCTGCAGGTGCGCCTGTTACGGGTTCTGGAAACCGGCACGTTCATGCGCGTGGGTTCCGATGAGCTGATGGAAACCGATGTGCGCATCCTGGCGGCCACCAACCGCGACCCGGCGAAGACGGTGGCACAAGGGCGCCTGCGCGAAGATCTGTTCTACCGCCTGAACGTGTTTCAGATCATCGTGCCGCCCCTGCGCGAGCGGCTGGATGATGTGCCGCTTCTCGCTCAGCACTTTCTGGATCTGCTCAATGAGCGCGAAGAGGCCAGCAAGACATTTGACGCGAGCGCGCTCGCGCGTCTGTGCACGCATCCCTGGCGCGGCAACGTGCGCGAACTGAGAAACGTCGTCCAGCGCGCGTTCATCATGGCTGAAGGCCAGGTGATCAGCGCGGCGTGCATTCCGTTCGATCCACCGGGGCAAGCGCCAGCCGCGACCGGGCAGTCGATCACGGTCGAGGTTGGTTGCAGCCTGCAGGACATGGAGCGACAGCTCATCCTTGCCACCCTGGAGGCGATGAACGGGCACAAGGAACGTGCTGCAGCGATTCTGGGCATCAGTCACAAGACCCTTTACAACCGACTGCGTGAATACGGCCGCGACGCGGTCGAGCCAGGCAAGAGCTGAAATGAACGCCGTCCAGGCGTGTGGAGAGGTCGCAAAACCCGGGCACCGCTGTTGCGTGAACTGAGGGGCGAGAGAAGGACATCCACGATGGCTTCTGCTGGGCAGTCCAGACGCGCCTGCGTTCTGGTGCTGGATGACGATCCACATTGCGCCGAAATGCTGACCGCATTCCTGACTCATGCCGGGCATCGTGCCACCATGGTGAGCGATGGCAAGGCGGCATTGTCCGCGCTGAGCACCGAGCGGTACGATCTGGCAGTGCTCGATGTGATGATGCCGGATATCGACGGCATCGCCCTTGCGCGCCTGTTGCACGAGCAGCAGCGCGACTTACCGGTAATCTTTGTCTCCGGAGCAGGCTCGCTCGATCATGTCATTGGTGCGCTGCGCGAGCGGGCGTTTGATTTTCTTCGCAAGCCGGTCGATCTGCATGAGTTGGGGCAGTCGGTCGAGGCTGCGCTGGCTGCGCGCCGCGGGCGCGAACACACGCAACTGCGCCGGGATGAGCTTGCCCGCCGGCTGGCGCAAGTGCGCCGGCTGCGTCACCAGGCACTGCACGATGCACTGACCGGTTTGCCCAATCGGGCACTGTTCAACGACCGGCTTCAGAGCGCCCTGATCCGTGCACACCGGCGCCAGGAGTCGGTCGCGGTGGTGTTTCTCGATCTGGACGGCTTCAAGGCGGTCAACGACCGCTTTGGTCATGCCACCGGCGACGCGCTACTGAAAGAGTTTGCGCAACGGCTTCAGGCAGCCGTCAGAGCGGCCGATACGGTGGCACGGCTGGGCGGAGACGAGTTCGTGGCGGTGCTGCCGGATCTGCCGGATGCGGGTGCAGTACCGAGGATCGTGCAAACAATGACACAGTGTTGCGCCCGCCCATTCATGATAATCGAGCAGGCGATCCGGCTGCGCTGCTCTGCCGGATATGCGGTGTTCCCACAGCACGGCGGGTCAGTCGATACATTGATCGCCCATGCCGATACTGCAATGTACGCCGACAAGATCCGCAGCGAGCACCGATGAACAACGATCGCTCGACTATGAACGATGACAAAAAAACGCCCTGCGCAAAACAGGCAGATCGGAGACTTGATGTTGCCGGCTTGGCACAGGGCCTAACGTGACGCGCTTGCGTACACGGGGAGGGGAGACCGCGTCCGTCGGAACGGCGATCTCAGCACAGTACGCGCATGAGCTGTGCCTGCATCCTGTTTGCGGGGCTGGCCCGAGTCGGGTCGGCGAACAGGCGAGCGTTATCTGGTCGCGAGGTGATCGATGGCGGTAGCGACAACGGATCGCACCTGGAGTCTGAAGACGCATCTGCTGCGGCTGGTACTGGTCGTTGCGCTGCCGATCCTGGGGGTGAGCATTGTGCTGGTGACGCAGCTGGTAGATCAGCAGCGCGACGCGCTGGCGGCTTCCCTGCAGGAGACCGCGCAGGCGCTCGCGCTTGCCGTCGACGCTGAGGTGGGCGAGTGGGCGGCGGTGGCTGACACGATCGCGCGCTCGCCACTGATCGACCGTGCCGATGTGAACGGCCTGTACCTTTTCGCCAGCCGGGCCGCAGCGAAGTACTCCGGCGTACGCATCACCCTCATCGACCCGAGCGGCAACCAGCTGTTCACTACCGATCGCCCGCTGGGCACCGTGTTGCCCAGGATCAGCGCGGATGTCGATTCGATGGCAGGCAATGCAACGCCCGGCGACCCTGCCCTGCTCGAGGGCGAGCGGGCCAATGCGGAGCTGCGTTCCATTTTCGCCTCGGGCACTGGGCACTACGCCAACCTTTTCACCAGGGCCGTCGACGGCAGCATGAGCCTGTCGTTTCGCGCTCCGGCGATCCGGGACGGGCAAGTGCGCTATGTCGTGACCATCGCCTTCCCGGTGGAACGACTCAATGCGCTGCTCGGAAGGGTCTCGCCGGATGAGGGGTGGTTCGCAACTGTAGTCGATCGGCGAGGTGTGGTGGCGGCGCGTAATGTAAACGCGGCCAATTTTGTCGGACGATCGGGAACGCCGGAGTTTCTGCAGCGTATCGGTGAATCCGAAAAGGGCGTCGTGCGCACCCAGTCACTCGAAGGTAAACCTGCCATCTTCAGTTTTGTTCGTTCCCCGGTTTCAGGCTGGACCATCAGCGCAGGGCGGCCTCTGGACATGATGCAAGCGCCCGTGGTGCGATCGTTCTGGATCTGGGCGATCAGCATGGCGTGCGTGCTCGGCGTATCGGCGCTGTTTGCCTGGCGGCTGTGGACTCACGTCGGTTCACCATTGCAGGCGCTGGCGCGTCAGGCCAAGGCGTTGGAGCGCGGAGACGAGATCGAGATGCCAGCTTCCCGAGTGCGCGAGGTGCGCGAGTGTGGACGCGCCTGGCAGCTCGCGGTGGGCGCCGAGCGTGAACGGCGCGCGAGTGCATTGGCACTCGTCTTTGAGCAGGCCAGGCGGCAGGAAGCGGAGCAGGCGAGCCAGCAGAAGGACCGATTGCTGGCGGCGCTCAGCCATGAACTGCGCAATCCGCTCAGCGCGATCGTCACCAGTGTGCATGTGCTGCGCGCCGTCTCCCCCCCTGAGCCGCAGACCGGGGAGTTGTTGGGCATCGTCGAGCGGCAGAGCCAGAAGTTGACCCGCATGCTGGAGAACCTGCTCGATCTTGCACAATTGTCCTTCGATCGGGTCGTGCTCTACAAGGAACCGGTCGAGTTGCGCGCGCTCGTCGACAGTCAGGTAGACAGTGCGCGGGCAGTCAGTTCGGGAGCACCGCGCCCGCCGATCGAGGTCAGAGGCGGGGCGCAGTGGACGCTGGCCGAATCAGGTCGCATCGCTCAGGTGATCGCCCAGTTGATCGACAATGCGCTCAAGTTCACCCCTGCCGGTGGACAGGTCAGCATCGAACTGGGGGCGGTTGAAGACGACTGTCTGATGGAAGTACGCGACACCGGTATCGGCATGGATGCAGCGACGATCGCCTCGCTGTTTGATCCGTTCGTGCAGAGCGAGCAGCCGCTGGACCGCCCGCGCGGGGGTCTGGGGCTCGGGCTCGCGCTGGTGCGCCAGGTGGTTGAACTGCATGGTGGGACGGTGAGTGCGCATGTGCCGAGTGCAGGGCCGGGCGTGGTGTTCGCCGTGCGCCTGCCGCGCTGTCTGCCACCGGTGGTTGCGGCCGCAGGCGCAGAGGCTGGCGCGACTGAGGGCGCAGTGCTGCTTGTGGGCCTGAGCGAGGATGAATGCACGCCCCTGCGCAACGCGTTCGATGACCTCGGGCAAGCGATCGCCCTGGCTGCTGATGCGCAGCGGGCGTGGGCCGACCTGCATCAGCTTTCGGTGCAAGCACTGATCGTGAATCTGGATCTGCCACAGTCTGAGGCATGGGTGCTGATACGTACGCTGCGCGCGCACCCGGCATTCCCGGCGCTGCACGCCTGGGCATGGACGTCAGGCGATACCGACGACGCGCTGGCCGCGCGGGTAGCGCAGGCGGGATTCACCGGCCTGCTAGCCCGGTCGACCTCGCCGGACGCCGTGGCGCGCCGGGTACGGACGCAACTGAGTACGCAAATGAGTACGCAACTGAGTACGCAAAAGAGTACGCAAAAGAGTGAGCGAGGCAGCGAGGCCGGGCCGCGAGGAGAGTCAGAACGCGCAGCCTCAGATTCCAATGTCTAAAGTGGTACTGATAATCGATGATCAGCCCGATGCGCTGCGCGCGCTTTCGCTCTTTCTGCAATTGCGCGGGCATGAGGTACATCTGGCAGAGAATGGCGAGGTGGGTGTGGCGCTTGCCAGTGCAGTCCGGCCGGATGTGGTGTTGTGTGACCTCGGTTTGCCGGGTATCGATGGTTTCACCGTGGCCCGCCGTCTGCGCCACCTGCAACCGTTGCCGGTGCTCGCTGCGCTGACCGGATATGGTGGCGCCGCGGATCGTACGCGTTCGAGGGCGGCAGGATTTACCCGTCATTTTGTAAAACCAGCCGATCTTGACGACATTCTCGCGCTGATAGAGGCGGCGTGATGACGTGGCGTGGTGGGTCGGCGCGATGCCGCGCCCTTGGGACGATTGCGGGAACATCATTTGCGCCCTTCGGATGACGCGGACGTTCGTCCGTGCATCACAAGGAGAGGCAAGGATGAACTGGGATCAGTTGGAAGGTGGCTGGAAGCAGATGAAGGGCCAGGTGAAAGAGAAGTGGGGCAAACTTACCGACGATCATCTGGACGAGATTGCCGGCAGGCGGGACCAGCTGGTGGGCAAAATTCAACAGTCCTATGGCTTCAGCCGTGAGCAGGCCGAGCGCGAAGTGAAAGACTGGGAATCGTCAACCAACTCGACCACCGGTTGAGTGCCCGCAAACAGAGGAGATGAACATCATGATCCGATTCCTGTTGGCCGCAGCGGCGGTAGGGTACGGCGTCTCGCAGCTGGTGAGCACCCGGCGGCAGCGGCTGGACCGGGAACAGCACAAGCATGACCTCGCTCGCTGGGATGACGACGGTGGCGCACCGCGATACGCGCCAGCACCCGCCAAACCACTACGACCAGCGATGTCTGGTTGACCTGGCGCATCCGGGAAGCTCGGCCGGCCTTGGCGCACGCGGTTCAAGGCTGGTTCTGGCGCGCTTTATCGGGACAGCTCAACGGATTCGCAGCGCAGCATTTCGCAGTTCTACGGCGCGACCCGCGGTGCGTGTTGCCAGCATGGTGAGCACATCGCTGATTGCCTTTGCCTGCCCCTGCACGGTGTCGCTATCGGCCGGTGTAACCCAGCGTTCGAACGTGTCGGGCGCTGAGGGTGTCGAACCCGCAGCGCCGCCTGGCGTCGCCACCTCGATCTGCACAGTGGTGTGCAGCATCCGCTCCTGCCGCAGCATGTCGAGGCGCAGAAACCGGGCAGTCACGGTCAATGCCGGTGCCCGGTCGGGGCACGTGCCCTCGCACACCGTCCATCCGGGAAGCGCGCGTCTGAGCGCGGCGACGTATTCTCGTGTGATACCTATCTCGAGGCGCTCGGCCCAATAGGCATTCGGCCACTCGGCCAGCGTGGACGCGTCGGTCCAGTAGCGGATGCGGCGAGACGCCACGTATTCCGGAACGCCCACCCGGCGCACGAGCAGCACCGGTGCCGGCGCGGTTGACATGGCGCTGGACGGCGCAGCTGACGGGGCGCTCATCAAGGCGCCGGGAGCATCCAGCGTTGCGGCGTGGATAGGCGGGAGCGCCACCAGCATTGGATCTGGCGCACGGCTCGCGCAGCCGGCTGTAAACGCCACTGCGAGCGCAACTGAAAGCGCAAACACGCCGATCCAGGTCAACGACGAGCGCGGGTTCGAGCAGCACTGCCGGGGTGAATCGTCTCCAGCGGCTGCGGAGACGTCGGACCGAGCGTTCATCGAATCTCCTCGAATTGCCTTTACGGCCGCCGGCGCCCGAACAGCAGCGCGTTGGGATGTTCCTGCACCAGTTCGCTCCAGTCGCGCAGGCCCCGTGCCGCCTGGGCCAGATCCGCGACCGCACTGTCGAGGTCGCTGCGCAAGGGCGCATCGGGCGCGCTCAGTTCGGCCAGACGTGCCATCGCGAGGCGCGCCGACTCTGCTGCAAGACGCGCTTCGCTCAATGTGCGCACCAGTTCGGGCTGCAGGGCACTGACCGTACTGTTCCCAGTATCAGCAAGCCGGGTCACCGCCAGAAGCGCGGTGTCTGAACTCTGTTGTACTTGGGTCACTGCATTGCCGGCCATAGTGAGCGTCCTGCGAGCCTGCTCGCCGACGCTGGCCAGTTCACGTCCCGCGCCGCCCACCACCACGCCGGCTGCCGCAAGCGTGCTGCCTGCAGTGTCGAGCGTCGTTTTCAGCGCAACCAGCGTGCTGCCCGCCGTATCGAGTGTCGTCTTGAACGCTGCCATCGTGCTGCGCAGCTCCTGAATGATCTCGCGCAAGGGCACCTCGGCAAGTTGATCGACCAGCACGCCGAATCGATCGGCCAGCACCGGAATCTCGGGAACTTTGCCCTGGACCACCGCGACCGGGGCTGCATCGGCTATCAGGTTGAGGTCGATCGATTTTTGTCCGGTGACCACGCTTTGCGACACCAACCGGGCACGCAGACCGCGCTGAACCAGCGCCGGGACATCGAATGCACGGTCGGTAGTCGGCGCGTTCTCGAAGGTGACGATGCCGGTCGAAAGCCGGATCGTCACCGGGATGCGTGCAGTGAGCGTCTGCTCGTTCACTTGCAGGCCGATCGAGTCGACCTGACCGACCGCGACGCCGCGGAAGGTGACCGGCGCACCGACATAGAGTCCCGCGACGCCCTCCTTGAAATAGATGACCGCACGCACCTGGGTGTCGAACAGCGAGTTGCCGCTGAGCCAGAGGATGGCCCCGACGGCCAGCCCGAATGCAGCGAGGATGAAGCTGCCGATCAGCAGGGCGGACTTGTTCATCCGGCGGACGGCGCCACAGCACCGGCGCGAGTTGCGTGTGTCGCCCGCACCGTGTCGACCACGGTTTCGCGGCGCATGAACGCATGCACCGTCGGATGCGACTCGTGGGCGAGCAACTGCCTCGGGCTGCCGTGGCCGATCGGCCTCTTGCTGTCGGCGTCGAGGAAGATGCCGTCATCCGCGATGGCCAGCAGGCTCGGCAGTTCATGACTCACGAACACGACGGCAGCGCCAGTGCGCTCACGGATGTCCAGAACCAGTTCGTCGAGACGCCTGGAGCCGATCGGGTCGAGACCCGCAGAGGGTTCATCGAGCAGGAGCAGGGGTGGCGAGGCGACGATCGCGCGCGCGAGACCGGCACGCTTTCGCATGCCGCCACTCAGATCCGACGGGTAGAAGGCGGCGAAATCGCTCAGCTCCACCCAGCCCAGCACCTCTCTGGCGCGTGCCTCCCTCTCGGTACGGTCGAGCCCGGTCAGTTGCTGCAGCGGAAAACAGACGTTGTCGAGTACTGTCATCGATGACCAGAGCGCCGCGCTCTGGAACAGCATGCCGAACCCGGTCCGAACCGCCTTGCGCTGTGCCGCGTCCGCAGCCCAATAGTCCTGCCCATGATGCAGCACCTTTCCGGCTGCTGGCGCCAGCAGACCGACGATATGCTTGAGCAGCGTGCTCTTCCCAGAGCCGCTGGTGCCCATGATGGCGAAGATCGTCCGCGCCTCGATGCTGAAGGTGATGTTCTGCTGGATCAGCCGATCGCCGAAACGCATCTCGAGGTCGCGGATGTCGAGCAGCGGTGCCCCATCCTGCGGTGTCGGACCGGGCAGCACCTGGTTCGGCAGCTTCAGCAGCGTCGGCGGCGCGTTCATATGTGAAGCGCGTTTGCGCACACTGCGAATACCGCATCGAGTGCGATCACACCGACGATGCCGCTGACCACCGCACTGGTCGCAGCCTGTCCTACACCGGTGGCGTTGCGCGCCGCATGCAGGCCACAGTAGCAGGCAGTCATCGCGACCAGCCCACCGAGAAACAGCGACTTCGAGGCGCCCAGCGCGAAGTAGGCAAGATCGAGCGCGACACCGGTGCGTGCAATATAGGCCGCTGGGGACAGGTCCATCATGCCACTCGCCACCAGAAGGCCGCCGAGCAGACCGGCGGCGCATCCATAAAAGTAGAGCAGCGGCAGCATCAGGGTGAGCGCGATCACACGGGGCAGCACCAGATAGGCCACCGTGTCCACGCCGAGAACTTCGAGCGCATCGATCTCTTCGTTCGCCTGCATCGTGGCGAGTTCGGCGGCGAATGCAGCACCGGTGCGGCCGGCCATCACGATGGCAGTCATCACAGCCGCCATTTCGCGAGTCACCGCGATGCCTACCAGATCTGCCACATAGATGCCGGCGCCGAACTTGACCAACTGTACGGCACCGACGAATGCGAGGATGGCGCCTACCAGCAGGTTGACGATCAGCACGATCGGCAGCGCGTGCGCGCTGCACTGGACCGCGATGCGCAGCATGTCGCGCACCGGGAACGGTGCCTGTGCACGTACCAGCACGACCGCTGACAGCGGTAACTGCCCGAGGAAGGCGAGGGCACGTCCACTGCGTACGGCGCCCAGGCGAATCAGCGCAAACAGGCGCGTGCCGGGCCCTTCCGGGCCTGCGAGGTCAAGTGTTGCCACGGGCCCGCTGCTCGCTGGCAGTTGCCGGTTTCATCGGAATCGTCATCGACGGCTGCTCGCGGCGAAACGGCCGCTTCGGAGGGAACTGCCTACTGCGACAGTGGGTCGTCTGGATCGGAACGCAAGCCGTGTACCCGTGCGTCGCACACCCTGCTGGCGTGCAGTCGCTGCCGGAGGTTTGTCTCGGCAGTGGGTTCCGGCGGCGGATCCCGATAGCGATTCACGGCAGTCGCTCGCACGCGCGATGGTTGCTCTCGATTCGGACGGTGTCCCGGTGAGTTCAGAACGCGATCGACGCGATCGGTTACAGTCGACGAGTTGCAACCCTTGGCCGGACACGTCGGAGGATGGACTGCGATCCGGTCGATGCCCCAGATCGTTCTCTTGCCCGGGTGGGGCGGCCCGCGTTCCGTCCATCGAGGTCACCGTGTCCGAGGTCCTGACTGGCAACACAGAAATGGCCCAACGGCTGCGCGCCTTCGACTGGCACGCGCACCCGCTGGGGCCGCCACTGGGGTGGCCAGCGGCGCTGCGCACCGCTGTGCGGGTGATGTTGACCACCCGCCATCCGGTGTTCATCTTCTGGGGCAGGGCGGCGTTCTGTTTCTATAACGATGCCTACCGGGCGTCGCTCGGACCCGAGAAGCATCCATCACTGTTGGGCGCGCGCGGCGACCAAGCCTGGGCCGAGATCTGGCCACTCATCGGGCCGCAGGTGTCGCAGGTGATGGCTGGTGGCGAGGCGACCTGGCATGAAAATCAGGCCATGGACATCTGGCGCGAGGGCGGTCTCGCGCGCATGTACTGGACCTACAGCTACAGCCCGCTGGATGATGATTCGGCGCCCGGCGGAGTTGGAGGCGTGCTGGTGCTATGCCAGGACACCACTGACCAGGTGCTGGACGCCCAGCGCAGCCGGGCTGCGGAGCAGGGTTGGCAGCGCCTGTTCGATCAGTCGCCCAGCTTCTTCTGTGTGTTGGACGGACCGCAGCACCGCTACCAGTATGTCAATGATCGGTACCGGGCGCTGGTGCGCGGGCGCGCGATCGAGCTGGGGCGAACGGTCGAAGTAACGGAGCCCGAGGCAGGCGCACTGGGCTATCTTGCGCTGCTTGATCAGGTGTATCGCAGCGGGGTGGCGCATACCGCCAGCAATGCGCTCTGGATGGGCGAGTCGGCCGGCGGATCCGACCCGCGCTATGTGGATTTCGTACTCGAGCCGATCCGGGATGCGGGTGGCGCGGTCACTGGCATCCTGGTCCAGGGTTCCGATGTGACTGCCCGGGTGGCCACCGCCACGGCGCTGGCCGAGTCGCAGGCGCGCACGACAATGGCGCTGGAGGCCACCGGCTTAGGGACCTTCGAGTTCGATGTCACCAGCGCTGTGCAGAAGTTCTCGGCGCGTGCCCGGTCGATCTGGGGCCTCACCGAGACGGAGATCGAAACGCCGGAACTGATCCACGGGCGGGTCTATCCCGAGGACACGGCGGTGATTGCGAAGATTCAGGCCTCGCTCGATCCGCAGGGTCCGGGGGGATTCTCGGTCGAGTATCGAATACGGGTCCCCGGGGAGGGCGTGCGCTGGATCGCGTCGCGTGGGCGCACCGTATTCAGTGATGGCCCAGGGCCGCGACGGGCGCTGAGCAACGCCGGCATCATGATGGATATCACCGCGGCGAAAGTTGGTGAGCAGGCGCTGCAAGAAGGTGAGCAGCGGCTTCGCGAGA
>Ga0105046_10016719_pt1 | contig 11258 bp, 8 predicted proteins | sample MAT03_FD_78385 | JGI IMG/M metagenome (GOLD analysis project Ga0105046, IMG submission 78385) | Freshwater microbial communities from Lake Fryxell liftoff mats and glacier meltwater in Antarctica - MAT-03 (megahit assembly) | ecosystem: Environmental > Aquatic > Freshwater > Ice > Liftoff...
CTACAGGGCGTACTCGCAGGCGTGATCGCCGACGGCGTTGTTACTGAACGAGAGGCGAGAAGTTTAGCCGACTGGCTCGAAGACTACAGCGAGCTGAAAACGGTATGGCCGTATGCCGAACTTGAATCAGTGCTCACTAAAGTTCTGGCAGACGGCAAGATTGACGAGTCGGAACAGCAGGAACTGCTTGCAGTTTTTGGCGAGTTCAGCGGACTTAAGACGAAGCCAAGGTCTCCATTGGATGCGGCATTACCAAGAACGGTTCAAGGTGTCTGCGCGGTAGCGCCATCGATCAGCTTTGACGGGCGAACATTCTGCCTCACAGGCGAATCGGAACGATGGACGAAAACAGATTTCGCGAGTTTATTAAACCGCGCGTCTGGGCTCTATCACCCTCTGTATTACCCACAAGTTTTTGTAGTTTTTACAATTCTTGCGTTGGTTAGTAATGAATTGTCTGGCATTTTGCAAGCTTTTTTGTTTGGTCCGGTTGTAGCAATGGACTCGTGCGACGCAGGGATTCACGCGGGAGTCTGTTTGGATGCAGGATAGCATCGACTTTGAAGTTCTTGGTCAAGGATGGGTAGCGGCATGGACAGTTGTGTTTTGGATGTTGAGTCGTGGGCCGAGCAAAACTTTGGCTCTTGTGATTTCAATGACACGCGTTTGACGAATCGCTTGGTTGGTTACGCGCGGGACGTCGCTCAGCGACCCGACGATAAAACTCCGCAACAAACCCAAGCATGGAAAGATTGCAAAGGTGCTTACCGGTTCATGGATAACGACAAAGTGACCTTCAGCGAAATCGTCAGACCCCATTGCGAACGAACCAAACAGATGGCGAACTCGGGAGTGTGGCTATCGATTTGTGACACGACGGAAATATCATTTCGACCCAGGCGTACCATCGAAGGCTTAAAGCCCGTTGGCAACGGTATCGGGCAAGGCTTCTATCTTCATTCCTCGGTACTCGTCGCTGATCAGACTGACGAGATCGTTGGCTTAGCCGGACAAGAATTGTTCTATCGAATCGCCGCTCGCAAAAAGGAGAACACGGCCAAACGAAAGAAGCGTGAACGTGAATCCGAAGTTTGGGGACGTCTCGTTGACAAAATCGGACCGCCCCAAGAAGACGCTTTCATCATTCACGTCTGTGATCGTGGAGCAGACGACTATGAGTTTTATTGTCATCTGGTTGCCAATCGTGTTGGCTGGGTCGTCAGGGCCAGTCGTTTGACGCGAAAAATTTATGCGGCAAATCGTGGTCAAACAGAACCCGATTTAACGACAACGCAGTCGCTTGAATCGTTACTCGACTGTGTCGCTTCTTTGGGTACGTATGAGCTTGAATTAAAGACGTCTAAGCAGCAGCCGGCAAGGACAGCCAAAGTGGAAGTGCGATGTTGCGAGATTTGGATGCCACAGCCACTGGCATCGAGTCCTACGATCAAAGCGCACGGACCGAAGTTCATTCGCATGGGCGTGGTCGACATCCGAGAAGTCAACGTGAAACCAGGAATCGAACCGCTTCGCTGGGTACTGTACACCCACGAACCGGTGGCGACATTTGAAGACGGTTGGCGGACGATCAGTCGTTATGAGAAACGTCCGATCGTCGAAGACTACCACAAGGCAGCCAAGACGGGCGCGAAGATCGAAGACCGATTGTTTCGCACCGCAGCGCGTCAGGAGCGGATCGTGGCAATACTTTCAGTAATGGCGATTCGTCTGTTGCAGATGAAGTCGGTTGCTCACGTCGAACCCGATCGCCCAGCAAGTGAAGTCGCACCGGCCAAGTGGGTAGAGACACTCTGCATGATTCAAGGCAACCAATTTCCAAACCTTGCATCGATCTACAACCCCAAAACAATCACGACACGCGAGTTTTTTCGATCGGTGGCGATGCTCGGTGGCTTCCTCGAGCGCAAGTCTGATGGCGAACCAGGCTGGATCACCATCTGGCGCGGAGTCAAGGAACTGCAACTCGCGATGCGAGTCCTTTATCCCAAGTCAAAGCTCAAAGACGCAAAAACTTGTGGGTAATACAGAGGCGTATACGTACCAGTACCAACTTTCTACGAGCTGGTTTTTGGACGAAAAGAGCGTGTTTGTCATCGCGCAAGTTTTGGGTTACACGATCAGCAAGTTCATCGGCATCAAAGTGGTTTCGGAATTAGCGCCCGAGCGACGAGCCATCGCTATCCTCGCACTGATTGGTTTTTCGGAAATGGCGCTCATCGGCTTTGGAGCCACAAGCCGCCCCTGGAACATTCTGTTCATCTTTTTAAATGGTCTGCCTCTGGGAATGGTTTTCGGTCTAGTCCTTGGGTTTTTGGAGGGAAGGCAGACTACCGAATTATTAGCAGCCGGATTGTGTACCAGTTTTATCCTTGCCGATGGCATCATGAAGTCGGTGGGACAAAGCTTCATCGCGTATTCTGGCGAAGCCTGGATGCCCGCTCTCGCAGGTTCTGTTTTCGTCATTCCGCTTTTGTTTTTCGTTTGGATGTTGACTCAAATCCCGCGACCCTCGCTTGCCGACGAGTCGCAGCGTCAAACACGAACGATTATGAGTCGAAGCGATCGTTGGTTTTACTTGCGCAAGTACGCATGGGGGCTTACACCAATCATTGCGGTATACTTGTTAGCCAATGTTCTTCGGAGCATCCGAGGGGATTTTGCACGGGAGCTTTGGACAGATTTGGGAGTTGATCCGGATAACCTTGTCCAGCGATTTACTCAATCCGAAATTTGGGTTGGGCTTTTGGTTTTGGTGATTAACGGTAGCTGTGTGTTGTTTCGACAAAACGGAACCGCTTATCTGAGCGCGCTGTCGATCTGTGCCGCCGGGATCGTTTTGCTTCTTGCAGCTTGTTTCTTGCAGACACAAAAAGCCCTTGATCCCATGACGTTTATGGTTTTGGTTGGCTTGGGGCTCTATATGCCCTACGTTGCAATTCACACGACTGTCCTGGAACGGTTCATCGCACTCACACGCGAACGTGGCAACTTGGGATACCTTATGGCGTTGGTGGATTCAACCGGATACTTTGGTTATGTCTTGGTTTTGCTGATGCGCAAACTGGTCAAGTTCGAAGGGAATATCTTGCAGTTCTTCATCGTGGCTTGTGCGGCAGCGGGAATCATCTCACTCATAGCGATCGGTTGGTCCGCGTTGCACTACAGAACCAACTTCCGCTCGCAGCAGAACGCGAGACCTTTGGCATGACTCGCCCCTCGCATTCCAAAGCGTTAGTCTACTCGGGTCTTCACGGCAAGCTGGAACTGAGGGAGGTGCCGATTCCGGTGCTCAAGGCGGATCAGGCGCTGGTTCGCGTTAGAGGTTGCACGCTCTGCGGAAGCGATTTGCATTCGCTGCATGGTCGGCGACAAGTGCCTACGCCAACGATTTTGGGACATGAGATCGTCGGCGAGATGGTTGAAATGGGCGAACGATTTCCGCCTTTCGATATGCAAAACAAACAGTTGCGCCTGGGTGACCAAGTGACCTGGGCGATTGTCGCAAATTGTGGGAGCTGTTTTTACTGCCGCCGAGGACTAGAGCAAAAGTGCGAGCGGGCCTGCAAGTATGGACATATGGGCTTTGACAGCCAACATGAACTCAGTGGTGGCTTGGCTGAATACTGCGTGTTGGCGCCTGGGACTAAAACGCTCAAGCTCCCGGATGGGGCACGGCTTGAAGTATACACCCCAGCCAGTTGTGCTACCGCAACCATTATGGCCGCCCTTGACGCATTGATGATACCGCCAACCGATAGCAGCGACATTGTAATGATCGGTGCAGGCATGCTCGGTTTGACAGCGTGTGCGGTCGCAAAAACATGCGGTTGGAAACGAATCGTGGCGATCGACCCTGTTGAAGAGAAGCGGAAATTGTCGCTGCGATTCGGGGCAACCCATGCGTTTTCTCCCGAGGAATGGACGGCTGATTTCGTTCGAAACCCAGGCTTCGGCTGCGACGCCGTTATTGAGTTGTCCGGTGCCTGTTCCATGATCATTCCGGCGATCGAGTCACTGCGCATCGGAGGGCAGCTTGTGCTCGTCGGAGCGGTTTTTCCAGTGTCTCCCATCTCGATCCTGCCAGAACAAGTGATTCGGCGGCAGTTGACATTGCGTGGAATTCACAATTACCGGCCAGATCATTTACTAACCGCCGTTAAATTCTTAGCCGAATCTGGCAACGACTTTCCGTTCGCAGAGTTAGTTACCTCGTGGCACGCTCTAGCAGAAATTGAAACGCTGGTGCAGGATGGCCTACCGGCCAGCGTGGCCCGAATTGGAGTAAAACCATGAGCGACCCACGATGATTTGATTCTCAAAAAGAAAACATTTTTTGTTCGGTCTGATTGCCCATTGCGTGCTGTCGTACGATGCAATGGCATCGGTTGGAGATCAGGTAGAGCCGGTTAGAGTGGGTAGAAGGGAAGGCTGAAGTACAGAGCGAAATAGCCTTTTAGCCTGTCATTTCGTAATTGATAATCCGAGAACCGAAGGCACGTCATGTTCCGAGTGATTCGAGCAAAAAACGCGACAATTATTGATCAAATGGATTTTCAGGTTCGGTAACGACGCCGGCCAGAATCTCCTGGTCTTCAGGGGATAACTTTTCCAATGGGATGGTGAGTTTCTTGCCCGCTTCGGTTTCAAGAACGACGGCTTCATCGTTCTTTTCGATCAGTCTCGCGACGACCTTAAACTTACCGGACTGATCCGTCCATGTTCTTGGGGCGCTCAATGATTCCGTTTGCTTGGAGGCCGTCAGTTTTAATTTGTTCAAGACTTTCTTTTCGATTATCAATTGATCTCGCGAAATCAAACAGTCCCAGGCGTCGGCGGAATAATCTTTCCATTTGACCGCGATTGGACCCTTTGGGCTATCTTCCAGAACGGTCACGAGATGCCACGTTGACCAGCACGCGCCCAAGGAGGTCCCCTTAGGAATGCGCGTGCCCTCGGGAACCGCGACAGCATCCTTCGGAATTGAGGCGGTGACCTTGTAATCTTTTACCTTGTACCGGCTTTCGATGGGCTCCGGTCCAGCGAAACCAGATTTGCCAGACGGAAAAGGCGAATCGCCGGATTCTTCAACGATATTTGCGGCAAACGTTTCGGCTGCACTGGGAGTTCCCAACTCCGAGAGGGTTTTTTTGCTGATCACGAATCGTGTCTTGGGAAAAGCTTTGTCCCAGGTCGCACCGTAGTTTTTGTATCGCACCTTGATACTTGCATCATCGGCATTGAGCACGAAAACATCATTCCACTGCTGGCGATCCTCAAGTAACAGGGGCGTCCCCACCAGCAGCTTCATCGACGGGGCCAGCGCGACGGCATCACCGGGGATCGCGGTTTGGCCATCGGGCAATAATGCCACGCTTGGCGAAAATTGTGATGGATTGGATTTCATGCGAGACAAATCGTCCGATGAGATCGCGATCCAGTTAACGTCTGGCAGGGTGCGGATGCGGTCATCGCGTTTGGTTTGCAGAGTGATGCGTCCATCTTTGGCCTGCGACAAGAACTCGGCGGGCACCCATTCGCCAAATAACCCAGCGGCAATCGGTACGCCGGGTACCAAAGTCATCAGCTTCGTGACTGCGATATGATCATCAGGCAATGATGGCGGCGGCACTCTGCCCGTTTGATTTTTTTCATAAGCTGCCCGCTCGCGTTCAGTCCAGGGTCGAGCGGTTGCCTGAGGTCCGGGATTTCCAAGCCGAACAGTGTTGGAAAGCAGAAACGTGACGGACATTTCTTCTGCCCAATTCGCTGACGCGGTCACATAGAATTCGACGTCCGTTAACGGACGGCCCATGTGAAACATTTGGGACAAGCGAATCGTGCCGGATGGCTCGCGGGGAATTCCGAAACCGGTAATCGACAGAGGGCCATCGGGACCATGGCCGCCCAGCGATCCATAGTGCTCGCCATCTTTGGTGCGTTGGTAGTCGATAGCGATCCCAGATCGCCCGAATCGATCGGCTTCGCTGCGGACGTTGGAAAGGGTAAACGACGGCGCATTATCGGGAGGCGTTAACAAGTCTGCCGCTTGGCAATCTCGATGCGACAGGACATACGATGTCAAAAGTGCAATAAAGACAAGATTGTGCACCAGGCATTTCGTAAGCATCGGAGGGCTCCACGATGGGTTAGACACTGTGAGAAAGCGATTATTGGCGGATTTTACAATGCGATGGACCGCGCGGCAAACCAGTGTCGTGCATCGCTCCGCCGATCCAATGTTTTGATCTGCAAAGCAATCGGTTATCAGCCGTCAATCGTCGCGTGGTTCTAAACGGACTTACGGTATTCTATTACGCGGCAAGACCGTTCGTCAAAAAATCTTACGGCGAGGCGATGCAATGGAAACACGTGATGGTTTGGGAACCGGCATCCACAATGGGCGATGCAACAGGGACGCACGATGTTTTAGGGAGCGGCAACCACAACGACGAACGACAGCGGGTTGGTTCGATGATCCGTTGCCGCGAGCGAACAGTCTTACAACGCGTCGCAGATGGTCGAACTGTGCGGAACGAAGCTGATGACGATCTTGACGGACAAGGGCGTTCAATTCATCGATCCGCTGACGGGAAAGTTGGCCTTCGAATACGCTTGTCAACACGACGGCTAGTGGGCGTTACAGCCTCAGGTGCTCGACGGTAACCGCGTGCTGATTCCGACCGGACTGGGGACTGGGGACTGTGGACTGGGACACGTCTCATCGAAGTCGCGAAAGAGAGCGACGGCTTTGTTGCAAAGTAAATCTGGACCTCGCGCAATCTAAAGCCTGATTTCAATGACGTCGTGGTTCAGGAAGGATTCATCTACGGCTTCGATGATTCGATCTTCACTTGCCTTGATCTCGCCGACGGATCTCGCAAGTGGGAAGGCGGACGTTATGGAAGATCGACGCGGTTGAAGGCAAGACGTGGAATCACCCCGTGGTGGTTGACAATCGTCTCTTCATTCGAAACACGCGCGAGGCCGTTTGTTATCGATTGCCAATCGGGGCGTCTGAAGTGACGGAGCCGTAGGTGATAACGCCGATGTGTGCGATGACTACTCATCGTCTGTCAATGATGTCTTCTTGCAAAAGTCCCAGTGGGCCGGCCAACCTCAGCGGGGTTGCAAGGTTTTGGCAATGGTTGACGTGCTGTGGTTTGAACCCACGTGGTTGGACTGCACAATCTTTTGCTACTGAACGCGACTCATGTAGGTTAAGAATTGCTTGTCGAGCGTCTTTAAGTCCGTGCCAATGGTTTCTTGAAACAAATCGATGCGCTCTCGCGAGTTGCGAGTCTCAAGCGGTTTGCCTTCGCTCAGCTTTTTGAGGAACTGGGTGTACTCCTTCTTTTTCGTTTTGAGCAAAAAATAGGTCATCGCCCACGCTTCGCTGTAAGCATCGGAGGCGGATGCTTCTTGTCGAAAACGCATGTCGTCGGCAAGCAATGTGGCGAGTGACTCGCCTCCGCGCCTTGGTAGGTAGCGTCTGAATCGTGCAAGATTGACGCTGTTCACTTTGCCAATGCTTCGCCATCCGTTCTTTGTACTGAAGTCGGGCGACTCAAAGAACACCGCCATGCCCTCGCTAACCCACATCGGATTATCGGCGAAGCGCTTCTGTAGCCCCGTGTTGTAAGCGAGCTGGTGCGTTGCTTCGTGGATGATCGTCGCAATGTTGCGTTCGTAATCGGGAACATTGAATGTCGTCATGAGATTGGTCTCAAGGTTGTAGTAACCAATCGTAGATCGAGCCGCTTCGCCAACGTCGCTGAGCGCGTACGCGTCGTAGCTGGCACGATCGGCGAACACGAGTGCGACCAGCGGATATTTTGTCGTCGGCAGTTCCCATCCTTGGTTCTTCCAATAGGTATAGAATCCGCGATGCAGTTGTTCAAACAACCCGCCAACCCAACGCACGTAGTTATCGTTTGTGTTGTGAACGATGACGTAGTTGCTGGTTTGGTGTGCTGAGAAACCAGCAGGTAGCTCCCGGAGTAACCGATTGCCGATTTCGGATGCGTCGATTGGCGTCACCGCTTCGTCGTTCGATTCGATCGACTGAATCCTGTCCGGCTGGATCGTCCAGATGCGACCGTCGTCGCTTTGGAAAAGTCGGCCACCATCTTGGGCCGTAACCAAGGACTCGCCCAAGATAGTTCGGACCACATCTTTCTTATCCTTAAACGTGATCGTTTCGGCGGCCCCTCCGGTTCGCACAATCGTCATTGCGATGAGAAAAGCCAATAGGGTCTTCATTGAAAGCGATACTTTGTGCTGTTGGTACACCGAAAAATCAGTCCGTTGCGAGTACGATAGTTAAGATGAAGATCACGGCAATTCCACAACTGTATCGTAACGTAAGACGTTGGCGAGAGATTTTAGATATTCTTCGCCGCTACGGCCTCGCCGACTGGCTCAGTCAGTTCCCCCAATTGCCGTTTCGGGACTGGATAAAGGATTCTGACGGATTGCCGCTGGTTTCGCACTCCCGCGAAGTTCGCGTTCGGCTGGCGTTGACGGAACTGGGGCCTTCTTTTATCAAGCTGGGCCAAGTGTTGGCATCACGACCGGACTTGGTTGGGCCGGCTTTAGCAAACGAGTTAAAGCTGTTGCACAGTACGGTTCCGGCGATCGATTCGGTGACGATTCGAAAGACGCTTCAGGCCGAACTAGGTGAAAAATTTGATTTGGAAATCGTCGATTTTGATGACACACCGATGGCGACAGCTTCCATTGGGCAAGTGCATCGAGGCAGGCTTGCCGACGGCACCGAGATTGTCATCAAGGTCCAGCGTCCAGGGATCGAAGACGCCATGCTTTGCGACCTCGACGTTCTCAGCGGTCTGGCCCAGCTAGCTGAGCGAGTCGAAGCATTGGCAGCGTTCTCGCCAGAAGCGATGGTCCGTCAACTGGTGCCTGTCCTGCGTCGCGAGCTCGACTTTGGCCGTGAGATGCAGAATCTACAGTTGTTTATCGAGCTGCTCAAGGAGAATCATGACGTCTCTCTCCCCGTTCCGGTTGAATCGCTCTGTACTCGACGAGTGCTGGTAATGACTCGCTTGCTGGGCGAGGATCTATCGCGCTGCAAGCCGGCGGAAAAATTTCCCAAAGAAGTTCGCCATCAGATGGCGAAGACGATCACTGAAACTTACATGCAGATGCTCTTCACTCATGGTTTGTTTCACGCTGATCCTCATCCGGGGAATCTGATTGCGACAGATTCCGGAGCCATCGGTATCCTCGATTTTGGGATGATCGGTCGGATCGACACGCGACTTCGCGAACAGATTGAAGAAATGTTGTTTGCGATCAGCATGGCTGACTCAAGACGATTGACGCAGTTGATCCAACGAGCTGGCGATGCACCGCTTGATTTGGATGAGGCTGCGCTGTCGATTGATGTATCGGAGTTCATATCGACTTACGGTCGACAAAGCCTCGGTCGATTCGATTTGACGGGTGCACTTAACGAATTGGGCGACCTACTCCATCGGCACGGGATCAAACTGCCCAGTCAATCAGCCATGCTGATGAAGATGTTGATTTCCCTTGAAGGTAGCCTTTCGACACTGCGGACCGATTTTAATGCGCTCGACGTCATGGCGACGTTTGTGCGCCGCGCCGCGATGAAGCGACTTGGTCCACGCCGCCGGTTGCATCAAGCGAGGCACATGATGCTCGAAGCCGAATACCTGATGCAGATTCTGCCGGATCAATTGGTCGGCTTGCTTCAGCAAGTCCGCCGAGGAGAAGTGCAAGTGCAACTTGATCACCGAAAGATCGGTTCGACCGTCAATCGTTTGGTCGTTGGTTTGATCGCGAGCGCTCTGTTCTTAGGTTCGTCGCTGTTGCTCGCGCAGAAAGTTCCACCAGTCATGTTTGCGGAAGCCACTTACTTTGGCATCCAAGAAATCAGTATGCTCGGAACCATCGGCACTATTTTCAGCGTCATGATGATGCTAAGGCTCTATCTAGCCATCAACGCGAGCGGTCATCTTTCACGTGACAATGAAGACTGATCGAATCAGGCACGCTCCTTAGCCGAGTTGCCATTGACGAATCGCATCGATCGGAAAACAGAGCATGATCACATTCAGCACCAAGCTGTCGCGAATCGTAGCCAACAGCAAAACTTCGGTGGCTGCAAAAACCGGAAGCGTTATTCGCCAGCCGAATTTCGTCGCGAACAAGAATCCCGCCCCACAGGCGACGATGTCGGAAACAGCGTTTGCGATCGAGTCGCCCTCGTACCCGAGAGCCGCAGTCGCGGTTCGGTAGCGATTGATGACAAACGGCGTGTTCTCAAAGATCTCCCAGAGGCATTCAATCGCAATCGCCATCAAAAAGCGATGATAAATCCGCGTTTTGGGACCGACCATCGCAAACAGTCCGCAGAAAACGAAACCGTGAGCAATGTGAGTGAACGAATAGGGATCAAACAAATGTTGAGAAGTGTGCGCACTCGAAGCGCTGCTGATCCACATCACAGCACGACCGCATTCGCACCAAAAACCTTGACCCAGCCAGCGCAATACAAAGATCGTTGTCACTACCTGGGCTGCAACGATGAATAGAAAAAGGCGGTATGATCCTTCCGAAACCGCCGTCGATTTTGAGTCGGCATTTATATGATTCATGGCGCAGGTTCAAGTCGCTCGATGCGTTCGTTGACCAACCGAGTAAGTTGTGGGTCAGCGGTCGATGCGATGATTTGCCGGTATTGTGCCAGCCCTTTCGCGGCGGAGATCGCGGCAGCCACAGAGGCCCTATGAATCGCCTCCACGCCAACCAGAAGCCCTTTATTCTTGTCAACACGACGGAGTTCTAATAACCACTTGTTCGCATCGCGAGCCAATGGCGGCTCCTGCTTAGCCAATGTCCGAGAGACTGACACGGCGACCAAAGCGGCTGCCGTCTTTTTATCCTCAGCGTTAAATTCGGTCGATGCAGTTGCCAACTTTTCGCTCAACTCTTCTTGATAACGCAATCGCAATATCCCCGTTTTGGTAGGCTGTATCAGCATCCTCCAACGCCTTGTTCGCTTGCTTGGCTTGGACGGGATTGAGCGGCTGGCCGCTTTGTTATTAAAGAAAATCTGTGCATGATCAGGCGAATTCTATCGCAGGAGATGATCACTCGCTATGAGAAAACCTCCTCCGCCAACATCAATTCGTAGGTCACGCTCGATTGGGTGACCCGGCAGCGACGTGGTCAAACAGCACTCAATAGCCCCA
>Ga0105046_10016725_pt1 | contig 11253 bp, 8 predicted proteins | sample MAT03_FD_78385 | JGI IMG/M metagenome (GOLD analysis project Ga0105046, IMG submission 78385) | Freshwater microbial communities from Lake Fryxell liftoff mats and glacier meltwater in Antarctica - MAT-03 (megahit assembly) | ecosystem: Environmental > Aquatic > Freshwater > Ice > Liftoff...
GAGCAGCCACATCCCGGTCGCGTCCTGCGCCTGGCGCACCGAGACCAGCGTCGGTCCGGCCGTCAGCGCCCCCTCCGCGAACCTCGCCGAGGACGCCCCCGCCACATCGACCGTGCTGTGCGCCGGCGTCGTGCGCGCCAGTTGCGCCCAGTCGCCGCCGAACCGCCCGCCGGGCCCGACGTTGACCACCACCGGCTGCCGACCGACGCTCATCTCGAAGGCGAGCGCGCTCGCATGCGCCCCGACCGCCCACGGGCCTCTCGGCGGTCGCGCGCCATCCATCGTCACCACGACGCGCCCGCCCGTCAGCCGTGCGTAGCCCATCGGCAGGCGCGCCTTCGGCTGCGCCTCGAGCCGCAGCTCCGCCAGCGCCTTGTCGATCGCGATCGGGTCGCCCTCCCCGCCGCCATGAAACCGCGGCAGGTACCCGCCCCCCATCCGCAATTGCCGCAGAACCGGAACGGCGCGGACGATCGCCTCGAGATGCGCCGGGGCCGCGGCCGCACCGGCGTCTTCGAGAAGCCGCGCGGTCCAGACCAGAAGCGCCAGCGTCTCGGCCAACTCCTCGGGACTGCGCGACCCGACCTCGCCCTCGGTCCCGATCGCCTCGCGCGCAAGATCGCCGAGGCGCGACACCGCGGCCGCGTGTCCGGAATGCGGCAGCACCCGTCCGGTCCAGACCAGCCCCGCGAGGGCGGCGAGCCGCGGCAAACCCGGCGCCGCGTGCGGCCAGGCGCGCGCCAGATACCGCTGCTGGGTGGACAACGCCCGCCAGAACGTTTCGATCGCCCTCGGTTCCAGGCCGTCGGTAAGCGTGCGCGCGTGGGCGACCCACCGCATCGCGCGCCGCCCGGTCAGCTCCGGCCGCCAGCCCGGCCCGCGGCCGGTCCCGCAGCGCCGCGCCCAATCCTGCACCCAGGTCCGCGCCAGCGTCCGCGCCGGCCGTGTGCCCAGCGCGGCGAGATCGTCGAGCCAGCCGCAACCCTCCCGGGCCGCGATCAGCTCCGCATCGACCAGAGCCGCCACCCAGATGCTTGCGCCGCCGAGCGCGATCTCGCGACCCGCCACCGGCCATCGCCCTGCGACAAGTGCGGCGCCGCGGTCTGCCTCCCCGAAGGGCAACGGATCGGGCAGCGTCGGGGACGTCTCGGGCCGGGGTCCCAAGCCCGCCCGCCGCGCCCACAGCCAGTTGCGGATCCTGCCCGCCGGCATCCACGGACGCGAGGAAAAACTGTTGGTCGTCAAACTGGTTCGGGCCTCTTCGCGGGCAATGAGCGCCGACCATAGGCCCGGCTGCGCGCAGTGTCACGCCGCAGCGTCCCTGCTCCCGCAGGCCCGGCCCCGGCGTCGCGCGGCGACCGACCGACGCCCGGCGCCCGCGTCGCAGACGCGCGTCACGTCGCGGGTTTGATCAACTGTGCCGCGAAAAAGCCGTCGAGCCCGCCCCGTTCGGGCCAGAAATCCGGCCGGATACGAAGCGCGCCCTCGCCATCGACCCACGCGTCGGGGATCCCGAGCGCCGCAGCATCCGCCGGCGCCTGCATCGCCTCGGGCCGCTGGCGACGGAACGCCGCCACCTGTCCCTCGCCCTCGGCCCGTAGCAACGAACAGGTCCCGAACACCAGCCTGCCGCCCGGCGCCAGCCAGTCCCACGCCCGCGCGAGCAACGCCGCCTGCAACGCCAGCAGCGCCTTGACCTCCCGCCCGGTCCGCAGATGCGGCAGGTCGGGATGGCGCCGGATCGTGCCGCTCGCCGTACAGGGCGCATCGAGCAGGATCGCCGGATAGGGCTCGGCCGGCTCCCAGACCAGAGCGTCCGCCTTCACCAGCCGCGCCTTCAGCCCGGTGCGCTTCAGGTTCTCCTCCAGCCGCTTCAGGCGGGGGCCCGAAATGTCGAGCGCCGTCACCTCCGCGCCGGCCGCGGCCATCTGCATGGTCTTGCCGCCGGGGGCCGCGCACAGATCGAGGATCCGAACGCCCGCCACGTCGCCGAGCAGCCGCGCCGGAAGTGCTGCGGCCGCGTCCTGCACCCACCAGGCCCCTTCGGCATATCCCGGCAACGCCGACACCTGCCCCGCCGCCGCCAGCCGCAACCCGCCCGTCGGCAGCACGTCCGCGCCGAGCGTCGCGGCCCAGGCCTGTGCCGAGCGCGGATCGCGCAGCGTCAGATCGAGCGGCGCGGGAACCAGGTGCGCGGCGGCGATCCGGGCGGCGGTCTCAGCACCCCAGGCCGCCCGCACCGGCGCGTCGAGCCACGCCGGCAAACTGGCGTCCACGGCGGCCGCCCAGGCTTCGGGCGCTTCGGCCACCCGCCGCGCCACCGCGTTCACGAGGGCCGACAGGTGCTGCGCCTTCGGATGGCCGCGCGCCAGACGCACCGCCCCGTCGACCGCCGCATGGGCAGGCACGCGGTCGAGAAACATCTCGGCCACCGCCAGCCGCAACGCATTGTGCGCCGCGGGCGGAGGTCGCTTGCGCAGGTGCGGCGCGAGCACCGCATCGATCCGCTCCAGATGGCGCAGCACCCCGGCCGCGAGGCTCTGCGCGCGCGCCCGCTCGGGCCCCGACAGCCCGTTCAGCGAGCCGTCCGCCACCTGATCGGAAAGCATCCGCCCGGCATCCAGCACCCCCGCCACCAGCGCCGCCGCCGCAGCGCGGGCGGGGTATCCCGGCGCGCTCACCGCATGCCGGGGCGGCGCCCGACCGACGGGATCGAACTCGGCCGCACGGCGACGCCCGGACGCATTTCCGCGGCGATCGCCTCCAGCTTTCGCACGCGGTTCTCGACGCTCGGATGGGTCGAAAACAGGTTGTCCATGCGCGCGCCCGACAGCGGGTTGATGATGAACAAATGCGCCGAAGCGGGATTGCGCTCGGCGCTCGGCATTTCGATCCGCCCGGCATAGGCGGAGATCTTCTTCAGCGCGCTCGCGAGGCTCAGCGGATCGCGCGCGATCTCGGCGCCGAGCCGGTCCGCCGAATACTCGCGCGTCCGGCTGATCGTCATCTGGATCAGCGCGGCGGCCACCGGCGCGAAGATCACCGCGACGATCACGCCGAGCGGTCCGAGCGGATTGCGCTCCCCGCCCCCGCGCCCGAACAGAAATCCGAACTGCGCCAGCATCGACACCGCGCCCGCGACCGTCGCAGCCACCGTCATGATCAGCGTGTCCCGGTTCTTCACATGCGCCAGCTCATGCGCCATCACCCCGGCCAGCTCGTCGCGGCTCAGCAGCTCGAGAATGCCCGTTGTCGCCGCCACCGCCGCGTTCTCCGGGTTGCGCCCCGTCGCGAACGCGTTGGGCTGGTCAGACCGGATCAGATAGACCTTCGGCATCGGCAGAGCGGCGTTCTTCGCCAGCCCCGCCACCATGTCCCACAACTCCGGCGCGCTCGCCCGCGTCACCGGCTCGGCGCCGTGCATCCGCAGCACCAGCTTGTCCGATTTCCAATAGGCCAACGCGTTGGTTCCGATCGCGAAAACCAGCGCCAGCAGCATGCCGCCCGTTCCTCCGATCAGATAACCGACGCCCATGAACAGCGCCGTCATCGCCGCCAGAAGCAACATCGTCCGGAAATAATTCATCGCACCCCAGGCCCCTTGCCTCGCCGCATAGCACCGCCATATGAAAGCGCCATGAACGCTCCACAATATAGTCCCGCGACCGATGCTGAAAAAGAGGCCCGCCTGCGGGCAGCCGCCGCTCGCGCGCTCGCCGAGGCGGATGCGCGCCGCGCCTCCGCCCCGCCCCTGGACTTACCGGCTGAGTTCGGCGGTCGCGACGGCCCAGAGCCGGTGCGTTTCGGCGACTGGGAGCTCAAGGGAATCACAACGGATTTCTGACCGCCGAGCGCTCGTGTTCGGTGGCGCGGCGTCGTGGGGCGATCAGCTTTCGCGCAAGCTCCGGCGTCGCAATGCGCCCATCAGCGCCAGACCAGTGCCGAGCAATAGAACGGCTGGCGGCAGCGGCACGGGCGCCACCTCGGCCGCTGACACACCCCAGCCGTCGTTCGTCCGCGTCTCGAACAGCAACGTGGCGGCACCGGTCGGCGCATCGAACAACACTGTGATCCAATGGAGCGTGCCGTTCGCCTCGCGGCTGGGGATCGACCAGATCGCATCTTCGACGCTGAGCGTAAAGAAACTCGGGCCAAGTCCGAAATTGGGTTCCTGGTCGAAGGCGTCGGTCAGGGCGAACGTAATGGACCTGATCGGCGTCGAATAGCTGTGGCTCCACGCGACGGTCGGGTTGTCGTTGCTGTCGACCCATGTGCCGCCGAGCGGATCGAAGCGGCCATAGGGGTGCGGGCTGGCGGCGTTCTTGGTCGAAACCTCGTAGGGATCCCCGATCACCGATCCGCCGTAACCGGGCCCGCCAGACGCCAGGAAATCCGCCGGATCGAGCGTGAGAGCCACGCCTCCCGTCGGCCTAGTCGCGCTCGACGTGATCGTCGTCGCAGAAGCGCCGTCGAACGCCGCAACACCCATCGCAAAAATCGCGGCACCAACCGGCCAGCGAAATGTTCCAAACATGCTTCGCACCTTTATAACCACTTTTCGGAAACTAAATGTCACGCCAACGGCGCCTTCCTGTCCACGGCAATCACGCGCCAGCGCCAATTCGTTACAGAGTGTACCATTTTAGGCATAGCAGATCGCGAAAGCCAGCTGCTGTCAGTGCGCCGCGGCCCAGTTCGGCCCATAACCCGCGTCCACCACCAGCGGCGCCGACAGGTCCACGGCCGGCATCGCCGCCCCCTCCATCACGCCCTTCACCCGCGCGATCGTCTCCTCGACCGCCCCTTCGGCGACTTCGAACAGCAGCTCGTCATGGACCTGGAGCAGCATCCGCGCCGGGAGCCCCGCGATCGCCGCCGGAACCCGGATCATCGCCCGGCGGATGACGTCCGCCGCCGCCCCCTGGATCGGCGCGTTGATGGCCGCGCGATAAGCGAACCCCGCCGCCGGCCCCTTCGCGTTGATCTCCGGCGTGTGGATTTTCCGCCCGAACAGCGTCTCGACGTAGCCGTTCGCCTTCGCGAAGTCCCGCGTCCGCTCCATGTAGGCCCGGATCCCCGGAAACCGCTCGAAGTATGTGTCGATGAACCGTTTCGCGTCCTCGCGCGGGATCCGCAGGTTGTTCGCCAGCCCGAACGCCGAAATCCCGTAGATGACCCCGAAGTTGATCGCCTTCGCCTGCCGCCGGATCATCGGGTCCATCCCGGCGATCGGCACGCCGAACATCTCCGCGGCGGTCATCGCATGGATGTCCAGCCCCTGCCGGAACGCTTCCTTCAGCGCGGGGATGTCCGCGACATGCGCGAGGATGCGCAGCTCGATCTGGCTGTAGTCGAGCGACACCAGCACGTTGCCCGCCTCTGCGACGAACGCCTCCCGGATCCGGCGGCCCTCCTCGCTGCGCACCGGAATGTTCTGCAGGTTCGGATCGGTGGACGCGATCCGCCCTGTCGCCGCCCCGGTTATCGAATAGGACGTATGCACGCGCCCCGTCTCCGGATTGACGTGCTGCTGCAGCGCATCGGTATAGGTCGACTTCAGTTTCGCGATCTGGCGCCAGTCGAGCACCCGCGCCGGCAACTCGTGCCCTTGGGCCGCCAGCTCCTCCAGAACGTCTGCGCCGGTCGCGTAGGCGCCGGTCTTTCCCTTCCTGCCGCCCGCGAGCTCCATCTGGTCGTAGAGCACCTCGCCCAGCTGCTTCGGCGATCCGATGTTGAACCTGCCCCCCGCCAGCCTCTGGATCTCGTCCTCCAGCGCCGCCATCTTCTGCGCGAACGCCCCCGACATGCGCGACAGGTGGCTGCGGTCCACCCGGACCCCGTGCATCTCCATCTCCACCAGGACCGCCACCAGCGGCCGCTCCATCGTCTCGTAGACGCGGCTCACCCGCGCGAACGGCAGCCTCGGCTTGAGCACCCGCCACAGCCGCCAGGTGATCTCCGCATCTTCCGCCGCGTAAACGGCCGCCTCAGGTATCGGCGCGTCGGCGAAGGACTTCAGCGCCTTACCCGAGCCGATCAGCGACTTGATCGGGATCGGCGCGTGTCCGAGGTATTCGCGCGACAGGAAGTCCATCCCGTGCCCGTGCAGACCCGCGTGCATCGCATAGGAAATCAGCATCGTGTCGTCGACGGGCGCCACCACGACGCCGCGCCGCGCGAAGATCTTCGCGTCGTACTTCATGTTCTGGCCGACCTTGAGGATGGCGGGATCCTCCAGTACCGGCTTCAGGATCGCCAGCGCAGCCTCGGGGGTCAACTGCTCCGCGACGCGCGCCGAAGCCCCGAACAGATCGCCGCCGCCCGACACGTGTCCGACCGGAACGTACGTCGCCGCGCCCGGCCCGGTGCACAGCGATATCCCCACCAGCTCGGCGCGCATCTCGTCGAGCGAGGTCGTCTCGGTGTCCACCGCCACGACGCCGGCATCGCGGATGCGCACGACCCACGCTTCGAGCGCCGCGGCGTCCCGCACGATCGTGTAGCGCTCGCGGTCGATCGGGGGCAGTGTCGGAACCGCGGGACCGTGCCCCCCGACGCCGGGCGCGGCGACGTCCGCGCCGCCTTTGCGGGGGCTCGATGCCCCTGCAAAGGCGCCCCTCCCCGGCACGGGGGGCGCGATCCCCGCCTTGGCCGCGACGCGCGCGGTCAGGGTGCGGAACTCCATCCGGGCGAGGAAATCCAGAAGCATCTGCGGATTGGGCTCGCGGACCTCCAGCGCGTCGAGCGACTCGTCCACCGGCGTGTCGCACATCAGCGTCACCAGCGCCTTCGAGACCCGGATCTGCTCGGCAAAGCCGATCAGAGTTTCCCGCCGCTTCGGTTGCCTGATCTCGCCCGCCCGCGCCAGCAATGTCTCGAGATCGCCGAAGTCGTGGATCAGCTGCGCCGCGGTCTTGATTCCGATCCCCGGCGCTCCGGGCACGTTGTCCACCGAGTCGCCCGCCAGCGCCTGCACGTCGATCACCCGGTCGGGGGCGACGCCGAACTTCTCGAACACCTCGTCCGGACCGATGCGGCGCGCCTTCAGCGTGTCGTACATCTCGATCCCCGGCGAGACGAGCTGCATCAAGTCCTTGTCGGCCGAAACGATCGTCACGCGACCGCCCGCGCTGCGCGCCTGGCAGGCGTACGTCGCGATGATGTCGTCGGCCTCGTAGCCCTCCATCTCGATGCAGGGCAGGTTGAACGCCCGGGTCGCCTCGCGGATCAGCCCGAACTGCGGCCGCAGATCCTCGGGCGGCTCGGGGCGGTGGGCCTTGTAGGCCGGGTAAAGCGCATTGCGGAATGTCTTGGACGAATGGTCAAAGATCACCGCAACATGGGTCGGAGCCTCCGCTCCCTTCGCGTCCTCGACCATCTTGAAGATCATGTTGCAAAAGCCCGCAACCGCGCCGATGGGCATTCCATCGGATTTCCGCGTGAGCGGCGGCAGTGCGTGGTAGGCGCGAAAGATGAAACCCGACCCGTCGATCAGGTGCAGATGGCTACCCGGCCCGAACGGCGTCAATGATCGACCTCGGCGCCCGCCTTCAGTACATACCGGCGGTCGCAATACCCGCATTCGACGAAGCCGGTTTTCGGATCGATCTGCAGCCAGACGCGCGGATGCCCCAGCGCGGTGCCGCCGCCGTCGCAGGCGACGCGGCTTTTCGTCACTTCGATCACCTCCGGGGCGGGGATGGTCATGGCGGCTCCGTTCGGGTGGACGTCTGCTTCTTCCTATCCGCTATGCCGGCCCTGCGGCAATGGCCGGAAGATCGGCAGGACCGCGAACGCCGCATCCGCCACTGGCCCTGGCCCCACCCTGAGTAGTCCTCCACGGCTGGCGTCAGGCGCATCGCCCCGCTACGTGCGAGCGCTTCGACGCAGGTCCGAGTTGACCGAAGCGACGTACAAACCGTTCGGTCGGTTCGCATCACCGATCAATCTGGAAGCATGCGACCCAACGACTTGCCGCCGAGGATATGGACATGGAAGTGGGGAACTTCCTGAGCGCCGGCGCGATCGGAATTCGATATGAGGCGATATCCGGCGCCGCCGGCGACTGGCGCGACGCCGAGATCGGTGCAGAGCCGGGCGATGAGACGAGTGAGATCGAGCACTTCGGCGTCGGTCGCTTCCGCGCCGAAGTGATCGGAATTCACATAAGGTCCTTTGGGGATCACAAGGACATGGACCGGGGCCTGCGGCCGGATATCGTGAAACGCGAGGCTGAGATCGGTCTCGGCGGCGGTCTTGTTCGGGATCTCGCCGCGAATGATCTTTGCGAAGACATTCTGGTCGTCGTAATCGTAAGGCAAACCGATCTCCCATCTCGCCGAAGCACTATGGTCCGATCCCGCGCCGTTATGTCAACCCGGTCTAGTGCGCCAAGCTTCGCCGATCAAGAAAGTACCGAACAATGGGCCGCGCAGAAGTCCACGCGGCGCGCTCGCTAATCTTTTGCATAGCGCCTGCGGCGGCCCCGACCGGGCGTGGCGCGCAGGTCGCCAAGGCCCAAGATCATGCCGACGTCTTCGCGTTCTTGTGCGGCCCCCAAAGCTGCTTGTTGGTGAAGTAGAGCAGGACGGTCAGAACGACCAGAAACAGCACGGCGGTGAGGCCTGCCTGCTTTCGCGCCATCATCTTGGGCTCGGCGGTCCACATAAGGAACGCCGCCACGTCCTGGGCGATCTGCTCGGGCGTCGCATCGGTGCCGTCCTCGTAGACGACGTCGTCGCCGTAGATCACCGGGTTCATCGCGACATAGGCGCCCTTGGCGGAGTTCTCGTACAAAAGAACCCCGGCTTCCTCGCGCTCCTCGCCGGTGAAGCCGATCAAGAAGGACGCGAGATATTCGGGGCCCCCGATGCCGCGCAGCAGCTGGTTGAAGCCGAGGCCTATCGGGCCGTGGAAGCCGGCGCGGGCCTTGGCCATCAGGCTGAGGTCTGGCGCGTTCGAAAGGCTCGACACTGGAAAGTGGTCGGGCGGAGTCGCGGGGCGGAACTCGCCCGTGTCGACGTCCTCGACCTCGAACTGGGCCGCGTAGGCGCGCATCTGGTCCTCGCTAAGCGCAGGGCCGCCGGGGTCAGCAAGGTTGCGGTAGGCGAGGTATTTCAGACCGTGGCATGCGGCGCAGATTTCGGTGTAGACCTGAAGCCCACGCTGCAACTGCGCCTGATCGAAGGCTCCGAACGGTCCTTCGAACGAGAAGGAGTAATCGGTGACATGCGTCTCGATATGGGCGGCGTCAGGAGTTTTTAGCTCGGCTTCAGTTTCGGCTTCCTGGGCGGCGGCGAAGTTGGCCGCGAAGCCGAGAGCGCATAGGCCGGCGAGGATCGATCGTTTCAGCATGTGCGGCTTCCTTATCACGATCACTCGGCAGGCTTCATGACACCGGCCCCACCGCCACCGACGGCCGAACCGTAGTGCGACGCGTAGTCTTGCTCGATCGTGCGCGGCGGCGTCAGCGGTTTCTCGATCACCCCGAGCAGCGGCAGCGCCACCAGGAAAAAGCCAAACCAGTAGAGCGTCGCGAGCTGGCTGATGATGACGAACGGCTGTTCGGCGGGCATGGCGCCGCACCACATCAGCACGAAGAAATCGACGACCAGGAGCGCGAACCAGACCTTGAACATCGGGCGGTAGCGGCCCGAGCGCACCCGGCTGGTGTCGAGCCACGGCACGAGCGCGAGCACCACGATCGAGCCGAACATCGCTATCACGCCGCCGAGTTTCGAGTCTATGAACAGGATGTCGAAGGTGATCGCGCGCAGCATCGCGTAGAACGGCAGGAAGTACCATTCGGGCACGATATGCGCCGGGGTGACCAGCGGGTTCGCCGGAATGTAATTGTCCGGATGGCCGAGGAAGTTCGGCATGAAACCTACGATCGCCGCGAAGATGACCAGGATGAGCGCCAGCGCGAACAGGTCCTTGATCACGAAGTAGGGCCAGAACGGCAGCGTGTCCGCCTCCGCTTCGCGCCGCGACGTGCGCCGCACCTCGACGCCGGTCGGGTTGTTGTTGCCGGTGGTGTGGAACGCCCAGATGTGCACGACGACCAGCCCGAGGATAACGAAGGGGAACAGATAGTGCAGCGAAAAGAATCGGGTCAGCGTGGCATTGTCGACCGACGGTCCGCCAAGAAGCCACGTTTGCAGCCCCGATCCGATGACGGGAATGGCGCCGAAGAGGCCAGTGATCACCGTCGCTCCCCAGAACGACATCTGGCCCCAGGGCAGGACGTAGCCCATGAAGGCGGTCGCCATCATCAAGATATAGATCAGCATCCCGATGATCCAGGTGATCTCGCGCGGGGCCTTGTAGCTGCCGTAGTAGAGGCCGCGGAAGATGTGCAGGTAGACCGCGACGAAGAACAGCGACGCGCCGTTCATGTGGATGTAGCGCAGAGCCCAGCCGCCGTTGACGTTGCGCATGATGTGCTCGACCGAGGCGAAGGCGAGGGCGGTGTTCGGCGTGTAGTGCATGACGAGGGCGATGCCGGTGATGATCTGCATCACCAGGCAGAAGGTGAGCACGATCCCCCAGATCCACATCCAGTTCAGGTTCTTGGGCGTCGGCAACGTCATCGTGGCGTGGACGAGGCCCACAACCGGAAGGCGGTCGGCGAGCCATTTCTCCGCATCGGACTTCGGCTCGTAGTGATCGTGCGGGATACCGCTCATTTGCGTCTCTCCTTAACCAAGCTGCAACACGAGATCTTCGACGAAGCCGGCGACCGGGATCGGCAGATTTCGTGGGGCCGGCCCGCGGCGGATGCGGCCTGCCGTATCGTAATGCGACCCGTGGCACGGGCAGAACCAGCCACCGTAGTCTCCGGCGTCCGACAAAGGCACGCAGCCGAGATGCGTGCAGACGCCCCACATCACCAGCCACTCACCGGTTTCGTCGAGCGCGCGGTTTGCATCGGTCGCCGGGGCGTCCGGCTGCAGGTTGGCATTGTTGGCGAACGGATCGGGCAGGTCCTCGACCGGTTCGGCCAAGGCTTCGGAGATGTTCTCCTCGGTGCGGCGGCGCACGAAGACCGGCTTGCCGAGATACTTGATCGTGATCTGGCTGCCGGGCTCGACACCACTGATGTCGACCTGAATCGAGGCGAGCGCCTGAACGTCGGCGCTCGGGTTCACCTGGTTCGCCAGCGGCCAATCTGCGGCCTCGCCGGCGATAGCGACAGCCCCGCCCGTCGCGACATACACGAAATCGCCGCGGGAAGTTGATTGCTCGTCTATA
>Ga0105046_10016726_pt1 | contig 11252 bp, 9 predicted proteins | sample MAT03_FD_78385 | JGI IMG/M metagenome (GOLD analysis project Ga0105046, IMG submission 78385) | Freshwater microbial communities from Lake Fryxell liftoff mats and glacier meltwater in Antarctica - MAT-03 (megahit assembly) | ecosystem: Environmental > Aquatic > Freshwater > Ice > Liftoff...
GAGAATAAGCACCACCCAAAAGAGAATGAACATATGCAGTTTAAAATCGTCTAAATGGTGCCGGTCATTCATCTTTATTGAATGACCGTGAATGAAAAACAAAGAAGCCGGAAAACATCCTACCAATAGAACAACAAAATGATAGCCAGGAAAACCTCCATGTCCAGCGTCTGGAGTAGAAAAAAGGCGGAAATTGTATTTTACAAATTCCTTGATGAACCAGGATCCGTTTTTATAAAACTCAAAACCATACCAAAGCATTGAAATTGAAACCATCCCCATCAGAAAAACAAAGGCATCTCCAACAGAAAAATAAAACTTAAACTTGAAAAAGGCCCAACGAATGCCAATCGTTAAACCCAAAATAAGGAGTGCGGCAGGACCTTTGGTGATGAGCGCAAGACCAATGAATAAGCCGCTCATTGCCATATAAAACCACGGACTTTTTGAATATCCTGTATGTGTAATTTTCTCCTTTCTCCAGAAAAATAAAATGAAAAAGTAGAGACTCAGAAATATAAAAAGGTTAAACCAAGGGTCAATAATACCTGAATGAAAATACAACTGTGGCAAAATAGATCCGGCAAATACCAAGGCCCAAATCAGGCCGAACGTTTCACTAAAAAGGCTTCTGCCAATCTGAAAAATAACAACGAGAGTAATGATTCCACAAATGGCATTTGGAAGCCTGGCGGCAAATTCTCCCACACCGAAAACATGAATGGAAAGCACCTGAAGCCAGAAAAAGAGTGGAGGCTTTTCCCAGAAAGGGAGATAATTGATGTACACCCGCCCGTAATCTTTGGTGATAAACATCTCTCTTGCACACTCAGCAAAATTGATTTCGTCCCAATCAAAAAGATGAACGTTGCCCAAAAAGGGAATAAAAAGAGCTGCTGCCAGGAAAGCTATAATGAACTCTTTAGGAACTTTTCTTAACATTATAATTAATCAAGGATCAGGTTGATCCTTTTTATGGATTGATTGTGATTGCGAGAATTAAAAACACTACTGTATACCAAAAACAAGCTAACTTATTGATCTTGAAAAAAAATGGATGTTGAGAAGTTTTAAGAACTAAAAGTATATCATAAGAATTTACAATCCGATGCCGATTGAAAATCCCATTTTCGGAATGATGCCTTTATAATATCTATCAAAAATAACAGGATTATCATTATTCAAATCATTGTTTTGAATATTCTCAAATTTTCGGGTTACACTGTTAATTTTTATACCACCACCCAAATAAACATCAATATAGAGCGTTTCCCAAACGATAAGCTGATAGCCAAAACAGAAAAAAGGTGTCACCCATTGACTGTTCCAGGTTCTTTTACCTTCCACATCACCAACATAATTCTTAAACGCGTCATAAACAGGTTCATAACTAGATTTCCAATATTCATTTGCCCCCAATTGCGCTCCATAGCCAAAATAAAGTCCGGCTACTTTATTCCAAACCCAAGGCATTGTGTCGGGTTTGAAAGAGCGTGGATAATATCTTCCTTGAAGCTCGATAGATCCACCAATATCACTAACAGTTCTATTCGATTGATACATGCCATTCAGCGAAATCTGAAAGCTATTTTTGTATTGGGCATCGGTGAATATCTCAGTTTGAACATTGAGTGTTTTGTCAATGAAGTGAAAAGGAGAAAGTTTGAAAATCACCTTTTTTCGGAGATCTTCAAATTTAACTCTTCCGTTGTTGTATTGGCTATGTGCCTGAAAACCAACAAATAATACAATTGCGATTGAAAGTAGTTTTTTCATATTTTTGATTTCTGGTTGGCCAAAACAACGAAAAAAAATCGAGAAATAGTGTCCTTAAAAAATGTTTGACAAAATTGAAAGTATTAAGTGAAATTAATGACTTCAATACCTCGTAGATTATTCAAACGTTTGGCCGTTATTCAGCATCAACTCTGAATTAATTTTTAAAATAATAACCTTTTAATAGTCGTTCATTTTTAAAATTTAGCCTAATTTTGCCCCGCAAATAACCATTGGTCATTTGCTATGAGTTCATCACAAAATCGCTTCGCATTCGAGGCACTCACCTACGACGATGTTTTGCTATTGCCAGCCTATTCGGAAATCCTTCCGAGAGATGCGGTAACGAAAACACACTTAACCCAATCTATTCAACTCAACATTCCTCTGGTAGCCTCCGCTATGGACACCGTTACAGAGTTTGAACTCGCAATTGCAATTGCTGGAGAGGGTGGAATCGGTTTTATCCATAAAAATATGACCATTGACCAACAAGCCGAACAGGTAAGAAAGGTCAAAAGATCTGAAAGTGGAATGATCCTTGATCCCATCACTGTGTGGGAAGATTCAACTTTGGGTGATGTTGAGAAAATAATGGTTGAACTAAAGATTGGCGGGGTACCGGTTTTGGACCACAACAAGGTTTTAAAAGGCATCATTACCAACAGGGACATGCGTTTTGAAAAAGATCTCAAAAAACTGGTAGCCAGCACGATGACCAAAGAAAAATTGATCACAGCCCGACATGGCATCACAATGGAAGAGGCAGAAAATATGCTGCAGGAATTCAAAATAGAAAAACTACCGATTGTTGATGTGGATTTCAAATTGGTCGGATTGATCACCTACAAAGATATTATCAAACGAAAATTCAGGCCCAATGCTTGTAAAGATGCGCTCGGTCGGCTTAGAGTTGGTGCCGCCGTTGGTGTTACTTATGATTTTATGGAAAGAATCGAAGCTTTGCATCATGCCGGGGCAGATGTAATTGGTGTTGACACCGCCCACGGCCATTCAAAAGGAGTTTTGGATGCGGTTCGGCACATAAAAAATAATTGGAAAGACATTCAAATTGTGGCCGGAAACGTGGCTACAAAAGAAGGAGCTGCTGCTTTGGCAAAAGCTGGTGCGGACGGCATTAAAGTTGGTGTTGGTCCAGGAAGCATCTGCACTACGAGAGTCATAGCCGGAATTGGCGTTCCTCAATTAACCGCTGTAATGGAAGCTGCCGAAGGTGCAAAGCCATTTGGTGTTCCTATTATTGCAGATGGTGGAATCCGGTTTTCTGGAGATGTAACAAAAGCACTTGCGGCTGGTGCTCATTCAGTTATGATCGGCTCAATGTTTGCAGGAACTGAGGAGGCACCTGGCGAAATGGTCATTACCGAAGGAAGAAAATTTAAAACCTACAGAGGAATGGGGAGCCTGGAAGCCATGGAAACAGGTTCGAAAGACCGATATTTTCAGGCAGGTGAAGAAGATGCCAAAAAACTGGTTCCTGAAGGCATTGTCGGTAGAGTTCCATTTAAAGGCAAAGTTTCCGAAGTTATTTTCCAACTGGTAGGTGGCTTAAAGGCTGGCATGGGATATTGTGGCACAGCTACGATTGAGGATTTACAATCGGCAAAATTTGTAAAAATCACCTCCGCTGGGGTTCGTGAAAGTCATCCACATGACGTCATCATAATGAGAGAAGCCCCAAATTATAGTTCCAGATAAGCCATCTATGTTAGATCAAATTAAAGTCTTAATCATTGGCTCAGGAGCCAGAGAGCATGCTTTTGCCCTAAAAATTTCTAAAAGCAACCTTGTCTCAAGCGTTTTTATTGCACCTGGAAACGGGGGTACAGAAAAAGAATTCTCCAATCTTCCCATCGCCTCTTTGGATTTTGATGGCCTCGCCAATGCCATTGTAGAAAATGATGTCAAATTGGTTCTGATTGGACCGGAGCAACCTTTGGTAGATGGCATTGTTGATTTTTTTCAAAATCATCCGAATCCATATTTTAAAGACGTTTCTTTCATTGGACCAGATCGAATCTGTGCTATGCTGGAAGGAAGTAAAGATTTTTCTAAGCAGATTATGATTGAAGCCGGCATTCCTACGGCTAAAGCCAAGGTTTTTTCTGCTTCTGATTGGGAAGAATTGAAAAGCTACATTTCGAATCATGCGCTTCCCGTGGTGATCAAAGCAGATGGATTGGCTTCTGGAAAAGGAGTGGCCGTTTGCTTTAGCCACCAGGAAGCTTTAGATTTTTCAGCTTCGGTGTTGATCAACAAGGCTTTTGGAGAATCCAATTCCAGCCTCTTGGTTGAGGAATTTTTGGATGGTATAGAAGTTTCCATGTTTGTACTCACAGACGGGATTCATTACCAGGTTTTGCCTGAAGCAAAAGATTACAAACGAATTTTCAATGGCGATTTGGGACCAAATACGGGTGGAATGGGCGCCGTTTCTCCTGTTTGGTTTGTAGATGATATTTTTACCCAAAAAGTAAAATCAAAAATCATTGATCCACTTTTCATCACGCTGAAAGCAAGGAAATTACAGTATAAAGGATTTCTTTTTATTGGATTGATGAAAGTTGGAAATGAGCCAATTGTCATTGAGTTTAACGCCAGAATGGGCGACCCTGAAACTCAAACTGTCTTGGCAAGAATAAGAGGCGATATTGTTCCTGCTTTGCTTTCGATAAAAGATCAGAAACTGGATCAATTTCCGTTAGAAATTTCTCCAAATGCAGCTGCTACGGTTGTTCTCTGCGCAGAAAACTATCCTGAAACGCCAACAAAAGGAGACAAAATAAGCATTCAACAACTCTCTGAAAAAGAATATATTTTCCACGCAGGCACACAATTAAATGATGGAAAAGTGGAAACCAACGGAGGCAGAGTCCTTTCCTGCACTGCGGAGGGCGAAAGCCTGGAAACGGCGCTTCAGGCAGTTTATAATATTGTTGAAAAAATCAAGTTTCGTGGAATGCAGTTCAGGACTGATATTGGCAAAGACTTGATGTAAAGTAAAATACCATTCAAAATGGAGTTCAGTCCTTGATTTTAAGCTATTGGCTTTTCTCAAAATCTTTGTACAACAAACTGGGCTGAATTCCGGTGTTGTTCTGATACTTACCACTCTTATATTGGTCATATTCGCCCTCAATGGCGTGGTAATAAATCTGGCAAATTTCCACGCCAGCATAGATTCTTATGGGTTGGACGCAAAAAATTTCCAGCGTCCAAAAACCAGCGAAACCGACATCTCCAAAACCAGCTGTTACGTGAATAAATAGGCCAAGGCGGCCAATTGAAGAACGGCCCTCCAGCATGGGTACGAATTTATCAGTCTTGGTAAATTCTACCGTTCGGCCAAGGTATAATTTATTGGTTTCCAGCAACAAGCCTTCTTCTGGAATGGCAATCATTGAAGTTGAATTGGGTGTTTTCATGTCCAATTCATTCTTCTCATAAACCATCAATTCATGGTGAAGCCTCAGATTGTAGCTATTTGGATTGACAAGTTTTGGATCGAACGGTTCAATAAAAATATCTTTTCCAAGTCTGTTTTGAATTTCTTTTCCCGAAAGGATCATGCTGTATCTGAGCGAATTAACTTATGAATCTTGACTAGAATCCTGCACTTCGATGGCTGGATTTACAGATTGCAATACTGCGACAAATTTTTCTTTGTCTCTGGGGGAAAAATAAATTTCACAGAAACAGATAACGAAATACATTTCTTTTTTCGGACGAGTGAATGATTTTTATACTTCTAAATTGCTTTATATCATCGTATTTCTCAAAATTAAAGTTGCAAAAACCATCAAATAGAATTTTCACTCCCGAACTTCTTGATTTTCCAGAGGCTTTATTTTTCCCTCTATTCTTCCTTTTCGAAATACATTTCTGGCGGGTTCCAAACCAGAACGCATTCTTTTTTGCTCTTCCATTGGCAAATTGACAATTTGTCGACAGTCCTCAGAACAACATCCTTCATATTTTTCTTCGCAGCTTTTACATTGAATAAAAAGAAGATGGCAGCCTTCATTTCTACAATTGGTGTGGGAATCGGCTGGGTCTCCACATTGGTGGCAATGGCTTATAATTTCAGTGCTTATCCGCTCTCCCAGGCGCTCGTCGAACACAAAGTTTTTGCCATGAAATTTGTTTTCCAAGCCCTGTTCATGGGCATCATTTGCATATTTAATAATTCCACCTTCCAATTGGAACACATTTTCAAATCCTTTGTGTTTGAACCAGGCAGAAGCTTTTTCGCAACGAATTCCGCCAGTGCAATACATGATGATATTTTTCTCACGGTGTGGATTCAAGATTTCTTCAACAATGGGGAGAGAATCTCTGAAAGTATCCACATCGGGTAAAATGGCACCATCAAAATGACCAACTTCACTTTCATAGTGATTTCGCATGTCCACCAATACGGTATCCGGCTTGGCAGAAAGTTCATTAAACGCTTTGGCATTCAGGTGAATACCAGTATTTGAAGGATTAAAGGTTTCGTCATCGAGTCCATCAGCCACGATCTTGCTGCGCAGTTTAATCTTTAAAACCACGAAGGACTTTGGATTGTCTTCAATGGCAAAGTTCAATCTGTTTCCTTCCAGAAATGTAATTTCATTGAGCTTGGAAACGAACAAATTCCAGTTTTCTAGAGGCACTGAAATTTGGGCATTGATTCCTTCTCTCGCTATATAAATTCGACCCAAAACGCCAATTTGCACAAGTAAAAGATACAAATGGTCTCTAAAAATCTGTGGATTTCTAAGTTGGTGGTATTTGTAAAAAGAAACCGTCTTTCTCGGCACAGGCGCCTGATCAACTTTGGCTTTTAATTCCTTTTTATTAATGGCATTGTAGAGCTTCATATTCCAATATCCAATGCAATTTAAAATCTATTGCTGTTTAAAGTATTGACACAAAATTAGTCAAAAGGAATCCAAAATACCTCTCAAGACTTGAGCAATGCAAATTAACCACTTAAAAAGTTGGCTTCGTAAAGTCAGAAAAAAACAGACCAACCTACTAATAACCAACTGATTGAATGCCATTTTAATCGTCAAAATAATACCTTTCTGTTGAAGATTCGAATAATCGTTCCAGTTTAATTCATTGGATCTGAAAAACAAGATTTAAACTTCTCATATCCCTTTACACTTGAAATTGAGAATGCCTTGAAATTTCTAATTTTTGATTTACGATGTAAGATTGAGAATAGTCGATAAATCATGGGAATGACTCCCGATATTTTAGATTTATCCAAAAATGTGGATAACTAAGGCAAGTTATCCACATTATCCACATCTTCGAACCTGCTTATCCACATTTGATTCAATGCACTTATTTGTAAGAATAAAAAATGCAGTTGATTGCCATGTAAGTTTTTTATCTAAATACAAGAAAATTCAAACAAGAAAGAACCCTAGACTTCCTTAACACAACATATTTCAAATAAAATTATTCTGAACCTCCATTTTCAAACAATCCCAAATTCAATGTTACCGCAGTGTTATTTGAATTTTTCCAAATTATTAACACTTTCTAAAAATCTAGGCCCAGGCCGGCTTGCCAAATCATCATTTAGCTCATAGACTTTTTTGTTTTTGTACGCAGGAATTGATTTTAGTTCAGGATACATAGTAAAAAAGGTAGAATCCATTTTTTCAAAATTTCCACCATACAGGATATCAGGATTGAGTTTCAAAACTGTTTCCCGCTGAAGACTTGGGTAGGGCTTGTCCAAAACCGTTTCAAGACAATTTCTGCCTCCTGCCAAGCGCATTATATCACTCAGCCATGTCTCAGCACCAAAAGCAAAAATAGGATCCAACCAGGTGATGGCTAACATTTTAGGTCTATCCTTTTCATTCATTGAACTTGATCTTTTTTCCAATGCATCTAAAGTTGTTCTTAAGAAATTGATCTTAGCCAAAGAAAATGCACTATGCGGGCACCATTTCCAAATAGAGTCCATCGCATTCAAAATATCTCTGGTTTTTCTATACTTAAACATACAAACCGGAAAACCTACTTTTTCTAATTGGCTCGCATCCGACAATGAGGTTATTCCCTCTTCTGAAAAAATCAAATCCGGCTTCATTGCCAATATCGACTCAATGTCAAGTGGATAGGTGTTGATTTTTTGCTTCAGAGCTACTTTTTCTGGCGGATAGTTGCAGTTGAAAGTAACACCAGCAACATTGGAATCGGGTAAAATGAAAAACAACATTTCTGTAACTGCTGGCGACAAGCCTAGAATTTTTAGTGGCTTCGAAGGAATTAAAACCTTTCTACCCAAACCGTCGTCAATACTGATTTGAGCTGTTTTACTGTCATTCTGAGTCGGTTGGCAACTGGCATGAATCCAAATGCTTGAAATCAGGATTGCGTATTGAAGAAGTTTCATTTTACAAATCAAAGCCATCAGTACTAATTAGTAATATTGCAGTTCAATAATAAAGTCAAGAAAAATGATCGTTGTAACCGGTGCCGCAGGTTTTATTCCTAGTTGCTTGATCCGAAAGCTAAATGATGAAGGATATTATGCCATTGTTGCAGTAGATGATTTTTCTCATCCGGCAAAGGATGAAAATTTAAAAGGGAAGCAAGTTTCCTTATTTGTGGACAGAAAAGATTTTTCAAGCTGGCTACGCAAAAATGCATGGGAGGTGGAATTTGTTTTCCATCTTGGGGCAAGGACCGACACCACAGAAAAATCTGTTGAACTGTTCAACGAACTCAATTTGAATTACTCGAAAGAGGTTTGGACTATTTGTACAGAATTTCAAATACCCTTAGTTTATGCCTCTTCTGCAGCTACTTATGGAAATGGAGAATTGGGCTACGACGACAACCACGCAACAATAGCTCAGCTAAAGCCTTTAAATCCTTACGGCCAATCGAAGCAAGACTTTGATGTTTGGGTGCTTGAGCAAGAGCGGGCACCTTTCTTCTGGGCTGGGCTCAAGTTTTTCAACGTTTATGGGCCAAATGAATATCACAAAGGAAAAATGGCCTCGGTAATCTATCATGCATTCAATCAAATTAAAAAGGAAAGAAAAATGAAGCTTTTCCAAAGCCATAAACCAGGGATTGAAAATGGCCATCAACAGCGTGATTTCGTGTTTGTTAAGGATGTGGTTTCTGTTTGCAATTGGCTGATGCACCACCGCAAAGATTCTGCGATTTATAATCTAGGATCGGGCAAGGCAAGAACTTTTTTGGATTTGGTTACAAGCACTTTTAAAGCAATGGATGTTGAACCAGACATCGAGTTTATACCTACGCCTATTGAGATTCGTGATAGCTATCAGTATTTCACTCAAGCGAATATGAAAAAGCTAAAATCTGCCGGATATCCTTTAGAATTTCACAGCCTGGAGGCAGGAATAGAAGATTATGTGAAGAATTACCTTGAAAATGGAAGGTATTATTAGCAATCAAAAATGACTTGTATAAAAAAAGCCTCACCAAAAAGGCGAGGCATTTTCTTTCACTTTTCAACCCAAAAATAAAACTTGCGTTTTATTCATTACAAAGGTGAACTCTCAAGTTCATAGGAACAAATAGTTACGTTGAACAACTCTTATTTATAAGCCAAATAGACATTTAGTCCTATGAGTAAATTAATTGTCAGGATCAAGCATAATTCCAAGAATTAATAAAAGCTTAATTTTAGATTTAATAATATTCAACATTACCTTAAAAAAAACGTCTAAGGACTTCTATTTAATGCTTAGAAAAGATAGATATAAATTCATAATAGACTATTTCTCAGTCAATTTTCCAATCGCTGAAACGGAGCTAAACTATAAGAATGCTTTCCAACTTTTGGTGGCTGTTGTTCTTTCGGCGCAGTGCACAGACAAGCGGATAAATATAGTTTCGCCTCCCCTATTTAAACGTTTTCCAGATGCCCATTCTCTTGCAGAGTCAAGTGTTGAGGAAATTTTTTCTTACATCAAGAGCATTTCGTATCCAAACAACAAGTCCATTCACTTGCTTGGTTTGGCAAAAATGCTGGTGAAAGATTTCAATTCAGAAATTCCTGAAAAAGTAGAAGACCTTCAAAAATTGCCAGGAGTTGGGCGAAAAACAGCCAATGTAATCGCATCAGTTATTTACAACCAACCAACTATGGCTGTAGATACGCACGTGTTCAGGGTAAGCCGAAGAATAGGCTTGGTGAATCAGAATGACAAAACGCCTCTTGCCGTTGAGCTTCAACTGTATAAGTTTTTTCCAAAAGAAATAATTCCAAAAGCGCATCATTGGCTGATTCTTCATGGAAGGTATGTATGCGTAGCAAGGAGCCCAAAATGTAATGAGTGCGGTTTGGCACCAGCTTGCGGATATTTTCAAAAATCTAAAATTGAGAAGCAACAAAAAAGCCCCACCGAATCGGAAGGGCTATCTTGATGCAAGTGCTTAAATATCAGTTTTTTACTACTCTTTTTCTGATTATTCCATCTTTGGTATTTACTTTTAAAATGTAAATTCCAGATGAAAGCTGGCTCAGATTAATGTTTTGACCTTGTTCAGTTCTCTCTTTTAAGTGGGCTTTCAACTCCTTTCCCATTTGATCGATTAATGAAACCGATTCAATGACAAGACTCTCTGGGGTTTGAATCAGAATATTCGATTGTGTTGGATTGGGATATACCTGAAGCAAATCTTCTGAAAGCAAGTTGCTTTTTACACTGGTAATCAATATTTCATTGGAATTAAAAGTTCCACAATCATTAATAAGCCTTGCTGTAATGATTGAGAGGTTCGCCAATGCAGGAACAATCTGAGCAAAAATTATGGTTGAGGTCCGGATGACTTGTCCATTGGCTCTTTTGGCTGTGTCGCCATTTACAAACCAAACGCCAGCATTGGTAGGCTGATTGTAAGTGGCGGCTGTCATTCCAGCATTACCAATAATGGTCAATGAAATTGGAAGTGGCCTGAGAATTGAAAGGCCAAATGGAAGACTAAGGCCACAAGCAGATTTTTTTACCACAGAAACAAGTCCGCCTTGGGCGCCTTTATTTGCCTTTAATACTATTGTAGATGTGTTTGCAGAAAAAGCAGAATCAGATCCAACCCAACCATTTGGATAAGCCCATACGAAACTGTTACTTCCGCTGGCTGGCGTACTTAAGGTATAGCTGGAACCTTCACATACTGCTGCTGGTGCACCACTTATAGAAAGAGGCGTTTCAACGGTATCACATTTTGGATCCAAAATACCAATAAAAGCGGTCTTGCGGCTACTCAAGGAATCTCCAAAGGCAGGAGGATTTATTACCCCCAATTTACCAGTAGAAGAACTTGAAAAACCTGCAACCACAATTCCTTCTTGACTTAAGGTTGAAGCTTGAATTTTGATGGTGCTGGAATTTGTAGCCCTGTTTGGTTCATAAATCAAAGATATGGCTGAGGAATATTTTACAGAATCCAAACCAGCAGAATATACC
>Ga0105046_10016727_pt1 | contig 11252 bp, 7 predicted proteins | sample MAT03_FD_78385 | JGI IMG/M metagenome (GOLD analysis project Ga0105046, IMG submission 78385) | Freshwater microbial communities from Lake Fryxell liftoff mats and glacier meltwater in Antarctica - MAT-03 (megahit assembly) | ecosystem: Environmental > Aquatic > Freshwater > Ice > Liftoff...
TCAGCGTCACGCTGTAAACACCCGGCGCGGTGTAGCGGTAGCTGGCGGCGCTGCTGGCGCTGAAAGGCGTGGCCGGGCTGCCATCGCCAAAGCTCCAGCTGAAGACCAGGCCCGCAGCGTCCAGACCAGGGTTGAAGTTCAACGGCGTGGTGGCGCTGAAGAGGCGCGGCGTTGCGGCAATGGCTGGGAAGTTGGGCAACGACGCTGCGCTGGTTTCGATGCGCACGCTCCAGGTGGCCGAATTGCGGTAGGCCGCGTTGCCACTTTCGGTTTCCACCCACAAACCACCGCTGCGCTCGCGCAGCAACCTGCCGGGATGGCTCTTGGAGCGCAGGCTGACCGAGTGCCCAGCCAGCCCAGGTTCAGGGCAGAAAGTGGCCTGGCTGGCAAACCCGCTGCTGCTGTCGTTGGCCTGCAGCTGGATCCTGAATGAGACATGGCGCAGCCAGCGCCCCGGTTGGGTGGCTGATTCCAGCGACACGCAGGCAGCATCGGCCAGCCCCGGGCGCGCCACGAACTGCGCCGAAGACAACTCAGCGGCCGTGGGGTTGGCGCTGAGCAACTGCACCACACCCAGACCGGCGGTGTTGGTCGCCATTACGCCATTGCTGACCCGGGTCGCATTCAGGCTCAACGGGGTGTTGCGGGGCAAGTCTGCGGTGGCGCGCGCCAATTGCAGCGTGACAGCGCGCGAGGGCACACCCGCAGCGTCAAGCGCAAACAGCTGGTAGTAGCCAGGCGGCGCGATGTTGGGGTTGGTGGGCAGTGAAATGGCCAGCCGGTCGCCGCTTTGCGTGAAGTTCAGCTCGATCAAGCGTTGGCCGCTGTTGAAGGAATGCGTGGTGATGCTGTTCTTGACCAACACCATGCGCGCCACCGCTGCGCTGTTGAGCATTTCCAGCTGCACCGTCTGCCCGAGCGTGTGGCTCAGGGCATTGATGCCGGTCATCACCGGCCGCGTGGCCAGCACCGAGTTGCCCGCCTGCGTGCGAAACAGATAAGGCGGGTAGTAGACCTCGGCATTGAGGTTGAACACCGGCCCGGGCGAGCCGCCGCCCACCGACAACACGGTGCCGTTGGGCATCAGGACGGTGTTGGAGTGGTAGACCCGGATGCGCGCAGCATCCGGCCCCAACGTCCAGCTGCCGGTGGCGGGGTTCCAGATCTCGGCGGCGTAGACCGCATCGGACCCGCCGTTGTTGCCGCGGCGCGAGCCGCCGGTCACCACCACTTGCCCGTTGGGCAGCACCACTGCATTGGGGTAGCGGCGTGCAAACTGCATCGGCGCGGTTTCGCTCAGCACCGGGTCCGCACCGTTGATGTCGATCACCGTGGCCTGGTTGCTGGCCGGCAGGTTGTCGCCGTTGAAAGCGCCGTTGCCGCCCAGCTGCAAGATGCGGCCAGGGGCAAACATCACTGCCGTGTTGGAGGCGCCGACATTGACCGGCAATCCGGCGCTGGGCGCGACCTTGAAGTTGCCCGGCACGCGCACTTCACCGGCGTCGGCGTTGGCATAGACATCCAGATACCACATCTTCTCGGCTGAGATGCCAAACACTTCGCCGTTGGGCGCGACCCAGGCGCGCGGGTACGAAGCGCGCAGAAAGTCGGGCCCGAAGGCATCGCGGCTGCGCGCGCCGCTCAAAGCGCGCCAGCCGGTGCCGGGGGTGTAGATCTCTGGCGTCATCGACACCGTGCCGTTCTGGATCGCGGCATCGGGGTTGTCGGCCATCCCTTCTGCGTAGGGGTCCATGCCACCCAAAATCACCGCCCGGCCGTCGGGCAGGGTCAGCATCGTGGCGTACCAACGGTCGTCGGCCATCTGCGCCGGATCGGTGGTGGTGGCGCGGGTGGCGGTGGTGAAGAGCGAGCTGCCACGCGGCGTGTTGCCGCCGCTGACCAGCAAGCGCCCGTCGCCCATGAAAGCGGCGGCACTGCAAAAGCTGTTGACCCGGCCGGCGACAAACGAGGTGGCATGGCTGGCTGCCACGAAGCCCAGCGCTGGATCCCACACATCAAAAGTGCGGCCGTCCTGGATGTCCTGCCCTGCAGGCGCACCGTAACTCAGCACTTTGCCGTCGGGCAAGAGTGCCACATGAATGCCGTTCAGCGGCCAGGATTGCACCGATGACCACATGCCACGGCCGGCAGCATCGGCCGGGATGACCAGGCCATCCATCATCGGGTCAGGCGTCTGCGGGATCGCCACCGCCAGCGTGGTGTTGGCGGCCAGCGCGTGTCGGCGCACCTCACCTGCGCCGGCTGGATCACCATCCACAGCAGCCGCCGGCGTGGCAGCAGAGTTCGCTGCAGGAGCTGCGGGCGCCGCAGGCTCACCCCCGCCACCGCAACCTGCCAACAGCAAGGCCGAGCAAAAGCTCAAGCCCAGTTGCAGCCAGACTCTTTCAGCGCGCATCATCACCGGGCGCCTTCGGTCGCAGAAGCCTGCGCCAGCCGGCTGATCTCAGCCTTCAGCCGCTGAACGTCCACCGGCACGCCGCGGAAACGCTGCACCAGTTGGCCGTCGGGCCCGAAGAGATACAGCGAGCTGCGATGGTCTTCTGGCGTGGGCGCTCTTGTTGACGCTGCTGCTGTCGCTGCTGCCTGGACTTGTGCAGGGGCAGCCTTGGCGCCGCCCGACACCGCGACAACGCCGGTGACTGAAGCTCCCGTGCGCCGCTCAAACACCTGCATGCGGTCGTAGAGCGTTTGCAGGGCCTCGGGGTGACCGGTGGCAAACCGCCAGGCGGGCAAGTCGGCCCCCATGCGACGGGCAAAAGTTGCCAGTGCTTGTGGCGTGTCGCTCAGCGGGTCCACCGACACCGACAAGAACTGCACCCGGCTGCGCTGCGCCTTGGGCAGGCTGCTGTCCAGGGCCGCGTGCAACTGCGCCAGCTCCACCACCTGCAGCGGGCAAATGCTGGAGCAACCCGTGAATACAAAATTGAGCAACAGCACCTGACCTTTGAGGCTTGAGGCACTCAGCGGCTGCTGGCGATGGTCTTGCAGCGCAATGCCCTTCAGCACAGCAGGCTGGGCCTGGGCAGACAAAGGCCAAAACAGCAGCTGACTGAAACAGACCAGGACCCACCCGGTCAGGTACAGCATCCGCACTGCGGCCCGGCGGTTGGCTGCCCTGCAAGCAAAGATCACTTGGCTCGTCAGCCGGAGGCAGACAGAAGCGGGAATGCGTGAGGCCATGGGTCGAAGGCAACGCCGGCCCCCCGGGGATGGAGGGACCTCAACGTCCTGTCACCGAGTGTTTCGCGATGCGGCAATTGACGTCATCCCGCGAGCAGGGGGGAACCCCTTGAACAACGGGATGGACCGCGCAATCTGCACAGGGCAGCGACGGCGCGGACCGTTCTGGGCCGTTCAGGGCCGTTCAGGGCACCGAAGTCAGGGCTGGCCGACGATCGAAGCCGTGGCCATCAGCTCTTCAAACAATGCCATCGAGACTGCGCCCGAGACCGTGTAGGGATCCAGCGTGGGCCGCTCGGAATACTTCAGCAGCAAAGCCGGGTTCAAGCGGGCCATGTTGACCTGCCCCATCGACCAACCCGCAAAGCGGCGCTCGCCAATTTCTTGGTAACTCAGCAGTTCGACGTCGCTGTGGCGCTTGTCGGCAGCGATGCGGTTGTACAACTGGTTGACGGCACTGCGGCCACCTTCCAGCGCTTGTAAAAAGATGCCTTGGCTGAAGCACAGCACACCCGTCACGCCCAGGGCCGGATTGTTGGCTTTGCTCTTGCGCAGGATGGCGAGCAATTGGTCTTGGTCGATGGCCGGCACCGCGCGGCTGGCGTACATGAGTCTGACGAGCATGGTTAAAAATCCGTTCGGGTAGCAGTCGGGTAGGGATGAGTCTCTGACAAGCTGCGAGCCACAAGCGACAAGCCTGACGGCGCGCCCATCAGTCGCCGCGGCGTGGCAACAAGGCCAGGAACTCGCGGCGCAGATTGGCGTCTTTGAGGAAAGCGCCGCGCATCACGCTGTTGACCATCGCCGAGTCGGTGTCCTTGACGCCGCGCCAGTGCATGCAAAAGTGGTCAGCCTCCATCACGATGGCCAAGCCATCGGGGCGCACACGCTCTTGCAGTTCGTTGGCCAGCATCGTCACCGCTTCTTCCTGGATCTGTGGGCGGCTCATGATCCAGTCGGCAATGCGGGCGTACTTGCTCAGGCCGATCAGGTTGCTGTGCTCGTTGGGCAACACGCCGATCCAGACCTTGCCGAAGATCGGGCACATGTGGTGGCTGCAAGCGCTGCGCACGGTGATGGGGCCGACGATCATCAACTCGTTGAGCCGCTCGACGTTGGGAAACTCGGTCACCGTCGGCATCGGCACATAGCGGCCGCGGAACACCTCGTCCAGATACATCTTGGCCACGCGCTTGGCGGTGTCCTGCGTGTTGTGGTCGCTGTCGGTGTCGATCACCAGCGCTTTGAGCACACTGAGCAAAGCCGTCTGCACCTCAGACCGCAGCTCATCGATCTCGCCCGGGTGCAGGAATTTGGCGATATTGTCGTTGGCGTGATAGCGCTGCCCGGCGTGCACCAGTCGGTAGCGGATGCGTTCGGACACCGGCATTTGCGCCAGATCTTCTTCGCTGCGGAAAATGGGGTCGGCGACGGCGGTGGAAGGGGATTCAGTCATGCGGGGGGTCTTCTACTTCTGCGGTGTACTGGAGCTTCTTCTGGCACTCGTGCGCTTTGTGAGCTTTGTGCGCTTTGTGCGCTTTGTGCGCTTCATGCAATTCACGCATTTGTAGCCGAATTGTGCGCCACCGGCACCCGCGTTGTGCCGGCGGGTTCTTGGCATCATGCTTGCTCGCGCTTGCTCGCGCTTCCTCGCGGGGGGCCGCTACCGTCGCTGCCCACCTGCTGCATCTGCCTTGCAGCACATGCAGAACCCGCCCCGCACCACAGCTTCAGGGCATTGTTAGACTGAGGTCATGAGCGCGGTCTCGCCTCCCCACGCAGCGCCGCTGTCTCAGTTGCTGGGCGGCTGCGCAGATGCGGTGCAAGCGGTGCGCGATGGCCGCTCACTCAACGATGTACTGGCCAAGGTGCCGGCCGAGTCGAGGGGCGGCGTGCAGGCCCTGAGTTTCCACACTTTGCGCTGGCTGGGCAGCGCCACCCTGGCGCGCCAACAACTCGCGCCCAAGACGCCGCCCCCGCAGATCGATTCGCTGCTGGTGACGGCCCTGGCTTTGCTGTGGCCAGGCGAGCCACCACCCTATGCAGAGCACACACTGGTCGACCAGGCCGTGATCACGGCGCGCCAGCGGCTGCCTGCAGCAGCGGGTTTTGTCAATGCCGTGCTGCGCCGGTTCCTGCGTGAGCGCGACACCATCGCCGCTGACGTGCGCCACAACCCGGTGGGCGCGTACAACCACCCGCTGTGGTGGATTGAGCGCATCCGCCGCGACTGGCCACGAGACTGGCAACGCCTGCTGCTGGCGGCCAATCAGCGCCCGCCGATGACGCTGCGTGTCAACGCCAGGCGCGGCAGCGCAGACAATTACCGCCTGCGCCTCGCGGCCCTGGGGCGACAGGGCCGGTTGTTGTCCGGCGCCGAGGCGCCTGAACGATGGACCCACCTGCCGGCTGAGCACGGAGCCGCCCGGCCAGACTCACTGAACCAGGCACAAGCCCAGGCGCTGGGTCAGGCTCTGGGTGAGGCGCTGGCTCAGGCTCTGGTGCTGGACCAGCCCAGCCCGGTGCAACAACTGTTGGGCTTTGCAGAAGGCGAATGCTCGGTGCAGGATGCAGCCGCTCAGCTTGCAGCGCCGCTGTTGCTGCACGGCCTCAAGCCGGGCGCCAGGGTGCTGGACGCCTGCGCTGCCCCGGGCGGCAAGACGGCCCATCTGCTGGAGCTGGCCGATCTGGACTTGCTGGCGCTGGACAGCGACCCTGTGCGCTTGGTGCGTGTGCGCGAAGGCCTGCAAAGACTGCGACTGCCGGTCCCAGCGGCCGGCGGCACGGGCAGCCGCCTGCAGGTCGCAGTGGGCGACGCGCGCAATCCTGCCACCTGGTGGGATGGCCGGCCCTTCGACGCGATCTTGCTGGACGCACCCTGCACCGCCTCAGGCATCGTGCGCCGCCACCCCGATGTGCGCTGGCTGCGACGGGCCGAAGACGTCAATGCGCTGGTGCGGGTGCAGGCCGAGCTGCTGGACGCGCTGTGGCCCTTGCTGGCCAGCGGTGGCCGGCTGCTCTACGTCACCTGCTCGCTGTTCAAAGCCGAAGGCGAGCAGCAAATCGATGCTTTTTTGCAACGCCTGGGTTCCGGCAGAGCCAGCCTGGACCCCCGCTCGCCGGGCCATCTGCTGACAAGCCACGACAATGCGGGCTTGGGGCCAGGCATGCACATGCGTGTGCCCCAAGACGGTTTTTTTTACGCTTTGCTGCACAAGCACGCACCCGCCTGATGCTGCACGCAGCCCCAGGTCCCGCTTGATGGCCACCCACCGGCGCCTTGCGCCGAACAGAGGAACCGCAGAGCGCAAAGCGCTTGGCGCAGCAGTGTTTCATGATCCTGTGCGGCGCCCAGCATCATGGAACTGAGGGGCCTGCAACAGCTCGGCAAGCGGAGTGATCTTCCAGCTGAGATGCCCCCGCTCGCCATGCCCGTATCGCTGGTTCTATCGCTGGTTCTACTGCTGGTTCTACCTCTGATTCATCACCCCCTGCTGCTGCGCCTGGCGCGCTGCAGTCGGCGCTGCGCCACTGCAGTGGCGGTGCTGCTGGCGGCGTGCTTGCTGGCCCAGGCGCCGGCCGCTGCCCAGGGGGTCGAACTGGTGTCGCTTCAAACCCAACGCGACGAGGCCACCTTGACGCTGGATTTTGCCGTGCGCCTGAACTTGCCGCGCGCCGTGGAAGAGGCTTTGAAGCGGGGTGTGCCGATGTACTTCGTGGCCGAAGCGAGGTTGTTGCGCAACCGCTGGTACTGGCGCGATGAGCGGGTGGCAAGGGCGACCCGCAGCTGGCGCGTCGCCTACCAGCCGCTGACCAGCACCTGGCGGGTCAGCCTGGGCGCCCTGAACCAGACTTTTGCCAGCTTGAGCGAAGCGCTGGTGGCCACCTCGAGCAGCGCCAACTGGCGCCTGGCGGAACTGTCGCAACTGGAAGCCGACAAAAGTTACGTGATCGAGTTCAGCTACCGGCTCGACACCAGCCAGCTGCCCGGCCCGATGCAATTCGGTCTGGGCGGCAGCGGCGAATTCGCGCTCGGCTTGAGCCGCGAACTGCGGGTCGAACCATGAAGAGTTCGGCACGCTGGGGCTGGACGGTGACTGCTGTGGCCATCACCGGTGTGGCGCTGGTGCTGGTCTTTGTGCTGTCTTTCAGCAACCCCGAGGGGGGTGACTTCGAACGCCACTTCGTCTGGTTGTTCTGGCTCAACGTGGCGGTCGCTGCTTTGCTGGTGGGCGTGATCGCGCTGGTTGCGGTGCGGTTGCTGGGCCGGGTGCGCAAGGGCAAGTTCGGCAGCCGCTTGCTGGTCAAACTGGCCGGCATCTTCGCTGTGGTGGGGTTGCTGCCGGGTTTGGTGATCTATACCGTCAGCTACCAGTTTGCATCGCGCAGCATCGAGGCCTGGTTTGATGTCCGGGTCGCGGGTGCGCTGGACGCTGGCCTGGCTTTGGGCAAAGAAACCCTGGATGCGCTGGGTGCCGATCTGGTGGGCAAAACCCGGGTGGCGGCCACGCGGCTGGCCGAGTCCAGCGAAGCAACGCCGCTGTTGCTTGAACGATTGCGTGAACAGCTGGGTGCACAACAGGCCACCCTGGTCAACGCCAGCGGTCAGACTTTGATCAGCACCAGCGGCACGATGCAAGTCGGCCTGGCAGAGCGCCCGCCGCCACTGATGCTGCGGCAGGCACGCTTGTTGGGCGCCACCAGCCAGATCGATGGCCTGGATGAAGAGAGCCTGAGCGCAGGCGCGCAGGGCCCGAGGGTGCGCGCCATGGCCAGGGTACCCAACAACCAGATTGCACTCTCGGGCAATGATGAACGCTTCTTGCTGGTGATGGTGCCGATGTCGCGCCAGCTGGCCAGCAACGCGCTGGCGGTACAGGCGGCCTACAGCGAGTACCAGCAACGCGCGCTGGCCCGTGACAGCTTGCGCCGCATGTATATCGGCACTTTGACACTGGCGCTGATCCTGGCCGTTTTTGCTGCTGTGCTGCTGGCGATCGTGCTGGGCAATCAGCTGGTGCGACCGCTCTTGCTGCTGGCCGACGGTGTGCGACAAGTGGCCGCCGGTGACCTGACCACCAAACAGGTCTTCGCCAGCGGCGATGAACTGGGTGGCCTCACGCGCAGTTTTGCCGACATGACGGCGCAGGTCGCCGAAGCGCGCAGCCAGGTGCAACGCGGCATGCTGCAGCTGGAAGGCGCACGCACCCGCTTGCAGACCATTCTTGACACGCTGACGGCAGGCGTCATCGTGTTTGACCGCGACGGCCGCATCGACACCGTCAACCCCGGCGCCACCCGCATCCTGCAGCGCCCGGTGTCGGCCTGGCGCGGCAAGCGGCTGTCGGAGCTGCCTGAACTGGGCGAGCTGGCGCGTGCCGCCGAGCAGCGTTTCGAGCTGCTCGCCACCAGCCCCGAGGCCGGTGAGCGCGACCAGTGGCAAGAGTCTTTCGAGCTGCAGCGTGACCATCGCAGCACATTGGTGCTGCTGGTGCGTGGTGCGCTGCTGCCACGTGGCGCGCACCTGATGGTCTTCGACGACATCACCGAGGTGGTATCGGCGCAGCGCTCAGCGGCCTGGGCCGAGGTCGCGCGGCGGCTGGCGCATGAGATCAAGAACCCGCTGACGCCGATACAGCTGTCGGCTGAACGCTTGCGCTACAAGCTGGAAGCCAAACTCGAGGGCGCCGACCAGGCCCTGCTGCTGCGCTCGGTCAACACCATCGTTGCCCAAGTGCAGGCGATGCAGACCCTGGTCAACGAGTTCAGAGACTACGCCCGGCTGCCGGCCGCGCAGATGGCGCCGCTGGATCTGAACACACTGGTCGGCGAAGTGCTGGGGCTCTACGGCCAGGCGCTGGACAACGGCTTGCTGCACTGGCAGACCGAGGCAGATCTACCCTTCATCCTGGGTGATGCAACCCAGCTGCGGCAGGTCATCCACAACCTGGTGCAAAACGCGCTGGATGCGGTGGCCGACAGGCCGGACGGTCAGGTCGAATTGATGACCAGCACCGCCCGCGGCGAGCACGCCGAGCTGCGCGCGGTGCGCCTGACCTTGATCGACAATGGCACAGGATTTGCCGACAACGTGCTCAAACGCGCTTTCGAACCCTATGTCACCACCAAAGCCAAAGGCACCGGCTTGGGCCTGGCCGTGGTCAAGAAGATCGCCGATGAACATGGTGCTCGCCTGAGTGCTGCCAATCTGTACGCCGGCGATAACCCGGAAGGGCCTGTGACAGGCGCCAGGGTTTCGCTATCATTTTCCAAGTTTGCCGACACCCGCCCGCCACCGCAGGCGCTTGTCATTGCCGGTTCTGCACCGGCAAGTTCAGGCAACTCAACGCAGCCTCAGTAAAGCAGACACCGCGCATGGCAATCATTTTGGTCGTGGACGACGAGTTGGGCATACGTGCCCTGTTGTCCGAGATCCTCGCCGACGAAGGACACACCGTCGAACTGGCAGAAAACGCCGCCCAGGCCCGTCGAGCCCGAGAGCGCAAGCGCCCGGATCTTGTGCTGCTGGACATCTGGATGCCTGATGTGGACGGCGTCACGTTGCTCAAAGAGTGGTCCGCCAGTGGCCAGCTGACGATGCCGGTGATCATGATGAGTGGCCACGGCACCATCGACACGGCGGTTGAAGCGACGAAGGTCGGCGCAACCGCCTTTCTTGAAAAACCCATCACGCTGCAAAAACTGCTGCGGGCCGTCGAGCAGGCGTTGAGCAAACCCGCGGCCCGGCTGGGCCTGGGCCCGGGCCCGGGCCCAGGCCGAGAGCGGGCCCTTCCAGGCAGCAGCCTCAGCGGCCGAAGCCCCGCCTACGGGCCACCTGTCGGCGCATCCGCCGGCACCGCTGGCAACAGCTTTGGCAGCGCCGACGTGACACCCGAGGGCCCCTACGGCACCGTCGTCGAAGGCAGCGCACACGCTCTGGCCGGCGGCTACGGCAGCGGCGGCATGCAAGGTGAGCGCGCCCACTACGGGCGCCAAAGCCACAGCGGCATGCTCGAAGGCCCGCGCGCTGAACAGAGCTTCGACCTCGACCGCCCGCTGCGCGAGGCCCGCGACGCCTTCGAGAAGAGCTACTTCGAATTTCACTTGGCCAAAGAAGGCGGCTCGATGACCCGTGTGGCCGAGAAAACCGGCCTCGAACGCACGCACCTGTACCGCAAGCTCAAGCAGCTGGGTGTGGACCTGTCGCGCAACAAGCGGGGCGCAGGCTGAGATACGGCACACGTCGCCCGTCCTGCACGTGGTCAGAGCCGCGAAAGCTGCAAGCAGAAGGCTATACTCGCGGTCCCTGACAAGGCCTGGTAGCTCAGTTGGTAGAGCAGCGGATTGAAAATCCGCGTGTCGGTGGTTCGATTCCGCCCCAGGCCACCATACGAATCAACCACTTAGCCCAGCCCCTTCGGTTGGGCTTTGTTGTTTCTGGGTTTCTGGGGCTCTTACAGACTTTCTACAGACTCCGGTATGGGGTTTCGGGCCATGTAGCTCCCTGCAGCCAGCCCCAAAACGATGTGCAAAGCGCAGGACTGCCTTCCAAGGAAAAATGGCCCTCATACGGTGGGCTCGGGAAGGTGTGGGCAGCAGGGGTTCCAGGAGCCAGCACCTAAGCTTGGCCCATCTGTTGGCCCGGTCGCATCAAAAGTGATCTTGGTAAACCCCACGGGGCGGCAAATGCTGGCGTGGCGTCAAAGAATCAAGCGTACTCACGAGAGGTTCAATTACGGCTCCGATACAGCTGAGTGCACTTGCAAAACGGTTTCTTCAGGGAGAGATTTGTGAGAAACAATGCATTGAACTGGTTGGCTGCTGGTTGGTTTTGTCTGGCACTTTCGGGTTGTGGTGGCGGCCAATGCAGCCGCCGAGTCGGGCTACAAGACGGACGGCGTCGCCGAGCCGAGTCGGCTTGGTGATTCTTTTTTTTTGCGTAGGCCTGCAGCACTTCGACCTCGGGGTCCGAGAACAATACCTCGGCGGGAAGATCCGGGCACTCTCTGCCCAGCAGCGTCATCAGCATGATTCGCCAGGCAATGACCAAA